>Ga0209253_10003287_pt1 | contig 14237 bp, 12 predicted proteins | sample FrelakmetBRP12BR_FD_187145 | JGI IMG/M metagenome (GOLD analysis project Ga0209253, IMG submission 187145) | Freshwater lake sediment microbial communities from the University of Notre Dame, USA, for methane emissions studies - BRP12 BR (SPAdes)... | ecosystem: Environmental > Aquatic >...
CGGCTGCTTTCGCGCCAGTCGCTGGCAGCGGTGATCGAGCCGCGCGTCGAGGAGCTGTTCACGCTGGCGCACAAGGTGATCCGCGACTCCGGCTACGAGGAGATGCTGTCCTCGGGAGTCGTGCTGACCGGCGGCACGGCGTTGCTGCCGGGCATCGGCGAGCTGGCCGAGGACGTGTTCCTCAAACCGGCCCGCGTCGGCTGGCCCGCCTACCAAGGACCGCTCGCCGATGTGATCCGCAATCCGCGATTCGCCACGGTGGCCGGCCTGCTGCTCGAGGCGCAGTCACAGCGCCAGCGAGGTCGGCGTGCCGCGGCGCAGACGGGGTCGTTCGGGCAGACGCTCAAGCGCATGCGCGAGTGGATCGTTGGCAATTTCTAGTGAAGCGTGCAGGGCAGGTGCAACAACGAAGTCGAGCGACGTTGATGGAGTTTTTCCCCTGTGAGGTGGGAAACGAGAAGGGTGAATGGTCCGGCCGACATTTCACGTTTCACGTTTCACATTTCACCCTTTCCCTATAGGAGGCAGGCATGGCATTTGAAATTCTCGAGACGGAAACTCGCGGCACGGTGATCAAGGTGGTCGGCGTCGGCGGCGCCGGCGGCAATGCGGTCCAGCACATGATCGGCCGCGGCGTTCAGGGGGTGGAGTTCATCTGCGCCAATACCGACCACCAGGCGCTCGCCCGGTCGGCGGCGCGGAACATCCTGCAGCTGGGGGCAACCGGGCTGGGCGCCGGCAGCAAGCCGGAGGCCGGCAAGCAGGCGGCGATTGAAGCGCGCGATCGGATCGCCGACGCCCTGCGCGGCGCACACATGGTCTTCATCACGGCCGGCATGGGCGGCGGTACCGGCACCGGCGCGGCCCCGGTGGTGGCCGAAGTCGCCAAGGAGCTCGGCATCCTGACGGTGGCCGTAGTATCGAAGCCGTTCGACTTCGAGGGTCCGAAACGTTCCAAGATCGCCGACGCGGGACTGGCCGAGCTCGAGGAGCGCGTCCACTCTCTGATCGTCATCCTCAACAACAAGCTCGAGGAGGTTCTCGGCGAGGACGCCGAGATGTCCGAGTGCTTCCGTGCCGCCGACGACGTGCTGCACAACGCCTGCGCCGGCATCGCCGAGATCATCAATATCCCCGGCCTGGTCAACGTCGACTTCGAGGACGTCAAGACGGTGATGGGCGAGCACGGCAAGGCGATGATGGGCACCGCCACCGCCAGCGGGCTGGACCGCGCCCGCATCGCCGCCGAGCAGGCAGTGGCCAGTCCGCTTCTTGAAGGTGTCGATCTTTCAGGCGCGCGCGGCGTGCTCGTCAACATCACGGCCAGTCAGTCGTTGAAGATGAAGGAGACGCGCGAGGTGATGAACACCATTCGCGCCTTCGCGGCGGAGGATGCGACGGTGATCTTCGGCACCGTCTGCGACGAGTCAATGGGCGACGATCTGCGCGTGACCGTCGTCGCCACCGGTCTGGGTCGTTCCGCCGCCAAGAAGCAGACGACACCTTTCACCGTCATCAAGACCGGCACCGATAACGTCGCGCTGAACGTGGCGCAGCCTGCCTCGACGCACCCAACGGGCGACTACAGCCACTTCGATCAGCCTGCTGTCTGGCGCTCGCGGGAATCCGCCGCGGCGCGTGTCGCCGCGATGGAAGATGCCGGCCATGACCGCCTCGACATCCCCGCCTTTCTGCGCAAGCAGGCGGACTAGCGGGTCGCCTGTGACCGGTCGGGCCTTGCCGGCCGGTCACTGTTCGCCGACGATCTCCTCATAGGCATGCCAGGTCGCGTGGCCGACGACGGGCACGGTGACCAGCAGGCCGATGAACAGGGTCGCGAACCCGCTGCCGACCAGCAGCACGATCAGCGCCGCCCATAGCAGCAGCGGCAACGGGTTGGTGAGCAGGGCGCGTACGCTGGTGATCGCGGCGACGACGGTGTCGGTGCCACGTGCCAGCATCAGCGGCACCGACACCACGCTGAGGGCGAAGACGATGAGTGCGAACACGCCGCCCACCGCGAAGTAGGTGAGCACGAAGTCCCAGTGCTCGGTGCTGGCCACCCGGCCGAGGAAGCCTGACAGGCTCGGCATGCCGGAGGCGAAGAAAAGGGCGAAGGTGACCAGTGAGGCGCGCGCCCAGACCAGCATGACGACCGTCAGGATGAGGGCGAAGAGTGAAAAGGCGCCAAGATTGGCGCGCCACGCGGTCATCGTCCTTACCAGGGAGACTTCCTGCCCCGCGGCGAGCCGCCGGCTGATGTCGTACAGCCCCGTACAGAGAAACGGGCCCATGAGCAGGAAGCCGGCGGTCAGCGCCGATGTGTACTCATGGGCATGCCGGAAGACGAAGTAGATGAGCCAGCCCATCACCGCGAAGGCGGCGCCGTAAGACAGGCTCGCTGCCGGGGCTGCACGCAGGTCGCGCCATCCGGCGCCGAGCCATCGCAGAGGCGCTGTTGCATCGATCCGCCGGATCGGCGGGAAAGGCGATGCGTGCGAGCCAGCGCCAGGTTCGGGCGGCGAGGGAGGTGGAGTTCTCGTACTGTCGGTCATCGAAAACTGATCGCGGCTCTGGCCGCAAGCCGAAGCTCACGCATTCTCGGGCCCGTTAGTGCCTGTGACCAGCGTTAGCGATGTCGCGGCGCAGCAGCCGGCCGTTACAATTGGGGCATCATGCTCAAGCAGCGAACTCTGAAGAAGATCGCCAGCACGGTGGGCATCGGCCTGCACAGCGGCACCAAGGTTCATTTGGCGCTGCGACCGGCGGCCGCCGACACCGGGATCGTGTTCCGTCGCGTCGACCTCGACCCGCCGGTCGAGATCCCGGCCAGTGCGCTGGCCGTCGGCGACACGCGGATGGCCTCGACTGTCGAGCGAGAAGGCGCGCGCATCGCGACGGTCGAGCACCTGATGAGCGCCCTGGCCGGGCTGGGCATCGACAACTGCTACGTTGATGTCGATGCGGCTGAAATCCCGGCGATGGACGGCAGCGCGGCGAGTTTCGTGTTTCTGATCCAGGCAGCGGGCATCGAGGAGCAGAACGCGCCAAAGCGGTTCGTCCGCGTCCTAAAGCCCGTCGAGATCCGCGAAGGCCAAGGCCACCAGCTGAAGTGGGCACGCCTGGAGCCGCACTTCGGCTTCAAGCTTCGTTTCTCGATCGACTTCAACCATCCGGCGATCGACGCCACCGAGCAGGACGTCGAGGTCGACCTGGCGCGCGAGCCTTACGTCACGTCGGTGGCCCGGGCGCGCACTTTCGGCTTTGTCAACGAGGTCGAGGCTCTGCGCGCAGCGGGCCTCGGGCTGGGCGGCAATTTCGAGAACGTGATCGTGATGGACGAGTACCGGGTGCTGAACAGCGACGGGCTGCGCTCGGGCGATGAGTTCGCCAAGCACAAGATCCTCGACGCGATCGGCGATCTGTACTTGCTCGGCCGGCCGCTGGTCGCTGCCTATTCAGCGCACAAGTCGGGCCACGCGTTGAACAACCAGCTGCTGCGCGCCCTGCTCGCCGACGCGAGCGCGTATGAGGTGGTCAGCTTCGACGACGAGCGTCAGGCTCCGGCGGCGTTCCAGCGACCGGTCTTTGCCGTTTGACGCGAGGGTTGCCGGCGGGCGCCGCCAGGCTTGCGGCCCAGCGCCCTTGCCGAGCACAACCCCGACAGGGCCGTGCCGCCGGAAAACCGAGGGCTACTCGCCGCTGGCCAGCTTTGCGCGCAGCGAAGTCTGCAATCGCTGGGCGGATCGGCGCAGGGGCGAGTCGTGCAGATTTCTGGAAAGGTCGTCGGCGAACTTGAGCGCCGCGCTCAGGCTTTCTCTGGATTGTGGAGAGCGGGTGACCACGCCGGCTTGCCCGGGCGACGAGATCCCCGAAATGGGTTCGGCCGGTACGCTGAGTTGAAGCCGGATCCGTATTCCAGTAACTTCCGGCACGCGCCCCCCCAAAGTTTCTTGCAGCGCAGTTGCACGTTGCCGCAGCTTGGCTGCCTGCGACGGGGTGCCGACCGTGATGACGACCGTTCGGCCCTGGAGCGCGCAGCGCAGCGGCGGTAAGACGTGTGTGCCCGGGGCGGCTTCGGGGCTGAAGTCGGCAACGATTGAGGAAATCCGGTCGAGCAGACGGGCTTGGTCGATGAGCCCCGCCAGAGGGCTCTCGGCCAGGGCTTCGGCGGCCGACTTGCAGTGGGGGCTCATGGTTGGAGTGCGCGGTGCGACGGCACGACGGCGCCGATTGGACATGGCGAGCGTGGCTCTTCGCGGGGTCGGGCGCGCAGCGATGGAGGTTGCATAAGTGCAGATTATCGTGGTCGACAAGCGCCTGTCGCGCGCTCGTACGCTGACCCTGAGCCCGCGGATGTTCATGGCTGCCGTCGCGGGCCTAACCCTGGCCGTGCTCTTCGCGGTCATCGGCCTTCATGCGGTGACGTTCCGGGTCGCCGCCGCACTCGAGATTCCCTACATCCGCGACCTTGCCTCCTCGCTGATGCGCGGTGAGATCGAGCGCAACGAGCAGTTCATGCGGGATAACGTCAGCGCCATGGCAAGGCGACTCGGCGAGATGCAGGCGCAGTTGATGCGGCTCGACGCCCTCGGCGAGCGAGTGGCGAAGCTCGCCGGGATTCGTCCCGAGGAGTTCAATTTCCGTGACCTGCCCGGCCGAGGCGGCATTGAGTCCTCCGACGCCCGGCCGCTTTCGATGAGCGAACTGAGCGACCAGGTCGAGCGCGTTTCCAAGGGTGTGGAGTCGCGCGCCGATTATCTTGACGTCGTCGAATCGGAACTGTTGTCGGCCCAGGTGCGCACTGCCCTGCTGCCCCAGAACACGCCGGTGACGGCCGGCTTCATCGGCTCTGGTTTTGGCTCGCGGCTCGACCCGTTCTCCGGGCAGATGGCGATGCATGCGGGGCTGGATTTCGCGGCCCCGGTCGGCACGCCGATCCTGGCCGCTGCCGGCGGCGTGGTATCTGCCGCCGAGTACAACGCCGCCTTTGGCAACATGGTCGCGATTGAGCATGGCAACGGGCTGCAGACGCTCTACGCTCACGCATCGAAGCTGGAAGTCCGCGCCGGCGAGATCGTTCGCAAGGGCCAGCAGATCGCTCGGGTAGGCTCGACTGGCCGTTCGACCGGGGCACACCTGCATTTTGAAGTGCACGTGAACGGCACTCCGCAGAACCCGGCGCGTTTCCTGAGCCGGCAGAGCGCGGATTCGCCGCTGGCGGAACTTAGCCCGCGTCGCAGGTGAGGGTCGTCGCAACGACGCCCCGCTGTTGGGCTGTCGCTCCGACCGAGTTGCGCTGCCGGCCAGGGCGCCCCGCTGTGACATACTTCGCGGTTGCCACGCTGGCGGACTTTCGTCGCCTGCCGCGACGTTGATCCGCCCTTGATTGCGCTGTCAGGGCCCTGCAGCCCGAGCGCTCGCATTATCACGCCATGTCCATGATCTCCGGCCTTCTCACCCGAATTTTCGGCAGCCGCAATCAGAGGTTGCTGAAGCACTACCAGCGCAGCGTTGAGCGGGTCAACGCGCTTGAGCCGCAGGTCACCGCCCTTTCCGACGAGCAATTGAAGGCCAAGACCGACGAGTTCCGCGGCCGGGTCGCCGGCGGCGAGACTCTGGACCAACTGCTGCCAGAGGCTTTCGCGGTAGTGCGCGAAGCGGCCAAGCGAACGCTCGGCATGCGCCACTTCGACGTTCAACTGATCGGCGGCATCGTATTGCACGACGGCAAGATCGCCGAGATGCGTACTGGCGAAGGAAAGACGCTGACCGCGACCCTGGCCGTCTACCTCAATGCGCTTTCCGGCAAGGGCGTGCATGTGGTCACGGTCAACGATTACCTGGCCACGCGCGATGCCGAGTGGATGGGTCGCCTGTACCAGTTCCTAGGCATGTCGGTCGGCGTGATCGTCTCGCAGCAACCGAACGAGGAGAAGCGTGCGGCATATGCAGCCGACATCACCTACGGCACCAACAACGAGTACGGTTTCGATTACCTGCGCGACAATATGGAGTACTCGGTCGCCGACAGGCGCCAGCGCGGCCTGAATTTCGCCATCGTCGACGAGGTCGACTCCATCCTGATCGACGAAGCGCGCACGCCGCTGATCATTTCCGGTCCAGCGGAGGACCACACCGAGCTCTACCGACGCATGGACGGCGTTCCGCCGCTGCTGACGCGCCAGGTCGAGGAAAAGGGCGAGGGCGACTTCTGGGTCGACGAGAAGCAGCACCAGGTCCATGTCTCCGAGTCCGGACACGAGAAAATCGAGAGCGTGCTGGTGCGGATGGGGTTGCTGGCCGAGGGCGAAAGCCTGTACGCGCCGCAGAACATCATCCTGATGCACCACCTGAACGCGGCCCTGCGTGCGCACCACCTGTTCAACCGCGACCAGCACTATGTGGTGCAGAACGGCGAGATCGTCATCGTCGACGAGTTCACCGGGCGCCTGATGCCGGGCCGGCGCTGGTCCGAAGGTCTGCACCAGGCGGTCGAGGCGAAGGAAGGCGTGCAGGTCCAGCAGGAGAACCAGACGCTGGCCTCGATCACCTTCCAGAACTACTTCCGGATGTACGCCAAGCTCGCCGGCATGACCGGCACCGCGGACACCGAGGCATACGAGTTCCAGGATATATACCGCCTGGAGACGGTGGTGATCCCGACCCACAGGCCGATGGTGCGCGCCGATCATCAGGACAAGATCTATCGCACCGTCCGCGAGAAGTATGCGGCGATCCTTGCCGACATCAAGGACTGCCACGAGCGCGGCCAGCCGGTGCTGGTCGGCACGACCTCGATCGAGAACTCCGAGGTGCTGTCGAACCTGCTGAAGACGGAGAGCCTTCCCCACCAGGTGCTGAATGCCAAGCAGCACGCGCGCGAGGCGGAGATCGTCGCCGAGGCCGGGCGGCCGAAGACGGTCACGATCGCCACCAACATGGCGGGCCGCGGCACCGATATCGTGCTCGGCGGCAATGCCGAGAAGCAGGTGCAGTTCGTCGAGGCCGATCCGGACGTGTCACCCGCCGACAAGGAAGCGAAGATCGCCAAGCTGCGCGGCGAATGGCAGTCCCTGCATGAGCAGGTCGTCGCTGCAGGGGGGCTGAAGATCATCGGCTCGGAACGCCACGAGTCGCGCCGCATCGACAATCAGCTGCGCGGCCGTTCGGGCCGCCAGGGCGACCCGGGCGAATCGCGCTTCTACCTGTCGATGGAGGATCCGCTACTGCGCATCTTCGCCGGCGACCGCATGCGCGCGATCATGGACCGGCTGAAGATGCCGGAGGGCGAGGCGATCGAGGCCGGCATGGTCAGCCGGTCCATCGAGACCGCGCAGCGCAAGGTCGAGGCGCGCAACTTCGACATCCGCAAGCAGTTGCTGGAGTACGACGACGTCGCCAATGACCAGCGGCGCGAGATCTACCGGCTGCGCAACGACATCCTCGAGGCTGACAGTGTCGCCGACATGATTGCCAACCTGCGGCACGGCCACTTTACCGATTTGTTCCGCAGCTTCGTGCCGGCCGAATCGGTCGAGGAGCAGTGGGACATCAACGGTCTCACCAAGGCGCTGGCTGACGACTGGCAGATCGAACTGCCCTTGCGCCAGTGGGTCGATTCGGAAGAGAACTTGACTGACGAACAGCTGCTCGAGCGCGTGCTGAAGGCGGCCGACGACGCCTACGCCGCCAAGGTGGGCCTGGTCGGCGCCGAATCATTCGGCAATTTCGAGCGATCGATCATGCTGCAACTGGTCGACCAGCACTGGCGCGAGCACCTGGCAGCACTCGACCACCTGCGCCAGGGCATCCACCTGCGCGGCTATGCGCAGAAACAGCCGAAGCAGGAGTACAAGCGAGAGGCATTCGAGCTGTTTGGCACGCTTATCGATCGGGTGCGTGCCGACGTGATCCGGATCCTGATGAACGTCCGCATCCAGACGCCGGAAGAGGTGGCAGCGGCCGAGCGGCGGATCGAAGAGGAAAGCGAGCGGCGCTTGGAGCAGGCGCGGGCGCAGCACGCGGACTTCGCCGCGGCGGCGCAGGCCGAGGAGGAAGGGGGGGAGACGGCCGTCCTTGCCGAGAGCGAGGATGCGAAGGCCCAGCCCTTCAAGCGCTACGGCGACAAGATCGGCCGAAACGATCCTTGCCCCTGCGGCAGCGGCAAGAAATACAAGCAGTGCCACGGCAAGCTGGCCTGAAGGCAGTCGCGGCCCGCTGCCGGGCCTTGTCGAATGGATCGCCGATCACGGTAGAGCTCGATGCCCGTCAACCTCGCTCCGCCCGATTCCTCGTCCCTGCTCGCCGTTGCCGGTATTGAACTGGGTTGGGCGGAAGCGGGGATTCGCAAGCCCGGGCGCAAGGACCTCCTGATCCTGCGCATCGGCGCCGGCGCAAGTGTTGCCGGAGTCTTCACGCGCAACCGCTTCTGCGCTGCGCCGGTGATTATCTGCCGGGAGCATCTGGCCGCCGGTGGTGAAATCCGCGCATTGGTCGTGAACACCGGCAATGCCAATGCAGGCACCGGCACGGCAGGTTTGGCTGATGCACGCGCGATCTGCGGCGAGGCGGCGCGGCTGCTGGGTATTGCCTCCGAGCAGGTGCTGCCTTTCTCGACCGGCGTGATCATGGAGCCGCTACCCGTGCAGCGTCTGTTGGCCGGACTGCCGCAGGCAAATCAGCGGCTGGCACCAGCGCACTGGGGCGAAGCGGCCGAGTCGATCATGACCACCGACACCATGCCCAAGGCGGCCTCGCGCCGCACAGTGATCGACGGTCGGCCGATTGCGGTGACCGGGATCGCCAAGGGCGCCGGGATGATCCGGCCGAACATGGCAACGATGCTCGGTTTCATCGCCACCGACGCAGCGGTGACGCCCGTGCTTTGGCGTGAGCTGACCAGGCAGGTCGCCGATGCATCATTCAACCGGATCACGGTCGATGGCGATACCTCGACCAACGACTCGCTGATCCTGATCGCGACAGGGGCGAGCGGGATCGCGCCGATCACAAGTGCCGACGATCCCAGACTGACGACGCTGCGTGCGGCGCTTCTGGAGGTCGCGCAGCAACTGGCACAGGCTATCGTCCGCGACGGCGAGGGCGCGACCAAGTTCATCGAGATCGTGGTCGAAGGGGCGGGCACGGTCGACGAGGCGTCGCGCGTCGCCTACAGCATCGCGCACTCGCCGCTGGTCAAGACCGCGTTCTTTGCGTCGGACCCGAACCTCGGACGCATCCTCGCGGCGGTGGGCAACGCGGGCATTGGCGACCTCGACCAGAGGCGGGTCCAATTGCACCTGAACGATGTCTGGGTCGCCCGCGACGGCGGCCGCCATCCGCAGTACCGGGAACAGGACGGGCAGCGGGTGATGAGGGGCTCGGAAATCAAGGTTCGCGTCGAACTCGGACGCGGCGCCGCGTCGGCCATTGTGTGGACATGCGACCTGTCGCATGAGTACGTGAGCATCAACGCCGACTATCGCTCGTAGCGCGAGGGAGCAACTGACGCCATGTCTGAGGCGGGAAACGGCGACGTCGCGGCTGCTTTGCATGCATTGCTCGCCCGGCTGGAGCCGCTGCTGCCGCCGCGCCGTGAGGTCGACTGGACTGCGCCTGCGTTTCGCTGGCGCAGGCGCCACTATCTCGGCGGCGCGATCGGCGATCTCGAGCCGGTGCGGCGCGTGGCCAGGATTGCCCCCGAAGACCTGCAGCACATCGACGAGCAGCGATCCGCGATCCTGCGCAACACCGAGCAGTTCGTCCGCGGCCTGCCTGCCAACAACGTCCTGCTGACCGGCGCCCGCGGCACCGGCAAGTCGTCGCTCATCCGCGCCTGCCTGGCGCGGTTCCACGCCGATGGACTGCGGCTGATCGAGGTCGACAAGAACGACCTCGCCGACCTTCCCGACATCGTCGCCCAGGTGGCGGCGCGGCCGGAGCGTTTCGTCCTGTTCTGCGACGACCTGTCCTTCGAGGAGGGAGAATCGTCGTACAAGGCGCTGAAGGCGGTGCTCGACGGTTCGATCGCAGCGCCGAGCGAGAACCTGCTCATCTATGCGACCTCGAACCGCCGCCACCTGATGCCGGAGTACATGCGCGAGAACCTCGACGCAAAGTACCAGGACGACGGCGAGATTCATCCTGGCGAAACGGTCGAGGAGAAGATCTCGCTTTCGGAGCGATTCGGGCTCTGGCTGTCGTTCTACCCTTTCCGCCAGGACGACTATCTGGACATCGTCGCGCACTGGCTCGGCCGTTTTGGCGCTTCGCCGGAGCAGATCGATGCCGCTCGCGCCGAGGCACTGCAGTTCGCGCTGCAGCGCGGCTCGAGATCCGGGCGGGTGGCGCTGCAGTTCGCGCGCGACTTCGCAGGAAGGCTGGGCATCGGTAGCGGCAGGCGATGAAACCGGCTGCGCCGCCGCGCGGGAAGGTCACGCGCGTTGCGGTTGGCGTACTGATCCGCGCAGACGGATGGGTGCTGCTGGCCGATCGACCGCCCGGCAAACCCTATGCCGGCTACTGGGAGTTCCCGGGCGGCAAGATCGAGCCTGGAGAAGAGGTCGCAGCGGCGCTCGAGCGCGAGCTTCACGAGGAACTCGGCATCGACATCGGCCCGTCGGTGCCATGGGTAACGTTCGAGTTCGATTATCCGCACGCGTACGTCGAACTGCAGTTCCGCGTCGTCCGGGACTGGCGCGGCGATCCGCATGCGCGCGAAGGGCAACAACTGCGTTTCGTCGATCCGGCCGGCAAGCTGCCGCAGCCGGTGCTGCCGGCAGCTGTGCCAACCTTGCGCTGGCTACTGCTTCCCCGCACGGTGATGGTCGTTGGACCGCAGGGCTCTCCGGGGTCGCCTGCCGGCCGGGACGACTCCCTTGGCGATGAGGCCAGTCGCGCGGCGCCGATCGTCGTCGTCGATGCCGACTGGCGAGCCGCCGGCCCAATGGATCTACTGTCTCGGCTGCGCGCCGAACCGGGCACCCGGAACCGCCTGCTACTGACCTCGGGTCCAGGCGCGCCGCCGATTGGTGATGCCGACGGCGTCGTGCTCGATGCAGGCAGGATCGCGGATGCTACTCATTGGGGCAGAGGCCTGCGCGGCGCCTGGGTTGGCTCCCGCGCGGAGTTGCAGCTTGCCGCCAAGGCTGGCTGTGATTTTGTCCTGGTCCGGTCATCCAAGTTGGCGGAAGAACTGCGCCTGCATCCGGCTTCGTTGCCGGCATACTTCCCTTGCGACCGGCCCCCGGTCGTGGCGCCAGAGCCGGAACCATCGCCGGGACAAGGGCGCTGGATTGACCTGCGTCCGCCGGGCGAATCGGGAGACTGAAAGACGGTGCCGCCCCAGGCGGGTCGCGGCCCCGCGTTTGCCGACCGGTGATTCGCTGGCTACTGCTTCAGATCGCCCGGCGATACCAACGTTTCGCCTGAAACGCCAGTCAGGTCATTGCCTGCGATAAGAAACCGGTTGCTGGCCCAGTCGCCCAGGTCGACTCCCTTGCAGCGGGCACTGCAGAACGGGCGCCATGGGCTGGCGTCCGACCAGGTCACCGCGACGCCACAGGTTGGACAAGCGACGCTCAACGGGACGGTCACAGGGCGCAAAGCGCAAGATCGAAGGACACGTCGCGATCGACCGAACGCGGCTTAAGGTCACCGTCGGGCGCCGTGAAGCGGATCCATAGCATGTACCGGTTTGCGCTGATCTCCGGGATCGCGTCGGCATCCGCGGACACGCGTACCTGCAGCAGCGCATAGCTGCGGCCCTGCAGCGCCTGCTGGTAGGAGCCCTGCGCCGCCACCTGCGTGCAGTGATGAGCGCTTTCTCGCAGCAGGCGCAGGACCATGCCGAGGGCGGCGCTGAACTTCTGCAGCGGCTGTATCCAGGCCAGCAGGTCACGCCGACGGCTGTCGGCGTCGCGCATCAGCCAAGCGTGATATGAAGGCAGATCGAACTCGCAAGTGCCGCCCGGTATTCCCGCCCGGCTGCGGATACTGGTCAGCCACTCGTTGTCGCGCAGGTGGTGACCGGCCTTGCCGGCCGAGGCGTTCAGGCTCTGCTGCGAATGCTCGATCTCGGAGAGCACGCCGGCCAGCGCTTCCTGCGCTACCTGCGGGTTGTTGCGCAGTCCCTGAAGCACCTGCCGCTGCCTCTCAAGTTCCTGCAGCAGGTCGCCCTTCAGGTCGGTTCTCGACGTGACTTCGAGAATCTCGAACAGGTTAATCAGCGCCGCGTGATGGCAGAACGGATGAGACTGCTCAATGAAGAAGCCGAGCTTGTCGAACAGATCCTCGAGGCGCAGCAGCGACCGCACGCGCTCGGTGAATGGGTATTCGTAGAGGATCACGCCGCCTCGCCCGCTGACCATGCTTGAACATATCACAGGCGATCGCCGCCGCCGCGCGCGTCCTCGCAGTAGCGGCGGTGCAGCCACCGCACGCGCGGGGAGAGCTGGTCGAGCGGCCCTTCGTTGACCAGCACGTCATCGGCGGCGTCGAGCCGGTCGGCCCGCCGTGCCTGCTGAGCGATGATCCTTCGCACCAGCGCGACATCGAGCCGACTGCGAGCGCACACGCGCGCCTCCTGGGTGGCCGGCGAACAGTCGACCACCAGAAGGCGGTCGATGCGGCTGCGCCAGCTGCCGCTTTCGATGAGCAGAGGAACCACGAATATCACGTATGGCGCACCGCCCTTCGCTGCCGCTGCCTGCGCCATCGCAACCTCGCGGATTCGCGGATGAAGGATCGACTCCAGCTGCGCCTTCGCGGACGGGTCTCGAAAGACCCTCTCGCGCATTTGCTGCCGGTCGAGCGAGCCGTCGGTGCCGATGCAATGTGCACCGAACTGCCGTGCGATGGCGTCTATCGCCGCGCCGCCCGGCGCGGTCAGCGCGTGGGCTATGGCGTCGCTGTCAACGACCGCAGCGCCGAGCAGGGCGAACATGTCGGCTACCGCCGACTTTCCGCTGCCGATGCCTCCAGTGAGGCCGACCGCGAATCCGGGTGATTCAGAACGGGACAAGACGTCCTGCGATGTCCTGGCCATAGAGGAGGGCGATGAAGCCCGCAGCCGCCAGGTACGGTCCGAAGGGGATCGGAATGTCGCGGCCACGGCGGGCGAGAACGAGCAGGACGATCCCGACCGCTGCGCCCACCACCGAGGACAGGAGCACGATCGGCAGAAGCATCTTCCAGCCGAACCAGGCGCCAAGAGCCGCGAGCAGCTTGAAGTCTCCGTAGCCCATTCCTTCCTTTCCCGTGGCGAGCTTGAACAGCCAGTAGATCGACCAGAGGATCAGGTAGCCAGCCGCAGCACCGATGACGGCATCGGCAAGAGGTGCGAAAGTACCGCTCACATTGAGCAGCAAGCCGGCCCACAGCAGAGGCAGCGTCAGGCTGTCCGGCAGCAGTGTCGTGTCGGCGTCGATGAACGTCAGCACGATAAGCACGAAGGTGAAGGCAAGGGCGGCGACGCCGGCCAGGCCAAAGCCATAACGCCACGCAACCCATGTCGAGAGCGCCGCCGTCATGGCCTCCACGATCGGGTAGCGAGCCGAGATCGCTGCGCCGCAGTGGGCACACCGGCCGCCGCTGGCAATATAGGAAACCAGCGGCACATTGTCGCGGACCCGCAGCGGCGTCTTGCAGGACGGGCAGTGCGATCCGGGCACCAGAAGGTTGAACCGCGAGGCAGGTTCGGGCTCGTGCCCTGCGATTTCGGCACACTGGGACCGCCACTCCGCCTCCATCATCTTTGGCAGGCGGTAGATGACGACGTTCAGGAAGGAGCCGATTGCCAAGCCAAAGGCACCGGCACAAATGGCGAAGACGAGGTCGGGTGTCAAGCGATCGCGCTCAGGGCGACGGCCGGGCCTGCACTGCCCGCGCCGTTCGCGATGGTCCGATCAGACGACCTGGCCGAGCTTGAAGATCGGCAGGTAGATGGCGACGACGATGCCACCGATGATGACGCCGAGAACGACCATTATCACCGGTTCGATCAGGCTGGCCAGCGCGTCGACGGTCTCGTCGACCTCGCGCTCGTAGTAGTCGGCCACCTTGGACAGCATCGAATCCAGGGCGCCGGACTCCTCGCCGATGCTGGTCATCTGCACGGCCATGTTCGGGAAGACGCCGGTGTTCTGCATCGACTGCGCGAGGCTGGTGCCGACGTTGACCTCGGCCTGCACTTGTTTGGTCGCATCCTTGTACACGGCGTTGCCTGAAGCTGGACC
>Ga0209253_10003288_pt1 | contig 14236 bp, 11 predicted proteins | sample FrelakmetBRP12BR_FD_187145 | JGI IMG/M metagenome (GOLD analysis project Ga0209253, IMG submission 187145) | Freshwater lake sediment microbial communities from the University of Notre Dame, USA, for methane emissions studies - BRP12 BR (SPAdes)... | ecosystem: Environmental > Aquatic >...
TTCCCAAGCAGTTCCTCCGCCTGGGTGACGCGCCCATCCTGGTGGCCAGCGTTCGTGTCTTCGAGCGGCTGCCGGAGGTGCGGGAAGTCGTCGTTGTGGCGCCTGCGGCGTATGTGACACGAACCACGCGGCTGCTCAGACGTGCCCGGTGCCGGAAGGTCTCGTGCGTGATTGCCGGCGGCAGGGAACGCCAGGATTCGGTACGATTGGGCCTTGAGCGCCTTACAGCTGTTCCCGACGTTCTTCTCGTGCACGATGCCGCGCGGCCGCTGGTGAGTGCGCAGGTGGTTCGCCGGGTCATTTCGGCCGCAAAGAAGTACGGTGCTGCGGTCGTGGGTGTTCCGGTCAAAGACACAACAAAGCTCGAAGGAAAAAAAGGGTTCTATACCAGAACCCTTCCCCGGCATCTGCTCTGGGCTGTACAAACGCCGCAGGGTTTTGTGTTCTCCCTCTTCCGCCATGCGCACGTGAGAGCCGCCGCCGCCGGCGTGCTCGGCACGGACGATGCCGCCCTCGTCGAGCGGCTGGGGATCCCGGTTCGGATTGTGGAGGGGGACCAGCAAAACATAAAGATCACTACCAGAGAGGATCTGGCTCTGGCCAGAGCCTGGTGGAGAAAAAAACGGTAGGATTGTCCAGTATTATGGACAACCCCCTCATGCAAGTTGTGCCGGAGCTTGCAAATCAGCAAGGCGATAATTATATTATTTACTCAGGACAAGAGTGAGGCGTTGAGCACATATGCTCCCCATTAGCATTATTGCCGTACTGAGCTACCTGATCGGGTCTATCCCGACCAGCATTATCGTTGCCCGCAAGGTGAAGGGCATCGATATCCGCCACTTCGGCAGCGGGAATGCAGGCGGGACGAATGTGATCCGGGTGCTGGGGTGGAAGGCCGGCCTGTTTGTGATCGCCATGGACATGGCGAAAGGGCTGGTGTCAACCATGCTCGTCGCGCGGCTGATGCAGGGGCCTATTCCTTTTGAGAACGCGACACCCTTTGACGATTTCACCGTTGTCCAGATCATCGCCGGATGCTCGGCGATCCTCGGCCACATCTGGACTGTCTTCGCGGGCTTCCGCGGCGGCAAGGGTATTGCCACCGCCGGTGGTATGCTCATCGGTGTGGCACCGATCGAAGTGGCCGTTTCATTCGGCGTCTTCGGCCTGGTTTTCCTCCTCACTCATTATGTGTCCCTCGGGTCGCTCAGTGCAGCCGTGGCGTTTCCGGTGACGATGTTTTTCCGCGAGAACGTGTTCATGGCGCAGGTAGAGGGATATGGCACCCTCATCTTCTTCAGTATGGGCATCTCCCTGTTGATCATCTACACCCACCGGAAGAACATCACGCGGTTGTTGAGAGGCACCGAAAGCAGGATCACGGGTCTCCGTCTCTTCAAGAAAAAAGAGACCGCCTCCGCAGCCGGATAACATCGCCGGCATTCAGGTATGCGCATAGCCGTTCTCGGCGCGGGCAGCTGGGGCACCACCCTGGCAATTGTCCTCGCTGAAAACTCTCATGATGTCTCGCTCTGGTCCTTCCTCGAGAAGGATGCGGAAGTCATCCGCACGACCCGCCGCAACCCGCTGTTTCTCCCCGGCGTTCATATCCCGGAACAGATTACGGTCACGAGCAAGCTGTCTGAGGCGGTGCGTGACGCCCGGATGATCGTCGCCGCCGTCCCCTCACAGTTTCTCCGCGGCGTGCTTTCCGGCATCAAAGACCGGGGACACCGGGACCTGCTGCTGGTGAACGTGGCAAAGGGGATTGAGAACGGGACGCTGATGACGATGTCGGAGATGATCCATGATGTGCTTCCCGGCATCCTCCCCGAACGCATCGCCACGCTTTCCGGCCCGAGCCACGCCGAGGAGGTCAGCAAGAGAATTCCCACCACGGTGGTCGCGGCGTCATCCGACATCGCCACGGCGCGGGCCGTTCAATCCGTCTTCATGCTGCCCTATTTCCGTGTGTATGTCAGCACAGACCTCCCCGGGGTGGAGCTGGGCGGCGCCTTGAAGAATGTCATCGCCATAGCCGCCGGCATTATTGATGGCGCGGATCTGGGGGACAATACGAAGGCAGCCGTGATGACCCGCGGCATCGCTGAAATCGCGCGTGTGGGTGTCGCCCGCGGAGCCCATATCCAGACATTCGGCGGTCTTTCGGGAATCGGGGACCTGATGGTCACCTGCATGAGCCGCCACAGCCGCAACCGGCACATCGGCGTGGAGATCGGCAAGGGACGCAGACTGCCGGACATTCTTGCGGAGATGGTCATGGTGGCTGAAGGGGTGGAGACAACCCGTTCCGCATACGCCCTGGCCCGCAAAGTCGGCGTGGAAGTTCCGATCATCGAACAGGTGCACCGGATCCTGTTTGAGGGGAAGGATCCGTTGCAGGCGTGTCACGATCTGATGACCAGGGGGCCGAAGGGGGAGGTCTGGTAGGAAGGAAAAGGGGATAAGGGGAAAAGGAAATCCCGCCGGCAGAAAAGAGCCGTCGGGATTTCTGTTTCAGGAAGGGGACATCCGGTGTGTGATGAGCAGACGGCGATGCTCGCCGGAACTGCTCCTCACCCGGAAGAACAGGCGCCGGTGCTTCGGGTGAATCGTCCCGTGCCCGGACGCGCAGGCCCGGACCCTAGATAAACAGGGGCGCCAGGACCAGCGTGATGGTGCTCAAGAGCTTGATAAGAACGTGAAGTGACGGACCCGCAGTATCCTTGAACGGGTCGCCGACGGTGTCGCCGACAACCGCGGCCTTGTGAGGATCCGACCGTTTTCCCCCGTACGCGCCGGTCTCGATGTACTTCTTGGCATTGTCCCATGCCCCGCCGCCGTTGTTCAGAAAGAGGGCCATCAGCACGCCCACGATCGTCCCCACCATCAGCAATCCCCCCACGACTTCCGGGCCGCTCGCACCGTGCGCCGGCTGGCCGTTTGCGAGATACAGCCATTTGAAGATCAAACCCACCGCGATCGGCAACCCCACGGTGAGGAGACCCGGAGCAACCATCTCCCGCAACGCCGACTTCGTGGCGATGTCCACACACTGCCCGTAATCGGGTTTTGATGTTCCCGCCATGATTCCCGGATTGTTCCGGAATTGCTCCCGGACATTCTGGATGATTGCACCCGCCGCCTTCCCGACTGCCTTGATTGCGAGCGAGGAGAAGAGGAACACGAGCACTGCACCCAGCATGGCCCCGACGAACACTTCGGGCTTGTTCAAATTGATGATCCCTTCGAACGAGGGCATGTAGATCTTCACTTCGTCCATGTATGCGCTGAAGAGCAGGAACGCCGCCAGCGCGGCTGATCCGACCGCATATCCCTTTGTCAGCGCCTTCGTGGTATTGCCGACCGAGTCCAGCCGGTCAGTGCGGTCACGCACTTCTTTCGGCTGCTGGCTCATTTCCACGATACCGCCCGCGTTGTCGGTGATCGGGCCGAAGGTGTCCATTGCGAGGATGTACGCCGCCGTCGAGAGCATCCCCATGGTAGCCACTGCGGTGCCGAAGAGGCCCGCATGCTGCAATCCGGAACTTTCGCCCAGATAGTATGCGCCGACGATTGCGGCGGCGATCACCAGAACGGGGTAGCCGGTGGATTCCATGCCGACCGCGATACCGCTGATGATATTGGTGGCCGGGCCCGTTTGCGATGCCTTGGCGATGGAGAGGACCGGGCGGTACTTGTAGTCCGTGTAGTAGATCGTGATCAGCACGAAGAAGATCGATGTGGCGATGCCGACCAGCCCGCAGAGGAAGAAATTGAAGTAGTGCTGGGGGCCGAGAAGCCAGTACGAGGCGATGAAGAACCCGATCATTGCCAGGACCGCGGTGACATAATAGCCGCGGTTCAGGGCCTTCATAGGATCCTCTCTGTCGTTGGTCTTCACCGACAGGATGCCGATCATCGACGCGATGATACCGAATGCACGGGCGACGAGCGGAAAAAGGAGGACACCGAGCAGTGAAAGCCCCGCCGTTTCAAAGAAGGCGGTGTTGGCGCGGTAGAGACCGGCGGCGAGAATCATGGCACCGATGTTCTCGGCTGCCGTGGATTCGAACAGGTCGGCTCCGCGGCCGGCGCAGTCACCAACGTTGTCTCCCACAAGGTCGGCGATCACCGCGGGGTTCCGGGGGTCATCCTCCGGAATGCCGGCTTCCACTTTGCCGACGAGGTCCGCACCGACATCCGCCGCCTTCGTGTAGATACCTCCGCCGAGCTGGGCGAACAACGCCACGAAACTTGCACCGAAGCCGTAGCCAACGATCAGCAAGGGAATCTTGGTTACGTCCTGCGTCACGCCCGAGGCCCGCACGATGGCAAACAGCCCGGCGACCCCGAGAAGACTCAACGCCACCACGAAGAAACCGGAGACCGCGCCTCCCCGGAGAGCCGGCTGCAGGGCGCTGTTCATATCCCTGGTGGCGCCCGCAGCGGTCCGGATATTGGAGCGGATGGCCACCCACATCCCCATGTAGCCCGCAGCCACGGAACACGCCGCCCCGAAAACGAACGAGAGCGTGGTCCAGAGGGCGAGCTCGGAGGGTGTGGCCGGGTCGTGCTCGTTGTGGGCACGCACAAACGCGTACAGGATGTAGATGATCGACGCAAGGATGATGGCGAGATAGATGATCGTGCGGTTCTGGCGTCTCAAGAATGCTTCGGCGCCCGCCTTGATGGCGTCGGAGATTTCCCGCATCTTCGGCGTCCCCGTGTCGCGCCGCAACACATTCTGCATGAGCCAGAGGGCAAACAACAGTCCAAGACCGCTGATACCCAGGATTACCGTGAGTTCCATGTGGAGGAAAGCACTCCTTTCTGGTGAGTGGAAATTGAGCCGGCTGCGCCGGTACGCCATGTTGCATCGCGCACAGCCGGTTTCGCCCCGCCTGTCAGAAGGGCGGGGCCGAGAACAGCGAACACGATTGTCTGCATGTCCATGAGGTGCTACGGTGCCGGAATTTTTTTGCCGAAACGGTGCTGGAGGTACTTGATGATCAGGGGAAGGATGGAGATGAAGATGACAACCGCGATCACATATTCAATATTGTGTTCTATACCCGGGATTACCCGGCCAAGAAAGTATCCTGTCAGTGTCATACTGGTTACCCACCCGATTCCCCCCGCGACATTAAAGAGGGCGAACCTGCGGTAGGTCATTTCACCGATACCGGCGACCACCGGGGCAAACGTGCGCGCAAAGGGCATGAACCGCGCCAGCACGATGGTGATGCCTCCGTACTTCTCGTAGAATTCATGGGTCTTGATAAGATGGTCGCGCCGGAACCACCGCGACTGGGGCCGGTTATAGAGGGCATGTCCGGCCTTCAGTCCGATATAGTACCCGGTGGCGTCACCGGTGACGGCGGCGATACAGAGTATCACGTTCAGCAGCACAATATCCAACTGCCCGCGCGATGCAAAGAGGCCGGCTGTCACCAGCAGGGAATCGCCCGGAAGGAAGAACCCGATCAGCAGACCCGTCTCGGCGTAGATGATGCAGAAGAGGCCGATGTAGCCGCCCCAGATGACAATCTCTTCGAGCGTAGGAAGTTGTTCGAGCACTGGTCCCCTTCGATGTAATAATTCTTGACAAGATACAACCTTTGACACAAAGAGACAACTGGAAAGTGCCCCGCTCTGCGAGTCTCGCCCCGCCTTGCGAGTCTCGCCCCGTCATCGTATCTTGCCACACACCATTCTTTCCCATCCGGAGAGTTCATGACTGACCCTGCTTCTTCTGCTCCCCCGCAGGCGCAGCTTGTCCGCCGCCTCGGTCTCACATCCGCCGTCATGGTGGTCATCGGCTCGATCATCGGGTCCGGCATCTTCCTCACCCCGCAAAACATCGCTGCGGCGGTCCAGGTGCCGGGCGTCATGATCTTCGTCTGGATCCTGACCGGTCTGCTCACGCTGGCCGGAGCGCTGACCAATGCGGAGATCGGCAGCGCCATCCCCGAAGCAGGCGGCCACTATGTGTTCTTCCGGGTCCTCTACGGCGATCTGATAGCCTTTCTGTTCGGATGGGCGACCTTCATTGTCTACCAGACAGGCTCGATTGCCGCGATCGCTGTTGCTTTTTCCCGCTACTTCGAATACTTCGTCCCGCTGCCCCATTTCGCGCCCGGTATTGAGGCGTGGACCATTCCCTTCACGCATATCGCCCCGATGGCCGACATCGGTGCGAAAATGATCGCCATCGGTATTATTGTCCTGCTGACCGCCGTCAACTACTTCGGCGTCCAATTCGGGGGGGCGATGCAGAATATCTTCACCATGATGAAGATTGCGGCGATTGCGGGCATCATCTTTCTCGGCTTCAGCATCGGGAACGGAAGCGTGGAACACTTTTTTCCTCTCTGGGGCGCTCCCGCGACCGGGGCTCTTCTGCCCGCCATCGGCGTGGCCATGATCGCCACACTCTGGTCATACGACGGCTGGGCCAATCTCACGTTTGTTGGCGGTGAGGTCCGCAATCCGCAGCGGAATATCCCCCTGGCACTCGGGGCCGGCACTCTGGCGGTCATTCTGATCTACGTCCTGACCAATCTCGCATACCTGTACGTGATGCCCATCGGGGAAATCGCGGGGTCAGAGCGCGTTGCGGCTGATGTCATGGATCGTGTGCTCCCGGGCTACGGCGGCGCCCTGATCTCCCTGGCGGTGATGATCTCCACATTCGGTTCCGTGAACGGATCGTCCATGACGACGGCCCGGGTCTTTTTTGCGATGGCCAAGGACCGGCTTTTCTTTAAGGGGATGGGGTATGTACACCCGAAGTACCGGACGCCGACCACATCGCTCATCGTGCAGTGTGTGTGGGCGTCTCTCCTCACCCTCTCGGGCACGTTCGATCAACTGTTCACCTACGTCATGTTTGCGGGGTGGATCTTTTATGCCTTCGGTGCGGCGGGGGTCTTCATCCTCCGGAAGAAATTCCCCCGTCAGGACCGCCCGTACAGCGTGCCCGGCTACCCCTGGGTTCCCCTGCTGTTTGTGGGTGTGGCAACCTGGTTTGTCTTGAATACCCTTCTTCATCAGACCGCCGATTCCATGGTCGGCCTCCTGCTGCTGGCACTCGGACTCCCATTCTATTTGTACTGGAAAAAAACCATGCTGCGGCAGACGGCATGACGGCGTCCGACCGCACGCTGCTCTCCCGTCCGATTCAGTTTGTGAAAGGGGTGGGACCCAGGAAGGCCGAGAGTCTGAAGAAGATCGGCATCACCACCGTCGGCGACCTGCTGCTCTACGTTCCCCGGAGGTACCTGGACCGTACAACCATGGTCACCATCGGGCAGCTCCGGACGCGTCTGGAAACGCCTCCTCTTCCCGGCGAGGCGGATATCCGGCGCGAGGTGACGGTGGTGGGGGAGGTGCGGTCGTTCCGGGTGATGGGGATCGGGCGCACGGCCCGGCTCGTGCTCGTGCTGGCGGATCAGACCGGTTCCATGCAGTGCCTCTGGTTCGGCGGCGTCCAGTACTGGAAGACGCGCTTTCATGTGGGAGACATGCTGGCCGTGTCGGGACAGCCCACCGCATACGGCAGCATCGTCCAGATTATTCACCCCGAGGTGGACTGGCTGGCGTCCGAGGAAGAGGGAGAAGCGCTCAGCAGGGACACACTGCGCACACTGCACACCGGGGGATTGATACCCCTGTATCCGTCCTCGCAGGAGTTGTCGCGGTTGGGACTTGACAGCGGCGGGTTCCGCCGCCTGCTGGGTTCCGTGCTGCGCGAACACGCCGACCGGATCATCGATCCTCTTCCCGTGGAACTGCAGAAGGCGTACAACTTCCTGCCGCTTGCCACCGCAATGCGGGTTGCACATTTTCCCGTCACCGGCGCGGATATTCCCGAGGGGCTGCGCCGGTTGAAGTACGGTGAGCTGTTTGAATTCCAGGTGAAACTTGCGCTGAGACGACAGTTGCAGCAACAGGAGTCGCGCGGCATATCCTTCAACGTACAGAGCCGGCTGGCGCGTCAGCTCGTCGACGCTCTTCCGTATGCGCTCACGCGCGCGCAAACACGCGTCGTGAAAGAAATTCTGAACGACATGAGCGCCGGGAAACCGATGAACCGTCTGTTGCAGGGAGACGTGGGAAGCGGCAAGACCGTTGTGGCGGTGATTGCGATGCTGGTGGCGGTGGAAAACGGATATCAGGCGGCATTTCTGGCGCCCACAGAAATTCTGGCCGAACAGCATTTCCGGACTATCGCGGCATTACTGGGCCCGGTACCGGTGTCGCACCGCCTGCTTGTGGGTGCTCAGAAATCCAGGCTCCGTCGCGACGTGCTCGAGGATATCCGCCGGGGCACCGCGCAGATTGTCGTGGGTACGCACGCGCTGCTCGAGGAAGAGGTAGTTTTTTCGCGTCTGGGACTGCTCGTGATCGATGAGCAGCACCGGTTCGGTGTGATGCAGCGCGCGCAGCTGCGTGCGAAGGGCGAGAGCCCGGATGTGCTCGTGATGACGGCGACACCCATCCCGCGGACCCTTTCGCTCACCCTCTACGGCGATCTCGACGTCTCGGTGATCGATGAACTCCCGGGCGGACGCCGTCCTGTCACGACACTGATCAGGTATGAGGATCAGAAAGAGTCCGTGTACGCCTTTGTCCGCGCGCAGGTGGCTGCAGGGCGGCAGGTGTACTTCGTGTATCCGCTTATCGAAGAGTCGGAGAAACTGACGCTCAAGGCCGCCACCGTGCACTTCGAGCAGCTGCAGGGCACGGTCTTTCCCTCACTCCGCCTGGGGTTGCTGCACGGCCGGATGACCGGGGAAGAGAAGGAAGACGTCATGCGGAGGTTCAAGGAGCGCGAACTGGATATCCTGGTGGCGACGACGGTGATCGAAGTGGGGATTGACATCCCCAACGCGACGGTCATGGTGATCGAGAACGCGGAACGATTCGGATTGTCGCAGCTCCATCAGCTGCGCGGACGCGTGGGGCGGGGGACCGAGCAGTCATACTGTCTCCTGCTTACCGAACGCTGGGTGATGCCGCGGCGGCGCGACGCGCAGACGGCGCAAACCGTGCTGGATCAACAGCGGAACGCCGAGCGGCGGCTCTCCACCATGGTCAGCACCACCGACGGGTTCGTCATTGCGGAGGTAGATCTCGAGCTGCGCGGGCCCGGCGACTTCTTCGGCACACGCCAGAGCGGCCTGCCGGAGTTCAAGGTGGCGAACATCGTCACCGACGGGCTGCTGCTCGCCTCGGCGCGTCACGACGCGTTCGCGCTGGTCGCGAACGACCCGCACCTCCGCCGGGAGGAACATCGCGCGCTCGCCGACCACCTCCGGTCCCGCTTCGCCGAGGAGATGACGTTGCTGCACACCGGGTGAAAAACGCATTTTTTTCTTGACACACACCTCAAAATGCGTATATTAACTCACACAATGTTCTTGTCTCACGGCTCGGAGAAGTTCTGGTACCTTCGGTACAACAGCATTCCGTATCATCAATGACGGTTGCACTCGTCTTCAATGCGAAAGCGGAAGCTTCATCGACAGCAGAGTCCTCCTCCGAATCCTCACCAGATTTTTCGTCGGGCACCCCGCGCGCCAATGATCTCTACGCAGAGTGGGACACCATGGACACCGTCCATGCGGTCCGCGATGCGATTGCCGAGCGGTATGCCGTCACTCTCGTGGAAGCCACGGAAGACGCGTACGAGCAATTGCGCAGCCTGCGCCCCGGCTTTGTCTTCAATATGGCGGAGGGATTGTACGGCGTGTCGCGCGAAGCGCATCTGCCGGCGATCCTCGAACTCCTGCGGATACCCTACCTCGGCTCCGACCCGCTGACGCTTGCGTTGTGTCTGGACAAGGCACGGACGAAAGAGATTCTTGCATACCACCGCATCCCGACGGCTCCCTTTGCCGTGATCGATTCCATGGAGGCGTTTGAGGAAACACGCGTCCGGTTCCCGTCCATGGTCAAACCGCTCCACGAAGGATCGAGCAAGGGGATCTACAATTCGTGTGTGGTGCGGAATCCAGACGATCTCGAACGGGAGGTGCGGACGATTCTGGACACGTACCGTGAGCCGGCGCTTGTGGAGGAGTTCCTTCCCGGGAGGGAGTTCACGGTGGCGATGCTGGGGAACGGGGATGATCTGCGCGTGCTGCCGGTCGTGGAGATCCGCTTCGATGCGCTCCCGTCCGGGATGAACCCGATTTACTCCTATGAAGCAAAGTGGGTGTGGGACCGTTCGGATAAGCCGCTGGAGATCTTCACGTGTCCGGCGGTGCTGGAGAAGACACTTGCAGACGCGATTGCCGCGGTCTGCAGACGGACGTACACGGTGCTCCGGTGCCGTGACTGGGCCCGCATCGACGTGCGCCTGGATGCCGCGGGCGTTCCCAACATCATGGAGATCAATCCTCTGCCGGGCATTCTCCCCAGGCCGGAGGACAATTCCTGTTTTCCCAAAGCCGCCCGCGCAGCAGGACTTTCGTATGCTGCGTTGATCAACGCGGTGCTGGACATCGCGATGACCCGGTGCGGCGTTCCTGTTGTGGCGAACGCTCCTTCCGGCGTTCTGGCACAATAACGGAACCAATATGGCAAGAAAACTGCGAATAGCGATACTTTTTAACGAACCCGTTGCGGGCGGTGCGGATGTGCGCAACTACATCACCGAAACAGGCCAGCTGCGCGAAGGCCCCGCGATCGTGACCCGGAAGCCGGCGCGGATCCTGCCTCACGGAAAAGTCGCAGAATTGGCGCCCAATGTGGATCTCTCCGAAGTGGGCGTGATGGAGGAGATGCAGGATATAAAAGAGGCCCTCGACACACTGGGTTACAAAACCACGATTTTCAACGTCGATAGCGATATCACACGCCTCATCGACTACCTCCGCCTGCAAAAGCCCGACCTGATCTTCAATATCGTGGAATGCGTCGAAAACGAATCGCTGCAGGAAATGAATGTTGCCGGACTGTACGAACTGATGAAAATCCCGTACACCGGTGCCGGTCCGCTCGCACTCGGAACGGCGTTGAATAAACCCCGCGTGAAGGAAATCCTGAACTCCCACGGCATCCTCACACCGGGATACCAGGTTTTCCGGGTCACCGACCGCCTGGTCCTCAAAGAAGGCATGAACTACCCGCTGATCGTCAAACCCTCCCACGAAGACGGAAGCGTCGGCATCAGCAATGCCTCCATCGTGAACAACGCGAACGAACTCCGGAAGCGCATCCGCTTTATCCATCACGAATTCGACCAGCCGGCCCTTGTGGAAGAATACATCGAAGGCCGCGAGCTGAACGTCGCCATCCTCGGCTCCAAACGTCCGCAGGTGCTGCCGATATCGGAGATCGATTTTTCCGGCCTGCCCGCCGGCGTGCACAAAATCGTCAGCTATGAAGCCAAGTGGATGCACGGCACCGCAGCCTACGACGGCACCAAGGGCGTCTGTCCCGCGAAATTGACGGCCGCACAGGAAACGGAAATGAAACGCACCGCGCTCGAATGCTTCCACCTGATCGGATGCCGGGACTATGCGCGCGTGGATTTCCGCCTGACACCCGACGGCCGGGCGTACGTGCTCGAAGTCAACCCCAATCCGGATATTTCCGATGAAGCGGGCTTCGCGCGCTCGGCGCGCACCGCCGGGTACGCGTTCCCCGCCACCATCGGCAAAATCGTCGAGTCGGCCCTGGAGCGATGGAACAGCTAGAACTCCCCCAGGGGGCGGTGATCCGTCCATTGCGCCGCGAAGACCGCCTCCCGCTCAAGACACTGCTCGCGGCCACACAGGTCTTCACCGCCGACGAGATCGGCATCGCACTGGAGCTGATCGACACCGTCCTGAATACTCCGGGGCAACACGACTATGTGATCGCCGTGTACGACCACCACGGGCCGGCCGGCTACTACTGCATCGGCCCGACACCGGGAACGGACGGCACGTTCGACCTGTACTGGATTGCGGTGGATCCGCTCCGCCATGGACAGGGAATCGGCAGCGCCCTTGACCTGCATGCCGCGGCATATATCCGCTCGCACAACGGCAGACTGATCGTTGCGGAGACTTCATCAACACCCCGCTACGACCAGACAAGGAAGTTCTACCAGACCCGGAAGTACGCGGAGCTGGCACGGATACGGGACTACTACCGCCCGGGCGATGATCTGGTAGTGTACGGCAAGATTCTTGTCTCACATCAAGGAGGATGACAGGCACGAATGGAACTCTGGCAGGATATGCTTCGCCAAAGTGTGGACAGCGGTAAAGATCTCGTCGAGCGTTTCGGGTTTAACGGGGAGCTGGCTGAACGGCTGAACAAGCTCTTCCACATCCGGATCAATCCGTATTACCTCAGCCTGATCCGGTATCCCGGTGATCCCATCTGGCTCCAGTGCATTCCGGATGCCAAGGAGCTTGAAGTGGACGGCTTTCCCGAAGATCCCCTCGCCGAGGACTCCCACAGTCCCGTGCCGAGCATTGTCCACCGGTACCCCGATCGTGTCCTGTTCCTCACCACCAGCCAGTGTTCCATGTACTGCCGGTTCTGTACGCGCAAACGGAAGGTCGGAGATTCAAGCAAGATCAACATGAAGTACATCCAGGGAGGGATCGACTACATTGCCGCCCACCCGGAAGTGCGCGATGTCATCTGCTCCGGCGGCGATCCGCTTATGCTGACCGATTTCATGCTGGAACGGATCATCTCCGGACTCCGCGATATCCCCCATGTGGAGATCATCCGGCTCGGAACGAAAATGCCGTGCGTGCTCCCCCAGCGGATCACGCCGAAACTGTGCAAGATTCTGAAAAAGTACCATCCGGTCTACATCAACACGCACTTCAATCATCCCTGGGAGTGCACTCCCGAAGCAAAACGGGCGTGCGAAATGCTCGCCGATGCCGGCATCCCCGTCGGCAATCAGGCCGTGTTGATGAAAGGCGTGAATGACGACCCGGACGTGATGCTGGAACTCATGCGGAAGCTGCTCGTGATGCGCGTGCGCCCGTATTACCTCTACCAGGCCGACATTACGAAGGGGGCCAATCATTTCCGGACACCGGTCAGCGTGGGGCTGGATATTATGGACAAACTCCGCGGCCACACCTCCGGACTCGCAATCCCGCACTTCGTGATCGATGCTCCCGGCGGCGGCGGCAAAATCCCGCTCCTGCCGCAATACGTGCTCGGACGCAACGGCAACGAGATTATCCTGCGCAACTACAAGTACGACATCTATACGTACCCGGATGTCGAAGAACAACCCAATATCCCCGCGGCTCCGGTGGAACGCCGCTATACACGCAAGAAGAAACGCCCCGCGCGCGTGCACGCGCAGTACAGGGACGCCGAATCCAGGGCCTAGCCGGCAGGTCCCCCTGCAAACGAAGAGCCGCCTGCCGGTCCATGCACCAGCAGGCGGCTCTGTCCGTCCGGCCCACGATCAGCTCCCTGACGACCCCTCCTCTACACCTTCCCCGCAAATATCCTTATCAGATGATCCACGGGAAATGGTTTCTGCAATAACAGATCGCGGTCATTCCTGCATTCGGCCGTAACGGCACCGATATCCGTCACACCCGTGAGGAAAATAAACGGCGTTTCCCTGTGCCCCTCCATCGCACGCACCCGGCGATGAAACTCCAGACCGTCCATCAGGGGCATGCTGACATCGGACAGGATGACGTCGACCTGTTCACGCCGCAGAACATCCATCCCCTCCACACCGTTCCGCGCTATGGTGACGTCGTGCCCGATGCTGCGGATGACGTCCTGCAGCATCTCCAGATACTCAGGCTCGTCCTCAACCGCAAGAACCTTCATGACGTACTCCCTCCTGGAGTCCCCCGGGTGATGTGGCGCGCCCTAAGATACGCCATCCCCGGAGAGATGTCAAGAGAGAGAAGCCGAGCCGCCGTGCACAAGCGGCCGTGCGGTTGCCTCTCATACCGCCTTTGTGTAGATTCTCACCATGCGCATTCCCGATGAGAAGGTCGATGAAGTCCGGAACGCCACGGATATCGTGGATGTCATCTCTTCCGTGGTGCGGCTGCGGAAGCGGGGGAAGAGTTATGTCGGACTCTGTCCGTTCCATCAGGAGAAATCCCCGTCCTTTACGGTCAGCGCGGACAAACAGATGTACCACTGCTTCGGGTGCGGGGTGGGGGGGAATGTCTTCACGTTCCTGATGGAACGGGACAAACTCTCGTTCGTCGAGGCCGTGCGCGTGCTCGCG
>Ga0209253_10003291_pt1 | contig 14230 bp, 5 predicted proteins | sample FrelakmetBRP12BR_FD_187145 | JGI IMG/M metagenome (GOLD analysis project Ga0209253, IMG submission 187145) | Freshwater lake sediment microbial communities from the University of Notre Dame, USA, for methane emissions studies - BRP12 BR (SPAdes)... | ecosystem: Environmental > Aquatic >...
CCTGCCGGTCCAGGTCGAACCAGTACTGGTTGACGGAGGCGATCTCGCTCGTCAGCAGGAAGGCACCGAGATCGCGCAGCTTGCGGTCACCGGTCGCCTCGCCCCAGAGCATCAAGCCCGCCCAGGCGTTCACCGCCTCGGACGACGACTCCTGGTTGTTGCCGGCATCGAAGTTCGCATCACCCGAAGCCCACGAATGGCCCTCGTAGGGGTCAAAGTTGCGCAGGAACGGGAAGTCCGCCCGGCCGCGCTCGTCGGTGGCGATGTCCGCGATGATCTTGCCGACCATGCCACCCCACTTCTGCTGTGACGCCCAGTCGGGGTCACGGAGTGCGACGTGCGCCGCGCCCATCAGCCAGTAGCCGTAGTGGAAGTGATGGTCGTTCATGGCCTTGATGCTGCCGAACTCCTCGGGGACACCGACGAATGTTCCCAGCGTGGAGTCCTGGGCGAAGTACGTGGATCCCCGTCCGTCGAACCAGGACTCCAGGCGCTTCTTGAGCTGCGCGAGGAGGTCGTCGCGCATCTTGGTCTTGCCCTCGGCCTCGGCCACGCTCATCAGCTGCGCAGTCGCGCCGAGGCCCTTGCCGACATAGTAGGTGCCGCGACCATTCTTGTTGAAAAGCTGAGGAGCCTTGGCCATGTCTCCGACCAGTAGGCTGCCGACGTCCTCCTTGTTCGCCGGGTCCTGCAGGCCGGCCCACATGGGGACGAAGCCCTTGTAGGCGCGCTCGAGAGTGAAGCTGTTGCCCGGCACCAGGCGGATGCGGCCGCGGACCGTGTCGTACCCGTGCTTCGAAGGATGATCGGAGACGACACTCGACCAATGATGGGGATAGAGACCCATCAACGTCGTCAGGTTCTCGCCTTCCTTGGCCACCGTCTGCACGCGGTAGACCGATCGAACCTTGCTGGCGGCCTCATCGTAGGACCACTCCACGCGGGTGTCGGTCGGAAACGCATAGGCGACGGCGAGGAAGTCGCTGAGCGTCGTGTCACTCGCGTCCGGGAGCCCGGCCACCGAGAAGTAACGCGCGGCGGCCGGCAGGCGCAGCACCAGCTCGGTCGGCTGCGACCACTCCCAGGTCGCTCCGGTGGGCGCGAATATCGCGTAGGACTTGCCGGCGACCGTGACTCCAACGACCCGCTTGTCACGCGCCGCGTCCGTCGGGTTCGAAAAGATCTCCGGCTTGGACGCGAAACTGAAGCGCACGTCACCGGTGCTGGACTCGTAGTAGCTGAAGGGACTGCCGTGCAGAACCGTGGCAGTGAGTGATTCGCCCTGGCCAGCAGCCATGCTGACCTGCGCAAGCCAGTCAGAAAACTTCGACAACCGGGCGTCCTTAGGCTTGAAGCCGACCGGCGAGACGACGATCGCAGGCACATGCGGGTAACTGAGCTCGAGGCTGCCGCCCTCGTTGGCGAATCGCTTGCTCGGCAAGCCGATCTCGAATCCTGCCTCGGTCGCACGGTAGGTCATCGGATGGGCGTGGATGACCTGGGACCAGCGCTGGAACATCACCGACGAATACCACTGGTTGGTGGGGGCGGCTTTCCCGAGCGCCTCGCCGCTGACAAACTCCGCGACCGGCAGAGGTCCATCACCGCCCTTCAACTTGGTGTAGTAGCCGCCGAGTCCGATTCTGGCGTCCGGGTCCGCGGCCCAGCTAACGCCCGCGCTGCCCAGCAATGTCAGTCCGCCGGCGATGAGCGCCGCGGACCTCGCGAACATCATGAGCCGCCGGCCCCGAGAAATCGCGTGGCTCATGCGCATGACCTCCGTCCTCAGAAGTTGAGATTCACACCGATCGTGAAGAAATTGCCCGACTCGCTGGTGCGCGGATCCACGCCGCCGAAGGCAATGTTGCTGGGCATGCTCAACGGCGCCGGGCCCTGGCGTCCGTACATCACCCGGCCGAGACCGCCGTAGACCTCCGTCTTGAACAGCGCGCCGGCGAGGGAGAAATCGGGCATGTCACGGTAGATGCCAAGGTTCAGGAACAGCGCGGTGTTGTCCTGGCCCCACTCCACCGGATTGTCGGTACTTGCCTTGTTCATGTAAACGCCACCGGCGGTGTAGACCCACTTGCCGCGCGTGTAGGCCGCGCCGAGCATCACGTCGTACACGACGGCGTCATACACCGCGTCAAGTTCGTCGGAATAGTTGAATCCCGGTTGGTCCCAGAAGCACTGGCTCTCCACCGTCGATACCGGACCGAAGTCGCACTGCTGCGCCTGGCCGGACCATTCGCTGCGCTTCAGGCCGTAGGTAAACTTCCACTTCTCGTTCATCCAGTAGTTGCCCTGCAGGATCAGCACGTTCTCGGACGGATCTTCGTACTCGGGCGAGGAGACCTGGCCGTTGGTGTTGCCCTGCGCACCGTAGAACGCGCCTTTTGAGAACGAGCTCTGGCGCCCGCCGTCGCTGTCCTGGTAGATCAGTTCAACCAGGTTCTTCTCGTTCGAGTACTGGATGAAGATCTCGTACAGCTTCGGGTCGGGCGGGCCCTCCAGCAGCGAGTCGCGGTTCAGCGGCTTCCGTGCATCGGCCTGCGCGTAACTCGCCTCGAAGCGGATCTTGCCGAGCGGGAACTCGAACTCCTTGGTGCCGTAGCGGATGGCTTCCGGGTAGACACCATAGCCGGCACCCGACTCCGCCCAGGGGCTCGAGAGACCGAGCGGATAAGCGAACGAGTCGGTGCGCGTCCAAGAGCGAGAGGAAAACTTGCCGACCTGCAGCGTGCCGTATTGCGGGTGCGACGCGCCTGCGTAGAGGTCGGTCATCCAGTTGTCAAAGATGTCCGCATCCGTGTTGCGCATCCGGCCGCTGGCCTTCGCCTCGATCTTCACGGCATTGTCGAACTCGTGAGACGCGCCGAGCGTGAGCTGCATGAGGAACAGGTTGCGGCCTGTCAGTTCCGAGTCGCCGCCCTGGTTCAGCATCGGGTCCGGAGGCGACAGCACGCCGCGCGGGTCGTAGGGGGACCTGTTCACCAGCCCTTCGGAGCAGTTGTCGCAGAGCGAGTACTCGTCCTTGACGAATCCCACGACCTCGAAAGGACCGTACTGAGCCGCCAGCGCCGGTGCCGAGAGCAGAACCATGGCAACCGCCAGCGATCGACTGAGAGCGTAGGAATTCACTGCGGTCTCCCCCAGGCAACTGTTTGAAGCCGATGTTGTATGCAGCATGGTTCGGCTCACTGAAAGGAAATCGGGCCGACATTCAGGCCGTTCGCATAGGCCGGGGGCGTGCTGGTGTCCGGAACGCTGTACTGGATGTTCGCGCCGACCAGCGAGAAGTTGACCTGCGCCACCTTCGCCAGGATCTGCGCGACAGTGGATTCACCGCTGCACGCAAACTTGATCGTGAAGCTGCTGAGCGGCACCACGTAGTTCGAAGCCGCCCCGATCTTCTGCGCGGTCACGAGCGGCGCCTGCACCTCGGAACGACCGGAGTTGGAGCTGCAGCCCGCCACGACGGGGCCTGCCATCACGACCTGGATCTGCGGGGTGAACGATCTCTCGAACAGCTCCGCGGGACCCCAGAGCGTGAACCTGAGGTTCGTGAACGACGAGACGTTGGCGATGCCATTGGCCGGCGCGTTTACAAACGCGCCGAAGTAGCCGTCGGTGATCGCCGGCAACTTCAGGCCGAAGCCGTAGTAGAAGTTATTGATTCCACCCGGGTTGACGACCTGGTTGGAAATGCCACCGAAGTCGAATTGCGCGGTGGTACCGACGGCAAAGCGGGGATCGAAGAAGAACCCGATGTCGCCGCAAAGCGTCGTCAGCGGCGGCTTGCCATCGGCCGGATTCAGGCTACCCCTGTAGTCCGCCGCGAAAACACCGCCTGTAAAGGTGCCGCCCGTGCAGGCTGTGCTGCCCGACCCCGTACCCCAGAAATAGATGTTGTCGACGTAAAGCGTGCCGGGGGCATTGGGTTCGAGCTTGATCTGGATGATGGCCGCAAGGTTCGGCACCGAGTAGTTGCTGAGATCGATGTCGACGCTGTTCCAGCCGCCCTTGGTCAGGGTCTGCGTGTAAGCGTTCTCGAGGCCGGCCGAGATGATCGACACCTTCACGCTCGCAAGATTCGGCGTCCAGAAGTCGATGTGCAGCTTGCCTTTGGTCGACACATCGACCGGGTTGCTGCTCCAGTCGATGCCCTGGTACAGGCCGCCGGGTCCCGCCCAGACGTACTGCAGCGACTTGTTGCCCGCAATGGTCACTTCGCTGCGCGTCACCGGTGGGTTCTGGCCCCAGTCGGGGAACGGGTCGAGCCCCGTCACTGAGGCGGCGTCGCTGTAAATCGTGACCGAGCCGGCCGGGATCACCGTCGTCGGTGCGCAGTCGGGCGCCGTTGTGCCGCAGCTGCCGACACCAGCGCCGGCAACGAAAAGCACGTCGTCGAAGTAGTACGTGCGGGCTCCGACGGCCGAACCGGCCTGGCCGAAATCGAAGAAGATGATCAGGCGGTTGTAGTTGTAGGCCGGGTTAAGAGCCGGGGTGCCGCTGACCGGGTTGGCGAAGTTGAAGGTCAGCGTCTCCCAGGCGTTGGCCACGGTGGTCACCGCTTCGGTCTCCACCGAGCGGCTCGTGTCCTGGATGCTCTCGACCTTGAGCCGCACGCGGATACCGGCAGCGGGCGAATACACCCGTACCGTCATTCTCGTGTTCGTCGCGGTGAACGGGATCGTGCCGACCGTCAGGCTTGGTCCAGTGGACACGACCGTTCCAGCGAACGTCTCGGCGGTGGACGAACGGTTGACCCGGACCACCGTGTTGGCGCCGTTGGTCGGATCGGGCTGCAGCGATGAATCCTCCGCGCCGCCGAAGCCGGTCAGCGTGTAGACCGTGCCAGACGAGTCGAAGCTGAGGTCGCTGAACGGGCCGACGGGCAGCCCGCCGCCGCCGATGAACGCGATGTCGTCGAAGTGGTACGTCTGGGCACCAGCCGTCGCGCCAGTCACGCCGAAGTTGAAGAAGATGATCACCCGGTTGTAGGTGAAGTTCGGGTTCAGGGCGGGCGTGCTGGCGACGGGATTGGCGAAGTCGAAAGTCAGCGTCTCCCAGGCGTTGGCTCTGGTCGTGACTGCCTCGGTCTCGACGGAGCGCGCAGAGTTCGCCGAGTCCTCGACCTTGAGCCGTACGCGGATGCCCGCGGCGGGCGAGTACACGCGCACCGTCATGCGCGTGTTGGTCGCGTCGAACGGTATGGCCCCGACGGTCAGGCCGGCGGTACCGACGACGGTTCCGGCAAAGGACTCGGCCGTCGCCGCGCGGTTGACCCGCGCCACCCTGTTGGACCCACCGGCGGGGTCGGCCACGACCTGGGAATCCTCGGCGCCCCCGAAACCAACCAGCGCGTAGTTGATGGAGGGCGAGTCGAAGGTCACCGTGGAAAACGGCGGCGGGTTGAAATAGCCGGCACCGGCGTACAGGTCGTCATTGCAGGCGGGGCCGGCCGGCAGGCCACACAGTGCGTAACGCGCGCGCCGCCCGATGTCCCACAGGCCCCAGCCGTCGTCGATGCCTTTCCACTGCTCGTCGAAACCTTGGAAATAGAAAATCGTGGGCGGGCCGCCGGCCGAACCCTGCCAGGAGGGATACCCGCCTGGATTTCCGTACAGCAGGTCGAAGTACCACTTCGCGTTCGGGGGCAGCGCCGCGTACTGCTCGATCTCCGCCGCAGGGTTGGTCTGGCGGGCCTTCCAGCCGGTCTCACCTACCACGATCGGCATCGAGTCGCCGACACTCACCGTGACCCCGTTCGCACCGACATAACGGTAGGCCACGACCTCGCCGTACCACTCCTTCAGGGCGACGAGCGAAGTCTCCATCATGGCCTTCGCGCGGGCCGGCCCCGCGGGGACGCCGGTCTGCTGCCAGTCCCACACCGTGTAGCTGAACGGATACATGTGGATCGCCGCGAAATCGAGCAACGGCAGGATCGTGTCCGGCTTGACCGGGACCCGGTCGCCGCCGCCGCCAGACTTGCCGGCGTAGAAGGTCCAGTCGTCATCGGCGGTGACCGGCTGCTTCACCTGGCTGCGGATCGTACGGATGTAGCCTTCGAGGCAGGGCAGGGGCATGAACTTCGAGAAGAACGACGTCTCGTTGCCGACGCTGATCGTGACGACGTTCGGGTACTTGGACAGATTGCTGATCAGGTAGGCGATGTTGAAGTCGTTCGCCGGATCGCTGCACGAGGTGAGGCCCTTCAGGTCGAGCCCGAGCTGAAACTTCATGTCCGGGAAGTTCTGCGCTGCCACGCGCAGGATCTTCTCGGCCACCACATCGGTCGACGGGGCCTTGGCGCCGAACAGCCGCAGCAAGTTGAAGCCGGCCAGGTCCAGCAGCGTGAGGTCCTGCAGAATCTCGGCGTCGCTGGGCACCTCTGATGTAATGGGTCCACCAGCGGTCCGATACGGGCTGTAGTTAACGGCCTTGCCCGTGCTGTAGATCGCAGGCAGCGGCCGCCGGGTGAAGGTGTACGGCACACAGGTCACCGTCACGCTGGTGACGTCGATGCCCGGCGCCGTGCCGGTGCCGTTCGTCACGGTGCAGGTCTGCCCTGCTGGCTGGTTCGCGACAACAACTGCGTAGTTGCTGCCACTCGCAATCTGCAACGGAAACGTGAACGAGCCGTTCCCGGAAATGGCAAGCCTGTCGCGACCATTGTTCCACAGGGCCAGGTCGCCCCCGGTGAAGCCCGAGACCCCGCCGCGAATCGTCACGAACTGGGAGTCGCCGTCCCAGTTCTGGCTCGAGCCGCACGCTGCGAGCGCGAGAGACATGCCGAGCACGGCGATGCGCCGTAACGAACACAGTGTCGACGCGACGGTCCGCATGATGTTCACCGCTTGCTTGTCCTGGATAAATGATTCTGATCGCGCGTGCTGCCCGGATGGCCGGACGAGGCGTCGTGCAGCTGGTAGTTCTGTCCGGCTCATCTGCATCCCCCACTTGCCGCGCGGCTCCGGTCCGTTGCGGGTCGAGACGCCGAGTGGCGCACTCCCTGGCGACCGTGCACGCTCTGAAAGCGCTTGCAGAAACTAGCGGACCCCCGGCACCCTTGTCAATCGCTGCCCCATCCGGTACTCATCTACGTGTGTATTGTGTTGCGGCGCGGCAAACTTCTCCCTGGAGAAACCGGCAGGACAAGCGCCACGAATTGCAAGGAATCGAAGCATGCGTCGATCGGAATTGGAACGTCGCGCGGCAGCCGCCACAAACGGCTCGGCCGTGACTCTCGAGATGGTTGCGAAGGAGGCCGGCGTGTCGCCGAGCACCGTGTCGCGCATCCTCAACGGGACCGCACGCGTCCGCGATTCGAAGGTGCGGGCCGTCGAAGCCGCCATCGCCAAGCTTCAGTTCATGCCGAACCCGGTCGCCCGCTCGCTCGCCGGCGGCAAGTCGATGAGCATCGGCGTCGTGACGCAGTCCATCGACAGCCCGTTTTACGGAGAGGCGCTCGCCGCGATCGAGAAGGGCCTGTTGCGCGGCAACTATTCCCCGCTCTTCGTCAGCGGTCACTGGCGCGAGGGCGACGAGCGGCGTTGCGTCGATCACCTGCTGAGCCGTCGCGTGGAAGGCATCATCCTGCTGACGAGTTGCCTGCCGGACCAGGAACTCCTCGGCCTGTCGCGAAGCGTGCCGCTGGTCGTGACCGGCCGGCAAGTCGCCGGGGAACGTGTCTACAGCCTGGACGTGGACAGCACGATGGGCGCGCGCCTCGCGACGGACTACCTGGTCGGGCAAGGACACCGCCGGATCGCGTTCATCTCGGGACCGTCGAATCACCCGGATGCTCTGCAACGACTCAACGGCTACAAGGCGGCCCTGGCTGCCGGCAAGATCCCGTTTGTCGCCAAGCTGGTGGCCGCGGGGGACTACTCGGAAATGGGCGGACATACCGCGATCAATGCGCTCCTCGACGCGCGGGTGGAATTCACTGCCGTTTTCGCAGCGAACGATCAGACCGCGCATGGCGCGATGCTCGCGCTGCATCGCCGCGGCCTCAAGGTGCCGCAGGACGTGTCGCTGGTCGGCTTCGACGACCTGCCGACATCGGCCTTCATGATCCCGCCGCTGACCACCGTGCACCGGTCCATCGACGAGATCGGCGAGGGGGCGGCCGAGGCGATGATCGACCTGGTCGAGCGACGCGCTCCGCGCGCCAAGGTTTCGTCGCCGACGCTCGCCATTCGCGAATCGACCCGTCCCTTGCGCAGCTGAGTGCCTGGGCCGGCCGACGTGCGGTTCGCGTGCCAGAAAGACCTGCGTCCGCACCCGTGGATTCGAGCCCGGATGTCTATCGCGTCGCAGCAACGCGTCGCCCGGTGGCCTGTTTGACACGTCCAAATTCGCCTGTGCTAGATTAATTCTGAAAGCGCTTTCCCATCGCCGCGTTCGGTTCGCCCGGGCGGGGTCTGGCGAGATCAGGACCACGATGCGGCGACCGGATCGTCGCAGACCTCCCAGGAGAACTCGTGCTGGATGCACTGACATGACGACGAAACCTCGTAGCGGCGTGGTCGGCACGGCAGGCCCGGATGCGGTCGCCGGAGAATTCGTCGACGTCGACGGCGAGCGGTACTACGTCATTCGCAATGTCGACAAGATGCCGCCGTTCTTCGTCAGCGTGATTTCGAGCGCCGACCACTGGCTCTTCGTTTCATCATCCGGAGGGCTGACCGCCGGCCGCGTTTCGCCGGAAACCGCGTTGTTTCCATACCTTCCCGTCGACAGGATTCACGAGAGCAATCCCCACACCGGCTGCAAGACGATCCTGCGGGTCGGTGGGCAAGGCCAGCAGATCCTCTGGGAGCCGTTCAATCGGGAACACGACGGTCGCTTCGCAACCACCCGAAATCTCTACAAGAGCGTCCTCGGCAACAAGCTCTGCTTCGAAGAGGTCAATCACGACCTCGCTCTCGCCTTCCGCTACACGTGGGCGACGAGCGATCAGCATGGCTTCGTGCGCCTGTGCGAGCTGCAGAACCTCGGGCACGACACGCTGCGGATCGAATTGGTCGACGGTCTGCAGAACATCCTGCCCGCGGGCACGCCGCCGCTGGTCCAGACGAATTCGAGCAACCTCGTGGACGCGTACAAGTGGACCGAACTCGACGCGAGCACCGGGCTGGCGATGTACGCGCTGTACTCCAGGATATCGGATCGCGCCGAACCGTCCGAATCCCTGAGGGCCCATGTCGTCTACGGGCTGGGCCTCGACGCGCCCACGGTGCTGCTCTCGTCGCTGCAACTCGACGATTTTCGGCGCGGCCAACCCGTGGTGCAGGAAGACCGCAAGCGCGGCATCCGCGGCGCCTATCTCCTCGGCGCCAGCTTCGTGCTTGCGCGCCGCGAGTCGCAACGGTGGCAGATCGTGGCCGATGTCGGGCGAACGCAAGGCCAGGTCGTCGATATCATCCGGCACCTCGCGGACCCGGCCGCTGCGGCGCAGGCCGTGGCGCGTTCCATCGACGCGGGCTGCGACGAACTGGCGCGCATCATGGCCGCCGCCGACGGGTTCCAGTCGGCTGCCGAGGAGTCCGTGACGGCGCATCACTACGCCAACGTGCTGTTCAATGTCCTGCGCGGCGGAATCTTCCACGACCAGTACCGGGCGCCGGTCGCCGACTTCGCCAGGAGCGTCCGCCACTTCAATGCACGCGTTCATGAACGTCACCGCGCGCTGCTCGAAGGCCTCGACGAGACACTGGCGGTGGACGACCTGCTGTCAGCCGTGAGGCGAACCGGTGACCCGCAGCTCGAAAGGCTCTGCCAGGAGTACCTGCCGATCACCTTCGGTCGCCGTCACGGCGATCCGAGTCGCCCATGGAACATGTTTGCGATCAAGCTCAAGGATGCTCGCGGCGAACGTCTACTGTCCTATGAAGGCAACTGGCGGGACATCTTCCAGAACTGGGAGGCGCTGACCTTCAGCTTCCCGGAGTTCGTCGAGTCCGTCATCGCCAAGTTCGTCAACGCTTCGACCGCAGATGGATACAACCCGTATCGCATCACCCGGGAAGGAATCGACTGGGAAGTCGAGGACCCCGGCAATCCGTGGAGTCACATCGGCTACTGGGGCGACCACCAGATCATCTACCTGCTCAAGTTCCTGGAGCACTCCCGACGGTTTCACCCGGCCCGCCTCAGCGAGCTTCTGCATCGGCCCGTCTTCAGCTATGCGAACGTGCCCTATCGGATCCGGAGCTTTGCTGAACTCGTCGCGGACCCGAAGAGAACGGTGGACTATGACATCGCCCTCGCCGCACGGATTGCGGATCGGGTGGCCCTCATGGGCGCGGACGGGAAGCTGGTTCTCGATGGCGGCGGAGCGGTCTACCAGGTCAACCTGCTGGAAAAGCTGCTCGTGCCCTTGCTTGCCAAGCTCGGCAATCTGGTCGTCGACGGCGGGATCTGGCTCAGCACGCAGCGACCGGAGTGGAACGACGCAAACAACGCCCTGGTCGGCCACGGCGTCTCGATGGTCACGCTGTATTACATGCGCCGATACGTGTGCTTCCTGCAGGAGTTGCTGGCCGGGGAACCGGGGACGGTCGAGATGTCGGCCGAGGTCGGCGCATGGCTGGCCGAGACGTCAGCCGCACTCGCAGACATCCGGCCGTTGCTGGGGAACGGTCCGATCGATCCTCGGCAGCGCTGGCACTCGATGCAGGAACTGGGCCTGGCGGCGAGTCGCTACAGGCAGTCCGTCTACCGCGATCAGCCGTTTTCCGGGAAAGCGGCACGCCCGCTCGGGCAGGTCATGGACCTGCTTGACCACACGCTCGCGGCGATTGACCACAGCATTGGCAGCAACCGCCGTGAGGATGGGGCTTACCACGCGTACAACCTGCTGGACCTGAAGGCGGACGGGGTTGGCATCGATCCGCTGTATCTCATGCTCGAGGGGCAGGTCGCCGCGCTCAGCTCCGGCGCGATCGCGCCGCAAGCGGCTGCCACGCTGGTGGAGACCCTGTTCCGGAGCGACATCTACCGGGCCGACCAGCGCTCCTTCATGCTGTATCCGGACCGTCCGCTGCCGGGCTTTCTCGAGAAGAACCGCATCCCTGCCGGCGCCGTCGAGGAACTTGTCCTGCTGCGACGCATGGTCGCTGCCGACGATGACCGGATCGTCGCGCGCGACGCCGACGGCTGCTACCGGTTCAATGCCGACTTCACGAACGTCGGCGACCTGGATGCGCAGCTCGATGCATTGTCCGGGCTCTATGGTGACGACGTCGAGGCCTCGCGCGAGCCGTTGCGCGCCCTGTACGAAAGGGTTTTCAGGCACCGCGAGTTCACCGGTCGTTCCGGCGGCATGTTCGGCTTCGAGGGCCTCGGCTGCATCTACTGGCACATGGTGTCGAAGCTGCTGCTCGCGGTGCAGGAGAACTTCTTCGCGGCGCTCGAAGCCAAGGCAGGGGCGGAGGTCTGCCACTGCCTTGGCGCGTTGTATTACCGGGTACGCGAAGGCATCGGCTTCAACAAGACGCCGGCGGAATACGGCGCCTTCCCGACGGACCCCTATTCGCACACGCCCGGGCATGGCGGCGCCCAGCAGCCCGGGATGACCGGGCAGGTCAAGGAAGAAGTGCTGTCCCGCTTCGGCGAACTGGGCGTGCGGGTCGCCGACGGCGAAGTTCGCTTCGAGCCGGGGCTGCTTCGCGCACGCGAGTTCTCGTCCGAGACTCGCCGCTTCCGGTTCCTCGACGTTCATGGCCAATGGCAGGAGCTGACGGTTCCGTCGCCGGGGCTCGTCTTCACCTGGTGCCAGGTTCCGATCGTTTACCACTTGCGCGGCGACGATCGTCCGTCGCTGGCCATTACACTCGAGGACGGCGGTATTCGGACGCTGCCGCAACTGTCGCTGCCGACGGAATTGAGTTCGGAACTCTTCCGGCGCAGCGGCCACATACGTCAGATATCGCTGGCTGTCCCGAAGGAAGCGCTGCTGGGAGACTGACCGCGCAGCCGACCTTGGCTACACACACCGCGCGATTTGCGTCCAGGATTCTGCAGCCAGAAGAACGAAACCCGATGCCAAGAGCGACCATAGACGACGTTGCAGAACTCGCCGAAGTGTCGATCAAGACGGTCTCACGCGTCGTCAACAAGGAACCCAACGTTCGCGACGCAACCCGGGCGAAGGTCGAGAGGGCGATCGCCGAGCTGAGTTACCACCCCAACCCGTCCGCACGAAATCCTGCGAGCCAGCGAGCCCGCCTGATCGTCGACCCCCGGGCGCGCAGTACGTCGTCACCCGGCCAAGCCCAAGCGGTCCCTTTACGGGGCCCGGCCGCCCGGCGTCCGCAGCCGTTCCAGCATCGGCGCGGCCATCGGCACGGTGAGCATGGTGCTTGCGACGGCCATCAGCAGCAGTGCCGTGAAGGTCGTGGCGGTGATGACGCCTTTGTCGAGCAGCACGTTCGCGAAGATGATCATGATCAGCGCCTTGGTCTGGAGCAGCCAGCCCACCAGCGAGGCCTCGCCCGGTTTCCAGCCCAGGATCCGACCCGCGAGGCGCGCGCCGAGCAATTTTCCCGCGACAGAGGCCACCAGCAGCGCACCGGCGGCGAGGAACACGGGCGCGCCGCCGACCGTCCATTCGGTGCGCAGGCCCGTGCTCAGGAAGAACACCGGCATCGCCACGAGCAGCACGTCGTGCCGCAGGGCATCCACCTGGCCATGGTCGAACCAGTCCCGATCCATCACGGCGCCGGATAGGAACGCGCCGACCATGAAGTGCAGCCCCGCCCAGTCGGCGCTCAGGCCGCAGGCTGCCAGCCAGATCAACCCGACGTACCAGCGATCGCGCTGCGGCAGCCGGCGCATCAGCCCGCGGAAGCCGAGGCCCACGACGACGAACGCAGTCAGGAACCCTGCTTGCCGGCCCACGCGCTCCCAGTCGGCGAGGATCAGCGCGAGCACGCCCCAGATGGCCAGGTCGTCCATGCTCGCGTAGCGCAGGACACGCTGACCGAGCGGTTCACGCAGGATTGCGAGCTTGTCGAGGAACAGCACCAGGATCGGCAGCGCGGTCACGGCACAGCACATGCCGACACCGAAGATGAACTGCCAGGGCGCTGCCCGTGGACCGACCCATCCTCCGTACAGCGTGAGCCCGGCCGCTACGGCACAGCCGGCGAGCAGCGGCATGCCGAGCGCCAGCCCGGCCGTAATGCCACTGTCGCGGCGGTCCCGCCACGTGCTCCTGAGATCCAGTTCGATGCCGGCAAGCCAGACGAAGCACATCACCGCCCACCAGGCGATGCCGTTCAGCGCCTGCACCACCGGCGCCCGAAAGACGAAAGCGTAGTAGTCGGGGAAAGCCGCCCCGAGAACGCCTGGGCCCAGCAGGATGCCGGTGACGATCTGCACGACCACCAGCGGCGCGTAGTACTCGGTCCGGCCGAGTCGCCACACCAGGTACGGGATCGTAAAGATGATCAGGATCGCGATCAGGAATACTTCAGTGGTGTTCATCGACTCCCTCTGACGACCCCTTGACGCAGGCACCCGAGTACCCGCGCCCCCGCCGCACGGCTCCAAGCCGGTCAGGGTTTTGCACCGTTCGATTGCGAAGGGCCGAACGGAACGACGAGGGCGCAGCGAGCGAGTGCCGCCGCATTCGATCGTCGTCCGCAAAACGGCCGTATCGCCGGTCGCTTACTTCTTCTTACCCGCCTTCTTCGCCGTCGCCACCAGCGTGTCCTCCGGCGTGCCTGCGCTGCCGATCGAGAACCGGTCTTCGGCGACCGGCTTCGACGAGCCTTCCCGGTACCAGGTCACGATCATCGGAATCTTCGCCAGCCGGAACAGCCCGAGCTGCGGGCAGCGTCGGTGGGTTTCCCTGGCCAGCGCCTTGATCCGCGACGTCGACTCCTTGGTATCGAGGTGGAGATCGAAGTTGAGCTGCTCGTACTGCGGCTGCAGGTGCAGGTCGAAGAAGAAGCCGCGGATGTCGATCAGCGAGCGCATCTTGGTGCGCAGGCCCTTGCACTTGAACTCATGGTCGCGCGCCACGACCGCAATCGTGATGGACGTGCACCCTGCCAGTGCAGCGAGCTGCGCATGGACGGGCGTCCAACCCCGTGACCGGCCGCTGAGCTCGGGCGGATCGCCGATGTCGAAGCCTTCCGGCTCGTCGAACATCAGTGACGGCTGGCCGTCGAAAAAGGCCTCGACCCGCATCTGCTCGAACGACCGCGTCGTC
>Ga0209253_10003292_pt1 | contig 14229 bp, 10 predicted proteins | sample FrelakmetBRP12BR_FD_187145 | JGI IMG/M metagenome (GOLD analysis project Ga0209253, IMG submission 187145) | Freshwater lake sediment microbial communities from the University of Notre Dame, USA, for methane emissions studies - BRP12 BR (SPAdes)... | ecosystem: Environmental > Aquatic >...
AGCACGGAGACGCCTTCGTAGGAGTAGGAGCGGACGTTGTCCAGCTTGTTGACTCCGGACACCGCCTCTTCAAGGGGTTTCGACACGAGTGATTCCACTTCTTTCGGGCCGGCACCGGGGTAGACCGTCACGACCGAGACGATCGGCCAGTCCATCTTGGGAAGGAGGTCCACTCCCATGCGCGAGTAGCCGAAGACTCCGAGGACGGCAAGGGTCACAAAAATCATGGTCATGAATGCCGGCCTGCGTATCGCAACTTCTGTCAGTTTCATACGTCGTCTCTTCGTTGGATTACTTGTAGTGGACCGCGGAACCGTCCTTCAGGCTCTTCTGTCCGAAGGAGACTACCAGATCGCCGGCACGCAAGCCCTCAAGGACCTGGTACCGGTCGCCCGCGCGGATGCCGAGCTTGACGGGCCGGAGTCGAGCCACGTTGTTCTCGACCACAAAGACGGCGGGGTTCGACTCCTCGTTGACGATTGACTCCTTGGCAATCGCCAGTGCGTCGTTCGCACTCCCTGCCTGGATATCGACCCGCGCGAACATTCCGACCTTGAGCGGCGCGACGTCCTTGTTCTGGACCACAACCTCCACGGGATAGGAGTGTCCGTTGGGGGTCTCTGCCTTGGACCCGATGGTGTACACGGATCCCTGGATGACCTCGCCGGGCCTGGAATCGACCCTCAGCGCGGCCGGCTGCTTCACCTTGATCTTGCCAACCTCTTCTTCCGGTATGCTCAGCCGCACCTTGATGCTGGAGATGTCCACGATGTTTGCAACCTCTCGCCCCGGCGCAACCATTTCACCGACCTCGACTTTACGGGAGGCGATGACACCGGAAATCGGGGCTTTGACTCTCGTATCGTCGAGCTGACGCTGCGCGAGCTTCAGCCCCACCGCGGCGGACTTGAACTGCGCCTCGGCAGAATGATAGGCAAGCCGGTAGCCTTCGAGCTCAACGTCGGCAACATCGCCCGTCTTGAACAGCTTCTCGGAGCGCTCAAAGTCCTTCTGCGCCTTCTTGAAGTTCGTTTCTGCCGCCTGAAGCTGCGCTTTCGCCTGTTCGACCGCAATCACCTTGAGCTCGGCGTCGACCTGTACCAGGGTCTGTCCCTGACGCACGTTGTCACCGACTTTGACGAGCACGGCGGTGATCCGACCCGCCGTCTCGGAACTCACCACAACGTCCCTCATTGCGGCAACGGTGCCGACAGCCGAGACGGTTTCCGTCAGGTTCGCGGTCGCCAGCGGAGTCACTTCGACAGCTACAGGCCGAATCGACGCTTTGGTCGCGTCCGCTTGCGTCTGCCGCGATGTGAAGGCCAGGAACAGCACGCTCACCAGAACCAGCAGCAGAGCGGCTGCAGCGATGACTCTTTTCTTCTTCAGCATTGCAGTATCCCCTTAAAAAAAGTTGATTTCGGTCCACGTTTGCACCTACCGGCTGACCGTTCCGGTTGCGCGGGCCAGCTGGATTTTCGCGATTTCAAAATCGTACAGGGCGCGAATGAAGTCCGTTTTCGCCGACGTGTATGCCGTCTGAACATCGATCAGGTCTACGTTCGACGCCCCGCCGGCTTCATACCGACGCGTCACGGCACTGAGGACATCCTGGGCTTGTTCCTGCGCCTTCCGCGCGACGTCAATCCGCTGCCTGGCTGCGTTGACGTTAAACTGGGCGTTCCGTGCCTGCATCAGAAGCCCCCGGCGGAACGACTCCACCTGCGCCTCCGTTCTCTGATACTCTTCGCGTGCGCGCTGTATGTTCGTGTAGTCGCCGAACCCGTTGAAGATCGGAAAACTGAATGACACGGCCAGAGCCCACGGCCGGTATCCGTCGAGCGCGACGGTGTTGTTTCTCTCCCAGCCGTACTGGAAGGCGAGATTAATCCTGGGCTTGAAATTCGTCCACGAACGATCGATCCCGATTTCCGAGAGGCGGAGATTGGCATTCATCATCTGCCACGAGGGGTGGGATTCGAGCGACGACATCGTGACGATGCTGCCACCGGGCATATCCTGGAGCGAAGCGTACAGAATCGGCCGTCCGGTCCCGGAGGCAATCGCAACTGTATCCGTGCTGAGCGTGTATGCCTCGAGCGTGAATTCCCGATCAAGCTCAACACCCATCACTTCGTTGAGCTGCAGCCGGGCCGACGCAAGAAGGTTTTCCGCTTTGATACGGTTCCCCTCGTCCGAAGCGAGTTGTACCTCCCACCGCGCGACGTCGGTGCGGGTCCGCATGCCAAGATCCTGACGGTGCGCCGTTGATTCGAGATAACGCTTCGTCCGCTCCACATTCTCCTTGGAGAGAGCGACAAGTGCCTGCGCTGCAAGGACACCGTAGTAGGACATCTTGACGCGCGCGATGACGTCCTGTTCGGTGTCCTGGTAGCTGTATTCGGACTTCTCCTGCAAAGCGTCGGCGGACTGAACCCCGAGGATTTCGGCACCGCCGTTGTAGACCGGCTGGACGACCGTCATGCCAGCCGAATACGTGTCCCGATACGCAAACGGCTTGAGGTTCACAAGCGCGGAAGACGGAACACCAATGGACCCGGCGGCAGTGCGAATGAAGTCCAGCGCCGCATTTGCCCGCAGCTCCGTTTCCGGATCGACACGGGTCAGACCGGCATCGAGACTCACTCTCGGCAGGAAATTGGTGTACGCGTTTTGCTTCCCCCAGTGGGATGATTCAACGTCGTGCAACGCTCCACGCAGTGCCTGGTTCTGTTCCAGTGCCGTCCCCACGGCTTTGTCAAGAGTCAGGACCTCCTGGCCGGCCGCTGCGGCGGCAAGCAAGAGCATCATCATGAGAAAGAGAGTCGTGCGTGTCATGGTTCTTCACTTCATGGTCCCTGTGATTGTCCTATGCCCGTCTGATCTGTTCGACGGGTTGATGGTACAGTAAAGCCGATGGAAAGAGCTTCTTCGCTTCTTCGGTCATCATCGCTTCAACAAGAAACGCATTGGATTTCCTGAGCAGAGCCGGTAGATCGACACCAAGTGTTTCATTGACGTAGTGGTCCTGGCGGTCGATCAGCCGCATCAGGCCGTTGGAATTCGACCATAGCATCACGCCAACCTCCATTGGATCAAGTCCACTATGCAACATCCCTTCGTCGATGGCACTCCGGATGAGGCCAGCAACAAGTGCCCAGACCCTTTTGTCGCTTTCCCTGCACTGCTCAAGAATCTCGGGGGAAACCTGGCTGTGGAACTGAGGATTTTCGAAGAAATAAAACATCCGGAAGTAGTCCCGGTGCTTTTCGAAGTATTCGTAGTATGCCTCGCCGAGGTTGGCAATCCGCTTGATGCTGGGTTCTGGTGCCGTGACTGCCCTTTCGAAGAGCTCGTACATGACATCCATCCCCCTCATGGACACGGCAAGATAAAGGTCTTCTTTGCTCTTATAGTAGAGGTAGAGTGTTCCCTTGCTCAGCTCGGCGGCCTCGGCGATTTCGTCCATCGTCGATTCTGCCAGGCCCTTATGAAAAAAGACCTTTTCGGCAGCAATGATAATCTCTTCCCTTCGCGCCTCTTTCTCCCTCACCCTTCTTTCCTTTATCCCCATTTCGTTCCCCCTCTGGAATGAAATGACTGTAAGTCAGTTATTAATCGACAATATATGGAATACGAGGGGACTTGTCAAGACTTTGAAACATTAAATTTACGTTAATGTATATCCTGACTATCAGTCAGTACTACGGAGCGGCATTCTGGAAGTTTCGCGGAATGACAAGAAAGGAAGGGACTTCGTGGAGAAAATGAGGAGGTCGGTTCTGGTCGCCCGGGGAGGGAGGGAAATTAGTGCGAGAACAGATCGATGAACCGTTGAAACCATTTCCCTCCTTTTTCTTGTCTTCTCTCCCACCGCACGAAATTGTCCCTGGTGACCAGACCGACCGGCCCATCATAGAGACCACCGTGCATGAACCCGTCAAAAACCCTCACGGCGATGACATTTTCCCGATCAAGCAGCAGCAATTCGGGAGGAAGCGTATATGCCCGGAGCTTGAGATAGTCGTCGGACAGAAACCCGAATTCGCCGAACGCACTTGCGGGGCCTGTTCGCCCTATTCGCTGTCCGTTCACAAATGTTTCATCAATGTCATCGACCTTCCCCAGCAAAAGAACCAGTCTTTCCTGTGCCAGCGAAGCCGGAACGCGGAACCTGAGCCGGTACCAGCCATAACCGTCATACCCTTTGTGGCCCCCGGTCTCCCAGTACGCCGGAACACGGATGGTTTCCCACGTCGCATCGTTGAAGCCCGGTTCCCGATATCGCGCCTCATCTCCCGTTTTGAACTTCCAGTCTCCCCGCAGCGCGAGGTCAGGCACCAGGGCATCGGTCATCTCGACGATGGCAATCTCACCTCCCGTAATTCCACCGGAGAGTTCGTCATCAAAAACGCGGACCGCAATAGTGTTGTTGCCCGAAGGGTCAAGGTAGTCTGCAGGGAGGTGGTACTGACGGTAGACACTATAGGCGGTAATGTACCTCGGGGGAAACTGGCCGGAGAAGCCTAGAAAGTGGCCATTGACATAGACTTCATCGACATCGTCGATAACGCCCAGTCTCAGATAAAGGACCTTTTCTTTCCACTCCGGTTTCGCGGAGAAGTGCTTCCTGTACCATGCATAACCATCATAGCCCGGAAAGCCCTCATCCTCCCACGGGGAGGGAACCTCCACCGTCACCCAGGTCCGGTCATTAAAGTCCGGCAGGGCACGGTTCATGTCGTCGCCGATCTCGAATTTCCAGCTCCCTCTGAGATTGAGCAAGGTTTGCAAATCCTGCGCCACGGCCTGTACCGGGGACAAGATCAGAACCGTAATGAGTAGAGCCGGGAGTGATGTTCGAAAAGTCATGGCCACGGTCGTCTTCATTCCTCTATGACTGAATCGAACACAAGGTAATGGATCAGGGGAACGGAAGTGTCTGCACGAGGTCATGAGATGTAAAAAGAAGTCACAGGCCCGAGAGTCACTCGGGCCTGACATATTTGCGGTCGTTGTAGCCGATCAGGGACTGCTGCAAACGGGCCCCGATTGCTGAAAAGAGTTGTTCTGGCGTATCGAATTCGGCCTGCTGTTCTTTGACGAAAATCGCAGGATGGTCAAATACAAGCATTGCGAGATATGCCTTGTATCGGATGGCTGGCGTGCGTCCCGTGACCGCCATACGGCTCAATGCCTCCTTCAGGTGCGCGAAGCACTCGTCAGGGCAATACAGCTTGGCATGGGCCACCTGCGCAATGGCGGACTCCACAACGCCGTCATTCTGCGATTGGAGGCAAGCAAGGTAATTTCGTTCAACTCTGGCCAGGTCGGCCTGCTGATAGGAGCTGCGACCCGAGAAGACCCCTCTCTTCCCCCCTGCCTTTTCCTGGGCAGAGGCTGCTGAGGCAGCAGCCGCCATCATGAGGGCAACGGCGTACACGGCATAGCGTTTCATGACATCCTCCTTTGTTGTGTGGATCCAGATCTTGCTTCTGGATAGTGGTACGCCACGAACAAAGCAGAGATGTCTCGTTGCGGTAAAGGAATGTAAAGAAATGTCACAGGAGAAAAGGGTTGAAACTTTGGCGGGATTCAGAGAAGAACTCGTGGTTTCCCACAAGCCGAATCTCCTCTCCTTCAGGGGCGGAGCCCCGGATGAGGCCGGACCGTGCCCCTTCATCGTTGACCAGGGCGTTGGTAGACGACAAGAGATCGTTACCATTCAAACCAGAGACACAGTGCCGGAATTGCCTGGCAGGGCAGCGGCCCCAAAACCAGAGTGCTGAAAAAGATGGCCCGGATCCGCAACGCTTCAAGGCATGCTCATCCCGAACACTCTCAAGAGAAAAGCATACATGTCCGCCGCCTCTTCGATTTGCTTCGAGACCGGCTTGCCGCCACCGTGGCCGGCCTTGGTTTCGATCCTGAGAAGGATGGGGTTCTTCCCCGCATCCGCGCTCTGCAGCGCAGCGCCGAACTTCAAGGCGTGAGCCGGCACCACGCGATCGTCATGGTCGGCCGTAAGAATCAGTGTGGGCGGATAGGGAACACCTTTGATGACGTTATGCAGGGGTGAATAGGCTTTCAGGAACCTGAAATGCTCCGGGTTTTCCTCAGCGTTGCCATAGTCCCCCGTCCAGAACCGCCCGACGGTAAACCTGTGATAGCGGAGCATGTCTGTCACCGGGACTTCACACAGTACCGCCCCGAACAGGTCCGGCCGCTGGAGCATACAGGCAGCAACAAGAAGACCCCCGTTGCTCCCGCCCATGATCGCGAGGCGGGACGTTTTGGTGTACCTGTTCCGGACGAGCCACTCCGCTGCGGCGATGAAATCGTCAAAGACGTTCTGCTTCTTCTCCAGCGCTCCTGCCTGGTGCCATTCCTCACCGTACTCGCTTCCACCACGGATGTTCGCCGAGGCGTACACTCCGCCTGCCTCGAGCCAGAGCAGCCTCGACGCTTTGAAGGATGGCGTGAGGCTGATCTGGAAGCCGCCGTACCCGTACAGGAGCATCGGTGCCCCGCCGTCAAGCAGGAGTCCCTTCTTGTGCGTCAGGAACATGGGGATTTTCGTTCCATCTTTCGAACTGTAAAATACCTGTTCCGTGACGTAGCGATCGGCCGGGAAGTCGAGCTTCGGCTGCACAAAGAGGGAGAGCTGCCCGGAAGAAAAGTCGTACGAGAAGATTGTTGTCGGGTAGAGAAAAGACGTCAACCCGAGGAACAACTCTTTTTCCGTCCGCTGCCCGGAGATCCCGGTGATGGTACCAAGCACCGGCAGGATGATCTCGCGGACGAACTTCCCTTCCATTGTAAAGAGGCGGAGGATGTGGCGGGCATCTTTCATGTACGCGACGACAAGGTGGTTGTTCGCGGCTGTCGCAAACGCGATCGGCTCCTTCTGCTCCGGTATGATCTCCTTCCAATGATCACGCTTCGGCCGCCGGGTATCGATCGCCACAATGCGCCCCCGCGGGGCGTTCAGGTCGGTGTTGAAGTAGAAGACCTGACCGACGTTGTCGACGAATCCATACCGCGCGTCCGCGGAATCGAGCAGGCGGACGAAAGGCCCGGTGCCGTTCATGGAGCGGTAGTAGATTCGGTTTTCACGGTCTGTCCCCCGCCAGACATGGAGGATGACGTACTCGCCGTCATCAGTCGAGGCCGGCGCAAACGCCAGTTCCCTGGCATCCGGACGCTCCAAGACCAGGCGGTCACTCGATTGCGGAGTGCCCGGTTCATGCCAGTACACCTTGTTGTTCAACGTCCCTTCGCCCGCTGGCACGGAAGCCGGATCCGGATAGCGGTTGTAGTAGAACCCCTTCCCATCCTTGCTCCACGCCATGCTGCCGAATGTCGCCCAGCGAAGAACCTCGTCGTACTCCTTGCCGGTGAGAACGTTTCGGATCCGGATCTCTTTCTGGTCGCTGCCACTTTTGGAGAACCCATAGGCCATCAGGGTTCCGTCGAAGCTGTATTCTTCGTTCACCAGCGCTACGCTCCCGTCCTCGCTCAGCGCGTTCGGGTCGAGCACCAGCCGTGGCTCCGCGTCCAGGCTCGTTTTCACATACAGAACATCCTGGTTCTGCAATCCATTGTTTTTGGCGAAGAAGTACTTCCCGCCCCGTTTATAGGGCACTGTCGTTCGTTCGTAGTTCCAGAGGGCCACGAGCCGGCGCTTCAAGACGTCGCGTCCGGCGAAGGCCGAAACGAAGGTGTTCGTGAGTGCATTTTGTCCGTCGATCCACCGGTTCAATTCGGGGGTGTTCTCGATTTCCATCCAGCGATAAGGATCAGCAACAGGCACGCCGTGGTAGATGTCAACGGTGGAGTCTTTTCTCGCCTCCGGATACCGGAAGAGCTGGGCACAGACTGCGTTGGAGGCAAGGATCAGAAGAACCGGCAGCCACTTCCCTAACCGAACGATCTCGCGTTGTTTCATCAGCGGCTCCATTCCGTCGTCATGGGATCAGTTTGTACCCCGCCCCGTGCATGGTCAGAATATGCCGCGGATGTGAAGGGTCTGCCTCAAGCTTCTGGCGCAGCTTGAGGATGAAGTTGTCCACCGTGCGCGTGCTGATCGAGTCATCGTATCCCCACACTTCCATGAGCAATCGGTCACGCGTGACAGTCTGGTTCTTGTGCATCCAGAGGAACTTCAGAACCTCGAATTCCCGGGGCGTCATGGTGATTTCGTTGCCCGCGCGGGAAGCGGTATACGTTGCGAAGTCGACCGAGATATCCCCGAGCACCAACCGACCCGGGGACTGTCCCGCGGACTCACGCCGCCGCAAGACCGCCTTGACGCGTGCCAACAGCTCGCGCAGACCGAAGGGTTTGGTGACGTAGTCGTCGGCTCCGAGTTCGAGCCCGAGAACCTTGTCGAGCTCTTCCCCCTTCGCCGTGAGCACAATAACCGGTGTCGCAACGCTCATCTCGCGAGCCTTCTTCAGGACGTCAAATCCCGACATCGCTGGAAGCATGACATCGAGGATGACGAGATCGTAGGTCCCGGTGAGCATCCGTTCGAGGCCGGACTTTCCGTCTCCGACACATTCAACGTCGTATTGTTCAGCCTCGAGGTTGTCGCGAAGACCCACCTGCATCTGGGGTTCGTCTTCAATGATGAGAATTCTGGGCATGGGCGCTCAGCTCTTTCGAAAGGGTTCACCGAAGAAGTGTCAACGTACACGCTCCTGCAGTAGGGAATCGTCAACTCCCTGACAGGCATGGAATCGACAGTCTGAACTTGCTTCCTTTTCCGGGTGTGCTCTCTACGGTCACGTTTCCACCGTGCGCTTCCATGATGTGTCTGACCAGCGTCAGGCCGAGTCCGCTCCCTTTGGTGTTATGGACGAGCGCTCCGGAGACACGATAGAAGGTCTCGAAGATCTTCTGCCGGTGTTCCGGTGCGATGCCAACGCCGTGATCTTCCACTTCGACCCAGACCGCACCGTCGGATACACCGGTGCGAACGCCGAGGTATTTTTCCTCCGGACTGTACTTCACGGCATTGTCAATGATATTGATGAGCGCCTCTGTCAGCGATTCTTCATCCGCGTTGACGGCGGGAAGTGCCGGGTCGAGATTCACCCGGGGATCAAAACCCTCCGCCTTGAAATGGGAATCATAGGTCGACATGACTCCTGATACCGTAGCATTCAAATCGATCGGGCGAAAACGGTACTGCTTCTTCCCTGCTTCCATCCTCGAAAAGTTGAGCATATTGTTCACCAGGCGGGTGAGGCGCTCTGTTTCCTGCACGATCGTGGAGTAGTATTCCTGTTTCTTTGTCTCGTCTTTCAGTCTCCCCATCTCCAGCGTTTCCGCAAACATGCGGATGAGCGACAGCGGCGTACGGAGCTCGTGGGAGACGTTCGACACAAAGTCGGATTTCAGCCTGACCAATTCCATCTCCTTCCTGATACTGCGGTAGACCAGCCAGACTCCGCCAATGAGCACAGCATCAAGAATGAGCAGGAGGACAAGGTTCCTGTAGAACCGCGCCCGAAGGATCTCTTCGACGGACGTCCCTTTGAGTCGTATGCCGACGGAGTATTCCGGGAGGACCCAGAGTTGCTTTTGCTGTTTGATTTCCCCCGCGTTCACGGTACCTGTCGTCACAATGGGTTCGGCCGAGCCGGCGGCAAGGATGGCAAGCGCGAACTCGTCCCCGGCAGCCTCGCGGAGCTTCGGGAAGAGGATGTCCTGCACGAAGCGCTCTTCATCGAGAACGAGCCCCGCCACGGACGCGCCCGCCGGGAGTTCATCCATGACGAAGACCAGCGCGGCATGTTCGCCGCCCCCGCTCGGTCCCGGCACCCTGAGGGGTTCAATCTTGCGGTATTCCGCTCGCCGGTATTTCATCAGCTGTGTCACCCTGCCGGCATTTTCCTTGAGCACGGCGCGTATCTCCTCGACTCCTGGTCCCCGAACCGATCCGCTCTCCGGCCGCGCGACAAGTGTGACAGTCGCCATTGCCGTATCCGACAGGAAGATTGCCTGCACAGCTTGGTGTTTTTCCAGAAATCCACGAAAGACCTTCAGCCGCCCGCCCGTCGGAGCGAGACGGCTCTCCGTCACTGCCATGGTGATGCTGCTTGACCAGGTACTGGTGACATCCCAGGCATACTGGTTCAGGGAGAAGAGAATCACGTCGAGCTGTCGGCGGTAGATGTCACCGATCAGCTTTTCGCTGTCGCTCAGGGAGTTGATCTCGTAGGCGGAATAGAAGAGGGCGGGGAGCAGAACGATGAGGAGCAGAAAAATCCAGACTCTCTTGGCTGTGGACTGACGCAGCGGGCCCGCGGGGGTTGGATTGGCAGACATCATCATCATTCGAGGGAGCGTTTCAGGTCAATGTAGTGTCCGGACCGGAGAAATCCAAGCGCGAAGGGACATCCATCGCTCCCCGGACGTTCAGAAGGTGAGACTCATCCCGAGGGATGGGAAGATTGGGATGCCGAAAATCGGGCGCTCCTTGAGCGTACCAAACCCATCGATGTAGTAGTTCATTGCTTGCTCGTTCTGGCGATTGTAGACGTTCTGCACGTCAAGGTAGAACGACCAGTTCAAGCCCCACCAACGGGGGTAGGTGGTCACTCGGAGGTCGAGCGCGTGGTAAAGATTCAACCGGCCCGAGAGTGTTTCACGTTCAAAATCAACGTCAAGAATGACGCGACCCCCGGTATCAACCTGCACAACGGGAACATCGACACCACCGACCTTCTGGACCACGACACGGGGTTTGACGCCCTGTGCTTCCGTAAACGGCCGGCCGGATCGGAGCGTCCACTTCATACCGACGTCCCACCTCTCGGCGAATTTGTAGTTCATCACGATGTTCACGGCGTGTCGCTGGTCGAAAAGGAACGGGGTTCGGAGACCGTCGCGGTCACGCTCGGCATATGAGAGCGCATAACTGACCCAGCCGGTTAGCCGGTCTGAAGGCAGAGACTGGATCTTCTGCATCATGATCTCCACGCCGGCGGAATAGCCCTTCGAGTCGTTCACCGGATATGACGTCAGACTGTCGCTCGCGACGAGGACCGGCCGGGACCAGCCCTCGCGCGAATAGATGTCACCACCCGTTCGCTCAGTGTACCAGGCCGATCCCTGGAGTTTCTGCGGCACGATTGCATCCGCGAATTTCTTGTAGTACGTCTCGACTTTGAACTGCCATTCCGGCGTCACCATCCGATCATATCCGAGGATATAGTGATCCGCACGCTCGGCGACGAGCGTCCCGAACGAACCCTCCGTGAACGTGACTCTGTTCCGGAAATCTTGTTTGTCCATCCCCGGTGACTGATAGTAGATTCCATAGGCGGCACGTATCGTGGAAATATCGTCGATCTTCAGGGAGACATTCAACCGGGGACCGGCATAGATCGATTGCTGCAGGTTCGGGAAGAGATCGAGCCGCACGCCGGGCTGCACGAAGAGCCGGTCCGTAACCCTGATCCGGTCCTGCACAAAGACGTTGTACCTGTTATACCTAATCGATTCCGTGGCGTCGGTCGGGACGGGCTGGCCGCGGGAATCAAGGAAGTTCTTGAAGGCTTCGTCGATCTGAAAATACCGGATGAAGTCTGTCCGGAGGAAATCGACGCCGTATCCCGCTTCGAGCGTGTGATCGCCCGTATTCCAGAGGAGCTTCTGCGACCATCCCGTCTTCTGATAGATATAGTCATAGTTGACCCCGATGCTGAGGAGTCTGATTCCGAAGGTGTCAGCGCGGGCGAGGTCTCCGGTGTTCTGCGCGGGATCGACAAACGATCCGTCGAACGACCCGGTCCCCTTGTTCTGATACCACGAGAGCTGCGTCTGTCCGATAACATTCTTGTTGGGATTGAACTGCCATGTTGCACCGATCAGGGTGTTGAAGGATTTGTCGAACACATTGACGCTGTCAGGCCTGTCCCGTTCGACCCCTGAGATCAGCTCCACGCCGTCGCGTGAGGTAACCCCGGTCAGCAGGATTTTGTTCTCCTCGTTGACAGGGATGGCGATCTTTCCCTGGAGATCGCGGAAGTTGGGCAGGGCAACATCGCCCTGGACGAGCTTGAGCGACTTCAGTACCGGTCCAAGAATGAGATCGTAGTACGTCCGGCGGAGGGAAAAAAGATACGAGGATCCGTTGAACGGGAGCCCTCCCTCGAAGATGAGGTTGAGATTCGTCAGGCTCGCATTAAGCTTCCCGCCAACAGGAACGTCCGATCTCCCTTCACGGTTCTTGACGTCGAGCACGGCAGACAGACGGTCCCCGTACTGTGCGGCGAACCCGCCGGTCTGGAGGCTGATGTCGCTCACGGTCTCGGGATTGAACATCGAAACGAACCCGTAAAGCCGATACGGATTCAGCGCTTCGAAACCGTCGATCATGATCAGGTTCTGGTCAGGTCCTGACCCTCGCACAACAAGCTGAGAGGAGAAGTCATTCACGCTGGTGACACCCGGAAGCGCCTGGAGAGAACGGAGCACGTCCTCCGCGGCACCCGGGAGGAACTTGGACTCCCGCGGTGAGATCGATGTCACGCTGGCGCGCGTATCCTCCGCCGCCTGCCTTCGATTGCCGGTGACAACAACCTGATTGAGCTGAATTACGGCCTGCCCGAGGACGAGCTGGATTCGGGTGACCTCATCAGCCGTTACGCTTACGGCGGGCACCTCTCCCTGTTCATAACCGATCAAACGGGCGATGACGTTGTATCGACCCGGCGGGACGTTCGTGATCACAAACGCGCCGGCGTCGTTGGTCGACGCCCCCATTTTCGTCTCCGCGAGCAGAACCACCGCGCCCACCGCAGGTTCTCCGGTGTCCAGGAGGACCCGCCCGGCAACCGTGCCGGCACCCGATTGGCTCCGTGCCTCCGCGCTAAAGCAAAGGAGGAGGGAAAGAAGGAATACGTGTCGTTTCACACTACCCATGGAAAATCCTGTTCGCCGGACGCATGACGAGTGCCCCTCCAACTCAATGATTCTACACAAAAAGGGGAGCACGTTCCAACTATGAAGAATACCCCTGAGTGTTCAAAGAGTGAGTTGGAACGGCACTATCATAACACTCCATACGAAGACCGCGGTTCCGGGATTCATTGCAGTATGGCATTCCGCGTTCTATTTCGCTATTTTTCCTCAGCACGACGAGGAGAACCATGCTCACCGGCAATTATGCAACCCTCCACCAGAATCTCGCCCTCGCCATCCCCAAGGATCGTTTGATCCATGACGATCTTCGCACCCTCGCCTGCGGAACCGATGCAAGCTTCTACAGGCTGACCCCAAAACTCGTGGTCAAAGTCGAATCCGAGGATGAGGTCCGACTGGTCCTCAGGGAAGCAAAGAATCTCGATCTGCCGCTCACCTTCCGCGCGGCGGGGACGAGTCTTTCGGGACAGTCCATATCTGACTCTGTCCTCGTCATGCTGGGACCTTCCTGGAACCGTTTCACTATTCACGAAGAGGGAACCCGGATCAGCCTCCAGCCCGGAGTCATCGGTGCGCATGCCAACATCTCCCTCGCTCCCTACGGCCGCAAGATCGGGCCGGATCCTGCCTCCATCAACTCCGCCATGATCGGAGGAATCGCGGCGAACAACGCGAGCGGCATGTGTTGCGGCACAGCGCAGAACAGCTACCGGACACTCGCGTCGATGAAAATGATCCTCGCCGACGGCGCCTCCCTTGACACCGCGGACTCCGTCAGCAGGGATGAGTTCCGCCAGGGTCATCACGCACTTCTGGGGCGGCTTGATCGGCTGGCCCGGCGCGTGAAGGCGGACACCGCACTTGCGGATCGGATCCGCCGCAAATTCACCATGAAGAACACGACCGGATACAGCCTGAACGCGCTGGTGGATTTCACGGATCCGATCGACATTCTCCAGCATCTGATGATCGGTTCCGAGGGAACGCTCGGTTTCATTGCGGAGATCACGTACACGACCGTCCCGGAGCACCCGCACAAAGCCAGCGCCCTGATACTCTTCCCCGACATTGCCGCGGCATGCCGTGCCGTGGTGATTCTCAAGAGCTGTCCTGTCGAGGCCGTGGAGTTGATGGACAGGGCATCGTTGCGTTCCGTCGAAAACAAGAAGGGGATGCCGGCATACCTGAAGGACCTGGACACGGCGGCTGCCTCCCTGCTGGTGGAAACCCGCGCGGCTTCGAAGGACGGCCTTCGCGAGAACATCAGCCGCATACTGGCCGCCCTCTCAGAGA
>Ga0209253_10003293_pt1 | contig 14227 bp, 16 predicted proteins | sample FrelakmetBRP12BR_FD_187145 | JGI IMG/M metagenome (GOLD analysis project Ga0209253, IMG submission 187145) | Freshwater lake sediment microbial communities from the University of Notre Dame, USA, for methane emissions studies - BRP12 BR (SPAdes)... | ecosystem: Environmental > Aquatic >...
CCGCCGCGACCAGAAAAGGTGGCGGCTCGCCGAGCCGGCGCGATGCTTCGCGCCACCGTGACACGGTCGCCGCCGGGTCCGGTAACAGCGTCGCCCGGTAGATGACCAGGAGGGGGCGTCCGCCGACGCGGATGTAGCGGCGGTCGCGAAAGTACGGCATCACGCTGTGCAGGAAGGCGACATCGCTCTCGGCGTCGTGCTCCTGTTCCATCAGCACGTCCCGGTGCTGCCCATCCCAGCGCCGCGTCCAGTTCTCGTTGGCCCAGCACAGGCAGAAGGGAAAGTCCGGCTTGCCGCTGGCGAGCATCTGTTCGACCGGGCGCTCCAGCAGGCGCCTGCCGCCCGTGAACCAGTAGTAGTAAAAGCAGAATCCGAAGACGCCGTGGCTGCGCGCGAGATCCGCCTGCGCTTCGAGCGCCTCGGGCAGGCGCAGGTCGTAGAAGCCGAGATCGGCCGGCAGCCGCGGCTGCAGGTGACCGTCGAAGAGCGGCCGCGCCTTCGTGACGTTGGTCCATTCCGTGAATCCCGTGCCCCACCAGGCGTCGTTTTCGGGGATCGGGTGGAACTGCGGCAGGTGAAACGCGATGAGGCGCGTTCGCGGCGTCTGCGCGGTCGACATGGGTGGTCAAACGGCAAGTGCCGTCGTGAATCCCAGTCCGACCGCGTAACGGAGCATCCGCCCGCGGTCGATCTGATGGCCGAGACCGTCCGCCATCATGGAAAAATCACGCATGCGGCGCTGCGGCTGCACGCTCGAATGCAGGGTTGTGTTCGAAGCTCCCTGCAACGATCCGTGCTCACGCTCCCACAGCGCCGCGATCTCGCTGCGTTCGCTGACGCGGGCTTCTTCGGTGCCGTGAGCAAAGCCGCCGCCGGCCGCAAGACGCAGCAGGTACGCCGGCTCATCGAGATAGGCCGGCTCGGCGACAAGAATTGCGGCTAGGCTGAATGCCCAGGCTGCGCAATGCCGGTAGGAGGGAAAGCCACCTGTCTCCTGCCACAGCGCCTTCTCGAAGAACAGGTTGCCAGCCGTCAACGGGCAATCGTGCTCGAGCACGCCCGCGCTCACCGCATGGCAGGCGTAGAGCGCGTCGAAATCGCGCATCACCGCATCGACGACCGGCGACTCGCCGTACCGAACCGGATTCGATCGGTCGTCGATGAACGCTATGTTCGAGAAGCCCCAGCGCGCGCGGCTTCCGGTCAGGATGCGCACGAACTTCTCCACCCGGTCGGGGCGGTAGAGCCCGTCGCCTTCGATGATGCCGACGTACCGGCCCTGGGCCGACTCGACGCCCGTGTTGAGTGCCTGTTGCACGCTGGCGCTTCCGTGACTGACGAACCGCGCCGGCAATGGCTGTCCGGCCAGTTCGCGCTCGACGGCGTCGCTGCGTTCGGCCGGCTGGCCGCAACCGACGACGATCAGTTCGATGTTGCGGTAGGTCTGCTGCGTGATCGACGAGATCGCCGCTGCGACGCTTCCCTTGTCGTCAGCGCACGGCATCACGATCGAGACGAGCGGTGGCTCGTCAGGCATCGCGGGCAGGTTGCCGTCGCGGAAAAAACTCTGATAAGCGCGCCCGCGTTCGTCGGGCGCCGTGGCGCCGGCCAGGCGGCGTCGCCTCGCAACCGCGGCGAGGCATAGACCGAGGTTGCGATAGATCGGCGGGTAGTCGGTGCGCAGGAGGGGAAGCGCAGCCAGGAGCAGCCGCACGGCCTCCTCCGCGTCGCCCTGTTGCAGACGGATGACGCCGAGCATGTGCAGCGCGTCGAAAGTGTTCGGGTTGAGCGCCAGCGCCGCCCGATAGAGGCGCTCGGCTTCCTCGAGATCGTCGTTGGTCTGTGCCTGGTAGCCGCGCACCATCAGATTGGCGAGTGCGGCAAGGGGGTTCGCGGCCTGCTGCTGGCGCTGCGCGGCACGGCGGTCGGCGGGCTGGCGCGGGAACTGGCCCGCGGCCGCGCCACAGCACTGCCGGAACGCCTTGCCGCTGCCGCACGGGCAGGCCTGATCGCCGTTTACGGACATTTCTTGCTTGCTCTTGGATTATGCATGCGGATTCCGCCGCGGATCGGTGGCTTCCTTCAGACTCCCCACTTGGCCAGGTAGGCCCGGTACAGCTCGCGCCATCGCTCGCCGCCAAAAGCGCCGCCGCTCTGGTGCGTGATGCTGATCGGCCAGGTGCCAAGCCGCAGGCCAGCCTGCCGCGCGGCGCGGCAGAAGTCGAGGTCGTAGAAGTGGAAGTCGAAGCGCGGGTCGAACAACACTTTGCGCGCCACGAGCAACGACTTCCTGGCGGCGAGCAGTACGCCGTCCAGCAGTTCGCAAGCCGCCGGAGCGGGACCGAAGTGGGAAACAGCGCCAAAGGGCTGGGCCCCGTGGGCCACCGCGCCCGAGAGATTGGCCGGCTCGTCCCAGGTGAGGTTCGGGTCAACGAAGGCCCAGCCCGGCTGGCTCGGCAACCGGCGCCGGTTGCCTGCAATCCCGATCACGTCGAAGTTCCGCAGCCCCTCGATCACGCGATCGGCAAAGAAATGATCGTCGATCCAGACATCGTCATGCATGAATACCAGTATGTCCGGGCCGCCGGGCGTGGCGATGCGCGAGTTGTATATGGCAGACAGCCCGGTGCTATTGGAGAAAGCGAGGGCGGCCTTCAGCCGACCGTCGAACGCGAGGCGCTGAAGCGACAGTCCAAGTGCAGACTTTGCCACGAACTCATTTGCCGACAACCGGGTGGCGCTGACGATCTCGATCATTGGAGTTCTGCCGCCGTCGCACTGTCACCGAAGAGCGAACCCGGTCGTCCGAGTCGGCCGGGCTCTTGCATGCACAAACGGGACCGCGGACAACCCGGGCGCGACCGCGGTGCTTCGATGCCACTCACGGCCCGCGTCCGATGAATAGCCCGCAGCATCCGACACGTGCAATCACCTGGAGCGACAGCGACTCGGCGCTTGTGCGAGGGCATTCTAGAGCGCCGTGCAAGGTATCCTTCCGCTCAGCGGCCACGTGGAATCTTGCAGACGAGGATGGCCGCGCGCCGATCACACGTGCCGGCAGATCGTGACGCAGACGAGCCCTCCGTTCATGAAGAACAGCGAAACGACGCCGCGCAGTTGTGGTGAATGCACCGCCTGTTGCAGCGGATCGATGAATGCCGAGATCCATGGTCACAGGATGGGTGGCGGTATTGCCTGCCATTTCCTGACGCGCGAAGGGTGTGGGATCTACGAGCGCCGCCCGCAGGTCTGCCGGGACTTCGTCTGCGGATGGCTCACGCCCGGCAGCCCGTTCCCGGATCACTGGCGCCCGGACAGAATCGGGGTGATCATCCGCGCCGATGTGTGGCAGGGCAGGAGGTGCTGGCTCCTGCTTCACGCGGGGCAGGACCCCAGCGAGGAAGTGCTGGAGTGGATGCGGCAACACACGATCACCACTGGCGAGCCACACGTGATCAAGAAGAAGGACTCGTGGCTCTGCTTCGGCAAGCCCGACTTCCAGCAGGCCATGGTGAGGATTGCGCAGGAGGTCGTGGGTCAGGTCGAGTTCAAGACCACTTTCCTGTCGCCGTAGTTCCCGACAAGGGCCACCACCGCGCCCTCGCGCCAGCCGCTCACTTCGTCAACAGCGCATTGACCGCCCGCAGGTCCTCCTCGCTCAGTGCGCCGACTGAGCCCTTCAGGTTGAGGCCGCTGAGGAGAAAGGCGTAGCGGGCCCGCTTCAGGTCGCGCTGCGTCGAGACGAGCTGCGTGGTGGCGTTGAGCACGTCGAGCAGAATCCGCACGCCGACGCGGTAGCCGAGCTGCGTCGACTCCAGCTGTGTTCGCGCCGAGCGCTCGGCCGATTCGAGCGCCAGCACCTCGGCCAGGCCGAAGTTGACGCCGGTGAACGAGGCGCGCGCAGCATTGGCGGCGCTGCGGCGGGCGGTTTCGAGATCGCTCAGCGACTTGCCCTGCAGCGCGACCGCCTCCCGCACGCGGCTCTGCGTCAGGCCGCCGGTGTACAGCGGCATGGTGAGCTGCAAGCCGATGCTGCCGGTGTTGGTGCGGAAGGAGCTTTCGGTCGTCTGCGTGCCGTTGAAGCGGTTGACGTTGTAGCCGGCGACCAGGTCCACCGTCGGCTTGTAGCCGTCCTTGGCGCGCTGGATCTCGCGCGTGGCGATCTCGCTGTTGGCGCGCGCGATCTGCACGCCGTAATTGGCGTCCTCGGCGCTCTTGACCCAGTTGCCGATCTCGTTCGGCTGCGGCAACTCCAGCTTCGGGCTGTCGACGAGTTCGGCGAGCACCTGGGGGTCGCGTCCGACGATCGCCGTCAGCTCATTGCGGCGGACCAGCAGGGTGCCTACGGCCACCTGCAGGGCGGCGACGATCTGGTCGTAGCGTGCCTGTGCCTCGTTGGTGTCGACAATGGTCTTGGTGCCGACCTCGAACTCGCGCTTGGCCTGCGCCAGCTGCTGCAGCGTCGCCTCCTTCTGCACCTCCAGCGCGGTCACCTGGTCGCGGGCGGCGAGCACGTTGAAGTAGGCGTTGGCCAGCCGCAGCGCCAGGTCCTGCCGCGACTGGGCGAGCACGCTCTCGCCCTGCAGGACGACCAGCTTGGCCTGCTCCAGCGTCTCCCAGTTCTGCGGCCGGTACACCGGGACCGTCAGCGACAGGCCGCCGCCGTAGTCGCTGAAGGTGTTGCTGAGGTCCTGCGGGCTGATCTCGTAGCTGTACTGGTTGGCTCGGCCGAGCAGGTTCAGGTTCGGCAGCAGGGCGGAGCGCGCCTGCGGCTCGCGTTCGAGCGTGGCCAGGTACTGCGCCCTGGCGGCCGCATACTGCGAGTCGTTGTCGAGCGCCTGCCCGTACAGCGCCAGCAGGTCGTTGCGCTGCATCGTCCGCGCGAGTTCGCGCAGTGGCGCGGAGGGGTCGTCCAGCTTCGGCGGGGCCTGCGCCACGGCGGGCATGGCGAATGCCAGCGCCACGGCGCAGGCGATCGCCGCCACCGACGTGGTTGGAAATCCCGGTTTGCGCGATGCCATCGCCGTCTCCATTGGGTACCTGTTTCTTGTGCTTCAGTAGGTGGCCATCTTCGGATCGACCTGGCGTGCCCAGGCGTCTACACCGCCACTGAGGTTGTAGACGTCGGCAAAGCCCTGGCGCGCCAGCCACATCGCCACGTGCGCGCTGCGGCCGCCATGGTGGCAGATGCAGACGATCGGACGCTGCGCATCGAGCTGGTCGATCTGTGCCGGCAGCGAGCGCATCGGCGCGAGCTGGCTGCCGGCGATGTGACAGATCTGCTGCTCCCAGGGTTCACGCACGTCGAGCAGGTGCGGCGCGGGGCGTTCCGGGTCCTGCAGCCACTGAGCGAGCGCCGGCGCCGAGATCGTCTTCATCAAAAGCGGAAAGTCGACGGCCGCAGCGCGTTGGTGAGCGGCTTGGCCACCGTCTCGAAAAGCCTCAGCGTGTCGTAGGCCGACTCCGTCACCCGGGTGACGATCTGCGCCGACATCACCGGCGCCTCGCCGACGATCGCCGCCAGCCGGCCGCCGATCTTCAGCTGCGCCGGCAGCTCGGGCGGCATCACCGGCAGCCCGCCGGAGACGATGATCACGTCGTACGGGGCGCGCGCCGCCCAGCCGCGCGAGCCGTCGCCGGTCTCCACCCGCACGTTGTGCGCCCCGTTGCGCTGCAGGTTGGCGGCGCCGAAGGCGGCCAGCAGCGGGTTGATCTCGACGGTGAGGACGTGCTGCGCCTTGTGCGCCGCCAGCGCCGCCATGTAGCCGGAGCCGGTACCGATCTCCAGCACGTGCTCGTGCGCGCGGATGCCCAGCTCCTGCAGCAGGCGCGCCTCGACCTTCGGCGCGAACATACACTCCCCGGTATCCACGCCGTCGATCCGCAGCGGGATTTCCATGTCGGTGAAGGCGAGCAGCCGGAAGGCGGGCGGCACGAACAGTTCGCGCCGGACCGCCAGCAGCAGGTCGAGCACCGACTGGTCGAGCACCTCCCACGGCCGGATCTGCTGCTCGACCATGTTGTGGCGCGCCTGCTCGATGTCCAGCGACGGCAGCTCGGAAGTCATCGGGTGCATGGTCTCGGTGAACGCGAAGCGGGCGCAGTTTAGCAATCCGCCCGCGCGCGGTTCGGCGGTTCATGCGGCGAAATCAGCACTTCATCGCGCGTTTGCGGCCCTGGCTTGGCCGCGCTGCTGGACGACCCGGGGCTGTTGCGCGGCGGGCTGGTGTTCCGACCATTGCCTGCGGCCGCAGGGCGGCGACGAACGCGTCGAGGGCGGCGGCGAGGTAACGCTCGTTGTCCAGGCCGCTCGGGCGGCACGGGCCGAAGGATCGGTTCCACAGCGTCAGCATCACCAGCGGCGCGGCCACCACGTGCACGAAGTACTCGATGTCGACCGGGCGGAACTCGCCGCGCTCGATGCCCTGGACGATCACCTCGCTGAACAGCCGGTGCCACGGCTCGATCACCTCGTCGACGAAGAAGCGGGCGATCTCGGGGAAGTTGCCGCTCTCGGCGACGATCAGCTTGCTGATGCCCGCCGCCGGGGTCTGGCCGTACTGCTGCCACCAGCGCCGCACCAGGTGTCGCAGCAGCTCCTCGCGCGGACCCTCGAACTGCCGTGCCAGTTTGCGCGTCTGGCTGATGCGCGCGACGATGTTCTCGCGCACCACCGCCTTGAAAAGCTCTTCCTTGTTCTCGAAGTAGAGGTAGAGCGTGCCCTTGGACACGCCCGCCCGTGCAGCGACGTCGTCGAGCCGGGTGGCTGCATAGCCGCGCTCAACGAAGAGCTCGAGCGCCGCGGCCAGCAGTTGCCCCGGTCGTTCCTCCTTGCGCCGCTCCCAGCGCGGTGCGGCGTGATGCGTGGCCGTCCTCGTCACCTGTCCGTCGTGCCGCCGCAAGCGGCGCTTACTGACCAACGAGTCAGCAATGTAGGCGCGGCGCCGATAGCGGTCAAGCGGCGGGCCGAAACGGGGTGGGGGTATCCGATCGATGCAGGCAAGGGCGTCCGTGCGCTTCGCTTACGTTCCGAAACAAGGTGGCGACAGGGCGTCAGTAAACTGCGATCTCTGCCGATGACGCATTCCGAGACGCCCGACGGCGTTCGACCTTACTGATGGCAAACCGGATTCGAAGGCCCGGCCTGATCGCCGTGGTCATCCTGTCAATCGTGGCGGCTGCCACCGCGTATTACTGGTCGAACCGTGACGACAAGCAGGCGCCGATTTATCGCTTCGCCAAAGTCGAGCGCGGGCCGTTGACCGCGACGGTGGCTGCCTCCGGCACGCTGAACCCGGTGACCTCGGTGCAGGTCGGCACCCAGGTTTCCGGCCAGATCAAGGAGCTGTTCGTCGACTTCAACTCGCCGGTCAAGGCCGGCCAGCTGATCGCCCGCATCGACCCCGAGACCTTCCAGTACCGGGTGCGGCAGAACGAGGCAGACCTCGAGGCGGCGCGGGCGGCGGCGGGGCGCACGCAGGTATCTCTGGCCAACGCGCAGCGCGACCTGGCACGGACCAAGGAACTGGTGGCGCGCGAATTCGTCTCGCCCGCCGACCTCGACCGCGCGCAGGCGCAGTTCGACCTGGCCAAGGCCGAGGTCAACAGCGCGCAGGCGGTGGTCGCACAGCGCTCGGCCCAGCTGGCCTCGGCCAAGGTCGACCTGGCGCGCACCGAGATCCGCGCGCCGGTCGACGGCGTGGTGATCAAGCGCAGCGTCGACGTCGGCCAGACGGTCGCGGCGAGCCTGCAGGCGCCGGAGCTTTTCGTCATCGCGCGCGATCTGCGCGACATGCAGGTGGAAACGTCGATCGACGAGGCCGACGTCGGCCGCATGCGTGTCGGCCAGCGCGCGACTTTCTCGGTCGACGCCTTCCCGGGCCGCACCTTCGCAGGCGAGGTGCGCCAGGTGCGCAAGAGCGCGCAGACGGTGCAGAACGTCGTGACCTACACGGTGCTGGTATCGGCGGCGAACCCCGACGGCCAGCTGATGCCGGGAATGACCGCCAACGTGCGCATCGTCACCGACACGCGCGAGTCGGTGCTGAAGATCGCCAACGCCGCGCTTCGCTTCCGGCCGCCGGGCGAGAGTGCGACGCCGGGCGACGGCAAGGCCGCGGCCGAGGCGCCGCCGGCGGGCGGAGGCGGCGGCGGGCAGTTGCAGCAGTTGCGCCAGCGCCTCGTCACCGAGCTGAAGCTCGACGAGGCGCAGCAGGCGCGGGTGCAGGCGATCTTCGACCAGATGCGCAGCCGTTTCATGAGTCTGCGCGAATTGCCCGAAGAAGCGCGCGCCAAGGCGTCGGCGACCATTCGCGCCGAAATGCGCGCCAGCATCGATGAGATCCTGAAGCCCGAGCAGAAGGCACGCTACGCGGAGATCATGGCCGAGCTGGCCGGCCGCAGCGGCCCGTCGGCGCGCGGCCGCATCTGGGTGCTCGCCGAAGGCAGGCCGAAAGCGATCGACGTGCGCACCGGGCTCTCCGATGGCAGCGCGACCGAGGTCAGCGGCGCCGGCATCGAGGAAGGGCTCGAGGTGATCACCGGCATCCAGGGTGCTGCCTCCACGGCTCCGGCCGCCAAGAGCGGCGCGCCGCGGATGTTCTTCTGAGCTTCTCCGATGAACCTCATCGAAGTGACCGACCTCGCCAAGCATTACTTCCTTGGCGGCACCGTCGTGCACGCGCTCGATGGCGTGACGCTCGGCATCGGCGCCGGCGAGTTCGTTGCGGTGATGGGGCCGTCCGGCTCGGGCAAGTCGACGTTCATGAACGTCATCGGCTGCCTCGACCGGCCCACGAGCGGCGCCTACCGGCTTGCCGGCGAGGACGTGGCGGCGATGGACGCCGATCAGCTGGCGGTGATCCGCAACGGGCGGATCGGCTTCGTCTTCCAGCAGTTCAACCTGCTCGCCCGCACCTCGGCGCTGGAGAACGTCGAGCTGCCGCTGATGTATGCCGGGCTGCCCGCGGCCGAACGACACAAGCGGGCCGCCGCCCGGCTGGCGCTGGTCGGCCTCGGCGAGCGCGGCGGGCACCTGCCGTCGCAGCTTTCCGGTGGCCAGCAGCAGCGGGTGGCGATCGCCCGCGCGCTGGTCAATGACCCGGCGCTGATCCTGGCCGACGAGCCGACCGGCGCGCTCGACTCGCGCACGTCGCTGGAGATCATGGCGCTGCTGCAGGAACTGAACCGCGCCGGCATCACGATCGTCGTGGTCACCCATGAGCGCGACATCGCCGCCTTTGCCGGCCGGCTGATCAGCTTCCGCGACGGCCGAGTGCGCAGCGACGACAGGCAGCAGCCGCGCGACGCGGCGGCCGACCTCAAGCGGCTGGATGTGCCGCACGAAGCGGCGACGACCTCATGAACGCGCTGATGGTCCTCCGAGTCGCCCTGAAGGCGCTGCGCGTGAACAAGCTGCGCACTGCGCTGACGATGCTCGGCATGATCATCGGTGTGGCGGCGGTGATCGCGATGATCTCGATCGGCGCCGGCGCGCAGGAGCGGGTGCGCGACCAGCTGCGCAACCTCGGATCGAACCTGATCCTCGTGCTGCCCGGCTCGACGACTGCCAGCGGCGTGCGGCTGGGAATGGGTGCGGCGCAAACGCTGACCGAGGAGGACGCGCGCGCCATCGCGCTCGAGGTCGAGGGCGTCGTGGTGGCGGCGCCCGCGGTGCGCGGTACCGGCCAGGTGGTTGCCGGCGGTGCCAACTGGTCGACCCAGTTCTTCGGCACCACCAACGACTACCTGGTCGCCCGCGACTGGCCGATCGCCTCGGGCCGTGCCTTCGAGGATGCCGAGATCTCGGGCGCCGGCAAGGTGGCACTGATCGGCCTGACCACCGCGCAGCAGCTGTTCGGCGATGCCGACCCGGTCGACCAGGTGATCCGCGTGCGCAAGGTGCCGCTGACCATCATCGGCGTGCTCGAGCGCAAGGGGCAGAACGCACTCGGCCAGGACCAGGACGACATCATCCTGATGCCGGTTTCCACGGCGCGTGCGCGCGTGCTCGGGCAGGCGCAGGGCCGGCTGCGGCGCGTCAACTCGATCTCGGTGAAGGTGGCCGACGGCGTCGACATGAAGGGGGTCGAGGAACGCATGCGCGAACTGCTGCGGCAACGGCAGCGCGTGCAGCCGGGCGCCGAGGATCCGTTCACGATCCGCAACCTCACCGAGCTTCTGCAGGCGCAGGAAGCGGCCAGCCGCGTGATGACCTTGCTGCTCGGCGCCGTGGCCTCGGTCAGCCTGCTGGTCGGCGGCATCGGCATCATGAACATCATGCTGGTCAGCGTGACCGAGCGCACGCGCGAGATCGGCCTGCGGATGGCCGTCGGCGCGCGCGGGCGCGACATCCTCAAGCAGTTCCTCGTCGAGGCGATCACGCTGTCGATGATCGGCGGCCTCGCCGGCGTGGCGCTCGGTGTCGGCGCATCGATGGCGATTGCCGAGTTCGCCGACTGGCGAGTCGATGTCACCTCGCAGGCGGTGCTGCTGGCGGTCGGTTTCTCCGCGGCCGTCGGCGTATTCTTCGGCTTCTATCCGGCGCGCAAGGCCTCCCGGCTGCTGCCGATCGAGGCGCTGCGGTACGAATAGGCGCGAACATGGTGCGGCGGTCGTCGGGCGCATGACGCCGGGCCGCGGGGGACTTGATGATTCGGTCTGCAATCGCCCTTTGCATTGGCCTGCTGCTGGCGGCGTGCGCGACGTTGCCCGGGCCGCGCTCGTTCACGCTGACGCCCGCCGACATCGAGCGGCACATCGAGGCCGACCTCGGGGCGACGTTCGAGCTGTTCAGGGGGCTCGACGCGCGCCGGCCCGAAGTCGCGCTGATGCCGGTGTCGGATCGCCTGCAGCTGACCTGGACCGTGCGCGTGCCCGACGGCCCGACCAACACGCCGCTCAGCGTGGCGGTGGCTCTGGCAGGCAAGCCGGTGCTGAATGCGGCGCGCAGCGGCGTCAACCTGACGCAGGTCACGCTCGAGGACGTGCGCGTCTCCGGCGTGCCGATGCTGTTCAGTTTCGGACTGGCGCAACTCGGTGAGCGCAAGGGCGCCAGCCTGCCCGATCTGCCGCTGATCTCGCTGCCCCCCGAGCAGATGACGCGCCGGCAGGTGGCCTACGGCGCCACCGGCGTCGTCGTCACGTTCAGCGGCCTGCGCGTCGACCTCGAGCCGAAGTAGAACCCGGTCTGCGGAGAGTCGCCGGCGGCTTTGTGTCCGCCGCCGCCGGCGCGGATAATGCGCCGGTTCTTTCCGCCGGCGTCGCACCGCGAACCCATGCGCCGGCCTCCGGGAGTTCCTGTTGGACTGGCTGCTCGCGTTAAAGGCCCTGCTGCTCGGCGTCATCGAAGGTCTGACCGAATTCCTGCCGGTATCCAGCACCGGCCACCTGATCGTCACCGAAGACGTCATCCGCTTCCGCATCGCCACGCGCGAAGCGTTCATCATCGCCATCCAGGCCGGCGCGATCCTCGCCGTGTGCTGGGAGTACCGGCAGCGGCTGGCGCACTTCCTGCTCAACCTGCGCCGCGACGCGCGCGAGCAGAAACTGGCGGTCAACGTGGCGGTCGGCTTCCTGCCGGCGGCGCTGGTCGGCGTGCTGGCCAAGAGTTCGATCGAGCGCTTCCTGTTCAAGCCCGTGCCGGTCGCCGCCGCGCTGGTGGTCGGCGGACTCGTCATTCTCTGGGCCGAGGCGCGGCACAGGCGCCGCTACGGCGAACTCGATCTGGCGGGTGGACGGCGTGCGCGCGTCGAGTCGCTCGACGACATCCGGCCGTGGGACGCGCTGCGCGTCGGCGCCGTGCAGTGCCTGGCGCTGATCCCGGGCACCAGCCGCTCCGGCGCGACGATCATCGGCGGGCTGCTCTTCGGTTTCTCGCGCAAGGCGGCCACCGAGTTCTCGTTCTTTCTCGCCATCCCGACGGTGATCGGCGCCAGCGTCTATTCCGGCTTCAAGGCGCGCGATCAGTTCGTCGCCGCCGATCTCCCGCTGTACGCGATCGGCTTCGTCGCCGCCTTCTTCGCCGCGCTGGCCTGCGTGCGCTGGCTGCTCGCCTACATCAGCAACAACGACTTCCGGCCCTTCGCCTGGTACCGGCTCGTCTTCGGCGGCGTGATCCTGCTGACCGCCTACGCCGGCTGGGTCGACTGGACGCAGTAGTGCGCGGCGGCCCCGGCGACCGACGCGTGGTCCGCTGCGGCGCATGAGCCCGTCCACCAACAACTTGCAGTGGGCCGCGGCGATCGCCAGCGCCGCGGTGATGGCAATCGGCATCGTCGTCTTCGACTGGCCGGCGTTCACCGTGCTGGCGTTCTACTGGCTGGAGAACGTGATCATCGGCGGCTTCACGGCGCTGCGCATCCTCGCCGCCGGGGCGAGAACCGAGCGCTACGGCGAGTCGCTGGCGACCACCGCCTTCTTCAGCGTGCACTACGGGTTGTTCTGCACGGTGCATGGCATCTTCGTCGCGACGCTGTTCGGCGGCATCCGCACCATGTCCAGCACCGCCGATCCGCTGCTGCTGATGGTCGGTCGAATCGCCGGTGACCGCATTGGGCTGCTGGTCGTCGCTGCGATGGTCGTCGCCGCCGCGCTCGATGCCTGGCGCGCGATGGCGGCCCTGGACGCCGATGACCCGAAGGTGATCCGTCACATCATGAGCGAGCCATACGGCCGCATCGTGGTGCTGCACGTGGTGCTGCTCTCCGGCGGCTTTCTGATGGCTGCGCTGAAGCTGCCGTCGCTGGCGGCGCTGCTGCTGGTGGCGTTCAAGCTGGTCTACGACCTGCTCATGCTGCGCCGGCGACAAGCGGCAGCCTTGTCGCAGGAGTTCGCCGGCGCGAGCCAGCCAGATTGACGACGCAGCGCCAGAAAGTCAGCGCCGAACGAACACCAGATCCCACACGCCATGGCCGAGCCGCTCGCCGCGGGCGTGGAACTTCGTGGTCGGCCGCGACGCCAGCGGATTCTCCGGCGCCGGCGCGTAGCCGTCGTGCCGGTTGGCGAGCAGCGGCTCGGCCGAGAGCACCTCGAGCATCTGCCGGGCGTAGTGCTCCCAGTCAGTGGCGCAGTGCAGGTAGCCGCCGGGCGCGATGCGAATCGCCAGCAGCGAAACGAATGCCGGCGCGATCAGCCGTCGCTTGTGGTGGCGGGCTTTCGGCCATGGGTCGGGGAAGAAGACGTGCACGCCGGCCAGCGAATCGGCGCCGATCATGTCGCGCGCCACTTCGACGGCATCGTGCTGAATGATGCGGATGTTGGCGAGCTTCAGTTCATCGACGCGGCGCGCCAGCGCGCCGATGCCGGCGGCGAACACCTCCACGCCGAGGAAGTTCACGTCCGGCCGCGCCAGCGCGATCGCCGCGGTGGTCTCGCCCATGCCGAAGCCGATTTCCAGCACCGTCGGCGCATGGCGGCCGAACGCCGCGTCGAGGTCGAGCGGGGCAGGGCGATACGCAATCGCCAGCCGCGGCAGGATCTCCTCGCTGGCGCGCCGCTGCGCCTGGGTCACCCGGCCGCGGCGCAGCACGAACGAGCGGATGTGGCGGTCGGCCAGCGCGGATGTGCCTGGCCCCTCTTCGCGCTCCGGCCGATCGGTTTCGCTCGTTGTCACGCGGTGACGGCGGGCTCGATGCGCACGTCGAAATTCACCGAGTTCGACATGAAGCAGTTGGCGTGCGCCTTCTCGTGCAGCGTCAGTGCACGCTCGACCTGCGTTGCATCGGCGATCCTGACCTGCGGCCGCAGCACGACCTCGACCATGCGCATCTTCCCGTCGCGCATGGCGAGCTTGCCGGTGCCGTGGTCGGTGTACGAGACGATGCTGATGCCGGAGCGTTCGCAGACGGCGAGGTAGGTGAGGTGATGGCAGGCCATCAGCGAGGAGACCATCAGCGTCTCCGGGTTGTGGTGCCTGTTGTCGCCGTGGAAGACCTCGGGCGAGGAGCCGGTCAGCGGCGACTTGCCTGGGAACTCGATATTGAAGCTGCGCTCGAGCTTCAGCTTGCCGTCGGCCTGCGTCGCATGACCCGTCCAGCGCAGGTCGCCTTCGAAGAGGTGCTCGTGAGACATGGTGGGTGGCGATGTGATTGCCGAGGCATGCGCCGTCGGCGGGATGGGAAAGGGGACAGTGGAGCGGGCGAAGGGAGTCGAACCCTCGTCATCAGTCGGGTAGGAGGAAGACCTCGCGGTCTTCCTCCCCCCTTAGAACCGGACGTGCAAGTTTCCC
>Ga0209253_10003294_pt1 | contig 14227 bp, 8 predicted proteins | sample FrelakmetBRP12BR_FD_187145 | JGI IMG/M metagenome (GOLD analysis project Ga0209253, IMG submission 187145) | Freshwater lake sediment microbial communities from the University of Notre Dame, USA, for methane emissions studies - BRP12 BR (SPAdes)... | ecosystem: Environmental > Aquatic >...
ACTTTCAAACTTAGAGGAGGTAGTGGGTATGTACACTCTCAGGTTATATGAAGATCGATTTGCTCCAGGCGCAAAAAGTTTGAGGGATTTGGAGGCTCAGCACAGTATTGTGTATGTCTATGAGGGTTCTCTCGCTGTAAACGGACAGTTATTTAAAAAAGATACGGCGGTCTACAACAAAGATGTTACAACGATTGAAGTCGGGCCCAGTGGTGCCTGGATCTGGCGTTGGGAGTTAGTGCGGACGGTCGAACCCAACAACGTGGCCCAGGGAGAAGGGATAAAATCACATCTGCGTATGTCACGCCGGATCAGGATGTTCGATCTTGTCCCTACCTCCAAATGGCTGTTCCGGCTGGATTCGATCGTTAATAATGAGGGCTCCACAGGCCTGCACTCCCATCCAGGCTCGGGCATCCGCTGCATGCTTGAGGGGCATCTCCGTGTTGAGTCAGAAAAAGGAGAGTCCTCTGACAACCGCCGGCCGGGCGATGCCTGGTACGAGGAAGGCAGTTATCCGCTCGTGTCCACATCTGATCCAGGAGAGAAGGCGACCTTCTTGCGGGGCATGGTTCTGCCGCCGGAATATTTTAAGTATCCGGACACCGCTGTCTGGATCGAGGGTGTGAAATCCTGCAAATCCGACTGGAAAAACTATGTCCAGAACGTGGTGACGCTGCTATGAATTCGAAAATGATGGAATAAGCTGGTAGAACAATGGAGTAACGGAGTGATAGGTGAAAAAGAGATTTATCCGTATCTAAACTCAATACTCCAATCCTCCAGTATTCCATCACTCCAATGAGGTGCGTACATTATGACAATGATGACTGGGAAAAAGGCCCTCATCGATCTGCTCCGTCATGAAGGCGTCAAATATGTTTTCGGGATTCCTGGCGCAACAGAGATCCTATTCATGGATGCCCTGGAGGAAGCCCCTGACATCCAGTACATCCTAAGTCTCCATGAAGTCGTTTGTGCCGGTATGGCTGAAGGTTATGCAAGGGCATCGGGGAAGGTCGGTTTTCTGAATCTTCATACGGCGCCCGGCGTAGCTGCCGCCTTACCCATGCTATATAATGCTCAGTTAGGAGGTGTTCCTTTGGTTGTCACTTCAGGTCAGAACCATACTCGCCTCTTGCAATATGACCCGCATCTGTCAGGGGACATCGTAGGAATGGGGAAGATCTATACCAAGTGGTGTACAGAGCTCGTCCATGCTGAAGATATTCCCGCCACCCTGCAGCGTGCCTTTAAGATGGCTATGCAGCCTCCCACAGGGCCGGTTCTCGTTTCCATTCCGCAAAACGTATTAGAGCAGCACGTTGACTTTCAATACAAGCCCAATACCATTGTCTACCCCAGGTTACGGCCGGACAAAGCAGCGCTTGGTCCTGCCCAGAAGATTCTTCAAGAAGCAAAGAAGCCTGTCCTTTTGGTTGAGAGCGGTGTGGACCGGTGTGATGCCTTGGAAGAGGTGGTCCGGTTTGCCGAGATGACCGGATGTCGTGTCTATCAGAGCTGGATGTCAGATGTGAACTTCCCCGTGACCCATCCTCAATATCTCGGGGATCTGGACCCTACCAGTCCCCCTGCCAGAGGCGTTTTTAAAGAGATGGATGTGCTGATTGGGATTGGTTGTTCACTGTTCGCTCAGGGTTTTTTCAACCCCGAGCCGACCCTTCCTTCAAATGCCAGAATCATTCAAATCGATGAAAATCCATGGGAGATTGGAAAGAACTTTCCTGTGGACTGCGGCATTCAGGGGGATATTAAGTCCGTGTTAGCCGAGTTGAATGAGTTGATTGAATGTGGAATGTCTCCGAAAGGACGGGAGGAAGCGAAAGGAAGAGCCAAAGAGATCGCACAAGAGAAGGCTAAACTGGAGCGTCAACTCAAAATTCAGATTGAGAATGAAAAGGATCGCGTGCCGATATCCATCTCCCGCCTGATGACGGAAATCAGAGATGCGATGACTCCCGATACAGTCGTGGTGGATGAATGCTGGTCTTCTTCCGGGATATTGAGGCAGGTTCTTGATCTGACGAAACCCAAAACCTTCTTCCGTTCCCGGAAGGGGGGAAGCATCGGGTGGGGGCTTCCCGGGGCACTCGGGGTGAAACTGGGCCTGCCCGATAAGCCGGTGGTGGCCGTGTCAGGAGACGGTGGGGCTGCATGGTCTATTCAGAGCCTATGGACCGCGGCGCGTTACCGTATTCCCGTGACTTTTGTGATTACGAACAACGCTACCTATCGTCAGGTGAAGCTTGTTCGTAAAATGGTGCTTGGGGACTACCCGTTAAATGAAAAGCATAAAGGGATGGAGCTGGATGACCCGGTCCTGAATTTTAGCATGATGGCTCAATCGATGGGGGTCAAAGGAGAAACCGTTAGGGCGCCGGGGGATCTTGGCCGGGCTTTGAAGGCGGCCTTCGAATCAGGCGAACCCCGACTGGTAGAGGTTTTTGTAGAAAACAGACCCTGAGATATGGCATTCGCGAAAAACTAAACAGAAATATTTGGAATTTCCCCTCACCCCCTCCCTCTCCCCATTGGGGAGAGGGGAAGGGTGAAGGGTAACAATCTAAAGAGGCATTTCTTATGAAAGATGGATATTGCGGAAAAATTTTGTTCGTCGAGTTATCAGAAGGAAAAATCGAAGAATTGAAACCTTCTGAGCAAACCTATCGAACATTTATCGGAGGGACAGGCCTTGGAGTGAGATTCCTTTACGAAAAGATGAAGCCGGGAAACGATCCTCTGGGTCATGAAAATATCCTAGGGTTTGTGACCGGTCCTCTTACAGGAACCTCGGCTCCGGGAAGTGGTCGTTTTACGGTAGTTTGCAAATCCCCTCTGACAAACGCCTGGGCGGATTCCAATTCCGGAGGATATTGGGGGCCGGAACTCAAATATGCCGGATACGATGCTGTGTTCGTCAAAGGCATAGCAAAAGAACCGGTATACCTGCATATCTTTGAGGGTAAAGCCGAATTGAGGGATGCTTCTCATCTCTGGGGGAAGAATACCCGAGAGACCGAAGAAATACTGAAGAAGGAGATTGGAGATGAGAAGGTCAAGGTGGCCTGCATCGGCCCTTCAGGAGAATTAAAATCACTGATTTCCGGTATTGTGAACGAAAGCGGTCGAACCGCCGCAAGATCCGGTGTAGGAGCAGTCATGGGGTCCAAGCGGCTCAAGGCGGTTGTTGTCCGTGGAAAAGAGAAAGTGCCGGTGGCGTACCCGGAAAAACTGCAAGAAGTTCAAAAGACCTATTTCAAGCTGTTTAAGAATAGCAATTTTCAACAAAACCTGTCGGCTCATGGGACCGGAGGGGGGCTTAGTTTCCTGGTGGGCATTGGCGACTCGGCTGTAAAAAATTGGACCCATCATGGCACAGAGGCCATGCCGACCTGTACCAGACTGGATTCTGTGAATATGGAAAAATTCAAGCTGAAAAGGTACGGCTGCCACTCCTGCGTTGTGAGATGCGGGGCGATTGTGAGGGTTGAAAAAGGGGTGTTTGCGACGGAAGGAGAGGTTCACCGGCCTGAATATGAAACCTTGGCGTCCTTTGGGACGAATTGCCTCAATGACAACATTGAAGCAGTGATTCGTGCGAACGAGATTTGTAACCTTTATGGAATGGATACGATCGCTGTCGGAAACCTGATCGCCTTGGCCATGGAATGCTATGAAAAAGGTTTGATCGGAAAGAAAGATACGGATGGACTCGATCTATCGTGGGGAAATGCGGAAGCCATTGTCTCCCTGACGGAAAAAATTGCAAGCAGAGATGGGTTCGGCGCTCTTCTGGCAGACGGTCCCAGGGCCGCTGCCGATCGAATTGGAAGAGGGGCTGAAAAATGGGCCATGCACGTTTGCGGTCAGGCACTGCCCTATCATGACCCAAGAACAAGTCCAGCGCAGGGGACCGGTTATTTTGCCGATGCGAACCCAAGTCGTCATGTGGAGTCCTCAGGGACGCAGACGCTTGAGCATGGAGGAGCGCTCGGTGATGATCCGGTTTTATCGACACCGGCTCTCAACCGTTACGGAGACGATTCAAGGAAAGGCCCGATGTTGGCACTCGGCGCGCAATTTTTTCAATTTTATAGTTCAGCAGGTCTCTGTGGGCTTCTTTTATTGGGCAGTACCGTTCCCGCCGCAGAGTATGTTGCTGCGGTAACGGGATGGGAGATGGATTGGTCCGAAGCCTTAAGAGCTGGTAAAAGGATTCTGACCTTGAGGCAAGCGTTTAACGCTCGAGAGGGAATCGTGCCGGATGATTTTTGCTTACCGGAACGATTAGTGCAACCTCTGGAGGTGGGGGTTTCGGCTGGGCAGAAGATTGATTTTGAGACGATGAAAGCTGGTTACTTCACTACAATGGGATGGGATCGGCGAAGCGGCAAGCCTTATCCCGCGGCCTGGAGAGAATTAGGATTAGACGAGTTCGAACTGTAACAGATCGAAGTATAGATATAAGAATTGTTTTTGGACGCTCTCCAACCTGACACGGCGTACCATCTTAAAGATCCACGATTGACAAAGCACCTGCTGGACAAATGGCCACACAATATCCACAGCCCTGACAATTCGTCTTATCTATCACAGGAAAATCATCACCCCCGTTAACGGGGACAGGACAGAACCCATCCGAGCAAACGCCACATTGAATGCACTTCTCCTTGTCTACTTCAGCCGCTATTTTGCCCACCTTCCAATCGATGCTATCATCTACCGGTTTAACATATTGAAGCCCTATTCCTATCAGGTCTTCTATTTTCTCATAGCCCTTTTCGTTCATGAAGCGGTTCAAGAATCTTACGGAGTCGGTTATAAACTTCCTGCCTTTCCAGAAGAAACCGGAGGACAGCCCTACCGTTTTTGCCCCTATCATAAGGACTTCGACGCAATGTTCAGGGTTAACGAGGCCGCCTACGGCACAAATATCAATCTCAGGAACAAAAAGGGCGATCGTCACCGTGTCTTTGTAGCAGTGATATCGGTCACTAGGCCCTGAAACTCCCGCAAAGGGGTTGATTGGGAAATGAACGATATTCCATGGAGTCTTGCCATTCTCATAAATCTTCGGAGGGGCAACAGTGATAGGTGAAGTTATGTTGGTCACCCATTTAGCTCCGGCATCAGCAGCCACTTTAGCCAGAGCGACACACTTGGGAAAGCCCGCTTCAGCCGAGGGTTTGACTCCTACAGGTATTTTTACTGCATCCACACACGCCTTGGTGATGGGGGCCAGCACTTCAGGAATCTCACCCATGCTGGGCGTAAGTCCAAGCCTTCTCAGGGTTCTCATCTCAAGGGTATCCACTTCCTCTATGAGTTTAACGGCAGGATCCGTAGCCTCATACCCTACAAGAGAGATAGGGCAGGCTACATTCAACTCAAGCCCATCTGCCCCTGCTTCCTCAAATACCTTGCATAGATGAACCCATTCCTTGATATCGGCTCCCGCGACATGAGGTTGTGCAATGATCGGCACATCCCTGGGTAACTTTTTCTTGATGATCGACATCACCTCAAGGGTTTTATCCAAATAAAACTGGGTTGCACTGATATCACCAGTAGTGAACAGGCTTTCCCTGTTGGCAAACCCTGGACATTGTATCTTGAGCCATTTAAGGGCTGGATTCGCTTCAGCTGGGCTTGATCTTTGCGGACGAGTGGCTGAAATGTAAACATACCCCGCTCCCGCTTCCACGTGCCTCATCAGCCAATCGGCTTGTACCGTTGGAGTTCGAGCATACGCGATTGCTGGATTTAATGCAGCAACTCCTATAGGGTTCCTCATTTCCATACCGCCAAACGTTACCTGAAGATTTGCCATCTCCATCCCTATGCCTTCATCCGGCCACACCAATGTACTTTGCTTTGATTTCATCGTTTGATCTTAGCTGCTCTGGGGTCGATTCATACACGACTTCGCCATTACTCAAGATGTAGAGGTGGTCTGCAACCTTCAAAGCCATGGGCAAGTTCTGTTCCACCAGCAAAATAGAAAATTCCTTTTGTTTAAGCTGATAAAGAATCTTGCCCACTTCCTTCACAATCAACGGAGCCAATCCTTCTGATGGCTCATCCATTAAAATCAGCCGAGGATTCGTCATTAAGGCCCGTCCAATAGCCAGCATCTGCTGCTCCCCACCACTTAAAAGGGTACTTCGGCAGCTGGATCTTTCTTTTAAAATTGGGAACAAAGAGTAAACTTTATCCAGAGACCAAGAATCTGCTTTGCCAGCACCGCGCGCCGCCATGGTAAGATTTTCCGCGACGCTCAGGGAGGGAAAGATGTATCTCCCCTGGGGAACAAGACCGATCCCCAGCTTTGCAATCTTATCGGGAGAAAGGTCCATAATCTCTTTCCCCTGAAATAAAATTCGCCCACGGCGGGGAGGGGTAAACCCGATGATGGAGCGAATGGCAGTTGTCTTGCCCATTCCGTTGCGGCCGAGAAGGGCCACCACGGAGCCCTCTGAAATCTGCATGGAGACTCCCCTCAGGACATAGCTTTCGCCGTAGTAAGTATGAATATCAAGGAGCTCCAACATCATCCTTGTCCTCTACCCCGATATAGATTTCCCTCACTCTTGCGTTACATTGAACATCGTCGGGCGTTCCGCTGCAGAGAACCTCGCCATAATGCAGAACCAAAATATAATCAGCAATCCCAAATACCAGGTCCATGTCATGGGCCACGATCAGAATGGTAATCGTCGGCCCGAGATCGCGAAGGATTCCTGCGACATCGGCACTTTCAGCCGTGGTTAATCCCGCGCTCGGCTCATCCAACAACAACAGCTTCGGTTCCAAGGCCAGACTCATGGCAATCTCTAACCTCTTCTGCTCCCCGTGAGAGAGGTCGCTTACCATGTTATCTTTCTTGGCCCACAGGTTTACGGATTTCAGGTGACGTTCAGCTTTGCTCATGTATTCATGATAAGTATTGAAGGGCCGAAACATGTTAAGACGGGAAGGTTTCATCCCGTGAATTGAAAGCAACAGGTTATTGAGAATGCTCATAGTGGAGAAGAGCGTGGAAAACTGGAAGGCCCGTGCAATCCCGAGGTGGGCACGCTTATAAACAGACAAATGTGTAATATCCCGGCCATTGAAGTAGATGTGGCCAGAATTGGCCCGGTGTTGACCATTGAGCACGTTTAACAGCGTCGTCTTCCCCGCACCATTCGGACCAATGATCGCAAATTTCTTTCCTGATCCGACCTTGAATGTGACGTCCTTTAAGGCCTCGATCCCTCCAAAATTCTTGGAGAGCCCTTCAACTCTTAACGCTTCCATGAGAGTTGCCCAATCTCCCCCATTGTTTTGTCAAAGATACGCCGATCCCGTCTCTGAGAAACATCACTGCGATCACGAAGATCCCGCCCAAGATCAACGGCCATCGCTCAGGGACATAGATACTGGCAAAATACTCTATGAGGATGACCACGACAGCGCCTGCGACCGGTCCCCAGAATACCCGAGTGCTGCCGATGATCACCATCAGCAGGGCCATGGTCGAGGTCGTCATACTGAGTTGAGGAGGCCCAACCACGACCAGGAAGTAGCTGAACAGAACCCCCGCGATCGCTCCAAACATCCCTGCGATGATAAACGCGATGTATTTGTATAACCATGTATTATACCCAAGACTCTGCATCTTCTTTTCATCATCACGAATGCCCTGCAGGGCGTACCCGAAGGGGGAATTTACCAACCGATTGAGTAGGAGGAAACAGACGACTGCAATGATTGAGACAAGATAATAGTAGGTTACGGAGTTGATCGAAAACCCTGGGATTCCCAACTCCGGAAAGGGTGTACCGATGACACCATTGTCACCCCCAGTCACGGAGCGCCATACGGTGGAAATGCAGAACACGAGTTGTCCCAAGGCAAGGGTCACGAGCAAAAAATAGAGTCCAACTACCCGGAGTGCGATGATCCCGTAAATCGCCGCCAGAAGCCCAGCAGCGATCACGGCAATCAAACCCGCCACCCAGAAGTTTCCAACCCCCATGCGCACGATGAGGATTGTGGACGTGTATGCACCCACTCCGAAATAGGTCGCATGCCCTAAGGAAATCAGCCCGGTGTAGCCCCAGATCAGGTTTAAACTGAGAGCAAATATAGAAAAGATAACGATCTTGGTAATCATACTTTGAAGATACCGGGGCAATAGGGGTGGCAATATGATAAATGCCAAAAGACACGCCACATACGGGCCGTATTTGAGCAGGCGGGTCTGCGGCATGGATGAAGGCATCACCAAAACTGGACTTCCAGCCATGCTCTCAACGTTCTGGCTTCTTCCCAGAATTCCCGTGGGCTTCACGAGCAGCATGATGATTAAAACCAAGTAGATTGTAAACATGGCAAGATCGGGGAAGAACGCTTTGCCGAAGGCATCAACAATTCCGATGACGAGGGCGCCGCAGAGAGTTCCAAGCACTGAGCCGGGTCCACCGACGACAACCACGATCAGAGCATAAAGAAGGATATCCAGCGCCATGCCCTGTACCACTCCGATAAACGGTGTCGCCACAATGCCTGCAAAGCCCCCTATGCACGCGCCCAACGTGAAGACCGCGCTGCAGGTCAATCCATAATTGATGCCCAGACCCATGGTCATTTCTTTGTTGTCCATACCGGCGCGGACAATCGCGCCGATCCGTGACTTTTCAATGAGCCACCACAAAATGAAAAATCCGATTGCCCCGAGACCAATCAGAAAAATTCGGTAAAATGGAAATGCGTACCTCCCGACGGCAATCTTCCAGTTCAAAAAGGCAGGAGGATCGAATATCTGCACCCTACCCCCGAAGATCCAAAGAGCGATATTCCCGATAATGTAAACGAGACCTAAGGTGAGCAACACCTGGCTGTCCAGCTGCTTATAAAGACGTACCAGGAATAGACGCTCGATGATCAGTCCTGCCACCCCGGCACCGATACTACCGACGACAATCGCGAGCCAGAAATCGCCTCCGGAACGGACCACGCTGACTCCTATAAACCCGCCGATCATAAACAGCGAGCCATGAGCCAGGTTCAGGATGCCCATCACCCCGAGTGTGATCGACAATCCCATGGCCAAAAGGAAAAGGATCATCCCAAACGATATGCCATTAAGCAGATTGATCGTTAGTAATTCCATCGCGGAATGCGCTTCGGTCGCTATTTTGCAGTGCTTCTTACCCCAAAACCCCTCCCCATGGAGGGGGAGGGGAGGGTAAAGGATCGTGGTTTAATGAGTCAATGACAGTAAGAAAACTACTTGCCTTACATTTTAGGGGCCACATCCTTCGCATTTGCTGGTTCGTCCCTGACGACATTGTCATATTTGTAGACATCGGTCCGAGTATAGGTATTGCCTTCTTTGACGACCTTCATCACGTAAGCGTTTCCAGTGCCCACCCGACCAGCGCTGAAGGAAACTGGGCCCCAAGGGGTCTTGAACTTGCCTTTTTTCAATGCGTCGCGTAACACTGCCGGAGTGGTATCTCCCTTTGCTAACTCAATCGCCTGTAAGAGGATGGAAGTGCCGGCGTACATGGAAGACCCCTCCGTGTAGTAAGGATATCTGCCATCCTTGTCTGCTTTGTTTCCATGCAGTTTTAACCACCGATCCACCCAGTTCTTCACATCTGGCCCTTTGATATAGGCGTCGTAAGCAGAACCACTAATGAGATTGAGCGCCTTGTCACCTAATTCAGCCAGATCCTGGACCCCGAGGGTGGTACATCCTCCCTGTACCAGCGGCATTTTGAATCCAATCTGACTATACTGATTGAGAAACTGGACGGCGTGAATCGTCACAAACCAGAACATACAGCAGTCAGCCTGTTTCATAGCAGTTAGATATGGTGCGTAGTCCATTGTGTTCATCGGAGTCCTCTGCCGCTGGATGATCTTGCCTCCCCTGCTCACAAAGCCGTCCATGGCACCCTGGGTAAATTCTTCTGCAAAGACGATATCATCATGAATCACCGTAGCTGTCCTATAACCCATGACATCATACGCATAAACACCTACAAAATATCCCGTTCCCCTCTGAGTACCAGTGTGGGCAAAGGTGTGATCGCCGGTCGCCAACAACTGAGAGGGGAATTCCATGATGCTGGAATGGGGTATCCCAAAAGGTTTCAGGAGGGCCGCTACGGGGAAAGCCGCTGCTGCTGGGAGAGGGCCGATGAAAACATCGGCTTTATCGGCTTCCAGCAATTTCTTGGCTTTGTCTGCGGCCACCGTCGGGTTGCTGGCGGAGTCTTCACTTACCAGCTTGATCTCCCTCCCGGCAACCTTCCCACCAAACTCATTAACGGCAAGTGCCGCAGCATTTAACATCCAGGGATTCGGTGTAGCGCTCGTTCCAGTGAAGCAGCCTAGGTTTCCTATGACAACAGGTTTACTTGCTGCAGGTTGGGAGGGGGCCCCTGGGGCCAATACGAAAAAGGTCAATGTTGACAATAGACCTATCCCAAGTACAGAAAACATGCTCTTTTTCTTCATCGCATCCAACCTCCTTTTTGATCATTCGTTTTCAAATGGTTTCGATCACACAAATTCTCTTTGGTAGTGAGATCACCTCCTCTCTTATCCTCATAAAGACGTCATCATTGTCTTTACCCTGAGGGTAGCCTGAAAAGGCTTGGCTACAATATCTCAAATGTGCGCACAACCGTGAATCCCTTTTTTGCCCCTTCCAGAATTTCTATACTTGGCCCCCACGGCCTCAGTAGGTCACATCTTTTTTTATCAGGTTTTGTTGAATTGTCAAGAGTCTAAACTGATCTCTCTGAAAAAGGGGGTTAGGTTCAAGAGAGCGGGGAGTGATGGAAAAACTTTTTTTGTAAGTTTTGGAAGGATGTCTCTCCGTTCCTTCTTCAGACTTTTCAGAAATCTGAAGGTCCTACTTGACTATTGGTAGCGATTCGTTTAATTTCAATTCCAATGTTGCCAGAACAGCATGACTTGCTATTGGGTTCAACACCGAGGATACGGAGGGTATTTGAAAAGAAATGAAGGAAGGCCGATGAGAAGCTGGCCGAGGGCGAGGTTATTCAAAGTCAGCTGAGAATATCAGGGCATGATGAAGGCCTTTTAGTTCAAATGAGATGAGAGGGAGGAGCATAGGCATGCAAACAAAGTTTCCTAAGCTTTTTGAACCAGGAACGATAGGGGATGTGAGACTGAAAAACCGGGTGATCAAAGCGCCCCAACATACGGGACTTGCTAACCCTGACGGTTCAGTCACCGATAGGATGCTGCGGTACTACAAAGACGTGGCTTTGGGCGGGGTCAGCATGGTCATTGTCGAATACGCATGGATCGACAACGATGCCAGCAGGGCCTCGCCGTGTCAACTTGGCATTGCCAGCTTGGATCATATCCCTGGGCTTTCATTGCTCGCACAAACCATCCAGGCCAATGGCGCGAGGGCGGCCATCCAGATATCCCACGCGGGCCGGCAGAGGTTCACGCTTGCCAGACCGAAGGCGCCGTCCACCGTTCCCTGGGAGGAAATCTATGCCGCTGGCTGCCCGCCTCCGGATGTGCTGACGTTTGAAGAAATACTGCAGATCGTCAAATCTTTTGGGCAGGCTGCAAAGAAGGCACAGATCGCAGATTTTGATATGGCTGAGATACACGCCTGCCACGGGTATCTCATTTCGAATTTTCTCTCTCCCCGGACAAATAAACGGACGGACTGGTACGGTGGTTCGCTGGAAAACCGCATGCGTTTCTTGCTGGAAGTGATTGGAGAGATTAAGTGCCAGGTTGGATCCGAATATCCTGTGTGCGTGAGGGTGAGCGGCATTGATTATGAACCGGACGGCACGAAAATCGAAGAGACCATAGAGCTTTGTAAGCGTCTTGAAGCGATGGGGGTTGCTGCTATTCATATGTCGGGAGGGAATCACCACCAGACGATCCATGAAGTCAGTCCGATGGGTATGTCTTTAGCGCACAATGTATGGGCGGCGGAGGCTGTGAAGAAAGAGATCAAGATACCGGTCATTGCCTCTGGCTCAATCACTCATCCCGAGTTGGCAGAAAGTATTCTGGCAGATGGGAAAGGGGACTTCATCGGTCTGGGCAGGCCTCTCTGGGCAGATCCGCAATGGCCTTTAAAGGCCGTGGAGGGTAGGCCGGAGGATATCAGGCCCTGCATACGTTGCAATGATGGTTGCCTGGCAAGGGGGGATCATCTGGCGAAAACGATCTCATGCTCGGTCAATGTTGCAGTTTGCAGAGAAGATGAATTCAAAATCACCAAAGCAGAACACTCCAGGAATGTCGCAGTGATTGGTGGCGGGCCTGCTGGAATGGAGGCAGCAAGGGTATGCGCGTTGAAAGGTCATCAGGTTACCCTGTACGAGCAACGGGAATTGGGGGGTGCCCTGATCGAAGCCTCGATCCCGGAATTCAAAGCCCCTGATCTGAAACCTTTCATTGACTACTTGAGGACGCAGACAAAGAAATTGAAAATCAAGGTGATCAACGAAGAAGCAACGTCAAAGACGATTAAGAATGGCGGGTTTGACGCGGTGATTGTCGCTGCTGGGGCAACTCCCTTGGCACTGGAAGACGTCCAGGGGATTACCCATCAGAAAGTGACCAGTGCTTTTCAAGTGCTTCATGGTAAGGCAAAACTTGGCCGGAAGATTGCTGTTATCGGTGGAGGCATCGTAGGGACAGAAGTAGGCCTCTTTTTGGCCGAACAGGGTAAAGAGGTAGTATTCGTTGAGATGCTGGACACATTTATGAACAACATCACCTTTGATGAAAAGTTGGTATACGAAGAGCGCTTCAAGAAACTCAAAGTCTCCATTCATACAGGAAAACGTCTGGAAGGCGTGTCGGACAAGGGTATTACCGTAGTTGACAGATATGGCATTCGAACTACGATTTCAGTGGATACGGTGGTACTTGCTGCGGGTTTCAGGCCCAATAGGGATCTGATCGATAGTTTAAGAAAGATTCCGAACCTACAGGTTTTTGAGGTAGGAGACTGCGTGAGGCCGCGCAAGATCTTTGATGCGATCCATGAAGGACATCTTTCAGCCAAACTGCTGAATTAGTCTGTCGATTCACAAATTTGGTAACGGATTTGTTTCTTCAGGATTTCGCTCTTGTAAAAGACCCCATTGAAAATGGGTAGCGTTAGGAAGCAGACAGTTCAAATTACCAGAAAGGAGGACGACGAAATGAAAAAGGGTGTAAGAACAGTTTTTTTGGCTTTCTTAACCATTGTTTTGATCGTTTCGCAAGCGTCTAGTCAAACTACTAAGGCGACTGTTCCAGCCGGCGACCCCATTAAAATCGGAGGTTCTTTGCCGCTCACAGGACTCGCTTCAGAGCAGGCAAAATGGGTCAAGGCCGGGTACGAGTGGTGGGCGGAGGATGTCAACAGCAGGGGCGGGCTCTTGGGCCGTCCGGTGAAGCTGATCATGTATGACGACGAGAGCAACGCCGAGAAGTCGGTCACCTACTACGAGAGGGCCATCACCCTCGACAAGGTCGACCTGGTTTTTGGCGGCTACCCCGGCACATCCAACGTGGCGCTCATGCCCGTGATGGAGAAGTACAAAAAGGTCTTCGTCGGCCAGGGGGGCCACGGGAAATCCTTTGAGCAGGGCTTCTCCTATTGCTTCGGAAGCCCTCCCCTGATGGGCGAGTGGAGCTACATCTCCACGGGCGGCGTCTTCGACCTGATCCCCAAGGAGAACTGGCCGAAGAACGCGGCCATCCTGACGATGAACAACGTCATCGGCCTGTCGGCCACACCAGCCATCGTCAAGGCATTCGAAGAGCGGGGGTGCAAGGTGGTCGTGAACGAGACCTACAACCTGCCGCTGAGCGATGCCACACCGCTTGTCAGCAAGGCCAAGGGGAGAGGCGGGGAGTATCTCATCATTCAGGGCTTCTTCGACGACACGGTCATGATCATGAGGGCGGCGAAGGCGCAGCGCTACAGTCCCAAGGTCATCTGGAACATCATCGGATCCAGGGTCCCTGCATGGTTCAAGGAGATGGGTGCTGACGGAGAAATCGTGCTGGCGAACAACTGGCTCCCGCCTGGACTGCCTTTCGCAGGCAACGACCGGATCATAGAAGGGGCCAAAAAGAAATTCAACCTGCCCGGCCCCCCCGATTTCTTTGCCATGGGCTACTGCTGGATGTACTCCCTCGAGCAGGGCGT
>Ga0209253_10003295_pt1 | contig 14220 bp, 12 predicted proteins | sample FrelakmetBRP12BR_FD_187145 | JGI IMG/M metagenome (GOLD analysis project Ga0209253, IMG submission 187145) | Freshwater lake sediment microbial communities from the University of Notre Dame, USA, for methane emissions studies - BRP12 BR (SPAdes)... | ecosystem: Environmental > Aquatic >...
CGCGGCGGCTTCTTCCTCGACCTGTATGCGCGGCCGAAGAAGCGCGGTGGCGCGTGGATGGACGAGTGCGTCGGGCGCATCCGCACCGCGCAAGCGAGCGCGCTGCCGATCGCCTACCTGGTCTGCAACTTCTCGCCGGCGGCGGGCGAGCAACCGTCGCTGCTGACGCACCACGAGGTGCTGACGCTGTTCCACGAGTTCGGCCACGGGCTGCACCACATGCTGACCCGAGTCGATTACCCGAGCGTCGCGGGCATCAATGGCGTGCCTTGGGACGCGGTCGAGCTGCCGAGCCAGTTCATGGAGAACTTCGCGTGGCGTGACGAGGTGCTGCCGTTGATCTCCGCGCACGTCGAGACCGGCGACCCACTGCCGCACGAGATGCTCGCGCGACTGCAGGCCAGCCGGACGTTCCAGGCTGGCATGCAGACCGTGCGGCAGCTCGAGTTCGCGCTGTTCGATTTCCGGCTGCACGCGGAGTACTCGCCGGACCAGCCGCCGCGGATCGCCGGGATCCTGGCCGAGGTGCGCGCGGCGGTCGCCGTCGTGCGTCCGCCGGAGTTCAACCGCTTCCCGTACAGCTTCCAGCACGTGTTCTCGGGCGGCTACGCGGCCGGGTACTACAGCTACAAGTGGGCCGAAGTGCTGTCCGCCGACGCGTTCGGCGCCTTCGAGGAACGCGGCGTGTTCGACGTCGCAACGGCGCGCCGTTTCCTGCGCTCGATCCTCGAGCGGGGCGGCAGCCGTGACGCGATGGAGGCCTTCATCGAGTTCCGCGGCCGCAAGCCCGAGATCGAGCCGCTGCTGCGGCAGATGGGCCTCGCGGCGTAGGCCTCGTCATGCGGGTCGCCACCTGGAACGTCAACTCGCTGCGCGTCCGCCTGCCGCACCTGAAGGATTGGCTCGTGGCCAATCCGGTGGACGTGATCGTGCTGCAGGAGACGAAGCTGCCGGACCCCGACTTCCCGCGCGAGGAGATCGAAGCGATCGGTTACCAGGTCGCGTTCAGCGGCCAGCGCACCTACAACGGTGTGGCGATCCTTGCGCGAGCGCCACCCGACGACGTCGTCGCGGGCATTCCCGGTTTCGAGGACGAACAGAAGCGCGTGCTGTCGGCCACGGTCGCGGGCGTGCGCGTCATCGATGTCTACGTGCCGAACGGGCAGACGGTCGGCTCCGAGAAATACGAGTACAAGCTGCGCTGGTTCGCAGCCTTGCGCGAGTACGTGACGGCGGAGCTCACGCGGCATCCGAACCTCGTCGTGCTCGGCGACTACAACGTCGCGCCGGAGGATCGCGACGTGCACGACCCGAAGGCGTGGGAAGGTTCGGTGCACGTCAGCGAACCCGAGCGGGCTGCGCTGCGCGCGCTGCTCGCAACCGGCCTCGAGGACTGCTTCCGCAACTTCGAGCAGCCCGAGAAGACCTACTCGTGGTGGGACTACCGGATGATGGCGTTCCGGCGCAACGCAGGTCTCAGAATCGACTTGATCCTCGCCAGCACCGCACTGGCGAAAAAATGCGGCGGGTGTCACATCGACAAGGCGCCACGCAAGCTCGAACGGCCATCGGACCACGCACCCGTGCTGGCGACCTTTAACATATAGGCTCGGAGGCGGTCAGTGTCGGTTTTCTTTACTCTGGTGTTCCACGCCGGTTGCACTACACTCGGCCCCATTGCGATGACAACGGCGCGCTGAGCAAGACAACAAGAACGCCATGCAGTACCGGCGCAGCGACTACGACGTGACGAACACCGTGCAGGTGAGTTCGGTCGCCGCCGTGCGGCGAGCCGTCGAGGAGCTCTTCACGCAGACCTGGCCCGGAGTGTCCACCGAACGGCTGGCCGCCGCGTTCGCCGATTTCGAACGGCTGTTCAACGGCCAGTTTCCCGGTTACCTCGGCTGCGACACCGTCTATCACGACGTGCAGCACACGCTCGACGACACCCTCGCGATGGCGCGGCTGCTCGCGGGCTACGAGCGCTCGCATTCGCCGGACCAGCGGCTCGGCGCCGATCGCGGGCTGCTGGGAATCGTCGTCGCGCTGTTTCACGACGCCGGCTACATCCGCCAGACCGACGACACGGTGCACCGCAACGGCGCCGAGTTCACGCGCACGCACGTCGGTCGCAGCGCCCGCTTCCTTGCCCGCTACCTGCCGACGATCGGCATGGCGGAGTGGGTGCCGGTGGCGACGCTGATCGTGCACTTCACCGGCTACGAGATGCGCTTCGACCAGATTCGCCTCGACGATCCGCGCGACCGCAAGGTCGGGCACCTGCTCGGCACCGCCGACATGATGGCGCAGATGGCCGACCGCTGTTACCTCGAGAAGTGCCGCGACCGGCTCTATCCGGAGTTCGTGCTGGGTGGCGTCGCGGTGTCCCGGCAGGAGAACAACCTCAAGGTGACCTACGGTTCGGGCCTCGACGTGCTGCGCCAGACGCCCGAGTTCGTCGCCGAGACGATGCGCACTCGCCTCGACGGCGAGTTCGGCGGCGCCTACCGCTACGTCGAGGTACTGTACGGCGGCCGTAATCCCTACATGGAGACGATCGAGCGCAGTCTCGATTACCTCAAGCAGGTGCTGCAGTCGAAGCAATGGTGGATGCTGCGACGCGTGCCGCCCTGTTTCACCTGGGAAAAGAACCCGCTGCAGAACATGCGCACGCTGGTCATCGACCACCTGAAGACGGCCGTCACGGCCGGATAGCGCGCAGGAACGCCGCCGGATCCTCGCGGCGCTCGAGCACCTCGACGAGCGCGGAGCCGACCACGACACCGTCCACGTGATCCTTGAACCGGGCCACCTGCTCGGCACTGCGGATGCCGAAGCCCGCGCAAACCGGCACCGGCGACACTGCGCGCACGCGGTCCATGTAATCGAGCACGTCATCCGGCACGGCGAGGTTACGGCCGGTCGTGCCCGTCATCGTGACGGCGTAGACGAAGCCCTGGCTCGCCTCGCAGAGCATCTTGAGCCGCTCCGCCGGGGTCACCGGCGTGACCATCTGCACCATCGCGAGCCCGACGCGATCGAGCGCGGCGCGCATCTCGGCGCTCTCCTCGTAGGGGAGATCGGGAATGATGAAGCCGGCCACGCCGGCCCGCGCCGCGGCCTCCGGCAGCCGGTCGAGACCATAGGCGAGCAGCGGATTCAGGTAGCTCATCAGCAGCAGCGGCGCGCGTGGCCGAGGCTGCATCTTCTCGAGTTCCCCGAGCAGCCAGGGCAGCGTGAACCCACCCTGCAGGGCCGCATAGCTCGCGCGCTGGATGGTCATCCCGTCCGCCATCGGATCCGTGAATGGCACGCCGATCTCGACGACGTCGGCGGCGCCGCCGATCGCCGCCAGGTTGTCCCGGAATCCGGCGCGGTCCGGAAACCCGCCGGTCATGAACCCGACCACCGCGGGCCGTCCCTGTGCCGCCGCCTGGCGGATCGCATTGCTGATCGTGTCGCGCGGCTTGGCTTTCACAGCTTCCCCTTCAGCAACGTACGCTGCAGCGTCGGCATGTCCTTGTCGCCCCGGCCGGATAGCCCGATGAGGATCCGACTGCCGGGATTTGCGCGCGCGTAGCGTTTCGCGCCGGCGAACGCGTGCGCCGTCTCGATTGCCGGCAGGATGCCCTCCGCCTCGCAGCATTCGGCGAGCGCCTCGAGCGAGTCGTCGTCCTCGGCCGCCTCGTAACTGACGCGACCGATCGTCGCGAGCAGCGCGTGCTCGGGACCGACACCCGGGTAATCGAGGCCGGCCGACACCGAGTGGGTCTCCTGGATCTGCCCGTGCGCGTCCTGCAGCAGCAACGAGTAGCAACCCTGCAGCACGCCCGGCGTGCCGTAGGCGAGCGACGCGGCGTTCTGGCCAAGGCCCGTCCCGGTCCCACCCGCCTCGAGGCCGAGCAGCTTGACGCCGAGATCGCGCACGAACGGATGGAACAATCCGATTGCGTTCGACCCGCCCCCGACGCAGGCGACCGCGACGTCGGGCAGCGCGCCCGCCTGCTCGAGCATCTGCGCGCGCGCTTCAATGCCGATCACCGACTGGAACTCGCGCACCAGGTACGGATAAGGATGCGGCCCGACCGCGGATCCAAGCAGGTAGTAGGTGCCATTCGGATCGGCCACCCAGTCACGCAGCGCCTCGTCGATCGCTGCGCGCAGCGTCTGGTCACCGCTCTTGACGGGCACGACCTCGGCGCCGAGCAGCTTCATGCGCCCGACGTTCGGCGCCTGGCGCTCCATGTCGATCGCGCCCATGTACACGACGCAAGGCATGCCGAGCCGGGCGCAGGCCGCGGCCGAAGCGACGCCGTGCTGGCCGGCGCCGGTCTCCGCGACGATGCGCTTCGCGCCGAGCCGCTTAGCGAGCAGCGCCTGGCCGATCGCGTTGTTGATCTTGTGCGCGCCCGTGTGCGCGAGATCCTCGCGCTTCAGCCACACTTCGGCGCCCCAGCGGCGCGACAATTCGCGCGCCAGCGTGAGCGGCGTGGGGCGTCCCACCCAGGTGCGCAATTCGCTCTCGAGCTCCGCGCGAAAGCCGCTCTCGCGCAGGTGAGCACGCACGCCCGCCTCCAGCCGGTCGAGCGCCGGTACCAGCGTCTCGGGCACGTAACGACCGCCGAACGGGCCGTAGCGGCCGCGCTCGTCGGGAAACGCGCCGCGCAGCGCCGCGGCCAGCAGCGCCTCGCGGTCGATCTTCAGGGCCTCGGCACTCATCATCGATTCTCCTCGGCGACCAGGGCCTGCTCCGCCGCGCGGGCAGCCCGAATGAATTCACGGATCCGCGCCGCGTCCTTGACGCCGCGGCTGCTTTCGACACCGGAGCTGACGTCCACGCCGAACGGGCGGACCGCACGCACCGCCTCGCCGACGTTGGACGGATCGAGCCCGCCGGCCAGCACCAGCTGGCACGTTCGCGCGACACGCGCCGCGGCGGTCCAGTCGGCGCGCTCGCCCGAGCCGCTGCTCGAACTCTCGAACAGGCAGCGTGGCGGCAACGGATCGGGGTGCGCCGCTCCGCTGCGCAGCACGGGCAGCACGGATTGTCCGGCTGGTAACTGGAGCCCGACGAGATCGCTGGCGTCGGTCTGTACCCAGTCGGGCTCGATCGCCGTGAGCACCGCGTCGAGCAGCGCCTGGGACGGATGCAGGAACACGGCGACGCGCTCGACACCCGCAGGCAAGGCCCGTTGCAGTGCGCGCGCGTCGTCGAGGGCGACGTTGCGCGGCGAAGCATCGTGGAACACGAATCCGACCGCGTCCGCGCCCGCGCCGACCGCGGCGTCGATCGCCTCGAGCGTGCGCAGGCCGCAGATCTTGATCCAGAGTGCCGGCACGTCGGTTCAGGGCAAGGCCTTGCGGCCCGCCTCCAGCAGCTCGCCGAGCGCCCGCGCGGGATCGGCGCGGCGCATCAGCCCGGTGCCGACGAGCGCGAGCCGATAGCCGAGCGCCGCGACTCGCGCGGCATCCCCCGGCCCCTGCACGCCGCTCTCGGCGACGCGAGGCCAGTTAGCCGGCATCCGGTCGCGCAGTTCCGCGAACCGCTCGAAGTCGATCTCGAGCGTCTCGAGGTCGCGGCAATTGAGGCCCATCAGCACCTGTTCGTCGCGGCCTTCGCGCTCACGGGCGATGACCGCGGCGACCTCGAGGTCTTCGGCATCGAATGCCTCGAGCAGCACGAACAGCCCGTGCTCGGCTGCGCAATCGAGCATCTCGACCAGCCGCGCGCGAGGCACCATGCGCACGATCAGCAGCACGCCCGACGCGCCGTGGGCGCGTGCCTCGAGCACCTGGTACGGGTCGGCGAGGAAATCCTTGCGCATCGCCGGAATGCCGTAGGGCTGCAGTGTCGCCGCGGCGAGGCGCAGGTGTGCGAGGTCGCCATCGAAGCGAGTTGGCTCGGTCAGGATCGAACAGATCGCCGCGCCGCCCTCGGCATAGGCTTCGAGCCGGCGCACCGGATCCACGGTCGCTGCCGACAGGTCGCCCAGCGACGGCGAGCGCAGCTTCAGTTCCGCGATGACGTCGAAGCCGTGACGGTCGAGCCGCAATGGCGGCGGTGGCGGGCTGCCGCGTATCGCTGCACGCAACGCTGCCTCCGGGACGCGCTCGCGAGCCTCGGCGACGCGGCGGAGGCTGGTGTGGAGCATGTCGGAGAGCAGGCCCATCGGGGAAGCGGATCGTGATCAGCGGATGGTGACGGAACGGCGCCCGAAGTCCGCAATGCGCTCCAGCAACCGCTGGGCGTCGCCGCGATCGATCGCCGCATACGCAGCCTGCACGCCCGCCGCCGCGGACGGCACGGCGCCGGCAACCTCCAGCGCGAGCGCAGCGTTCAGCACCACCGCATCGCGATGCGGTCCACGGTCGCGACCCTCGAACACGGCACGCAGACCCACTGCGTTGTGCTCGGCGTCGCCGCCCGCAAGATCCGCCGCGCTGCAGCGGCCGATGCCGAACTCGCGCGCGTCGCGGACTTCGCGCGCCACCCGGCCGGGCCGCACGTCGTACAGCTCGAACGGTCCGACTGGTGTCGCCTCGTCCCAGCCTGGCTCGCCGTGAATGACGAACACGCGCTCGATCGGCATGCCCGCGAGCGTCTCGGCCATCAGCTTGGCAGCCGCGGCACTGTAGGCGCCGATCAGGCTGAAGGGCGGCTCCGCCGGGTTGGTCAGCGGGCCGAGCAGGTTGAAGACGGTGCGGACGCCGAGCGCGCGGCGCACCGGCGCGACCTCCTTCATCGCCGGGTGATAGTGCGGCGCGAAGAGAAACGTGAATCCCGTGGCGGCCAGGCACTCGCCCGCGGCACGCTCGTCCAGCGGCAAGCCGAGCCCCAGCGCCTCGAGCAGGTCCGCGCTGCCGGAGCGACTCGAGACCGAGCGATTGCCGTGCTTGACGACACGCACACCCATGGCGGCCACGAGCAGTGCGGCGCCCGTGGAGAGATTGAAGCTGCCCGATGCGTCGCCGCCGGTGCCGACGACGTCGATGGCTGGCGGGCCCGGCGGCAACTCGGGGCGCCGGGCGAGCCCGCGCATCGCGCCGGCGAAGCCACGCACCTCGTCTGGTGTGATGCCCTTCGAACGCAGTGCCGCGAGCAGCGCACCCGACATCGCAGGCGCGACCGTGGCATCCGTCAGCGCGACCAGCAGGCCGCCCGCCTCGGCTTCGCTCAAGTCGCGTCGCTCGAGGAGTCGTTCGAGGATCTCGCGCAGTTCGCTCATGTCCGCCCTCAGGCCTGTTGCCGGCCGCCGCGGTACTTCAGGAAATTGCCGAGCAGCAATGGCCCGTCCGGCGTCAGCACGCTCTCCGGGTGGAACTGCACGCCCTCGACCGCGAGCTCGGCGTGCCGCACGCCCATGATCTCGCCCTCGGCGGTGCGCGCGGTCACTGCAAGGATCGCGGGCAACGATTCCGGCCGCGCGATCAGCGAGTGGTACCGGCCCGCCTCGAACGGTTGCGGCAGCCCGGCGAAGACGCCGCGGTCGTCGTGATGCACCGGCGAGACCTTGCCGTGCATCAGGCGCCCGGCCCGGACGACTTCGCCGCCGAAAACCTCGACGATCGACTGGTGCCCGAGACAGACCCCGAGCACCGGCAGCTGGCCCGCGAATGCGCGGATCATCTCCATCGAGACGCCGGCGTCGCGCGGCGTGCCCGGTCCCGGCGAGATGCAGAGGTGCGTGGGCGCAAGGGCGCGTGCCTCGGCGACGGTGATCGCATCATTGCGATGCACCAGCACGTCCGCGCCGAGCACCAGGAAGGCCTGCACGAGGTTGTAGGTGAAGCTGTCGTAGTTGTCGATCAGCAGCAGGCGCGGCGCGGTCATCACAGGCCCTCCCGCGCAAGCTCGAGCGCCTTGCGCAGCACCGCGCTCTTGGCGAGCACCTCGCGGTACTCGGTGACCGGGACGCTGTCCGCCACGATGCCGGCGCCGGCCTGGAAGCTGTAAGTGTCGCCGTGGAAGACCATCGTGCGGATCGTGATCGCCTGGTCCATGTCGCCGCCGTGGCCGAAGTAGCCGACCGTGCCGCCGTAGAACCCGCGCCGCACCGGCTCGAGCTCGTCGATGATCTCCATCGCGCGCACCTTGGGCGCGCCGACCAGCGTGCCTGCGGGAAACGTCGCCGCGAACAGGTCGAACGCGTCCTTGCCCTGGGCGAGCGTGCCGTTCACGCCGCTCACGATGTGCATGACGTGGCTGTAGCGCTCGATGGAGCGGTACGGCTGCACGTGCACGGAGCCCGCGGTCGCGACACGCCCCAGGTCGTTGCGCGCGAGATCCACAAGCATCACGTGCTCGGCATTTTCCTTCGGGTCGGCAAGCAGTTCCGTTTCGAGCTCGGCGTCCTGCCGGGAGTCGACACCGCGCGGCCGCGTGCCGGCGATCGGCCGCATCGTCGCGCGCGAGCCGTTCAGCTTCACGAGTGCCTCCGGGGACGACCCGACCACGACTCGATCACCGAGGTCGCAGTAATACATGTAGGGCGACGGATTCAGCAGGCGCAGCGCGCGATAGGTCTCGAACGGGTCGAGGTCGCAGCGGCCCGCAAAGCGCACCGACAGCACGAGCTGGTAGACGTCGCCCGCCGCAATGTACTCCTTGGTGCGCGCCACGCCGTCCAGGAACTGTTCCTCCGACAGGCTCGCTTCGGGCGCGCTGAAGCTTGCCGCCCAGGCGGGGCCGGGCAGACCGCCGCGCAGCGCGCGGATGATCTCGCGGCGCAATCCCTGCCGCTCGTGCTCGGATCCCGCGTGCAGCAACGCAGCACGTCGCGTCAGGTGGTCGAACACCAGCAGGGACCGTGGCGCCATGTAGTGCGCCTCGGGGCAGTCGTCGTCGATCCTCGCGCTGGACGGCAGCCGCTCGAAGTAGCGCACCAGGTCGTAGCTGGTGACGCCGACCAGCCCGCCGTGCAGCGGGAAGCCCTCATTCGGAATGTCGGGGTGCGGCGCTGCGGCCAGTGCGCGCCGCATGGCTGCGAGCAGGCTGGCCCGGTCCGCAGGGCGCGGCAGGCGCTCGGCACCCAGCGCCAGGCCGGAGGCATCGAGCCGGAACTCGAGGCAGTCGCCGAAGCCGATGAACGAATAGCGCGCGAGCCGCTCGCCGCCCTCGACGCTTTCCAGCAGGAAGCGAGGCTGGAACGGCTTCAGCTTCAGGTAGGCCGACACGGGCGTGTCGAGGTCGGCGGAGATGTCGAACAGGTTGGTCGTCACTTACGGTTCCTCAGTCGCGAGGATCCGGGGACGCACAACAAGAAACCCATCCCCGGCGGTTCGCGGAGATGGGTCCTGGATTCCTGCGTACTTGACGCGCGCGTCCCGGCCCACTCCTAGGAGTGGGGCCACCACCAGCGGCGGTCGAGTGCGTTGTCCGGGCGCGATCGCATCTTGCGCCGCAGTATCCACGGGCGCATCGGGAGCGTCAACCGCGGCATCGGCGACCGGTCAGATCAGCGCTTCGATCAGGCGCGGGCCGCGTTGCTGCATGGCCGAGGCGTACTGCGCCGCGAACTCCTCGCAGGTCGTGGCACGGCTGGCCTCGATGCCGAAGCCGCGGGCAATCTCGGCCCAGTTCATCTCCGGGTCATGCAGGTCAAGCATCGACATCGCCTTGGCGCCGGCGCCGCTCGCGCCGACGCGCTGCAGCTCGATGTTGAGGATCGCGTAGGACCGGTTGGCATAGATCACCGTCGTCACGTCCAGCTTTTCCCGCGCCATGGTCCACAACGCCTGCACGGTGTAGGCCGCGCCGCCGTCGCCGTGCGGGCAGATCACCTTGCGATCGGGCGCCGCGATGGCAGCCCCGACCGCCAGCGGCAGGCCCTGGCCGATCGAGCCACCGGTCAACGGCAGGTGCGTATGCGGACGGGCCCGCGCCAGGTGCATCAGCAGTGGTAAACCGGAGGTTGCGGCCTCTTCGGCAAAGATCGCGTTCTCCGGTGTCAGGTGCGCAATGATCTGCGCGACGCTGGCCGCGTTCAGCGTGCCGGCGGGCAGCTCCGGCAGCAGCAACGGGATGCGGATCGGCGACTGGCTGGGCGCGCCCAGCGCGTCCGCGAGGGACTGCAACGCCGCAGCGCCATCCTCGTGCGGCAGCGCCAGGTGGCTGAACTCGCAGGCTTCGGGTGCGCACCAACTCGGCTTGCCCGGGTAGGCAAAGAACGACACCGGCGGCTTGCTGCCCACCAGGATGATCTGCTCGAGGCCGGCCAGGGACGCGACGATCTGTTCGGCGAAGTACGGAATGCGCTCGACCGGGACGCGCCCGGCGCCGAGCTCGGCGTGCGGCGCAAACGTGTCGCAAAGCAGCCGCACGCCGGTCTTCGCCTGGACGCGGCCCGCCGCCTCGAGCCCGGCGCCGAGCAGGGCGGTGCCACGCAGCAGCAGCGCCGTCTTCTTGCCGTTGGCCAGCCGGCGAGCGGCCGCCTCGATGGCGTGGCTGCCGACCGGCGCCGGGCCGATGTCCGGCAGCGGGCCGGCGGCATGGTCCGCCGCGTTCCAGGCCGTGTCCGCCGGGAGGATCAGCGTGGCAATGCCGCCCGGCGCAGCCCGCGCCGCCTGGACGGCGCGCGCGGCGTCTCCCGCGACCGTGCCGGCGCTCTTCGACTCGCAGATCCAGGACGAGACCGGGCGGGCGAAGCCGACGATGTCGGACGTGAGCAGCGCGTCGTACTGCAGGTGGTAGGTCGCGTGATCCCCGACGACGTTGACGATCGGCGTCGCGGCGCGCCGCGCGTTGTGCAGGTTGGCGAGGCCGTTGGCGAGTCCCGGGCCGAGATGCAGCAGCGTGACCGCCGGCTTGCCGGCCACCCGCCCGTAGCCGTCTGCGGCGCCGGTCACCACGCCCTCGAACAGGCACAGCACCGGGCGCATGCCGCTCACCGAATCCAGCGCGGCGACGAAGTGCATTTCCGAGGTGCCCGGATTGGCGAAGCAGACCTCGACGCCGCAGTTGAGCAGCGTCTGCAGCAGCGAACGCGCGCCATTCATTTCTGGGCTCATGCAGAGGTCTCCTTGGCCGGCGATCAAACGGGTCGCAACCGCTCGGGATCTTATCCCAGTTGGATCGATCGCCGTTCGCGCGCGCCCTACAATGGCCGCCACCGCGAATCTGGAGGAACTTTGCCCGTGAACCAGGAAACCCTTGGCGGCATCCCGTTGCAGCGCATCGCCGAGGTCTTCGAGGCCGAACGCGCGAGCTACGTGTCGCTGCACCCACGCTCGCTGGCGCTGGCAGGCCACGGGATTGCGGGCTTTTACCAGGGCGTGCCGATGCACTGGATGCGGGACTGGTCGATGCCCTACCCGTTCCTGGTCGAGTCCGCGCACGGCGCGGTGCTGCACGACGTGGACGGCAACGAGTACGCGGATTTCTGCCTCGGCGACACGGGCGCGATGTTCGGCCATTCGCCGCCGCCGGTCGTCGAGGCCATCGAGCGGCAGGCCGGTCGCGGCCTGACCTACATGCTGCCGACCGAGGACGCGATCGCGATCGGGCGCCTGCTCGAGGAACGCTTCGGTCTGCCGCACTGGCAGGTGGCGACGACGGCGACCGACGCCAATCGATTCGCGCTGCGCGTCGCGCGCGCCGTGACGGGCCGGCCAAAGATCCTGGTCTTCAACGGCTGCTACCACGGCACGGTCGACGAAACCTTCGTGCGGCTCATGGACGGCCGCGCCGTGAACCGGCCCGGATTGCTCGGGCAGGTCACCGACCTGACGCAACTCGCGCGCGTCGTCGAGTTCAACGACTTAGCCGCGCTGCGCGCAGCGCTCGCGCACGGCGACGTGGCCTGCGTCATCGCCGAACCCGTGATGACGAATTCGTGCATGGTGCTGCCCGAGCCCGGCTTCCACGCGGAACTGCGCCGGCTGACCCGCGCAGCCGGCACGCTGTTGCTGATCGACGAGACGCACACGATCTCGACCGGCCCCGGCGGCTACACGCGCGCTCACGGTCTCGAACCCGACCTGTTCGTGGTGGGCAAGCCCGTCGCCGGCGGCGTGCCGGCCAGCGTCTGGGGCTTCACGGACGACGTCGCGCAACGGCTCGATGCGGTGCGCTCGCAGACACCGCCGGGTCACTCCGGCATGGGCACGACGCTGTCCGCAAACGCGCTATCGCTTGCGGCAATGCGTGCGACGCTCGAGCACGTGATGACGGCCGGCGCCTACGCGCACATGGAGTCGTTGGCCGGCAGGCTGGCGGCCGGGTTGCAGGCCGTCGTGGACCAGTACGGAATGGCGTGGCACGTCGTGCGGGTGGGCGCGCGCGTCGAGTTCATCTGCGCGCCCGGGCCGTTGCGCAACGGCACCGAAGCGGAGGCCGCGCACGCGCCGGCGCTCGAGCAGGCCCTGCACCTCGCGCTGCTGAACCGGGGTTGCCTGATCGCGCCGTTCCACAACATGATGCTGGTGTCGCCGGCGACGACCGGCGGCCAAGTCGAATCGCTTTGCATGGCATTCGAGGCAGCCGTGGCCAGCCTGGCGCTCGGTCGCTTCGACGTGCCGTAGTCGTTCCCGAGCGAGGAATCACATGGACATCCAGCAACTTGCGGACATCGTCGGCGCCGACGGCCTGCTGAGCGGGGACGACGTACGTGCCCGCTCCGTGAGCTGGGCGGACCACAGCCCCTGTCAGGCGCTCGCGATCGTGCGTCCGGCGAACACGGAGCAAGCGTCGCGGGTATTGGCGGCCTGCCACGAGGCCGGCCAGGCGGTCGTGCCCATGGGCGGGCTCACCGGGCTGGTGCGCGGCTGCGTCGCGGGTCCGGGCGAGATCGGGCTGTCGCTCGAGCGCATGCACCGCATCGAGTCGGTGGACCCCGTGAACCGCACGATGACCCTGGAGGCCGGCGTGCCACTCGAAACGGTGCAGCAGGAGGCCGAGAAGCACGGCCTGCTCTACCCGGTCGACTTCGGCGCTCGCGGCTCGGCGCACATCGGCGCCACCGTCGCCACCAACGCCGGCGGCAACGGCGTGATCCGCTACGGCATGACGCGCGACTCGGTGCTCGGCCTCGAGGCGGTGCTCGCCGATGGCACGGTCATCTCCTCGATGAACCGCATGATCAAGAACAACGCCGCCTACGACCTCAAGCAGCTGTTCATCGGCACCGAGGGCACGCTCGGCGTCGTGACCCGCCTCGTGCTGCGCCTGCGCGAGGCGCCGCGCAGCACGCAGACCGCGCTGGTGGCCTGCGCTGAGTTCGCCGACGTAACGCGGCTGCTGAAGCACATGGACAGTGCGCTCGGCGGCGCGCTGTCGGCCTTCGAGGTGATGTGGAACGAGTTCTATCGGCTGGTGACGACGCCGCCCGCGAAGGGCGCGGCGCCGATCTCTCAGGACCATGCCTACTACGTGCTGATCGAAGGCGCGGGCGGCGACCCCGCGCGCGACCAGGCGCGCTTCGAGGAAGCGCTCGGCGAGGCAATCGAGTCGGGCCTCGTGGCCGATGCGGTGATCGCTTCTTCCGAGGCTCAGCGCGCCTCGCTCTGGGCACTGCGCGACGACGTCGAACAGTTCTTCCGGCTCGGCATGCCGGTGGTGTTCGACATCAGCCTGCCGGTGACGGAGATGGAAGGCTACGTCGCGGAGATCGTCGCGCGGCTCGAGCGCGAGTGGCCCGCGTATCGCCGCTTCGTGTTCGGGCACTTGGGCGACGGCAACCTGCACGTCATCGCCGCCGGGCCGCCGAGCCGCGAAGCGCGCCACGGCATCGAGCGCTGCGTGTACGAGCCGCTCGCGGCGCGCAGTGGTTCGGTCTCGGCCGAGCACGGCATCGGCCTCGAGAAGCAGCCGTGGCTGCCGCTGTCGCGCAACGAGGCGGAGCTCGCGCTGATGCGGCGGCTCAAATACGCGCTCGACCCGAAGGGCATCCTCAATCCGGGGCGGGTGCTACCGGGGTAATTTGCGCTCGGAGGCCCGGGTGGCCTGCGTTCCGTGCCGGGTCCGCTCGGGCTCGCGAAGAAGACATGCTCGCCCGAACGGACCCGGCACGGAACGCTGGACGCCCGGCGCCTGAGCTTCGGCCGCCTGCGGCGGCCTGCGCACGGCGCAAGTAGCGCCCACCAATTGCAGGCTGCAACTGCGGTCTGATTCGTGAAAACGAAGCCCCTACGGTACGCGCTAGCCGCCGCCGGGTTCTCGTCGCGCCAATCGCATGACCGCCCGGGCAGTGGCGAGAGTCTCCATCACCGGGTTCGGGTCTTTCA
>Ga0209253_10003296_pt1 | contig 14219 bp, 13 predicted proteins | sample FrelakmetBRP12BR_FD_187145 | JGI IMG/M metagenome (GOLD analysis project Ga0209253, IMG submission 187145) | Freshwater lake sediment microbial communities from the University of Notre Dame, USA, for methane emissions studies - BRP12 BR (SPAdes)... | ecosystem: Environmental > Aquatic >...
CTGTCTTACGCCAGACGTGCAGGCTATAAAAATTCTGCTATAGGAAATGGTTGTTCCGCAGCCTGCTAACGCTTGATGACGATGTCGCGTGCGACTTTGCCACTTGGGCCGAATGGCTTTTGAGGTTTGCCATTGAGTTCGGCCTTGACCCCCCCTGCGTTACCGAGCGTCAGGATAAACTGGTCCTGACCTTTCCATGTAGCTTTTTCTCCTGGTCGCAGCAAGGCTTCTTGAGGACTGCCCCCATCGATCTGAATGACGACCCAACTCAGCTCTATCGCCTCAAGGTCCAGTGCCAACTGTCCCTCTGTTGTTCCAGACCCTTCGAGTGAAATCCCTCCCAGCGGTCCGTCGTTCCCCAACGACGAAGGAACTGGAGCCACAGGCTTCGGCATAGCCGAAGCTGTGGTTACTGGGCTGGTCACTGGCTCAACGTGATCTCCCACGCTCGCCTTGGCTGATACGACAGGGGCCTCGCTCGGCTTGGTATTGGGAGCAGGTTGGTCCTGCGGGACCGTTTCGGTTTGAGGGCTCAGCGGCGTGTCCTGAGATTCTGGAACCGGTGCAGTGGTCCGTTTCGATCCTGAAGATGGAAGGTCCGAGCTCGAACGATGGACCAAGAGTGACGACTGTTCCCGGCTTAGGAGGAAGATGAGTGCAAGAATCGCAACGCCGATCGCAATCGCGACGGCCTTTCGATTCGCTTGACGCTTTCGATCTTCTTCCGCCTGCCTGACTTTTAAACGCTCCCGCTCAACTTGCTTGTCGTAATAGGGGCCGGCGGACTGAGCGAATCGGTGGATCGCATCCTCTTCATCGAGCCCAAGTGACCGAGCATAGGACCGGACAAAGCCTCGCGCAAACACCTGATCAGGCAGCTTGGCGAAGTTCCCATCTTCAAGCGCCTTCACAAAATCGGTTCGAATCCGCGTCTTCGAGGCGACTTCGTCGATGGTGAGCCCCTTGGTCTCGCGCACCTGCTTGAAAAATTCACCGATTGATTCCATGGGTGTCTCTCTACGGCTTGAGCCGTGTCAGCAATTCCTTCGCAGCGGTGGCATATTCACCGCCCTTATCGAGCGTCGTCACCTTAGTCAGCGTTTCCTTTGAGCGTCGTTCGAACCCCAGCTTGTAATACACCCGCCCCAACTCTAAGTGTAATTGAGCCGGAGGGACATTGGGCGGATTGACCACTAAGGCATCCTCAAACGCTTCCATGGCACCCTGAAAATTACCCTCGTGAGCCAGGACCCGACCGAGATGGAATCGAGCCAGGTCCGGCGTTGCGTATAAGGGATTGGTCAGCGCCTCACGGAATGCAGCGATCGCTTCGGTCCACCGCTCCTGTTTCTCTAAAACCTGGCCCAGATAGGTGTAGGCTTCCGAGTAATTCTCATCCAGTTTGGTCGCAATCGTGAATTCCTCCTCAGCCTGAACTAATTTACCCTGCAGCGCCAGTATGTGGCCGAGCCCGTATCGTGCTTCTTTATTGTTCGGATCGAGCTTCACAGCCTTCTGGAACGACACAAAGGCCTTCTGTTGATCGGACTCCAGACTCGCGATGCCTTCCTGATAATAGCCTTTTGATTTTTGCGCCGAACCTTCCGATGTGGCACAGCCGGACAACCATCCGATCAACAGGGCCGACACCAGCGATGGACAGGCCAATGATCGAATAATTGAACCGACACAGCGAATCTGCATCACGAAATGTCCTCAAAATGGGTCAGCCGCTTAAAGGCTCGGAACCGTTCCTGAACTTCTTTGTAATCCAGGATTCGCAAACGGTCAAGACTAAAGGCTTCTACGGTAAATGACGCCATAACACTCCCGAAGATAATTGCTTGCTTGAACGCCTCAAGCGAACGATCGCCGGTGGCCGTCAGATAGCCCAGGAAACCGCCGGCGAAGGTATCCCCCGCACCTGTTGGATCGCGCACATCTTCAAGCGGAAAGGCCGGAGCCCCGAACACCTGCTTCTCATTGAACATCAATACCCCATACTCCCCACGTTTGATGATGAGGTGCTTGGGTCCGCGCGCGAGTACTTTTTTCGCAACCTTCACCAGATTCGAATCTTCACCGAGCGCACGGGCTTCTCCATCATTAATGATCAGAATATCGACCTGCTCCAAGACCCGCCACAACGCGTCCCGTTTGCCATTGATCCAAAAGTTCATCGTATCGCACGCGACCAGCGGCGGACGCGAAAGCTTCTGCAGCACATCCAACTGAAGCTCCGGATCGATATTACCCAAGAACAAGAGGTCCGGAGATCGATAGGCATCGGGGATCTGTGGCCGAAACGTTTCGAATACGTTGAGTTTCGTATCGAGTGTGCGCGCTTCGTTCAACTGATGAGTGTATTCCCCTTTCCATCGAAATGTCGCCCCGGGCCTCCGCTCCAACCCGGTGACATCGATGCCACGGCTCTTGAGAAAATTCAGGTGTTGCGGAGGGAAATCTTCCCCCACGACTGCAATAAGATCCACGCTGGTAAAATAGCTGGCCGCCGTTGAGAAAAATGTGGCCGAACCTCCAAGAACCTCGCTGACCTCCCCGAAGGGTGTTTTCACTGTATCGAGCGCAACCGATCCGACGACAAGCAACTTCCCCATAGCTCACCGAATCCCTTTCTTCGCAGGAACAAGCCGATCAATTAGCAAGGCCAACTTCCGTCGGGCCGAGGCTGGCATCCGATCCGGCGCCGTAATAATAGCATCCTGCAATGAACGCTGACAGGAGCAGGCCTTGGCGTCGGCCACCGCACTCAGCGCCGTCCGCAGCAGCTGTTTGGCTAGCGTGACATTCTGGCGGAGAGTGGTCAAGATCGACTCGACCGTGACGGCCTGTTCTGTCTCATGCCAACAGTCGTAGTCGGTTGCTAAGGCCACCGTGGCATAACAGAGTTCTGCCTCACGTGCGAGCTTGGCCTCGGGAAGATTCGTCATCCCGATCACACTCACACCCCACTGACGATATAACCGAGACTCCCCTTTGGTCGAAAACTGCGGGCCTTCGATGCAGAGATAGACGCCGCCCTGATGGACCGTGGCACCGACCGTGCGAGCCGCACCCGACAATACCGCACCGAGCGAGGGGCAGACCGGATCACCGAACGCCACATGGGCGACAATTCCTCCCTCAAAGAAGGTGGACACCCGCCGTTTGGTGAGATCGATAAACTGATCCGGCAACACAACGTCACCGGGCTTGATCGACTCCTTCATACTGCCGACTGCACTCACAGAAATCACCCGGCTCACCCCGATCGACTTGAGGGCGTAAATATTCGCGCGATAGTTGATCTCAGAAGGATTCATCCGATGTCCACGTCCATGCCGCGAGAGAAAGGCAATACGAACCCCTTCCAACTCACCGAGTACCACTGTGTCGGAAGGAGATCCAAAGGGAGTCTTGACCGAAAGTTCCTTGACCTTCCGAAGACCCTCGATGTCGTATAACCCGCTGCCGCCGATAATCCCGATGTCTGCGCGCACTGCCTTCCCCTGTCGTGTCATCCTTCATCCTCAAGTAAGTGTGTTGAGAAATCGATCTATCTGTTCAATCACCCGCGTAGTCGTATGCGGTACAGATTCCGACTCTTCGATCATCAGCCACTGAATCCCCGGCTCCTTTCGAAACCAGGTCATTTGCCGCTTGGAAAAATGTCTCGTGTCCCGTTTAAACCGCCGAACCATTTCAGAGGCGTCATACTCGCCGGCCAAGTGCTCAGCCACCTGCCGATAACCCAAACCTTTCATCGCCGCGCTGTCGCGCTGATATCCCTGAGCCAGGAGCCGCTTCGTCTCTTCTATCAACCCATGAGCCAGCTGCCAATCAATCCGCCCTTCGATACGCCGGTACAGCATATCGCGGTCTCGGTTCAATCCGATCATTAAGGTTGCAAAGGGCCGTTCAGCAAAGCCATGCTCCTGCTGGAACTCCGACATCCGACGACCGGATAACTGGTACACCTCCAGCGCGCGGATCACTTTTGATTCGTCGCGTGGGTGCAACCGCGCCGCAATTACAGGGTCGACAGCCACAAGCCTCGCATAGAGACGATCAGACCCTTGGTCCTCCGCCTCCTGCCGCAGTGCCTCCCGCACAATCGGATCGGCCTGTGGCGCATCGCACAAGCCCTTGAGGAGAGTCCGCACGTAAAGTCCTGTACCACCCACGACCAGGGGAAGGCGGCAGTCCCGATAGAGACGCTCGATCTCATCGATCGCCTGGCGGCGATACAATCCTGCATTAAACGATTCGTCAGGGTCGACAAGATCGATCAGCCGATGGGGAACCGCCTGGCGCTCCTCTGAAGCCGGCTTATCCGTCCCAACATCCATGCCACGATAGACTTGCCGTGAGTCCGCCGTGAGGACCTCGGTCTCGAAAGCCTTGGCTACCTCAACCGCGATGCGGCTCTTCCCCACCGCGGTCGGTCCCACTATCACGACCACTGGCTTGGCCAAGACCTGCGTCTCGGAAAGACGCCGCGTCGCACTCGCTGGAATGGCCATCACGTCCATCCAACCCGACCGAATAGCTTGGCAAGCTCATCTGTTGAGAGACGAAACGCCGTACGGCGCCCATGCGGGCAGGTCATAATCAACCCTTCTTGAACCCAGTCATAAATCAGCTGTTCAATTTCAGGAAGGGCCAAGGCGCGTCCGGCCCTTACTGCTCCATGGCAAGCGAGCGAAGCCAACACAGGTTGAACCCGCAGTTCCAGAGACGATGCGCTGTCCCACTCTGTTAAATCGTCGAGCAGATCCTGTACCAAGCCAGCCGCATCCACCTTGCCAAGTCCGACCGGCACCCCGCGAATCGCGATGGCTGTGGCACCAAAGGGTTCAATCAGGAGGCCGAGTTTCTCCAAATCATCACAGCGTTTGAGCAATAGCATGCACTGCGCCGCGGACAGCTCGATCGGCTCAGGAATCAACAGCGGTTGTGAGGGGATCTCCCGGCCCTGCCACCCTCGCCAAAGTCGTTGGAAAAGGACGCGTTCGTGCGCCGTATGTTGATCAACCACTTGCAGCTCTTCACCCACCTGCGCCACAAGATAGGTCAGGAGGATTTGGCCGAGCGGCACGATCTCGGGTTTCTCTGCCCGTTGATATACCGAAGCTGCCTCGTGGGCAAAGGCCAACTGAGTTCCCTCAATGCTGCCGGACAGCGATACCCTGTCGCTGCCATTGGTCAATAAATCCTGCCCGCGAGCTGAGAGGGAGGTGGCCGGGTGAGAATCCGGAAGTGATGAAGTCTGCCGCTCGTCCGCAGGAACAAACTCCGGCGCCGCCTGCGAGAGACCCAGCACGACCTTCCGCTCGGAACCGCCGAGTGCATGACGGACCGACTGGCGCACCAACTGATGAAGCGATTCCGTTTCCGCAAACCGCACTTCCTTTTTTGTGGGATGCACGTTGACATCGATCCGGTCCGGTTCGATGTCAAGAAAGAGCACGAACGTCGGGTGAGACCCTTTTGGAAGAAACGATCCATACCCTTCCATGACCGCATGAAACACGGCCGCATTGCGGATAGGGCGCCGGTTCACAAACAATTCCTGCGGCATTTTCGAGGACCGCGCATGGATAGGATCGACCATCACGCCACGGATCGACAATCCCCCCGTCCTGCCTCGGATCTCAATGGTCCGATCGAGAAACGTCTGACGAAATACTTGGAGTATTCGATCGCGATCCGCTGTCACGGCGGGATAGTTGAGAATCTCCTGTCCGTTATGGGTCAGGCGAAAGTGCACTGAGGGCCAGGCGAGACCTGCAAGTTGCACGACATGACTGATATGGGAGAATTCAGTCGTGGTCGATTTGAGAAATTTCTTTCTGGCCGGTTGATTGAAAAAGAGATTGGAGACTTCGATCCTGGTACCAGGCACGGGTGGCGCGTCCACGATAAGGCCACCCGCTCCTGCAACTAAGGTGAGCTGTGATCCCACCGCATCCTGCCGGGCCGCAGTCGCCACCAACACATGGGAGACAGACGCGATACTCGGTAACGCCTCGCCGCGAAACCCCATCGTCGTCACCGAGGCCAGATCCCGGTCGGACCTGAGCTTACTGGTTGCATGCCGCTCAAAAGCACGAGGAAGGTCGGCGCGACTGATTCCCTCGCCATCGTCCGTGACTCGAATGAGGGCCAGCCCTCCGTCCTTCACATCGACCGTGATATGCAAGCCCCCCGCATCGAGACTGTTTTCCAGCAACTCTTTGACGACGGCGGCAGGGCGCTCAATGACCTCGCCGGCTGCGATACGGCTAACTACATCGCCCGGAAGGACATGGATCTTGGCGGAGCAACTGGCGGCGGGCATGAAACTAGACTCCAGGGAATGTCAAAAACAAGGGAGCCACCACGAGCCGTCTCGATGGACGTGCGATCATCGAATTTCAGCCAGCTTATTCTTAGCCAACTTCGCTTCGTCCGACGTCGGAAATTCTTCGATGACCCGTTTGAGGTTCTTCTTCGATTTGGCGAGATCTCCGGTTTCTCCCGCCGCGAGCCCCGATTTAAAAAGCGCCGCCGGCACCTTCTCGTTTCCCGGATACTCCGTCGAAAGATACTCAAATGATTGTATCGCGCGCACATAATCTTTCTGCTGGTAAGAAGACTCGCCTAACCAGTAGTAGGCATTCGGCGTCAGCGACGTACCGGGGAAATCCTTCACGAATCGCTGAAAACCCGCCACGGCAAGATCGTATTTTCCATTGAGATAATCATTGTACGCCAAGTTGAACGCCGACGTCGGGGTAATCGTGGGAGCACCTGGCATTACCAGCGGCGCATCTGCAGGGGAGGCAGACCGCTGTGGCTTTGAGGGACGAGTGGGATCGACTTGAGATGGCTCTAACTTAGGCAAAACCGGAACACCCATTCCTTCGTCGGATTTGGCCAACCGGCTCTCTAACCTTTGGATCCGTGCAGACAGTTCATCGAACTTTGGATCGAGCTTCTGTCGGGCAGATTCAGTATCCTTCATCCGCTCCAGCGACTCCAAGCGTCGTTGCAACGCATCCAACCGCTTTTGATCTTGATCCTGAGACTTCGACACCGTCGCCAAGTGATCACGCACTTCCACAAAATCCGCGTGCTTGGCACATCCAGCAAGCCACACCATCGACCCAGCCATGAGAATGGCCAACCCCCTTAAGTCTATATTCTTGTGCATCACGGTTATCGAAACTCCTTCAACTGGGATCGTTTATCGGAGCGCTCTCCGCTCTTACTGACTTGTCGGAAAGGGGACTCCACAGACTCGACTACCTTTGTCACCACTGCGGACGATTGTTCTCTTCACCTTGCTCAGAGAGCGAAGCCAAAGGCCTTCACCGCTCAAACCTTTCGGTCTCAGACACAGGCGCTACTGTCGATCGCTGGGCCGGCTTCGTGGTTGACTGACGTGTCGCTCCCTTGTTTCCCCCTCGTACATGAGCATCCTGCGCCACCCGATCAACGGCTTTGGAGAGGGCATCCAGACGATGGTCCTGTTCATTGAGGCGGGCGGCGAGCTTCTGCGCTACAGATGTAACACTCGTACTGACCTCGCCCAAGTGACCGGTCACTGCTTTGCTCTCCTGCTCTCCTTGATTCACCCTTTCGCTCAATCCGGTCAGCGAATCCCTGAAGGCCGTGAGGGACTGACTGAATTGTGCGAATTTTGCCGACAGCTGTTCGGCCCGCGCCTGGTTATCCGCCAGCGCCTTATGCTGCTCATCCAGACGTGCATCGAGGCTTTTAGCAAGTCCGCTGTTCGTCTTCTGCACGACCTCGATGATCTCCTTTCGGATCATCTCCATCTGCCGACTCACGTCGTCAAGACGAGCATTCACATCAATACGGAGCTGATCGCGATCTTGCTTGTTTTTGACATCTTGCGCATTGAGGCTTTCGCGTACCTGATTGTAACGAGTTGTACCATCCACCTCCAGCTTGCCGGCCAACTGTTCAAGCCGTTTGGTTTGTTGCTCAAGCTGCAGAGAGCGCTGCTTGAAATCTTCCTGCTTGGCCTGGAGCTCCTGGGCTTGATGCAACGCCCGCTCCAACTCGCCGCGCAACTGGGGCAACTCCTGTTCCCGAAGCACCGAAATCTCCTGACTCTGGCGCGCGCGAGTCTGTGCCGACTCATCGACCGACTGCTTAATCCGCTGCTGAAGATTTTTTTCTGTCTGTTTGAGATCAGACTGTTGGGCAACACAGCCTGTCGACAACACAACATAGACTACACAGATCGTCGCCCACGTTCTGTTTATATTCGAACCGTTCCACATTATTGCACCTACGAATGATGCAGCTCCCCACCGCAAACTACAAGGTCTATGGTGAAGGGCAACAAAGGAATCACCAGCTCTCTCTTTACGGACTACAGAATCGCAAACCGCCGTGACAAAAATACGCTGCCTACTTTCCGGACTTTATCAAAATGCGTCCTCGCCTATTCTGCTGATAGCACGACTCCGCATGCTCATTGCAGGACGGTCGCTCTTTCCCATACGACACCACGGACAGACGATTGGCAGCGACACCAAGTTCGACCAGATAGTTCCTGGCGGCTTTCGCCCGCTTTTCCCCGAGTACAAAGTTGTAGGCGACGGTTCCACGCTCATCACAATGCCCTTCGACCTTGATCAGCGCATTCGGATTGGACTTCATCCACTCCGCATCGTGACTTAACGATTGACGCCCTTCCTCGGAAATCACCCAGCTATCGTAGCTGAAAAACACATCTCGCAGACCTGCTGCGGCTGAAGCAGCCTGCTCGGCCCTGATTTCCTCCATTTGTCGGCCGGCACTGCTGGAGGAATCCATCTTACCCTGCGTTGTCCCACTGCCCAAACGTTCCTCCGATGGGTTCTTGTCGAGGCCCCGAAGCCCGCCGCCACCAGACTGAACGCCGGTGTCAGGAAAGTTGCCGACACCGGACTTGGAACTATCCGTTCCCCCCTTCGCCGCTCCTTGAGTAGACTGGGAGTCGCCGCCGGACTGTACAGACTTTTTGGAACAGCCAGGCATACCAATCAATACGATGCTCATCGCTAGCACCGAACCACAGGTCCAGAGCGTCCTGTTCATATGTCGTTCTCCTTTTCCTAGGTTAGCCATCTCGACCATTTATGTACCCTCATTCATCCGTTAGAGTCAAAACGTCATCCTCACCATGCCGGAGACCAGGAAGGCGCACTATTATGCGTCCCCTGAAAGGTAAGCCGTTCTTTGCCTTTCCCGTCAGCATCGATCATATAGATCTGGCTCTTTCCATCGGCCGTCGAACTGAACGCCAGATGCCGGCCATCCGGCGACCAGGAAGGTGAATCGTCGACACCCGGTCCCGTCGTCAATTGCGTTCGCTTCTGTCCGTCCGGCGAGATGATACACAGCTTGTACTCTCTATGTGTCCGGCATACATAGGCAATCCAGTTCCCGCGCGGCGACCACACCGGCGCCGCATTGTAATCTCCTTCAAATGTCAGACGGCGCACGTTCGACCCATCTGAACTCATCAAGAACAGTTGCGGTCCGCCACCCCGATCCGACACAAATACCAACTCTCTCCCGTTCGGAGACCAGGAAGGAGACAAGTCGCCGGACGGATTCACCGTCAAGCGCTGGATGGCTTTCGTCCTTGTATCCAACCGATAGATTTCAGAATTGCCTTCATAACTGGAGGCAAATGCGAGGAAGTTTCCATCAGGAGACAGTGTTGGAGTAATATTCAGCCCTCCAAAAGAAATCACCGTCCATCGCTTACCCGTCGCTAACTCGATCATGTCGATGTCCTGCGTATTTCGATTGCGATAGGCGGTAAAAATGAGGAATCGTCGATCTGGAGACCATTGCGGCATGAGGTCCAGAAACCCGTCGGCGGTGAGTTGGCGCGTATCGTAGCCATCATAATCCATTACAAACAACTCGCGGGCAGTCCCCTGCTGAGCCACATACGCAATCTTCGTCCGCGCGATACCCGGCTCGCCCGTGTAACGAAACACCAGTTCGTCGGCAAAGCGGTGCGCCATCTGCCGCACAACTGAGGGCGATCCCGCGTAGCGCTTTCCCCCTACGACTTCATCGCTTCCGCTGTCATAGACGAAGCCTTCCATGCTCACGTCGGCTTGTTCGCCCGCCTCTTTCATTCCCACTGTTCCCCAGACCAAGACCGAGACACCCTTCTCAGCCGCCTGCTTGAAGACAGCCTTAGAGCCGGCTCCCTTCCCGTTGCGAATACCGGAAGTTTGAATCCCAAGACCGGGTAAATCCACCAGATCGAAGACCAAAGACCGTCTCACATCATTTTTCAAGATTTCTTCGATCCGCCCCGCCAACCAATTGGGGCCTCCCGCGTTTTCTATCTCCGCAACACCTAGGGAAATTTTTTGGAAATCTGGGCGGGTGGCTTCGAGAAATACATCCGCCGCCCCGGATTCAAGAATGCCGACGGCTGCGGCGATGAGCAACAATCCCCCGAACCAGGCACTGATCAGTTTCACCCGTGTCATCCGGCCAATTCTCCAACTCGAAATACCATTTCTATATCTTTATAGCTGTCTGCCATATCTGCAGGAAACACAGGCAGAACTCGTGGCCGCAGCACAGCACGCTGGCCCGCCATATCAAAGTAGGCATTCCCGGACGACCGTTGCACGACCACGTCTTTGATGATTCCATCCCGTTGAAGCCGAAACTTGACGATCATCGTATAAGTTTGCCCCGTCATATCGACCGGAGGCGGCTCCCACTGGCTGCTAATAATGGACTGCACGCGAGCCCAGTAGAGATTCGATCCAGCCGAACCGGAAATCCTCAGGGTTGTCTCGGGGATCTTGACCGCTGGAACTTTCACCTCTTGCTGAGGCGCCGGCGCGACTGACGCCTCGCTCGGTTTCACCTCTTTCGGGATTTCCAGCTTAGCCGCAGGCCTGAATTGTTTGATCTTTTTCAGCTCTTCTTCTAACTCACGATTCAGATCTTCGCTGACCGTAGACCGCTGAGGAATCTTCGCAACCGGGTCTTGCGCCACATCCGGGACACGTGGGATATCGAGCGTTTTTGTCGCCTGTTGGGCCTGAGTCGCCGGTTTTTTTGCGGAGCTTAAATCTCCAAACTTCGGCGCATCCGGCGGAAGCTGAAGATCCTGCAATATATCCCTTCTCTTCTCGCCTATTGGAGGTGCGGCAGAAGGGGCCGTGCTGGGGGCCACGGCCTTGACTAACGGCGCCGGTTTCGCAGCCTCGGGTTGCCTCGCGGGCGTCGGGAGACTGACCAACGACACTTCCACAGACGTCAAAGGCCGTTCACCCTTTTGCGGAAGCCGAAGCCCAACCGCCACGAGCAAGACAACTATATGAAGGACGAGCGACAGCACCACCGTGCGTTTGAGCCGAGTGGACAGCCTGGATCGATCGTCCTGATTGAACCACGCATCTGACAGGACCGACGCCTGGGATACCATAACAATCCCGCCCCCTCACGCACGTTGCATCAACTTTTCCGCGGTGGGAGACGAGGAGGATCTAACTCACCCACGCGTTCTGGACCGACCGGTTCCGTGACCATCCCGATCTTCTCGATCCCGGCCTTTTTGACGCCGTCCATGACCTGCACCACAACACCGTAAGGCACGTCTCGATCGGCCCTGAGATACAGCGACACATCGGGATTATCCCGTTTCAAGAACTTCAACTTCTGTTCCAGCTGAGCCACCCCGACCGGATCCTTGTCGAGATACAGACGCTGATCCTTTTCGATTGTGAGCACCGTGCGCATTTCCGGCTTAATTGAATTCGTGGCAGAGGTCGGCAACTTAATGTCCATCCCTCGATAGAGCATCGGGGCGGTGACCATGAAAATTACTAAGAGGACGAGGACCACATCGACGAGAGGGATGACGTTGATTTCCGCTAAAAACCGGCGATGACGGAGTTCAAGGCTCATCCTTGAACTCCGACCGGAACTGGTTTCGTCTTCGATACGGTGGCGGTCGAGAGGGAGGCCAAGATTTCAATAGTGACTGAATCCAACCGGAATGCAGTGTTTCGAATCCGAGTAAGAAAGTAATTATAGGCAATTACCGCCGGGATAGCGGTGAACAGACCTGCTGCCGTCGCGATGAGGGCCTCCGCAACGCCGGGAGCGACAGCAGAAATACTGGCAGTCCCCTGGGTGCCGATCTCACGAAATGCATCGATGATTCCCATCACGGTCCCAAGCAGCCCGATAAACGGAGTAATATTCCCCGTTGTTGCAAGAAACGGAAGATAGCTCTCAAGGCGTGCGAGTTGGCTTTGCGCAAGATGGGAGGCCGTCCGCTCCACCACATGTCGATCAACTGGTCCCGATCCGTTACTAGCCCGCCCCTCGACTGACCCGGCCCCCACACGCTCCATGACCCCTTCGAATACAGATGCGCTGGGACTTCCTTCAATTCGTCCAGCTTGCCGATACAGCTCTTCAAGATCTCGTGCTTTCACGAGGATAGCCAGAAACCGCTTGTCCTCCAGATCTGCCACCCTAAATACTCGCCATTTGGAGAAAATAATGGCCCACGAGATGACTGAGAATATCAAGAGGAGCAAGAGCACGATCTTGGAAACTGAGCCAAGTGAGCCCAGCACTCCAGTTAGACCTGTTTGAAACATACAGCTATGACCTTTCCCGGTTCTAGCAGAATGCTGAAAAGTCCCCGGGGCGTTCCGAGGGTTACGGCTGGGGTCAAGGCTGAGGGGAAAAGAGTCTGATTCTCTTATCAGCCTTGACCGCAACCTACATCAGAAATTGCGCACTCACTAGCGCAGCCTTACGAAGCATCTGCGCGCGGTTCTCCTCTTGTCCTAGAAGTGCAAACCGCTGAATTTCCACTGTACCACAATACTTTTTCTGCCCCCTGCTAGGGGGCAATCACAGTTCTGCTTACAGAGTCTAGCAAACTCAGGGGAAATTGGCGGGGCCGACGGGATTTGAACCCGCGACCTCCAGATTGACAATCTGGCGTCCTAACCAGCTGAACGACGGCCCCTCGAACACAATTTATAGCGGAAGATGTGAGTGACAAGACTATATCTAGCGGTTGGTCCCGTCTACAATTTCATCATTTTCGTTCAACTGTCCGTTCTGCTCCCAGTGAACCAGCCTTGGTCCTGGTAGGCGGAACAGGGATCGAACCTGTGACCTCTGCCTTGTAAGGGCAGCGCTCTCCCAACTGAGCTATCCGCCCGATTTCCTTAGCAACGTGGGCGGATGCTACCAAGTCCACCTACCCTTGTCAATCGAATCTCGCGCACTTCTTGCCGTTTTCGGCCCCTGTGCATTTTGCTCATGCTGAGTCACGCGTCCTCATTGGTTATGTTTTTTTGCTTCCTGCGCGAACTCACTCGGGGAAAATATTTATCATGCACCCGCTTGAGACGTCCCCGTTCAATATGCGTATAGATCTGCGTCGTCGCGATATTCGCATGTCCGAGCATTACCTGAACAGATCGAAGATCCGCGCCGCCTTCGAGCAGATGCGTCGCAAACGAATGCCGGAGCATATGAGGCGAAATGACCCGTGTCATCCCTGCTCGCCGTGCACGGCATTGCAGCAACTTCCAAAAGGCTTGCCGCGTCAACGGCCCGCCCCGCCGCGATACGAACAGATATCGTGAAGCCCGCTTTTTGAGAAGCTGAGGCCGCGCCTCTTCCACATACTGCTGCAGCAACTGCCTGGCCCCCTCGCCCATTGGCACAAGACGCTGCTTCGCGCCCTTACCCGTGACCCGGAGGTACCCGACATCAAGATTTGCCTGAGCGATTTCGGCCATCACCAACTCCGATACGCGAAGCCCTGTCGCATAGAGCAACTCCACCATCGCGCGATCACGCAAATCTTCAGGGGTTGGGACCGGCGCCAGATCCAGTAACGATGTGACGTCGTGCTGCGATAATGTTTTCGGCAGACGAACGCCGCGCGATATCGGCGCGAGACCAACGGTTGGATTCTCCTCGATCATTCGCTCCCGCGTCAAAAAACGGAGCCATCCACGAATAGCCGAGAGGCAGCGCACAGAAGAGGCGCGAGACAGCCGCGCCTCGTGCAAGGAGCGGAGAAATCCCGTCAACGTCTTCTGCGATAAAGCCCCGATCGGCACAACACCGGTTCGATGCAAGTAGGAGTGGAATTTACTCAAATCGCGGCGGTAGGCTTCAACCGTATTGACGGAAAG
>Ga0209253_10003297_pt1 | contig 14216 bp, 9 predicted proteins | sample FrelakmetBRP12BR_FD_187145 | JGI IMG/M metagenome (GOLD analysis project Ga0209253, IMG submission 187145) | Freshwater lake sediment microbial communities from the University of Notre Dame, USA, for methane emissions studies - BRP12 BR (SPAdes)... | ecosystem: Environmental > Aquatic >...
CCAGGTCCCGAGCGGGCCCGCCGCGGCGGCGCGTCCGCCGTACTTCAGCCCGTGGACCGCGTCGGCGACGGGGCCCCCGAAGAGCGCTGCCGCCTCGAGCCGGTCGTAGCCCGGCGGTGCGGCCTGGCAGGGGCCGCAGACCGCCTCGGCACCGGGGCGTCCGCAGCGGGGACAGCCGGGCGGCAGGGGCTCGATGGCCTCGTGACACACCTCGCAGAAGGGCGAGCCGGCCCGAGGCGCCTCGCCGCAGGCCGGGCAGCGCGGTGGAAGGAGCAGGTCGAGGAGCGCCGCGCGGAGCGACCGCCACGGGGCGAGCGCGCTCCGGCGTCGAGGGGCGGCGCGGCCGCTGGCTCGCTCCGGACCCGGATCCGTCACCGCACCAGCAGCCCCAGCCCCTTCATCTCCCTGGGCTGGGGAAGCCCCATCACCTGCAGCGCGGTGGGCGCCACGTCGGCCAGCACGCCGTCGCCACGAAGCCGGGCCCCGCGCAGGTCCGGGTCGGCCAGGATGAACGGAACCGGGCCCAGTGTGTGAGCGGTGTGCGGCTCCCCGGTCTGCGGGTCCACCATCATCTCGGCGTTGCCGTGGTCGGCGGTGACCATCATCGCCATCCCAGCCTCGCGGGCCGCCTTCCACAGCCGCCCCACGCACTCGTCCACGACCTTCACCGCCTTCACCGCGGCGTCGAGGAGCCCGGTGTGGCCGACCATGTCGGCGTTGGCGAAGTTCACCAGGATGAAGCCGTACTGCCTCGACCGCAACGCCTCCACCACCTTGTCGGTCACCTCGCGAGCGCTCATCTCCGGCTTCTGGTCGTAGGTCTTGACCTCCCGGGGGCTGGGGACCAGCACACGGTCCTCGCCGGGGAAGACGGTCTCCCGCCCGCCATTGAAGAAGAAGGTGACGTGGGCGTACTTCTCGGTCTCGGCGCACCGCAGCTGCTTCAGGCCCGCCCGGGCCACGATCTCCGGGAAGATCTCGCTGGGCTGGTCGGGTGGGAAGGCCACCGGCAGCCCGAAGGTCTGGTCGTACTCGGCCATGCAGGCGAAGGCCGACAGCTTCGGCCGGGCGCCGGCGTCGAAGTCCTCGAAGCCGGGCTGGGTGAAGGCGCGGGTGATCTCGCGGGCGCGGTCGGCGCGGAAGTTGAAGAAGATGATGCCGTCGCCGTCCTTCACTCGCGCCACCGGCTCGCCGCCGCCGTTCACCACCACGGTGGGCTGGACGAACTCGTCGGTCTCGCCCCGGGCGTAGGCCGCCTCCACCGCCGCGACCCCGGAGGTGGCGCGGAAGCCCTGCTCGCGAACGATGGCGTCGAAGGCCCGCTGCACCCGATCCCAGCGCTTGTCCCGGTCCATCGCGTAGAAGCGCCCCATCACCGTGGCGACCTTCCCGTAGCCCTTGTCGCGCAACCGCCTCTCGAGCGCCTGGACGTAGCCGAGGCCCGACCTGGGCGGCGTGTCGCGACCGTCGAGGAAGGCGTGGACCCAGGCCCTGCCGACGCCCTCGCGCCGGGCGAGCTCGAGCACGGCGTGGAGGTGCTCGTCGTGGCTGTGGACGCCGCCGTCGGAGACGAGCCCCATGACGTGGAGCGCGCCCCCCGCGGCCTTCACCTTGCGCGCCGCCTCGACGAGCGCCGGGATCTGGAAGAAGGAGCCGTCCTCGACGGCCCGGTTGATGCGCACCAGGTCCTGGTAGACGATCCGGCCGGCGCCGAGGTTGGTGTGGCCCACCTCGGAGTTGCCCATCTGCCCCTCGGGGAGGCCGACGGCGAGACCGGAGGTCTTCAGGGCGGCCGTCGGGTACTCCTTGGCGAGCGCGTCCATGTTGGGCGTGCCGGCGATGGCGATGGCGTTGGCCTCGCGCTCGACGCGGATCCCCCAGCCGTCGAGGACCACCAGCAGCACCGGCTTCAGCTTGGGCACCTGACACCTCGCGCGGCGCGCCCGGCGGGCGCGGAAGGGATGGAGCGGGGATCGTAGGCGGCGCCCGGGCCCTTCACAAGCCAGGCCTGCCCTTGCCAGACCCGGGCCAGCCGGCCGCCGCGGCTACTTGTGGTAGGGCTCGCCGCGCAGGATGGTGAACGCGCGGTAGAGCTGCTCCAGGAGGACGAGGCGCGCCAGCCGATGGGCGAGCGTCATCCGCGAGAGCGAGAGGGTCTCCGCGGCGCGCTCCCGCACCGCCTCGCCGAGGCCGTCCGACCCGCCGAGGACCAGCGTCACGTCGCGGCCGCCCTGGAGCCAGCCGTCGACGCGACGCGCCAGCTCGACGCTCGTCGGCTCCGGACCGCGCTCCTCGAGCGCCACCACCCGCTCGCGCTCCCCGATGCGATCGAGGAGGGACTCCGCCTCCTCGTCCCGCGCCCGCGGCGTCCCGGCGGCGCGCCGCGCCTCGGGCACCTCCTCCAGCACCAGCCGGGCGTACCGGCGGATGCGCTTCGCGTACTCCTCCACGGCCGGCGCGTAGAGGCCGGAACGGTCGCGGCCGACGGAGAGGACCCGGATGCGCATCGGCTGGGGAGTGTATCGCCGGACGCGTGCCGGGCCTGCCGCGTACCCAGGCCGGGGCGCCGCCACCCTCCCCTCCCGGGACGCCACCGACCCCTCCCGGGGGGTTTCCGATCGGTCAACGTTCGACCTAACTTGCTCGTGTCCGGCACCGAGCAACGGGGCCCTCGCACTCGCGGGCCCCCGGCACCCGCGGTCCGGCAGGAGAGCCTCCATGCGCCGGTCCGTCGCCGCCGTCCTCCTCCTCCTCCTCGTCAGCGCCTGCGCGGAAGAGACCCAGAGCCAGCTCACGGTCGCCAGCCGGAACCTCTACCTCGGCGGGGCCATCTTCCCCGTAGTCCAGGCCCCTGACGCCGCGGGCGTCTTCGTCGCGTCCTTCCAGCTATGGAGCATGGTGCAGGCCACCAACTTCCCGGCGCGCGCCACGCTCATCGCCAACGAGATCGCGGCGACGAACCCCGACGTCATCGGCCTGCAGGAGGTGGCGAAGTGGTCCGTCGGGCCGCCGCTGGTCTGCGCGCTCGACGGCTCCGGCCTGCCGGTCATCACCAGCCCGCGGGCGAGCGACGTGAGGTACGACTTCCTGACCTTGCTCCTCACCGCGCTCCAGACGAAGGGCTTGCAGTACGATGTGGCGAGGAGCACGCAGTCCTTCGACGTCGAGCTCTGCGCGGTGGACCCGACCGGCACGGTGGCCCCCACCGACGTCCGCTACACCGACCGCGACGTCATTCTCGTCCGGTCCGGGCTCGCCACCGCGAACGCCGCTGGCGGGCTCTACGCGGCCATGGTGGAGTTTCCGGTCCCCGGGACCGGGACTCCGCCCGTGATGCTGCCGGACCGCCGCGCCTGGAACGTGGTGGAGGTGGAGAAGGACGGGCAGTGGTACCGGGTCTTCGAGACCCACCTCGAGGTCCAGGAGCTCCCGACGCCTCCCGGCGTCCCGCCCTACGTCTTCCAGCTCGCCCAGGCCGGCGAGCTCGTCGGAACCCAGGTCGTGCCCCGCCGGATCGCGAACCCCATCCCGACCATCGTCGTCGGCGACTCCAATTCCCAGGCGGAGCAGCCGCCGGGCAGCCCGCTGCGCGCCACCTACGACTACCTCACCGGCGTCACGCCCTTCCCGAACCTCGGGATCCCGGATCTCGACCCGCTCGTCGGCACCCGGTCGCCGCTGCGGGACGCCTGGACGGCGACCAACGGGACGGCCCCGGGGCTCTCCTGGGGCTACAGCGAGGACCTCACCACCGGGACGCTGTCGCAGCGGATCGACCTCGTCCTCACCTGGGACGGGGTGCCGGTCTCGATGCAGACCTTCGGCGCGGACGACCGCACCAGCGGAACCCCTCCGCTCCACGCCTCCGACCACCTCGGCATCGTGGCGACGATCAGGCCGTAGCTGCTCGACCGTTGACGCCGTCGCCGACGACCATCGCGCTTCTCACGGGGGCCGCGACCCTGGCGGGCGCGGTGGACGCCGTCGCCGGTGGCGGCGGCCTCGTCACCGTCCCGGCGCTCCTGGCCGCGGGGCTCCCTCCCGACCTGGCGCTCGGCACCAACAAGGGGCAGAGCGTCTTCGGCTCGGGCGCGGCGCTGCTGCGCTACGCCCGCGCCGGCCTCGTGGACGGACGGATGGCGCGCATCACCTTCCCGGCCGGGCTGGCCGGGTCGCTCGGCGGGGCGGCGCTGGTCCTGCTCGTCCCGCCGGCGACGCTCCGCCCGATGGTGCTGGTGCTCCTCCTGGCGGTGGCGGCCGTGCTGGCCTTCCGCCCGGCCGCCCCGGCTCCGCGGGCCGGGCCGCGAGCCGGCACCAGCCGCCCCGGGCTGGCGGCGGCCATCGCGCTCGCCATCGGCGCCTACGACGGCTTCTTCGGCCCCGGCACCGGCACCTTCCTCATCTTCGCCTTCGTGATCTTCCTCGGCGCCGGCATGCAGGAGGCCTCCGCCGACGCCAAGGTGGTGAACTTCGCCTCCAACCTCGCGGCGGTGCTCCTTTTCGCCGGGCGCGGCGTCGTCGTCTGGCCGGTGGCGCTGCCCATGGCTGCCGGGCAGTTCGCCGGCGGTCTCCTCGGCGCCCACGTCGCGGTGCGCGGCGGCGACCGGCTGGTCCGGGTGGTGGTGCTGGCCGTCGTGGCGGCACTGGTGGTGAAGCTGGGAGCCGACCTCGCGCGTGGTTGACCAAACCGGCGGGCCGCGGCACACGGGGACCGACGACCCGACGATCGCCGCCTCAGCGGATCGCGAAGGTGACCTCGACCTGTGCGCCGAAGGATTGCTCCCCCTCGGCCACCGGAACCTCGCCATCGGCCGACGCGGCGCGCATCATCACCATGGGCAGGGGCCGAGGCACTGGCGCCGAGCCCTCGCTCATCGCCAGCACCTCGCCGAGCTCGACGCCGGCGGCGCGCGCCAGCGCCTCGGCCTTGGCCCGGGCCGAGGCGTAGGCGGCCGCGAGCGCCTTCAGCCGCTCCGGCGACGGGTCGTCCCGGTCCATCCGCAGCGCGCCCAGCGCGTTCGACCCGGCGCTGGTCACCTGGTCGAGGATGGCGCCGAGCCTGCCGAGGTCCCGGACCTTGGCCTCGGCGGCGGTCGAGACCCGGTAGCCGGTGATGGGACCGGGCTTCCCGTCCTTCCAGGGCCGGTCGATGGAGACGTCGTAGCGGGTGGTGCGGACGTCCTTCGAGGCCACGCCGGCCTTGGCGAGCGCGTCGAGGACCGCGCGCATCTTGGCGTTGGCCTCGGCGGTTGCCGCCGAGACCGTCTTCCCGAGCGCGTCCACGCCCACCGAGAACAGCGCCACGTCGGGCGCCACCGACACGCGCCCCTCGCCGGAGACGTGGATGGTGCGCGGGGGCCGGGGCGCCGCCTGCCCGGACGGGCCGGAGGAGGCGATCGGCACGGGGGCGGCCGGGACCGCTGCCGCCGCGCCGCCCGCCGGACCGGCGAGCAGGGCCAGGGCGAAGACCCAGGTGAGGGCGCGCATCGCGACGGTCACGCCTTCGCCTTCGGCGGCACGGCGGCGGCCCGCGCGGCGGCGTCCGCCGCCCCCTGCGGCGTGGTGACGCCCGGCACGAGGTTCAACGGGTTCATGGCCCGGGCGAGCTGCTCGTAGAGGGCGTACTTCTCCTTGGCGAGCCGCTCCGCCTCGGCCACGAGCTTCCTGTAGTTCTCGGGGTCGAGCTGCTCGACCATCCGGAAGCGCGTCTCCGTGGCCATGAACTCGGCCAGCGAGCGCTTGGGGATGCCGCTGTCGAGCTTGAGCGGGCTCTCGCCGTTGACGGCCCGGCGCGGGTCGTAGCGGAAGAGCGGCCAGTAGCCGGTCTCCACCGCCAGCTCCTGGTGAACGATGGAGTCGGCCATGTCGTAGCCGTGGGCGATGCAGTGGCTGAAGGCCACGATGACCGAGGTGCCCTTGTAGCTGTCGGCTTCCTTGAACGCGTTGACCGTCTGCGCGTCCTTGGCCGCCATGGCGACCCGGGCCACGTAGGGGTGGCCGTAGGTCATGGCCAGCATCGCCAGGTCCTTCTTCGGCACGGTCTTGCCGCCCATGGCGAACTTGGCGGCGGCGCCCATGGGCGTCGCCTTGGAGGCCTGGCCGCCGGTGTTGGAGTAGACCTCGGTGTCGAGGACCAGGATGTTCACGTCCCGACCCATGGCGATGACGTGGTCGAGGCCGCCGTACCCGATGTCGTAGGCCCAGCCGTCGCCGCCGACGATCCAGATGCTCTTCTTCACCAGGTAGTCGGCGACCTTCTCCAGGCGTCGGGCCACCGGGCCGTCGACCGAGGCGAGCTTCTGGCGGAGCGCGCTCACCCGCTTTCGCTGGGCGTCGATGCCGAGCTCGGCCGACTGGTCGGCCTCCATCAGGCCCTTCACCAGGTCGCCGCCGATCGGGCCGGAGAGCTCGCGGAGGAGGAGCTTGGCCATCTCCTCGTGCTTGTCCACGGCGAGGCGGATCCCGAGGCCGAACTCGGCGTTGTCCTCGAAGAGCGAGTTCGCCCAGGCCGGCCCCTGTCCGGCCTGGTTGGTCGAGTAGGGCGTGGTGGGCAGGTTGGCGCCGTAGATCGAGGAGCAGCCGGTGGCGTTGGCGATGATGGCGCGGTCGCCGTAGAGCTGGGTGAGGAGCTTGAGGTACGGGGTCTCGCCGCAGCCGGCGCAGGCGCCGGAGAACTCGAAGAGCGGCTCGAGGAACTGGGTCCCCTTCACGTCGAGCTTCACCTTGGTGCGGTCCGCCTCGGGCAGGTCGAGGAAGAACTCGAAGTTCCGCCTTTCCGCCTCTCGGAGCGGGGCCATCGGCTCCATGTTGATGGCCTTGTGCCCCTTCTGCGTCTTCGACTCGGCGGGGCAGAACTCGACGCAGACCCGGCAGCCGGTGCAGTCCTCCGGCGCCACCTGGATGGTGTACTTCATCCCCTTGAAGTCGGCGGATCGGAAGTCCATCGCCTTGAAGGTGGACGGGGCGTCGGCGAGCTCCGCCGCCGGGTAGAACTTGGCTCGGATGGCGGCGTGCGGGCAGATGAGCGCGCACTTGTTGCACTGGATGCAGAGCGGCGAGTCCCATGTCGGGATGTCGAGCGCGATGGCCCGCTTCTCCCACTTGGTGGTCCCCGGGGGCCAGGTCCCGTCGACGGGGAAGGCCGAGACGGGCAGCAGGTCGCCCTTGCCCTCCATCATCAGCGCGGTGACGCGCTTGACGAAGTCGGGGGCCTTCTCGCTGACGATGGGCGGGCGCGGGGTGCCCGTCGCCGCCTTGCCGTCGACCTTCACCTGGTGGAGGTGGTCGAGCGTCGCGTCCACCGCCTCGAAGTTCTTCTTCACCACCTCGGCGCCCTTTCGGCCGTAGGTCTTCTCGATGGCCTCCTTGATGAGCTCGATGGCGCGATCGCGCGGCAGCACGCCGGAGATGGCAAAGAAGCAGGTCTGCATGATGGTGTTGATGCGACCGCCCATCCCGGTGTCCTTGGCCACCTTCACCGCGTCGATGACGAAGAAGCGGAGCTTCTTCGCCAGCACCTGCTGCTGGACCTCGAGGGGCAGCCGTTCCCAGACCTCCTCGGGCGGGAAGGGCGAGTTCAGCAGGAACACCGAGCCCGGCGCGGCGGTCTCGAGCATCTCGTACTTCTCGAGGAAGCCGAACTGGTGGCAGGCGACGAAGTTCGGCTGGGTGACGAGGTAGGAGGACCGGATGGGGCGCGGTCCGAAGCGCAGGTGGGAGACGGTGACGCTGCCCGACTTCTTCGAGTCGTAGACGAAGTAGCCCTGCGCCCAGTTGTCGGTGTCCTCGCCGATGATCTTGATGGAGTTCTTGTTCGCGCCCACCGTGCCGTCGGCGCCGAGCCCCCAGAAGTGGCAGCGCACCACGTCCTCGCCCTCGGTGCTGAAGGCCGGGTCGTAGTTCAGCGACAGGTGGGTGACGTCGTCGTTGATGCCCACGGTGAAGTGGCGCTTGGGGCGCGCGTGGGTGAGCTCGTCGAGGGTGGCCTTCACCATCGCCGGCGTGAACTCCTTGGAGGAGAGGCCGTAGCGGCCGCCGATGACGGTGATCTCGTGGTGGAACCGGTCGATGTGGGCCTGCTGCGCCTCGCGGAGGGCGGTGACCACGTCCTGGTAGAGCGGCTCGCCGAGGCTGCCGGGCTCCTTGGTGCGATCGAGCACGGCGACGGAGACGGTCGTGCGGGGCAGCGCCGTCATGAAGGAGCCGAGCGAGAAGGGGCGGTAGAGCCGCACCTTCACCAGGCCCACCTTCTCGCCCTTCGCCACCAGGTTCTCCACCGCCTCGTGCGCCACCTCGGCGCCCGAGCCCATCATCACCAGGACCCGCTCCGCGTCCGGGTGCCCGACGTAGTCGAAGAGGCGGTAGGAACGACCGGCGATCTTGGCGAAGTCGTCCATCGCCCCCTGCACCGACTCCGGCGCGTCCAGGTAGAAGAGGTTGCAGGCCTCGCGGGCCTGGAAGAAGGCGTCGGGGTTCTGGGCGGTCCCGCGGATCACCGGCCGATCCGGGCTGAGCGCGCGGGCGCGGTGGCTGGCGACGAGGTCGTCGGTGATCATCCGCTTCAGGTCCTCGTCGTTCAGGACCTCGATCTTGGCGACCTCGTGCGAGGTGCGGAAGCCGTCGAAGAAGTGGAGGAACGGGATGCGGCTCTTCAAGGACGCGCGCTGGGCGATGACCGCCAGGTCGTGGGCCTCCTGCACCGAGTTGGAGGCGAGCAGGCCGAAGCCGGTCTGGCGAACCCCCATCACGTCGGAGTGGTCGCCGAAGATCGAGAGCGCGTGGGTGGCGACGGCGCGCGCCGAGACGTGCATCACGAAGGGCGTGAGCTCCCCGGCGATCTTGTACATGTTGGGGATCATCAGCAGCAGGCCCTGCGACGCCGTGAAGGTCGTCGTCAGCGCCCCGCCCTGCAGCGCACCGTGGACCGCGCCGGCGGCGCCGCCCTCGGACTGCATCTCCACCACGGTCGGGACGGCGCCCCAGACGTTCTTCTTGCCCAGCGCCGACCACTCGTCCGCCCACTCGCCCATGTTGGAGGACGGTGTGATGGGGTAGATGGCGATGACCTCGTTGATGCGGTGGGCCACCGAGGCGACCGCCTCGTTGCCGTCCATGGTCATCATCCGGCGGGCCTGGGGCTTCGGGTGAGGCATGCGTCCTCCGACCGTTCGAGTCCGCGCGGGGGGGCGTGCGCGGGGGTGTTCTCGGGGCGGACCGGGGTCCGTAAGGCGCGCCCGGCGCCCGCCCTTCGAGGGGAAAGCTCGCGAGAGGGCGGCATTCTAGCAGAGGGTCGCGGGCAGGGAACAAGAGAGCCCCTTCCGGACACCGCGACGCGTCAGAATCCGCTTGTGTCCGGCACCGGCTGGATGCCGCTGGAGGCGCGATGGTGTGACAGGCGTCAAGGACGGGGGCCAGCGCCGGATGACATGGGGTCACCATGCCCCACCCCCTGCCCGCCCCACGGCGCGTCGCGGTCCTGGTCCTCGCGGCCCCGCTCGCCCTCGTGTGGGCCTGCGGCGACGCCCGGCCGGTCTCCGACCGAGCGACGACGGGCTGCACCACCTGCCACGGCAGCGACGGCAACCCGGCTCCCCCCTTGGGCCTCGGCGGCGAGACCTCGACGACCCAGGCCGCGGTGGGCGCGCACCGCCTCCACCTCCGCGACAGCCTCATCCGCCAGGCGGTGCCCTGCTCCGAGTGCCACGTCGTCCCGACCGCGGTGGGGTCGCCCGGCCACCTCGACGGTCCGGTCCTGGTGTGGGGCCCGCTGGCGGCGGCGCGGGGCTCGCAGCCGGCGTGGGACGGCGCGGAGACCCGCTGCTCCGGCGTCTACTGCCACGGGGCCAACCCGGCGGTCCGCGGCGGCACCCTCACCGCGCCGGTCTGGACGTATGCGCGGGAGCCCGACTACGGGCTGCCGCCCCAGCAGAGTTGCACCGGCTGCCACGGCTGGCCGCCGCCGCCGCCCCACCCGCAGCTCTCCTCGTGCGCCGGCTGCCACGGCACCACCGTCCGCCCCGACGGGACCGTCGACGTGGCCGGCGGCAAGCACGTGAACGGCACCGTCGACTTCGGCGGCTCGGGCGGCGGCACGCTCTCCTGCAACAGCTGCCACGGCTACCCGCCTTCGAACGGCGCGCACCTGGCCCATTTCGCCTGGACGGCGGGCGCCGACCAGGGCGTCTACGGCGACGTGCGCGTGCTCGAGAGCTACGTGGCCGACGGCCTGCTCCCTCCGGCCTTCCCGTCCTTCGCCTTCGGCTGCGGCAACTGCCACCCGCTCGACGCGGCGAAGCACATGGACGGCACGGTCGAGGTGGCGCTCGCCGGAGCCGGCGCCCCGGCGGGGAGCTTGAAGGCGCGCAACCCCACGGGGGCGGCCCATGCCAGCGGAAGCTGCTCCTCGGTCTACTGCCACTCGAGCGGCCAGGCCGACGACGCCGCGGCGGCGACGCCGGTCTACGTCGCCACCCCGGGCTGGACCTCGGGCGCGAAGCTCGGCTGCGCCTCCTGTCACGCCAACCCGCCGCGCCACGCGTCGGGCGGCCCCGGCGCGGCGACCGCGAACTCTCACCTGGGCCTGGCCTTCGACGGGTACGCGTTCGGCCACTTCGGCGGGCTCCCCGGCGTCTGGCACCCGGGCGGCACCTTCGGGTCGAAGCACGGCGGCGGCCAATGGCCGGCACCGAACGACGCCTCCCCCATCACCTGCCAGACCTGCCACCACGCCACGGTGGATCCGGCCAACACCGGCCCGTCCGGCTTCTACTACCTGGACACGAGCGGCGACTACGCGCTCGCCGGCTCGGTCACGCATTACGACTGCCTCGCCTGCCACGGCGCGGGGAACCCCGCGGCGCCCACCGGCGGCGGGAAGGCCCTGCCGCTCCTCCACGTGAACGGCCGGCGCGACGTGGTCTTCGACCCGCGCGGCGCGCTGCCCTCGATCGCCTGGCTCCCCACCGCGCCCTTCACGCCCACCCGCCCGACGTGGGTGACGAGCGCCGCCCCGCTCGTGGACCCGCTCCCGCCCGGCGCCGGGTTCGACCCGCCGGTGGTGCCGCCGCCGCCCGCCGGTCAGGCCTGGCCCTACTCGGCCGCCACCCTGTCTCTCGGCCTCGCCGGCGCGGCCTGGTCACCGGCCACGAAGACCTGCTCGAACGTGGCCTGCCACCTCGCCGAGACCAGCCTGGTGTGGGGCGGCGCGCCGGAGGACTACAGCGCGCCCTGCCGGCGGTGTCACGGACTGTGAGGGCCGGCGGCAGCCGGCGGGCCGAGAGCGCGGACGGCGGGCCCGAGGCGCCCGGCGCTGCGGGCCGCTACCCGGCCTTCACCCTCGGCGCGTCCGCCCAGAGCCCCTCCAGGTCGTAGAACTTGCGGGTCTCCGGGTCCATCACGTGGACCACGACGTCGCCGAAGTCGAGCAGCACCCAGCCGCCGCCGCTGCGTCCCTCGACCCCGAGCCGGATCGCGCCCAGCGCCTCGAGCGGCGCCTCGATGCCGTCGGCGATGGCGCCCGCTTGCCGATCGCTGTCGGCGCTCATGATCACGAAGTAGTCGGCGACCCCGGAGAGGCCGCGCACGTCGAGGACCACGACGTCCTCGGCCTTCTTGTCGAGGCCGGCCTGGACGGCGGCGAGTGCCCGCGCCCGGCTCTCGTCGCTCCCGGGGCGAAGCGTCGCCGGCGGCGCGATCACGTCGGGGTGGAGCGCGCGACCCTTTCGGGAGGCGGTCTTGGGCGCGCGGGCCTGCTGGGTCGGCTTGGGCGACCCCCTGTGGAACACCTTCCGCGGTCCCTTCACGCCCTTGGCACCGGCGCGGGCCTTGGAAGGCCTCGCCGCCCGGCCGGGCGTCCCGGCCTTCCCCATGGGGGCCTTCCGGGCTGCGCTCCTCGCCGGCTTCCGGGTGGTGGTCTTCGCCATTCTCTAGGTCCTCACGTGTCCCTGGCCCTCGACCACGTACTTCTGCGTGGTGAGCTCGGCGAGCCCCATGGGGCCGAAGGCGTGCAGCTTGGTGGTGGAGATGCCGATCTCGGCGCCGAGCCCGAGCTCGCCGCCGTCGTTGAAGCGCGTGGAGGCGTTCACCATCACGCAGCTGGCCTCGACCTCGCGCTCGAACCGCCGGGCGTGGACGAGGTCCCGCGTCACGATGGCCTCGGTATGCAGCGAGCCGTAGCGGGCGATGTGGTCGAGCGCACCGTCGAGGTCGGCGACCACCCGCACCGCCAGGATCTTGTCGAGGAACTCCTTGCCGAAGTCCTCCGGGCGCGCCGGCTGGCACGGGACGCCGGCGCGCTGCATCACGGAGAGAGAGGTGGGGTCGCAGCGCAGCTCGACGCCGGCCTCGGCCAGCGCGCGCCCCAGCGGCGGCAGCAGCCGCTCGGCGGCGGCGCGGTGGACGAGCAGGCACTCGGTGGCGTTGCACACCCCCGGCCGCTGCGCCTTGCCGTTCACGGCGATGGCCACCGACTCGGCCTCGCCGGCCGACTCGTCGAGGAAGAGGTGGCAGACCCCCTCGTAGTGCTTCACCACCGGAACGCGCGAGCGCTCCAGCACGGCGCGGATGAGCCCGGGACCGCCGCGGGGGATGGCGAGATCCACCAGGTCGTCGAGCTGGAGCAGCGCGAAGGTGGCCTCGCGGTCCGGGGTCGGGACCACCTGCGCGGCCGAGGCCGGCAGGCCGGCCTTCACCAGCCCCTCGGCGAAGGCATCCCCGAGCGCCTGCGCGGAGCGCAGCGCGTCGGACCCGGGGCGGAGGATGGCGGCGTTGCCGCTCTTCACGCAGAGCCCGGCCGCGTCCACGGTGACGTTGGGCCGGGCCTCGTAGACCATGAGCACGACGCCCAGCGGGATCCGCACCTTCTTCACCGCGAGCCCGTTGGGGCGCCGCCAGGAGGACGTCACCTCGCCCACCGGGTCGGGGAGCGCGGCCACCTCGCGCAGCGAGGCGGAGATGGCGTCGAGCCGCTTCGCGTCGAGCGCGAGCCGATCGAGGTAGGCCGCGTTCTGCCCCGCCGCCCGGGCCGCGTCCAGGTCGGCCCGGTTCGCGGCCAGGATCTGGTCCCTGCGGCGGTCGATGGCGTCGGCGGCCTCGAGGAGCGCCCGGTTCTTCTCGGCGGTGCCGGCCCGGGCGAGCCGGCGCGCGGCCCTCTTGGCCTCGACCGCGAGCGCCCGCATCGCCGCGGCCACCGCCGGCTTCTCCGCGCCCCGCTCCGCCTCCGCGGCGTGCGCCGGCCGCTCCGCGGCTCCAGCGCCGCCGCTCCCGGGATGTTCCTTCATCTTGCCGCCTCGTCGCTCCCGCCCTCGAGGAGCACCAGGTCGTTCCGGTGGACCACCTCGTCCAGGTACTTATAGCCGAGCGCCCGCTCGATCTCCCCGGTCTTCAAGCCCGCGATCTTCCGCACCTCGTCGGCCCCGTAGCCCGCGAGGCCGCGGGCGAAGGGGCGGCCGCGCTCCCCGGCGATGTCCACCGGATCGCCGACGCCGAAGGAGCCAACCACCGACCGGACGCCCGACGGGAGCAGGCTCCTGCCCTGCTCCACCAGCGCCCGGCGCGCGCCGGCGTCCACCAGGATGGTCCCCTTGCCGCGAGCGGCGAGCGTCAGCCACTCGCGCCGCCCGGCGTGGCGCTCCGCCGACGGCGGGAAGAACGTGCCCACCGGCTCGCCGCCGAGGAGCGCCGCCAGCGCTCCGGGGCGCCGCCCGGAGAGGAGGGCGGTCCCGACGCCGTGGGCCCCGAGCCGCTTGGCGGCCTTGAGCTTGGTCACCATGCCGCCGACGCTCCGCTCGCTGCCCGCGCCGCCGGCCATCCGCTCCACCTCGGCCGTGACCCGCGGAACGTCCTCGAGCAGCCGCGCCCCGGGCTGGCGCGGGTCGCGGTCGAAGAGCCCCTCCACGTCGGTGAGCATGGCGACCAGGTCGGCCCCGACGCAGGTAGCCACCAGCGCCGCCAGGCTGTCGTTGTCGCCGACCTTGATCTCCTCCACCGCCACGGTGTCGTTCTCGTTCACCACCGGGACCACGCCCTGCTCCACGAGCTTCTCGAAGGTGCGCCGGGCGTTGAGGAAGCGCTTGCGGTTGGCCAGGTCCTCGGCGGTGAGCAGCACCTGGGCGACGTGGCGCCCGCGCGCGCCCAGCGCCCGGCCCCACTCGGCCATCAGATCCGGCTGGCCGACGGCTGCGCAGGCCTGCTTGGTGGCGATGTCCCAGGGCTTGCCG
>Ga0209253_10003298_pt1 | contig 14216 bp, 11 predicted proteins | sample FrelakmetBRP12BR_FD_187145 | JGI IMG/M metagenome (GOLD analysis project Ga0209253, IMG submission 187145) | Freshwater lake sediment microbial communities from the University of Notre Dame, USA, for methane emissions studies - BRP12 BR (SPAdes)... | ecosystem: Environmental > Aquatic >...
TTGTCCAAACACGCTATTGGCATCTCGGGCAATTTCCCAATCGCTATTGATCATTCTTTGGCCTGGTCAATTGCCGGCACCTTTTGAGCCCGGCCTCGGCCCGTTTCTTCTCCTGGTCGTTCTGGCCCAGGCTCAAACACCTCTCATAGAAAAGAATAGCCGTTTGGTATTCTCCCCTAAAAAAATAGTGACTTCCAAGATAATATTGGACCTGATAATTTGACCCATAATCCTGCTCGTTCTTAAAGAAATCGATATATTTGGGCGCATATAAATTATACGCCGCTGGGTGTTTGAGAAATTGATCCCTGTTGTACGACCCGATGACTATCCCTATGACCAAAATAAGCATGCCGCCAATCAAGGCCCGATACATCCGGCCTCGCTCCATGCCCTGATCGGTTTCAGTGACTTGATGCTTTTTCTCCAATTTAGTTTTTGGTTTTGTCATCTTACTGGCTAAGAAATAACAAAAAATGGCCAACACCACTCCCCCTAAGACATCAACGATATAATGTTCTCCTGTGTAGACGATCACAAAAAGCATCAACAGCGCGTAGAGATAAAAAACCGTCGCTTTCCACCGATAAATTCGCCAAAGAATTAGGCTGCAGAGGACAGGAAAAGCCGCATGCAAAGAGGGCATGGCGGCAATGGGATTCGTGTCAAAACCCGAACTTATATCCGGGATCGCCATATTATAGATGAGGGCAATGAAACGGACAATCCGGGGAAGCAGGCCAAAGAAGTTCGACGCCATCCAGGGAGGGACTGTCGGGACGGCAAAATAGCCAAAAAGTCCCAGAAAAATGACCAGATAAAAAGCAATTTTGAAGAAACGAAAATAATTCGATTTGTAAATCCAGATGATAAAACCCACCAGAAGAAACGCCAGGAAGTGGCTTCCATGGGCTACGGCCATGAGTTTTTCAAACCAGGAAAAACCCGCTGGAGAGTCGGCAGGCAAAAGCCATTTTTGAAGCAGCACCGGTGGAATCCCCCCGAAGAGGAAGTTCTCCAGTTTGATCGCGTACAGGGTGTAAACAGGTAGCTGGAGCTTGCACGTGGCGATAAAAATGCTTCCCCTGAAGCTATCAAAAAGATAAACAAAACCTATAAAGACAAACCAATCTCGAAGGAAGATTTTTAGCTTTCCTAACAGGGCAACGGCAATAAGGACCAGAATAATGATCAGTATCTTCGGGACAAAGAAGACCCGCCTGGTAAGAATCAAGACCAGCAAGAGAGAAACTAAAAAAAGCAACACCGGAAGGGTAGGAGAGTTCCTAAACCTGAGCTTTTCCTTAAGCATAGTAGAAATGGTGATGTCTCGATGGATAAACGGGGCTTGTCCACACCGCGAGGTCCGGTTTTACATACATTTTGATTCAGAACTATAAAATATTTCGGAAGCGCAAGTCAACTCTATCCTGGTCGGGACAAGACCGGGTTGGATAGTCTTTTCCGGTTGGAAGGGCAATTATTTCTCCAGCAGGTCTTTGGGGCCGAAATACCAATTGTTCTGGTCCAAAAGAAGATATTGTTCGAGCCGAACGTAATCATTCTCGGCGAAGTACTGCAGGAGCTGTTTTTGGACGGGAGTATGCGCCTCCACGCAGACGAGAGCGGGTTTGTATTTTTTGATATCGAACCCGGCCAGCGCGTGCGGCTCCCATAATTCAATATCCAGGCTGAGAAAATCCACCTTGTTGACTCCGGTTTTCTGGAGAAGGTCATTTAAGGTTATTGTCGCCACCTTAATCTCAGTCGCCTCCCTGCCGGCGATAAATGCCTTGACCGCTGTTGATTTGGTCAAATGTTTGGGGTCTTTAACCAGATAAAAATCAGCCTCTTCATCAGACTTGTCCGAGACAAAAAAGCTATAGAATTTCGTGTTGGGCCGATTGTTGATGTAGCCCCGTTCAAAGTCCCGGTTCGCGTCGATGGCGATTCCATGCCAGCTCAGATTTTTTTCTAGATAATAGGTGTTGTTTTCAATCTTATAATCGTAAGCACCGACATCGAGAAAAAATCCGCCCCTCCGGTCAGCAAAGAAATGCCTGATAATTAGCTCTTCGTTGCCCCGAGAATAATGTTTCGGCGCATATCTGTCTAAGGCCGTCCATACCTTCCGCGGCATGACCACTGAATATAACTTTGAGGACTCTGGAGGAGAAAAGAAAACATTGCCAAGAGCCAGACCCATGGCCAGGCCGAGAAACAGAAGCAATACCTTTAGCTTCATGGGAGAACTCCTTGTGACTGCCTATTACTCTTTTTATCCAGATATATTCTAACAAATCGGTGTTGTCTTATCAGTTTTTATTATTTGATTCTCTTTAAGTATCCTTGGGGGAAAAAAGTCAGCAGGAACTTCTCTCGACTGCTATCGGCAATGAAATTCTGGTTGGTCTTCAGGAAAGCGCTGAGGGCCTCCATGGGCCCCTCCCCATAGTCTGTTTGGAGAGGATGCCCATGATGAGCGGTATCTTGGACAATCAGGTAGCTACCCAATGATACAAATTTCGCGTAGATCTCCAGTTCTTTAAGGACATGGTCTTTGTGATGGTTTGAATCGAGCGTGACTATGACTTTTGAGTCCGCTACGCGCCGGGCAATCTGGTCGCTTACTTGTGTGGAGACCGAGCTTCCTTGAATGACCTCGACCCTTTCCTGGAAAACCTTGAATTTAGAAGCCGCCTCAACCTGAGGATTGATGTCAACGGTAATGACCTTGCCGGCGCCGTTCACATTTTGGAGGATCGTCGCGAAATAGAGGGCTCCCCCTCCTTTATATGTCCCTGTTTCGATGATAAAGTCTGGCTTTATTTCATAGATTATTTCCTGTATCGACCACATGTCACAGGGGTTTTGCAGAGCGGGAATGCCAAGCCAAGTGGTCCGGTCATGGACCCTGGACGCATAATAAACCTGAGTGAATTCTTTGACGATCTCTTCCTTCGGCCACTTGTTCTCCGCCGGATTGTTCCAGAAATAGCGGCGATTAAAAAAAAGGGTCAGCGCCAGAACAACAAGGAGCAGCCCTAGGGCAGCCGTTTTTTTCTTCATTTCAGCCTCCTATGCAACTAACTTTTTCGTTAAATATATCGCAATGGTGCCCATTGTCAATCTCCGTCCTAAGCTCTAGTTAAAAAAGAGTCTCCTGACCTGACAATTTTTCGGCAAATCTTGACCGCGGTCCAAAAATAAATTAGACTTGACCCTCATTCCATGACAAAAAAAGACGCCGCTTTTATTATTATCCTGGTGATCATTCTTTTTGGCCTGTACTGGAAGACGTTCAACTACGACCTGATTTGGGACGATGAACTATACTTTAAGACCAACCTTATTTTCCAGGAGAACAAACCTCTCAGCGCGGCACTTAAGTTCAGCTATTTCAGCGAACAATTGGGAATTCAAGGTCAAGACCACTATTACCGGCCGGTCTTGACCGCCTCCTTTTGGCTGGAGAACAAATTATGGGGGATCAGGAATGTGACTTTGCGACTCACAAACCTGATCATCTACATTCTGTCGCTCATCTTTCTCTTCTTTTTCTTGAAACGCCAATCAGAGAAGGACTATTTTGCCGAGATTGCCACCCTTATTTTCGCGCTCTACCCTCTGAATATTGACAATATCGTCTGGGTCGTCGGGAGGGGAGACCTCTTTATGCTTCTCTGGGGGGTCCTAACGTTTCTCTTTTTCGACCTTTTCATCAAAAGGAACAAAGGCGTTTTTCTCGTCTGCTCCTCGTTTTTTTTCTTCCTGGGGATTTTTTCCAAGGAAACTTTTTTGCTCTTCCTCCCAATTCTTATCCTTTATGAAAGAGTCAAGGGCAAGAAGGTAACACTCCCCTATCATCTTGCCAATGTCTGTTTAACGGTCTTGTTTTTTGTCATAAAAAACGTCCTTTTAAATATCGGGAATATCAAGATATCCAACTCTCCCACAAGCCTTGATAGTCTCCTGGCCATGGTCGGCACCTCGGGTTATTATTTTAGGTCAATCATTTTCCCTATTTTCTACGACATGTTTTTGCCGTTAGCAAGGATGACGAATCTCTTCTATCTATTATCTGGATTCTTGTCGATTCTATTCATCTTCTATTTGTTCTTTCGCTCGAGAAGAGATCAAGAATTCGTCATACCATCTGTCCTCTTCCTCCTTTTCTTTGCCGGGCACATCCCTTTGGTTTTTACCAATATCATCCCTTATCAGATTTATTCCCGTTACATGATGGTCGCGGCCCTGGGCTTTGTCTGGATCCTGACCAAACACCTGGTGCGGATCAAGGAACAAGCGAGATTATCTCTGGTTTTCGTTATCCTCATTCTGTTCATCCCCTCCATCGTCATTAGTGCAGGTTCATATAGGACGAAGATCTCCTTCTGGCAAAGAGCCCAAAAGGCAATGCCGGATGACGCGTTTGTCCTTATCTCCACAGGGAGGACATATTTTGAGAGCAAGGATTATCTGTCCGCGGAGCTTTCCCTGAACCGGGTTTTATCCCTCAAAATAAAGAGGGAAGCGGCCATCATGGTCAGCCTGCTCTACGCCGATATCGAAATCGAGAAGGCGGATTATGAACTAGCCTTAAAGTGGCTGACGAGCATCGAAGAGTTCGAAAAGGACCCCGGCATAAAAGTGGCCCCCTACATCCGATACGAAATCAATTCAAGGAGGGCCAAGGTCAGCATTTCTAAGGGAGATGTCTCTTCGGCCGAGAAATTATTGGAACAAAACATCGCTCATTATAGCACGGTTAAAGACTCATATTCACAGCTTTATAATTTGTATTTCAGCCATGGCCTTTGGGATAAAGCGGCCGGGCTCGAAAAGATGATGAAAAAGGTCTTCCCCAATTATTTCGCTTCAATCGATACCGAGAAAGCTCGGGAGGAATTCGAAACATTTTCTTTTGAGAAAAAGATGGCCTTTTGCATCCAGGGCAAGAATTTTGCCGAGGCGATCGCCCTTATAAAGACGCTGCCGTCGCTTGACCTCGACCATCAATTCGTGCTGGCGATGCTTTATTATTCCAAGGGAGACACACAAGAGGGGGAAAGGGTCATCGGGGAAATTTTACGCGGTGATCCGAATAACTACGAAATCATGAACAAAATCGGGTTTTTTTATCTGTTGAATTTTGCCCGCGCCAAGGACGCCCTGAATTATTTCGAGAAATCTCTCCGCCTCAACCAAAGCCAGCCGGAAATTTTGTCTTTGTCAAACCGGCTGAATAACAACTATCTGGCCAAATTGACGAAAGTCTGGTAAGGCAGCCCACTTCAAAACCCCCCCTCTGCTTTTCTCTTTAACTGCCTGCCTGGGCGGTCTTGGGAAAATGAATCCAAGCGCCATTCCAGGTGACCAAATCCTGGTAAAAACTGCGCAGGTTCGTGGTGATAAAATGCCAGGATGAGGGATCGAGCTGATCGAAAGAAAAGGGCGTCGGCAGCCGGTCGCTGCCGTAAGACATGACCAGGAACTCATCAGGGCCTGTGGCCGTCACGCCATCGATTCCTGCATTCCCGACAGCGTCGGTGCCGCAATAGATATAAAAAGGCGTCCCCCACTGGTCTGCTAAGGGGACAACCTTAAGATAAAAGCCGCTGATCTGCAAGAAAAAGCTGGACCCGGCCGTCAAGACGCCGTTTTGTCCAGGGGCAAAGCCATTGTCGGCAACATAATCTAAGATGGCCGTATCGAGGACGTGCATATCCCTCATGGTCGCCTTCTGCTTGGCTTTCTGGATGGCCTCAAGAGCGTTGGGGACAAAGAGCGCGGCCAGGATTCCAATAATGGTGACTACGATGAGAAGCTCAATCAAGGTAAAGCCTTTTCTTTTTATGACCATCGTCGGCTCCTTCGTCCGAAAAAAAAGGGCGGCAAGGTGTCCCCCTTGCCGCCCTACCATTCTTGAGGTTTACTTACTGGTACTCCAGATGAGTTCTACGATTCAAAGGAACTCAGATCAGGACCCCAGCTGAGCCGACTTGGGACAATGAACCCAGTTGCCGCTCCAGATGATCAAATCATTGTTGAAACTCGACATGTTCGTCATCGGAAAATAGACTGCCTGGGGAGTTGTCGGGTCATAGGTACAAGCAACTGCAGCTTTATCCCGGCCGGCAGACTGGACGGCATAATCATCACCCTGTAGATCAGTCGCACCTGTTACAGCACTGACGACGCCCGCGCTCGAATAAAGGTAGAACGCATTGCCCCACTGGTCATTGACGGGGAAAACCTTGAGGTAGAACCCGGCAAGTTTTGTGTAGGCCGCATCGCTTGGTGTAATTTGGTCATTTGGACAGATCGGAGCCACTCCATTGTCCGTGACGTAGTCCATCAGGGCTGTCGAGATGGTGTTCATGTCCTTCATCGTGCCCTTCTGCTTGGCTTTCTGGATGGCTTCAAGAGCGTTAGGAATAAGCAGGGCGGCCAGAATTCCGATAATGGCGACAACGATGAGCAGCTCGATGAGGGTGAAACCTCTGTCTTTTTTTAACATTAATACCTCCTTTTAGGTAATGTTAAGATACCCAAATTTTTTGGGCAATCTATTCTTAGCAATATCCGTGCCAGGTCGAAAGATATGTAAGGTGTTGAAATAAAATAATTTATAAGAAATGGCTTCCCCTTCAACCCTTATAAAGTGACAATTTTTGTCATTCCGTGACAAATCACCGCCATCCTAATGGAGGGGCTTGTAATCCACCGGAGAAGTTTCGCTTTCCAGTTTCTCGGCCTCTCTCAGCCCAAACTTGGTGATCAAGTGCCTTAAAGACCGGTAGCTTATTCCCAGAAGCGAGGCCGTTTTGCGCAGGTTTCCTCCGGACATCACCCGCGCCTCATTGATATATCCTTTGGAAATTTCATCGAGATAATTCATCAAATTGAATCCCGGGGGAATTAGCGGCTGCACAATTTCCTTTTTTCGGGGCGTGATGATTTCCCGGGGAAGAGCCGCCGCCGTTATAGTCTCCCTGTCCTCGATAGCCACAACCCTCTCGATAACATTCTCCAGCTCCCTGACATTCCCCGGCCAGTGGTAGGCTTCAAAATAGTCGATGACTTCCGGAGCTAGCCTCTTCATCTTTTTGCTCATCTTCTGACAATAGTTCTGGAGAAAATGACTGACTAGGAGCGGGATATCCTCGGGCCTCTTCCTCAGGGGAGGCATCTCAAAAGAGATGACATTCAGCCTGTAATAGAGCTCCTCCCGGAATTTTCCCTCTTCGATCCTTTTCTTGAGGTCCTGGTTTGTCGCCGCGATGATTCGCACATCAATGGGAATCTCTTCTGTGCCGCCCACGCGGCGGATTTTTCTCTCCTGGAGCGCCCGGAGAATTTTCACCTGAGTCCAGGGAGACGTCTCACCGACTTCGTCGAGAAACAGGGTTCCGCGCGTTGCCACCTCGAACATCCCTTTCTTGTCAGCCACGGCCCCGGTGAAAGATCCTTTGGCATGGCCGAAGAGCTCACTCTCAAGCAGATTCTCGGGAAGGGCCGCGCAATTGATCGAAACAAACGGGTTATCCGAGCGCCGGCCGAGAAGATGGATGGCCCGGGCCGCCATCTCCTTGCCTGTGCCACTTTCTCCGGTGACAAGAACGGTCGAATCCGTAGTCGAGGTTTTTTCGATCAGGCTGTAAATCGCCTGCATGGCATTGCTTTTTCCGATCATGTTCTCAAAAGAATATTTTTCCTTAAGCTCGCGCTTAAGCAAGATATTTTCTTCCTTAAGCTTTCTCTTCTCCAACTCTTTGGCGATGATGATCCTCAATTCCTCGACATCAAAAGGCTTGAGGATATAATCGATGGCTCCGGCTTTGAGAGCCTCCACCGCCTGCTTCAAACTCCCATAGGCGGTAATCATGACAACTGGAATTGCCGGCTTGTTTTCGCGGACATATTTCAAGATTTCCATGCCGCTGATCTGGGGCAGCTTGATGTCGCAGATCAGGAGGTCGAAATCCTCTTTTTCCAGGATGTCGAACACGTTGGCGGGCGCCTGACTGGTTCTGACCCGGTAACCATCCTTTTTCAAAACAACACTGAGAAGGTCAAGGAGACTTTTTTCATCATCGATGACAAGTATGTTTTCCATTTTAATCTCTCACACAAAACGTGACATCTGCTCTCCGGCCAAAATCATATCTGATTGGCCATGATTCCCGTGGCGGCAGGCTTGGTCCGGACCTCGCGCGCTGGAAATGTCAGGATAACCTCTGTTCCTTGCCGGGGTTCCGAGCACACTTCGATTTTTCCATCGTAATCATCGACGATCCGGCGGACAATAACCAGGCCCAGGCCCCTGCCGTTTTCAAACCCGGAGAAGAAGGGCTCGAAAAGATGCTTTTTTTCTTCTTCCCGAAACCCCCGGCCGGTGTCGGCGAACCGGATCCTAACCGCCTTTTTTTTATCCTGGGAGAGGTCCACCGTCAGAGTTCCGCCGTCGGGCATGGCTTTGAGAGCATTCTTGGCCAGGTTCCAGAAGACCTGCTTGAACTGGTTGGGGTTTCCATAATAGGTCACCCCCGAAGTATTGAAGTTGCCCGCCAGCCGGTATTGACCGTTGAGCTCGCCGCCGGCGCTGAGCAAGGCCAAGGTCTCTTGCAGGACTTCGCTCAGGTTCATTGGAATGAAGACCTGTTTTCCCGGAGAAGCCAGATCCAGAAATTGCTCGATCGACTGCGAGACCCGCTGAGACTCCTTGAGAACAATATCCATGAGGACCTTCTGTTCCTCGTTGAGGCCGAGCTCGCCTCGAAGCACCTGGACCGAGCCGGAGATGGCGGCCAGCGGATTCCTGATCTCATGAGCCAGCTGGGCGGAAATCCTTCCGGCCTGGGCCAGCCTTTCTTTAACCTCCAGCTCCTTCTGAGCCAGGGCGAGCTCTTCCCTGGTTTTGCGCAGGGTGTTCGTGAGATAAGTCGACAAAAAGGCGATGAGAAAGAAGAGGCTCCAGGCCAGAAACATGGTAAAAAGAACAAGGCCCAAAGAAAGCTCGCGGTACTGGTCGGTGCGGAAATAAGGGATGATTCCGAAATAGAGCCCGTCCACAAGCAGCCCGAAAAGAACGGCGGCTGCCCCGGCCGTGAGATAAGCCGCCCGGTTGGAAATGATGATGCTGGCCCCGACAACGGCAAAAACGTACAGAAGATAGAGGGAACCGGATAATCCTCCTGACACATAGACAAAGGCCGTTATCAAAAGAAGATCAAAAACGACCTGAACACAGGCCTGGGCAGTGTAATTGTTCCACAGTGAATACAGTCCCAGGAAAGCGAGCGACGCCAGATAAGTCAGGAGGACAAGAAAATAGAAAGGAATGACCGGAATAAAAGCCGCCGTCGATGACTGAATGATCACCACTGAAACCAGGATAGAGGTGGTCACAATCAGGCGGATCAGGATAAACCAAAAAATCTGCTTTTTTTGGACTTTCATCCGGCCTCAAAATTGCTGCATCAGGCTGAAAATGGGCAGATACATGGAAATGATCAGCGACCCAACCAGGCCTCCGACAAGGATGAGAAGAACCGGCTCCATGACCGAAAGAAGGGCCGACACCGAGGCGTCGACTTCATCATCATAGAAATCAGCCAGTTTGGTCATCATCTCATCCAATGTTCCGGTGGCCTCGCCCACGTTCACCATCTGGGTCAGCATAAAAGGAAAAAGACCTGTCGCGGTAAAGGCTTCCGTCAGGCTCTTGCCCTCGGACACCATCCTGCGCGCGTCCATGACGCCCGTTTCGAGGATCACGTTCCCCGCGGTCGAGGAGGTGATCCGCAAGCTCTCCAGCATCGGAACGCCGCCGGAAACAAGGGTGCTCAAGGTTCGCGTGATTCGGGATATGGACACCTTTCTCATCAGCTGTCCAAAAAGAGGGATCCTGAGAATCCAGCGGTCGACGACCCATCTCCCCTGCTGGGTTTTCCTGAAGTAGCGGAAGCCGACAACCAGCGCGATGATTCCCAAAACGATAAAGATAATGTATTTGGAGACGAACCGGCTCAGGCCGATGACGATCGACGTTAAAAGGGGCAGTTCGACTCCCAGTTCGGTGAAAATCGTGGCGAAAACAGGGATGACTTTCCACAGCAGGAAGATGGTCACGCACACGGCGAAACTGACAATGGCTATCGGATAGATCAAGGCCTGCTTGACCTTGGCCCTAAGTTTGACAATCTTCTCGATGTACTCGGCCAGACGCCGCAGCATGATGTCCAGCGAACCGCTCTGCTCCCCCGAGGCAATAAGGTTGCAGTAAAGGTCATCGAAAGCCTTGGGAAACTTTCTTTTGGCCTGGTTCAGCGTCGACCCCGCTTCGACATCCTCCTTGACGGTATTGATGACTCTCTTGAAATATTTGTTCCTCGTCTGCTCGGACAGAATGTTCAAACTCTGCATCAGCGGGAGCTCGGCGTCGATCAGGACGGATAGCTGACGGCTGTAAACGGCCAGCTCCTTGAGCTTGACCTTTTCTCTTTTAAGAAAGGGGATCGTGAGACCCACTCTCTTGGGGGTAACGTTGCTAACGATGATCTGTTCTTTCTGGAGGAGTCGGGTGACTTCTTCAACTGAGGACGCGACCCTCTCGCCCCCCACCAAATCTCCATAACGATTCTTGCCTTTCCAAACATAGATAGCCATGCTTCAACCCTCCTTATTTTCCGCCAGAGCCGTGAGACGCACTGACGGACGATGATTTGAGCCCTTCCCTCCTCTGGATGATTTCGGTCAACTCCTCAGGGAAGGACGTCACGCTCATGGCCGTCTCCAGCGTGATCAACTTCTTGAAATAGAGGCTGGCCAGCGACTGGTTGAATGTCTGCATTCCATATTTTTCCTGGCCCATCTGCATCGACGAGTAGATCTGATGGATCTTGTTTTCTCGAATCAGGTTGCGGATGGCGGGATTCGGGATGAGGATTTCCATGGCCAGCACGCGGCCCTTCCCGTCCGTACGAGGCAGAAGAGCCTGGGTCAGCACTCCCTCCAGGGACATCGAGAGCATGATTCTCACCTGGGACTGATATTGGGACGGAAAGATATCGATGATTCTGGTGATGGACTCGGCCGCCGAATTCGTGTGCAGGGTTGAGAAGGTCAGATGGCCGGTTTCGGCGACCCGAAGACAGGCTTCCACCGTCTCGTAATCCCTCATCTCTCCGACAAAGACCACATCCGGGTCTTCTCGTAGAACGGACCTCAAGGCGTTGGCATAAGACAGAGTATCCACGAAAAGCTCTCTCTGGTTGATGATGGATTTCTTAGGAATAAAGTAATACTCGATTGGGTCTTCGATGGTGACGATGTGGACTCCCCGCTCATGGTTGATGTGGTCGAGCATGCAGGCGATCGAGGTCGATTTTCCGCAGCCTGTCGGGCCGGTCAGCAGGACCAGCCCCCGGGGCAGGTAACAGAGCTGAGCGACCCTCTGGGGGATGCCGAGCTGGGCGAAACTCCACATGCTTGGGAGAAACCGCCGGAAAGCTCCGGCCACGGCGCCCTTCTGCATGAAAACGTTAGCCCGGAACCGGCCCAGGTCCTTGATCCCGAACGAAAAGTCCAGTTCGAACTTCTCTTCAAAGTGCTTCTTCTGTCGATCGGTGAGCACGGCGTAGATGAGCTGCTTCGTCTCCGAAGGCGTCAGGGGGGGATGGTCGATCGATTTCAAGACTCCGTGCACACGGATCCGCGGAGGAATATAGGTCGTGATGTGCAAATCACTCGCATCTTCTTTGACGGCAACCTCTAAGAATTCCTGAATCGTTTTTGCCATTTTGTTTCTCCTTATTGGTCTTTGACGCTCTCTCTGAGGACCTCCTCGAGAGAAGTGACTCCATTTCCTATTTTAATCAGACCGCTTCGCCGAAGAGTGATCATGCCTTTCTCTGTGGACTTTTTCTTGATCTCCCGGGATTGCGCCCGGACCAGGATGAGCTCCCGGATCTCGTCATCGATGGGCATGACCTCATAAAGAGCGGTCCTTCCCTTATAGCCTGTGTTGTTGCAGGATTCGCACCCCGCCGGCTTGAAAACTTGAACCGATTCCGCTTCCTGGGGCGTAAACCCGACATCCAGAAGAGCTTTCGTCGGAAGCTTGTGCGGGGCCTTGCATTTCTGGCAGAGACGCCGCACCAGTCGCTGGGCGGCGATGAGGATTACCGAGTCCGCGATGAGGAACGGTTCAATATTCATGTTGACTAGGCGAATGACCGTGCTCGCGGCGTCATTGGTATGAACGGTCGAGAACACAAGATGGCCGGTGAGGGCGGCCTTGATGGCGATGTCCACCGTCTCAAAGTCGCGCATTTCTCCGACCAGCATGATGTCGGGATCCTGCCGCAAGAACGACCTCAAGCAGCGCGCAAAATTCAGCCCGATTTCGTCTTTGACATGGACCTGGTTGATGCCGGAGATATTGAATTCGACCGGGTCCTCAGCGGTGAGGATATTCTTCTCCAATGAATTCAGCGTGGAAACTGCGGAATACAAAGTGTTGGTCTTGCCGCTTCCCGTTGGGCCGGTGACCAGGATGATGCCCCAGGGCCGGCGAATGGCCTCCTTGAAAATGTCCAGCGAGGCCTCTTCAAATCCCAGCTCCGTGAGGTCCAGCTTCAGCATCTGGCGGTCGAGGATGCGGGCGACAATTTTTTCACCGAACATCGTCGGCAGCGCCGATATGCGCATGTCCACTTCCTTGCGGCCGCCGTTCTCGAGCTTGACTTTCATCTTGATCCGGCCGTCCTGAGGGAGCCTCTTCTCGGCGATATCCAGGTTCGACAGAATTTTGACACGGGAGGTCACCGGGCTCTTGAATTTCAGAGGTAGGTTCATCATCTCGTGGAGAACGCCGTCCAGGCGGAAGCGGACGCGGAAGGTTTGCTCATAGGGTTCGAAATGAACGTCGCTCGCCCCCTTCTTGATGGCATCCACGAAGATGGTGTTGACGAGAGTGATGATGGGAGCTTCTTCCGTGGAATGGACCAGCTCCTCGACATCATAATCTTCCTTTTCCTCTTCGATGATATTGACCCTGGCGTCGTCGGCCAGCTCGATATCTTCGATGATCTTCCTGACCCGCAGCGAGCTGGAAGAGCCGTAGTATTTATTAATCGCGTTCATGATCCCGGTCTCGGAAGCGATGACCGGCTGGATGCTCAACCCGGTTCGGAAACGAACGTCTTCGATGACCTCAAGGTCGGTCGGGTCGACCATGGCCAGAGTCAGAAAAGAGCGGATGCGGTGGATGGGCATGATCATGTACTTCTTCACAATATCCAAGGGGATGAGGCTGACAACATCCGGATACACTTCAAACTGGTCGAGGTCGATATAGGGGTACCCGAGCTGCCGGCTGAGGGCCTGGGCCATTTCTTCCTCGGAAATCAGACCCAGCGACACGATTGCCGTTTGGAGGGGGACATTTTTTTCCTTCTGCATGTCCAGAGCGGACTTCAACTGGTCTGGCGTGATGACCTTTTCACGAAGGAGCAGTTCGCCTAAGTTTGATCCCATCTTTAATAAGTCCTATCAAAATAGCGGATTTGCCAAAATATGTCAACATTTAATTGACAATTTTGGTCATGGATAAGTTTCTCGGTAACTAAGACGCCGCTTTTAGTCAAATCCTCTCTCCGCAAGAATATGACTCTCCGCCGAAAAATTCTTCATTTCTAACGGCTCATATGATTGCAGTTTTGGCCGGATAGGGTCAATCACCCATAGAGAGGATTTTGAAGGTGATTTTAATTTCGGGGTTCTCACCTGAAGGGGGGATAACCCTAATCAGAAGCGAGCCCCCTCTGCTAAGGCTAATCATCAAACCCGAATTAACAAAAATGGTCAAATTGACAAGAGAAAATCGTTTTGCTAAGATTAGCAGGCTCCAAAACCAAGGAATCTTCTCAGGTCAAAGCGCAGAACACCGCAGAGAATTTTCGATAATCAGCGGCGGGGAGTGGCGCAGCCTGGTTAGCGCGCCTGCCTTGGGAGCAGGAGGTCGTCGGTTCAAATCCGATCTCCCCGATATGAGCCCAAGGGGCGGCGAGAGATGCCTCCGCCAGGGCTCAGGACCGGCCAAAAAAAAAGATGCGCCTGTAGCTCAGGTGGATAGAGCAGCTGCCTTCTAAGCAGCGGGTCGGGAGTTCGAGTCTCTCCAGGCGCGCTCTCTATTTCCCCTTGTTTTTACG
>Ga0209253_10003299_pt1 | contig 14213 bp, 13 predicted proteins | sample FrelakmetBRP12BR_FD_187145 | JGI IMG/M metagenome (GOLD analysis project Ga0209253, IMG submission 187145) | Freshwater lake sediment microbial communities from the University of Notre Dame, USA, for methane emissions studies - BRP12 BR (SPAdes)... | ecosystem: Environmental > Aquatic >...
CCGCCGCAGCGGATGGCGTGACCAGCGACGCGGAGCTTGCCGAGTTGCATGAGACACTTGAGGGTTCGCCGCAACTGGAGGCGCTCGAGGCAAAGGCCGAAGCGACGTTCGCTACCCCTCGCCAGTATCTCAAGAAACACGGCTTTCGTGACCTGCGCACGGCGATCAGGATCGGGCGCCCCGCGGAGGAGATTCTCGCCGCTGCAGCGGAATACAAGTCGGAACTCATCGTCATCGGCAACACGCGCAGCCTGATCGACAAGCTCATGCTCGGCAACGTGGCCCAGCACGTGGCGAACGCGGCCACCGTTCCAGTGTTGCTGGTGCGCTAGCGCGGACCGCGGCAGGCCATGGCTGGAGAAACGGTCGTTCTCGGCGGCGGGCTCGCCGGCCTCGCGGGTGCGTATGCACTCACACAAGCCGGCCGGCGCGTGCAGGTGCTGGAAGGCGGAAATGCCGTCGGCGGGCTGGCGCGCACCGTGGCGCGTGACGGTTTCAGGTTCGATCTCGGCGGGCATCGCTTCTTCACGCATGACGTGCAGGTCGAACGGTTCGTGCGCGCGCTGCTCGGCGACGAGCTCGTCACGGTGCCGCGCACCAGCCGCATCTACCTGAATGGCAAATGGATCGAGTATCCGCTGCGGCCCCTAAGCGCGCTGTTTGGACTCGGCCTGCGCACCAGCGCGGAAATACTGCTTGGGTATGCCGCGGCGAGCGTGGCGCGGCGCCTGCGGCCCGCATCGCTGGTGTCGCTGGAAGACTGGGTCGTGGCCCATTTCGGGCGGCCGCTGTTTGAACTTTATTTCCGCGACTACAGTGAGAAGGTCTGGGGTATCGGCTGCCGCGACATCAGCGCCGAGTGGATGGCGCAACGTGTCCAGGGCCTGTCTCTAGGCGCCGCTATCCAGCGTGCGTTTCTGAAGCGCGGCCCCGCGCTGCCGACGCTCGTGGATCGGTTTATGTACCCACGGCTCGGTATCGGGCGCATCGCCGAGCGCTTGCGTGCGGAGATCGAGCGATCGAACCCGATTGCCACCGGCTCCCGGGTGGTGCGCATACACCACGATGGCCGGCGCATTGAGGGTGTCAGCGTGCGGCAGGGGGAGCGGCAGCATGACCTTCCGGGCGAGGAGTTTCTGTCCACGATTCCGCTTACCCAGGTCATTCAGGCACTCACCCCGCATGCACCGGCCACTGTGCGTGCCGCGGCGGCGCAGCTGCGCTACCGCGATCTCGTGATCGTGACGGTGATGCTCGACCGTGACCGGGCGACCGACCAGACCTGGATCTACTTTCCCGGCAAGGACATTCCATTCGGCCGGTTGCACGAACCGACCAACTGGAGCGCCGCGATGGCGCCGCCGGGGCGCACGCTGCTGGTGACCGAACGCTTCTGTTTTCGCGGCGACGCGACGTGGAATGCATCTGATGCCGAATTGATTGAAATGACCGTGCTGCATCTCGAACAACTCGGGTTCATCCGCCGGCGCGAGGTGCGTGACGGTATGGTGGTGAGAATTCCCGCAGCCTATCCGCTGTTTGAGGTGGGTTACCAGGAACGCAGCCAGATTCTCTGCGATTACCTGGAGCGGTTCGAGAACCTGCAGGTCGCGGGCCGTGGCGGGCGGTTCCGTTATTACAACATGGATCAGGCCATCGCCTCCGGGCTCGCGGCGGCGCAAGCGCTGCTGGGGCGTGACACGGAGATGCGTGCCGCCGTCGCGGTGGGGGGTGTGCCGTGAGGTGCGCGCTCATCATTCCCGCCTGGATGCCGCAGGAGCTGTTTCCGCGCCAGACGGCCGGTTCGCAGATCAATTACTGGCAACCGCTGGGCATGCTCTACATCGCGGCGGTGCTGCTCAAGGCCGGGCACGAGGTGCGTTTCTTCAACGGCGCGTTCCTCACGCAGGAGGAAATTCTGCGGCGCGTCGGCGAGTTCGATCCGCGTTTCGCCGGCATTTACGCGACGACTTTCGGCTGGAACAAGGCGATGCAGACTGCCGAGGCATTGAAGCGGCTGAACCCGGAGATCTTCACCTGTGCCGGCGGCCCGTATCCGATCGCGCTGCAGGAGCAATGCCTGCACGATTGTGCGCACTTCGATGCGGTGGGTACCGGCGAGGGGGAGATCACCGTTCCCGAAATACTGCAGCGGCTGGAGTCGGGCCAGAGTCTCGACGGCGTACTCGGGGTGGCGTTCCGGCGAGGCGGCCGCTCTCGACGTCCTGTCTCTCGCGGCACTGGTGCATCCCTGCGCGGCGCCGAGATCGTCAAGAACCCACCGCGCCCGCTGATCGAGGATCTGGACGCGCTGCCATTTCCCGCGCGCGAGCTTCTGCCTGATTGCGAGTCCTACCTGCCGCCGCCCGGCACCTACCGGCGCAAGCCGGTCGCGGCGCTGCTGACCGCGCGCGGCTGCGACCGCAACTGCCTGTTCTGCTTCCAGATCGACAAGCGCCGGCGCGCCGGTGTGCGCGGCGTGCGTTACCGCAGCATCGAGAACGTGCTCGATGAGATTGAACATTGCCTCGGCCAGGGCTACCGCGAGATCAAGTTCCTGGACGACACGCTCGCGGCCGATTATGACCGTGCGATGCGGCTGGCGCACGGAATCAAGGCGCGCGGGCTCGATTTCACCTGGTTCGCATCGGCCTGCGTGAGCCAGGTGGACGAGCCGCTGCTGCAAGCGTTCAAGGACGCGGGTTGCTGGGCCATCCTGCTCGGTGCCGAGAGCGGCGTGCAGAAGAACTTGAACACCCTGCGCAAGGGCTCGACGCTTGACCAGATCCGCACGGCGGTGCGCGCGGCCCAAGCCGTTGGGCTGCGCGTCAGCACGCCGTTTCTGTTTGGGATTCCGGGCGAAACCTACGAGGACGGTCTGAAGACCATAGAGTTCGCGACCGAGCTCAATCCCGATCTCGCCAACTTTCATGCGGTCACGCCGTTCCCCGGTACCGATCTGTACGAGAACGCCCCGAAGTACGGCACGATCTCGCACGACCTGCAGGACTACACCTACCAGGGCGCGGCGTTCGTGCCCTACAGCATGACGCGCGAGCAGATCCACACGCTGCGCCAGCTGGCCTTTCGGCGCTTCTACTCGCGGCCGGGGTTTCTAGTGCGCCAACTGTTCCGGCTGCGCAACCGCAACGATCTGCGCGCTGCCCTGTCCGGCATCAAGAGCCTGTTTTGGCTTTGGACCCGGGACAGATTGTTCGGCCGCAAGACCAGCGCCACCGCGCGTGCCAGCCGGCTACAAGTGCAAGTACTCCCGGGCGAGCGCGGGATACATTCCCGGATTGAATAGAATATTGGTGATGTAGTAGCACTCGTGGGTGCAGTAACAGCGCTGGTCGCGGATGTCACGCACGGCCGTGCCGGCCTTTTCCGAGCGCAGGATTTTACGCACGTCGTAGTCATAGGCGCGGACATTGCCGAGACTCTCCGCGAGCAGTTCGCAGGGATACACCTCGCCGCTCTCCGTCAGCACCAGGTTCAGTCGCCCGGCATAGCACGGGGTGAGCCTTCTTTGCTCCAGCAGGGTACGGTGGATCAGACGGCGCTGCAGGATGTCCTGGGCCGCCTTCAGGCGCGCGCCGCGAAAAGCGTAGGTCGGCGCCTTGCGCTGGCGCAGATTCGCGGCCAGTTTGCTGATGGCCTGCTCGTATTTCGCGTGATCCACTTCCTGGTAGCGCGCATTCGCCAGGTGGCCGCGTACCAGGGAGATAGTATGGGTGCGGACATGTTCCAGACCCTGCACGAATTCGATAATTTCATCCATCTGATCCTGGTTCTCGGAACAGAAAACGGTATTGAAGCCGAGTTCAAAATTGGGATGGTCGTCCAGCAGTCCGGCGAGCCGGTGGTAGGTCTGCATGACCTTGTCGAAGCCGCCGGCGGTGCGGCGCAGCGCATCGTGCGCCCCGTTCACGCCGTCGAGCGAGAGTTTGACGACCACGATGGTGTTGCCGCAGTCGCGCAGAATCTGCGCCGTGCGCTCATAAATTAATTCCGGTAGCAGGCCATTGGTGGGATAAAGCATGATCGCCGGGCGGTTCTGCCGGTAGAAGACCCGGCTGATCTCAACCAGATCTTTTCTTAAAAAGATTTCACCGCCGGAAAAGGCGAGCCATAGCAGCGGCCCCAGCGAGCGCGAGAGCTGGCGGATTTCCTCCAGCGACAGTTCGTTGGCGTCGGATTCCACCGCCGCGGTGCTTTGCAGATAAAAGCAGAACGGGCAGCGGGCGTTGCACTTGCGGGTAACAAAGAAGGTGAGCTGGATGGGCTGGCGCTTCCAGAGAATCGAGCCGGCATGGCGGAGCCACGAATACATCAGTGAAGCCCTACTTCGTTGGTCCTGCCATCATCAGCGTTCCCCCTGAACTGGCCGGGGCTGCGGAAATAGAACATTAACCCGGCGCCGGCGCCGGAGGCCACGGCCACGGGATAGAGCAGCAGATAATACAGCGCGGCCCTGACCGCAAAGCCTAAACCTTCGGCGCGCCGGAATGCCAGTAGCAGGCCGCGGTTTACGAACAGATTGAACGCGAGCGCCACGGACAGGAGCACCAGGAATACCGGCTTTCCGCTCAGCAAATAGCCAGCCAGCATCAGGCCGTTGAAAGCCTGTACGCACACGTTGACCTTGAGTCCCACCGAGGCGGTGCCGGAATCCGCCAGCAGGTCACGGTTTCCGATGGCGTAGCCGGTCCAGTACATCGATTTGGTAAAGGCATTGCGCAGCGACCGCAACAATGAATAGTTGAAGATATGCTGCACCTGGATGGCGGGATTCATCACCAGCCGGCAACCGGCGCGGCGCAGCCGGTGGCTGAATTCAACGTCTTCCAGGATCGGCAGTGGGCCATGCGTGAAACCCTGATGCCAGCGGAAGCAGTCCGCGTCCATGGCCAGTGCGTGGGTAGCGATGTAATCGGCCGCCGGCGCGTGCCTGGATTCAAAGTAACGGATGAAAACCGACTGAAAGCGGCTGCAGAAGCGCCGGTCGTAGGGCGCCACCGTATAGGTCCCGCCCACGATCGCCCCCGGGCCCTCGGCCGCCAGCGTTGCGACCGCCTGGGTAAGGGTATCGTCCTGCAGCAGGCAGTCGGCGTCCGTGAAAAAAAGTATCGCGCCGCGGGCATGCCGCACCCCGAGGTTTCTGGCCACGGCCGCGCCACTGTGTTTCGAAAGCTGCACCAGCTTGCATGGATATTGCGCAATCACGCTGACCGAATTGTCTTCGGAGTTGTCGTCCACCACGATGACTTCGAAATTGGCATGACGCGATGCCAAGGCGGCGTCCAGACATTTTCCTATCGTGGTAGCGCCGTTGCGATTGGGAATGATGACCGAGACTAGGTTATCCATGATCGGATGCCGAGAGAGGAATGATTTATCCCGCAGCGGGCGGGTGACCCATTGGCGGGCTACGGAAATCCTGACTTATCCGGACTCACTTTGCCGTATTCCGATTTGCTGCAAAATGATGCATATACATCATTTTCATCGATAGGTAATCATTGTTAACTATAGATCACATATTAGGCCACAGCATGCTCCATGAGTGATGAGTGGCGTGTTACGCGACGTGCGCGAAAAATCAGGGAGGCGGCCAGGTCCGGTGGAATCCACATACAGTCACAAGCACAAAAGCTATTTCACCCGGGCGGAGGTGGCGGAATTGTTGGAGGTGTCGCCCAACACCATCAGCCGTTGGGTGCAAGGCGGGAAAATTCCGAGTGTGTTGACACCGGGTGGTCGTCGCCGTTATCCAGTGGATGCGATTACGCGACTGGTGCAGGAGTTTCAGCAGGGTGGCCCGGTTGCCCCGTCTGCTGAACAGCAGCGTTGAGGACCGTCGCGCCGGGTTGCCGGTGAACCGAAGCCGGACGGCCGCGCGCGAGGATTTCAGTGTAGTACCGGATTGCCTCCGGCCATGGCAGCGTGGATTCAGTTTGGCGCCGGAGGCGTTGTGGGACATTCCAAAAACGATGGAGGTGAGTTATGAACAAGCGGCACAATAAATGGGAAATCTGCGGGGCAGGAATGCTGGTGGGTCTTTTTCTGGGCGCCGGGATCGGGACGGCCTCCGCGCATCACGTGATCGTGGACACGGACTACGTTATTAAGAACAAGGACAAGCCCGGCGTCGTGCTGGTGGATGCACGCGCGGCGTCGGATTACAAGAAGGGACTCATTCCAGGCGCCACGGTCCTCGGCGAAAAGGGCGGGGCGGTGGGCCTGCGGGACGTGGATGCGCGCGTCCTGCCGGTGAACAAGCTCGAGAAGATCCTGGGAGAGGCGGGCATCACGCGCGAGAACGAGATCATCGTCTACGGCGCCAAGGGCGACACGAGTCCCGACGTGGTTTTCTGGATCCTCGAGTACCTGGGGGTCGGGAAGGCCAAGGTCTACCACGGCGGTTTCGACGACTGGACGGCGGGCAAGCACCCGTTGACGAACGAACCACGCAAACTCCCGGCGGCGCAGTTCACCGCCAAGGTGCGCGCGGACGTCATCGCGACGACCGACTACGTCAAGAAAAACCTGCAGAACAAGGAAATCCAGTTCATCGATACGCGCACCGCGAAAGAGAACTCGGGCGACGACATCCGCTCGCTGCGTGGCGGACATATCGCGGCCGCCAACCATGTCAACATCCCTTATGAAACGGCGTGGAAGGATCCCGACGCGGCGAAAAAGCTGGCCGAGAAGACGGTTAAAGACCGCGAGGGCATGGCCTTGAAGGACACGGCGGGGCTCAAGGAACTCTACAAGGATGTGGACCCCAAGAAGGAAGTGGTGGCCTACTGCCAGACCGGCACGCGCTCCACCCAGACCTACGCGGTGCTGCGGGAGGCGGGCTATCAGAAGGTCCGCAACTACGACGATTCGTGGATCGTCTGGGGCTCGGATCGGGATTTGCCGGCCAAGAACGTCAGTTATTACGACTTCGTGAAGTTGAACGCGGCCTTGAAGCGGCTGGAGGAGCTGGAGAAACGCACAGTCGGGGAGTCGCCGCCGTTGAAGGCGCCGTTGAAGGATTGAAGGCGCGGCATGGGTTGGCATGTATTTCCGGACGGCCAGCCGCGGTAACTTCCGTACTGGCCGCTTCTTTGTCATGCGGCGCAGCTCCCTGCCCGGTGTTTCGTTTCTCAACCGGCAGTGAGCGCGCGCGTATTGTTTCCGGCAACAGGGGTGAGATCGCCGACGAAGGTCAGCAGGCTGCGTGGAGGGCATGCCGGTTCCGAGGTGAGGCCAGAGAACCATTGTGCCTCGCACAGGATGCATTCGTTAACGTGGCCGCGCAGGTGTACATGGTCAAAACTATTGTTCCGCAACAGGATCATTTTCCCTTCCCCGTAAAAAGTTCATTCATAGGCATCCCGGTCGCCTCCGCTGCGCTCTGTCCGCTGGCGCCGCCAAAGTCCACTGCGCCAATAACAGCGCCTGGATGGCCATGTCGTTGGTGACGATGGTGAGCTACGTCAACCGTCTGTGACGCTACCGCCGGCCGCGCGCTGAAAAGTCGGCGCGTCCCACGCACCAATTCTTCCTCCCCAATGCCTGCCCCACTGTCAGGACGGCATTGACGGAAGCATGATGGTCACCGGGGGACCTCTAGTTTGAACATTCCGCTGTGTGGTGCGTGCAACGCACCCTACGCCAGTTGTGCCTTTTTCGAAGTGTATTTCTGTCCCATGCCCGCGGCCTTGTCTGCCGGGGCGGTTCCGCTATAGTGGTCCGGCGTCCCGCGCGCGCAGGGAATAACAAGAATCGGGAGGAGGGCATGAGCACCTCGGTCACGCTGCCGCTGTGGCTGTTTCTGCTGCTTGTCGCGTTTGCGGCCTGGGCGATGGCCGAGCGCGTGCTGGTGCCGGGCGTGCGCTGGATTCTGCGCCGGCGCATCAACCGCGTGATCGACGAGGTCAATACCCGCCTCAACATCAGCATTCGCCCGTTCCAACTCACCAAGCGCCAGGTGCTGATCGACCGTCTCACCTACGACCCAAAGGTGCTCGAAGCGATGCAGATCTACGCCGCCGAGAACAAAATGCCGCGCGAAGTGGCCCAGGCCGAGGTGCTCCGCTACGCACGCGAGATCGTGCCGGCCTTCAACGCCTACATCTATTTCCGGGTCGGCTACTGGCTGGCGGAACGCTTCGCGCGGCTCCTGTACCGGGTGCGTGTTGGATTCGCCGACAATGAGCGGCTCGCGAAAATCGACCCCGAAGCGACGGTGGTGTTCGTCATGAACCACCGCTCGAACATGGATTACGTCCTGGCCGCGTTTCTCGCTGCCGAGCAGACTGCGCTCTCCTACGCGGTTGGGGAATGGGCGCGCATCTGGCCGTTGCAGCAACTGGTGCGCGCTATGGGCGCGTTCTTCGTGCGGCGCAATTCCAAGAACTCGCTGTACCGGCGGGTGCTCGAACGCTACGTGCACATGGCCACGCAGGAAGGCGTGTGTCAGGCGGTGTTCCCCGAGGGCGGCTTGTCGCGCGACGGCAAAACCCAGCCGCCCCGGCTCGGCATCCTCGACTACATGTTGCGTGGTTTCGATACCGAGGGAAAACGCGACATCGTGTTTGTTCCGGTCGGCATCAACTACGACCGCACCCTGGAGGATCGCAGCCTCGTGCGCCGGCTCGATCCCGCTGCGGAACGGCGCAGCCGCTGGTTTGTGCTGCGCACCACGTTCGGTTTTATTTTTCACAACATCCGCCTGATGCTGCGCAACCGCTGGCAGCGCTTCGGTTACGCCGGCGTGAATTTCGGCACGCCCATCTCGGCGCGCGAGTATTGCCGCGGCCAGCAGATCAATTTCAGCCAGTTGCCGCAGGAGTCGCGCTATACAGAAGTCGAGAAGCTTGGGAAGCACCTGATGTCCCGGGTCGAGCGGCTGGTGCCGGCGCTACCCGTGGCGCTTGTCGCCGCCGCGATTCTCGAGGCACCGGCGGGTCAAAGCGATTTTGATCTGAAGGCGCGCGTGTATCGGCGCATCGAGCAACTGCAACAACAGGGCGCGGTGGTAATCGTTCCGTCCCGCACCCGCGCCTTTACCGTGGAAACGGCGCTGGGTATGCTCCTGCTGCGCCATCTCGTTGTCGAGGCCGACGGCCGCTATCGGCCGGAACCGAAATCGCTGGATGTGCTGAGCTACTACGCCAACTCCATTGCGGCATGGCGGGTATGAGCGGTGAAGTGCGATGGATGCGTGGAAATCCCCCGCGCGAGCCGCTACCGTATTCAAGCTTCGCAAGTCCGAGAACATTATAGTTACTGCCACCCGGGAGACTCCATGAGCAACACCGATTACGCCGCCCTGAACAAGCGCTTCGCCATACCCGGCCAACTGGATTTTGCGCCCGGTCCGGGCGGACTGGCGGTTGCGGAAGTGAATAACGCGCATGCGAGCGCCATGATCGCGCTGCAGGGCGCGCATGTCATGACCTGGGCGCCGCGCAAGCAGCAGCCGGTGATCTGGCTGTCAAAGGCCGCGAAGTTCGCGCCCGGCAAGTCGATCCGCGGCGGCGTGCCGATCTGCTGGCCGTGGTTCGGCCCGCACGCGACCGAGGCCAAGTTCCCGGGGCACGGCTTCGCGCGCACCGTCAAGTGGGAAATGGTCAAGACCGAGGCCTTGCGCGACGGCGCCACGCGTCTCACTTTCCGCATTCTGCAGGATGACGCGACGCGCGCGCAGTGGCCGCATGCCAGCGAGGCCTACAACATCGTTACCGTCGGGCGCGCGCTCGATATCGAGCTGGTCACGCGCAACACCGGCAACGCCGCCTTCACGCTCGGCGATGCCTTCCATACCTATTTCGAGGTGGGCGACATCCGCCGCTGCACGATCCATGGCCTCGGTAATTGCCCATATCTCGACAAAGTGGATGGCGGCAAGAAGAAACAGCAGACCGGCCCGGTCACCATCGATGGCGAAGTGGATCGCATCTACCTCGACTCGACCGCCGACGTGCTGATCGACGATCCGGGCCTGAATCGCCGCATCCGCGTGAGCAAGCGCGGCAGCCGCTCGACCGTGGTGTGGAACCCGGGGATCGAGAAGGCCGCCAAGATGGGCGACTTCGGCGACCACGGCTACCTTAATATGGTGTGCGTCGAAAGCACCAATGCCGCCGACGACGTGGTGCAGATCCCGGCCGGCGGCGAGCACCATCTGTGGGTACGCTACAGCGTCGAGCCGCTCGGTTGACAGGCCGATGAGTGCCTTGGCGGTCAATGGCGCGGGGCTGGTGTTGGTTGGCCTCATCGTCTGGTGGTTCTGGATGTCGAAACCAAAAGCACAGCGCGCGGCGCGCGGCGTGATCGAAGTCCTCGTCGAGGGCGGCGTGTACACCCCGGCGCGCATCGAAGTCGCGGCCGGCCAGCCCGTGACGTTGCGCTTCCTGCGCAAGGACCCGACCCCCTGTGCCGAGAAGGTGCTGTTCGACGACCTCGGTGTGAGCGCCGATCTGCCGATCGGCCAGCCGGTGGAGTTGACCCTGACGCCGAAAGAACCCGGCGAGCATGCCTTCACCTGCCAGATGCAGATGTACCGCGGGACGCTGGTGGTGAAGTAGGTGCAACCCGGCGGCCGCGATATCGCGACCATGAGGCTGCATCTGCGCAGCGCTTAGCGTTGTCGGTTTGTTGATCTGTGTCAACGCTATTGCTGGATGATATGCATGACAATTCAACCGTCCCTTCGCAAAGGAGGATCGGCCGAAAAGGTGTCGGTGCGCAAGGGCGAAACTACGGAACTGGAAATAAGACTTGCGAAGTCAATGGACTGCGTCCCTCGCGAAGAACGGGGCGGTCGACAGTTTCAGTTTGTTGAATCAGCTAAGCATTTGGCTGGAGGTATATTAGCATCGGTTGATCCACTACTTTTCGAGAATTCCAATGAAACTTCTTGTGCTGGGTATTGTGTTGTCAGTGGCGCTGGTTGGTTGCTCGGATAAACAGGAGTCGACCACGAAAGCCACCTCCGAGAAACAAGCTGCGGCGGATGTTGGTGCCGGCAAAGCCTACGCGGAGCGGGAATGCACAGGGTGTCATGGCTTGAATGGCGGCGGCACTGCTCCGGCGATTCCACACCTGGCGGCGCAACATGAGCGTTACCTGCTCGCGTCGATCAAAGCGTACAGGGAAGGAAAGCGCACGCATGCCGCTCTCAAGCAGATGGCGGAACACATGAACGAAGCGGACGCTCGCAATGTGGCCGCGTACTATGCCAGCCTTCCGCCCATCGCCACCACCTCGGCAAAGGATGCCAAAGTCTTCCTTCCCTATGAAAACGGCAAGCGGCTGGCGCCAGCCTGTGCGAAATGTCATAACGAAGATGGCAACAGCAAGATACCCGGCACACCCAGCTTGGCCGGCCAGCAGCCCCGCTATTTCGTCGTTGCTCTCCAGGAGTATCTGCACCGGGAACGCAAGATAGACCCGATGCATGCTCTGTTGCCTCGCTTGAGCAGGCTGGACATGGAAAGCCTGGCGCTGTATTTCGCGTCTCAGACTCCAGCGCAACGTGCCGCGCCGTCTGTTGGTAATCCGGCGGAAGGCGAACCCCTTACCGCCGTGTGTGGTGGTTGTCATGGTTTTCATGGTGTGAGCACCGACGCGGCGACGCCAAGCCTCGCGGGCCAGGATGCCCAGTATCTGGTGAATGCGATGAAGGCCTACCGAAAAACCCGCGAGCATGAAGGGATGCGGCGTTACGTCGCTCCTCTCAGCGACAAGGACATCAATAATGTCGCCGCCTTCTACACGGTTCAGAAATCCAAAGCCGCCGAAAAGGGCCAGACGTTTGTGCAGGAGCTGACCGACAAATGCGAACGTTGCCATGCGGCCGCCGTGGTCAATCCCGCGATGGTGGTGCCGAAAATAAACGGACAGGACAGGGAGTATCTCATCATGGCCCTGAGGGCGTATCGCGACAATAAACGCGATAGCACCACGATGCATCATATGATGGGTGTACCGTATAGTGACTCGATCATAGAAAGTTTCGCATCCTTCTATGCCAGTCAGCCGGCAATATAAGGTGTACCCTGTCGAGCGAACGTCGATGATGCGACGCGTGCGGAGTCTTTACCGGATTGCATTCGTGGCCATGGTTGTTGCAGGTACGGCCAGCGTGAATTATTCCCCGGGCGCGAAAGCCCAAGCCGCGAGCGCCGGGGCGGACAAGAAAGACGGCCTCCAGGCCATGTATGCCACGGCGGCGGATGTGGCGGAAGGCAAACGTATCGCGCAGGCCACGTGCGTTCGCTGTCACGGCCTGGACGGCATCAGCACCGCCAAGGGCGTGCCGCATCTCGCCGGCCAGCGCCCGGCGTATCTTTATCTTGAGTTGCGGGCCTACCAGTCAGGTGCCCGCGGTAAAAAGGTGATGGACGGAGCCGTCGAGTTCCTGAGCGATGACGCGCTGGTCAAAGTCGCTGCCTACTATGCGAGCCTCGATCCCGCGCAACCCTTCGCAGCGCGTGGAGCTAAGCCCGTGCCCGATCCGGTGCAGGCGGGCAAGGCGGCCGCGGCCGCCTGCGCGGCTTGCCACGGTGAGGGCGGCATCAGCAAGACGCCCGGCATGCCGAACCTCGTCGCGCTGGAGCCGAAATACCTTGTTACAGCCATGAAGGGCTACAAGAGTGGTCAGCGCAAGCACGAACTGATGAAGTCCCTGCTCGCGGCCGTGAGCGATGCGGACATGAATAATATTGCACTCTACTATGCGCTGCAAAAGCCGGCCCGGGCGCAGACCCCGGCAACCGGTAATCAGGCGGCGGGCAAGACCGCTGCCGTGGCCTGTGGCGCGTGTCACGGCAACCAGGGCGTCAGCGCGAATCCCGCCTTCCCGAACCTCGCGGGTCAGGATGCGCAGTACCTCGCGACCGCGCTTCAGGCCTACAAGAACGGAACGCGCCGCGACGAAGCGATGAAGGGCTTGGCGGCGGCGCTCAATGACCGTGTGATGAAGGACATGGCGGCCTTCTACGCGGCGCAGCCGCCGCAGCCGCTGAACATACGCAGGCCGCTGACGACCGCCGAGTGGGCACAAAAGTGTGACCGCTGTCATGGCGCCAACGGCAATAGCGTAGACCCGTTTATGCCGGCTCTCGCGGGACAGCGCATGGAGTATCTGATAAAGGTATTGCACGACTATCGGACGCGCGTGCACCAGAGCTCGGCGATGGCCGCCATGTCGGACGCGCTCACCGAGGTGGAAATCGAGAACCTCGCGGCGTACTACGCGCGGCAGAAGGCGCGGACGGTCGTGTTTGTGCCCGTGCCGGGCAAGTGACCAATTCCGGCCGACAAGACCAACAGGAACAGACCATGAATGACGCGCCACTGCATAAGCTTTATCACCACTACTCGGAGCTGCCTTGCAGCCTGCGCGTGCTGTACACCTCGGCGCTTGTCATTCTCGGCTTCGGCTACCTGTTTGCTCTGGTCTACGTTTTCCACGCGCAAGCCGGGCGGGACGGGAATCCGAACATGCTGTCGTACGAGGATATCGTGATCGCCTACCGGGGCAGCGGGAAGGGCTCGCGGCTTGAGGCGGCCTTGCGCGGGCCCATGTCCACGATGCTGCCGGCCGACGAGAGCGCTTCCCTCATCACGTGGGTACAGGAAGGCGCGGATCGCTCCAATTACGAGACGGTAATCAAGCCGTTGCTGGACAAGCGCTGCGCGACCTGCCACGACGGCAGCAACCCGCACCTGCTCAATCTGGTCGGATACGATAACCTCAAGAAGGTGACCGAGAAGGATACCGGTGCCGGGATCTTCACGCTCGTTCGCGTGTCGCACATTCACCTGTTCGGGTTCACCTTCATCTTCTTCACGCTCGGCCTGATCTTCAGCCATGCCCGCGTGCGTCCGGTGTGGTTCAAGTGCGCCGTCGTCGCGATGCCCTTTGTCTGCACCATGCTGGACGTCAGCGCCTGGTATATGACCAAGCTGTATGCATGGTTCGCCTGGATGGTGATAATCTCCGGCGTGGTGATGGGCCTGTGTTTCGCCTTCATGTGGGTGGTGTCCATGTATCAGATGTGGTTCTCCCCGGCACCTTCGCAGGCCGTGAAGCGGGCGGGCGGCGATGTTGGTTGACCGGAAGCCGGACAGAACCCTTGGCCGGCCGGAAAGCAATATCGGGGCGGGCCGTTCTAGTAAATCGTGGCAAGCGTGCTAAGCAAAAATGA
>Ga0209253_10003300_pt1 | contig 14212 bp, 16 predicted proteins | sample FrelakmetBRP12BR_FD_187145 | JGI IMG/M metagenome (GOLD analysis project Ga0209253, IMG submission 187145) | Freshwater lake sediment microbial communities from the University of Notre Dame, USA, for methane emissions studies - BRP12 BR (SPAdes)... | ecosystem: Environmental > Aquatic >...
AGTTGTCGTCGGTCAACCAGATGAGTCTGCTTCCGAAATTCTTGTAGCAGAATTCCATCTCGTCTGCGATACGTTTGGGCGACTTAAGCCGCCATTTGCCTTGCCAATGTCGCCATTGCGTGCAGAAAGTGCATTCACACGGGCATCCGCGGGATCCTTCAATGAGCGCGTAGGGTGCTTCGCGTCCAGCCATGGCTGCAAAATGGTATTTGCCGATTATGTCTTTCACTAGGTGATAGCCTGGATATGGGAGTTCTTCAAGGTTTTCGATCAGCGGCCTCTGCGGATTGTGGATTATTTTCCCTTGGTGCCTATATGATAACCCTTGGATCTTTGAAAAAGCTGCTTTGTTTTGGGCGTTTGCCACGAGTTCGGCAAGTGTTTCTTCGCCTTCTCCTCGGACTATCGCGTCTATCTGAGGATACGTTTGCAGGCTTTCTTCGGCCGTTGCCGTGAAATGCTGTCCTCCAGTGACCGTGAGGATTTTTGGGTTCACCTTCTTGGCGGTCTCAACCGTCCTGGCGACGGCGTAAGTGTTGCAGGTGGACAATGAGCTTGATGCTACGATGTCGGGTGCAGAGGAAGCAATGTGCTTTTCGAGACGTTGCCAGTCTATCTGTTGCGCATTGCAGTCAACGATTTCAATTTCAACTTGCCTGCTCTTTTTTTCAAGGAAAGCAGCCAACTGGATGATTCCATAGGGTGGTGGCAGGTATTCTCCCATGACAAACCAGACGTCTTTTGGGGGTTCGACAAACAGAATCTTCATTTGCAGTCCATGCCTTGCTCATTATCAGCTTGGCTATTGTTTAAAGTTAGTGCAAGACTGAAGACTACAATAACTGTCTGCTCCAGTGTGCGTCCTTGTGACTGAAGACCCGAACACGGGCGCTTGCTTTGAAAGTTACCGTGTCATATTCAGTGCGCGGAATCCGGTCAGATGTATTTGACTGTCACATCTGCCACATTGAAGCATTATGCCTTCTAACTGGTTCTGTTTCATGACTGCTTCGAGGATTCTATAGGTTTTCTCCGTCTTTTCGTTTGGAGATATCTTGACGCCGCATTTCGGACAGTCGAAGTCGCCTTTTCCACGTATTTTCGTAAGATCAATAGTGAACAGTTTCGTTGCTTGCATTTTCTGACCCTCCACATCTCTTTTCATCGTTGGAGGGGTAAAAAACTTACGGAACAATGTTCCAGAGGCCGGTGATGCCAACTGTCAACGCTTGTTTCGTTGTCGCCTGTACACTTTTGCTACTGCTTGTTCAAAAGTGTCTCCATGCCAAGTGTACGCCCGAATCTCGTTGTCGAGAAGTTGTGGACCCGTTGGGGCTCCCCAGTGTTCCATGTATTTACTCAATAGCTCATCATAGAGCCTGTCTGCCTCCTCCATTTGTTCGGCTTCTGCAGGCACTGTCAACTCTTCTGCAGTCTCAGCTTCGACTTCTTGTTCATAGACCTCGGCTTCTTCACTGGGTCTTCTGTTGACGCCGTAAACTATTTCGCCTATTCCAAAGATCAAGATAACTATTCCAAACGGCAGAAGCACCAAAGCGCCCCTCGCGCTCGCGGCTACCCCGGCACCGACAAAGATAACGCCGAAGATGGCGACAAGTATGCCTCCAAGAATGTAGGAGTTTGCCCTACCAGCCTCTCTCTTGTTGACGCATTTTGGACACAGATGCAGTGTGGCACTGCCGTCTCGCGTTTTGAAGTCGTAAATCTCCAGGCAGTCGCTGCAGAAATTCTGCTGACAGTCATCGCATATCCCTACGGCGAACCTGTCACGATGATTAGCGCATTGGGGAATATCGATTCCTATTCGAGGTGGAACCCGATACATGGCTCCACAATAAGCGCACTTGAGTTGTAGCACGTTGGATGACAAAAGTTTCTTGTACGGTGCGCCGCAGAATGGGCATCGGATGTCCTTTGTCTCTTTTTTTTCCAATCGATATCAACAAACGATTCACAGTCTTTTCTAATAGGTGTTTCTAGGGTTCACCCCGTCAGGTCAACTCCTTCATTTTTCACGAGTAGACCTAGTTCACATCTCTTTTCAATATTGACTTCGTAGGCGGTCGTGTATCGCGCGAGGGTGGTATGAATTCTGTTTTCAACGGTGATTCGATGTTGGAGTCGTTTGCCTAGTCTTTGAGCTTGGCGATCGCGAAGAGCGCAAGGAAGGGCACGGCACTTGTTGATACCAGGAAAGTGTAGAACGGTGAAAAAGCGTAGAGGTAACTTCCCAAGTTGGGTCCTACGAACGCAGCGAGGGCGGCGAACGTCTGGGGGAGTGATATCCAGAGTCCTCTTTTTGCTTTCGGTGCGATTGTTCCGACGAAGGAGCTGACCATTGAGCCTAGGATGGCTGAACCGCCTAGGATGAAGGCTGTGATCATGAGGGCTGTTGTTTGGGTTACGAGGAAGAGAGGGATTATTGAGGCAACGTAGAACATGAGACACACTGACATTGCACCTGACTTGCTCCAATGGTCTCCTATGCGGCCCATGGCGATTCCCAGGAAGGTTATTCCTGCGTAGTATATTGAGCCGAAGAGTCCGACTTGAAATTCGGTCATTTTGATGCTTTCTGACAGAAATGTCTGAACGTAGGGTCTTCCTATGCTGATAAAGAACGACACGACTCCGAAAAACAGTGTCCACACGATTATTTTGCGAAAGAGCTTTTTCTCTTCTGTCGGAGACATTTTTTCTTCAATTATTACTTCTTTTCGAGGATGCTGGCTGCGGAGGAGGAAGAATATCAAGGTCGACACGGCGCAGAGAACAGTTGAAACACGCATAACCCAGCGCATTCCGATCATCGTGCCAAAATAGCCGCCGACTGCTGGAGCGAATATGTAGCTGAAAGAGTAAGTGGACCAGACAAGTGAAAGGACTGATGTCAAATATCTCTTGTCCTGTAGAGACGTGATCACGTAGGCGGTGGCAGCCGGCAGTCCAATCATGGATATTCCCCAGCAGAATGTCCCAGGAATAAGGTGTATCCAGTTCTGTGCGAAAGAATAGATCAGGGGCGCGAATATCCATGGAGTCCATGAGAGTATCAGGATTTTCTTGCGGTCAAATCGGTCAGCCAACAGGCCGCCGGCCAGAGGCACAATAGCAGCGAAACCCATCAACGCGGAAAGAACGAAGCCCAATTGCGAATAGTCTGCTTGCAGTGATCTGACGTAAAGCGGGAAGACCCAGAAGTAAAGTCCCTCGCCGAAAGCGCCTATGATGTTTGAGAGGCAGATCAACAGAACGTCCCGTGTGAGGACTTCAAAGGGAAAGGCAACGGAAAGGACGCGTTTGTAACCTGCCATTTTAGCTCTCGCCTGTCGTGTTAAGGAAATTCAAAATAGAGGGTGAAAAGCAGGCTTTATTCTTTGTTGGTGACAGCTACCCAGTTTTTCCGTTCGTTCGGGTCTTGTGTTCTTTCAAAGCTGTCTCAAGCGCGGTGAGCGCCTCTTCAAGCATTGGGGTTTCAGGATTCATTACTCCAATGCCGAGTCTCATCATGCTTGACATGGTCAAACTGTAATTGTTCCTGAATAAGAAGAATGTTCCAGGAACCGCCGCTAGACCGTACTTCGGTATCGTGAACTCATTTGTCCATTCGTAACTATCCTTTATGGGCAGCCTGACCCAGTACGTCACGCCGAACTTGTTTGGGAAGAACTGCAGATTCATTTCGGTTAGCCGCTTTTCAGTTTCCGTTCTCAGACGAATCCACTTTTTCTTATGCTTCTCCAGCTTCTCTTTCGCTTCAGCTAGAAGTTTTGCTGCCACAATCTGCACGATGTTAGGAGTGTTGCCCACGGTGTTCAATACGTCATTGTAGAGTTCATTCACCAACGTTCTTTCAGCCAATGCTGTGCCGAGTTTTAGCCCTCCAAGCCCGTAGGCTTTTGTGAAGCTCGTTGTGACGATGCCCAGTTGTGGGTCGATTGAGAAAAGTGTCGGTACGGTTTTTCTGTCGAATTCAGCGTAGATTTCGTCGCATAACACATAGAAGCCATGTTTATTCGCGACACGCATTATTTCTCTGAGCTCGTCACGACTGGATGTTGCTCCACTGGGCGCATGTGGGTTTGTCAGTACGAGTAACCCTGTCTTTTCCGAAACCAGTTTTTCAATCCTGTCTGCGTCAAGTTTGTATGCGTTCTTCTCGGGTCTTTCAAGTCTCTTTACGATGGGGAAGTGTTCCTGAGTTGCTCTGAGCAGCGGCTCGTACGTTGGATATTCAACTATCGCTTCTTTCTTTTCGGGGTTTTTCTCTGCCAGATACCGTATGACCCTTGAATTTTGGCCTGAGGCGCCTTCGCTTGAAATGAAGACGTTTTCCTGTTTGACGTTGTACCAATGGGCTAGTTGCTTAACGGCTTCCGGGTTTCCATGGTCGTAATTGATGCTTAAATCAACGTCGCCCAGGTTCAAGGTGTGCGTGAAAAAGGCTATTCCGCTGGAACGGAAATCGTGTTTCACTCTGGGCACATGAATGTACCAGTCGAGATAGACGGACGGGTGTTTCATTGGTGTTTCCAGATGGTTTGGGTTTGTTTAATGTTTATCTCTTCCATTGAATTATGCTTTTATGCGTTGAGGCACGTTGTTGAAGGTTTTTGAGACAAAAGACGGTTGCATTCTGGAGGTCTCGGTCAAACCGCGGTCAAAAGAGTTCAAGGTTGTGGTCGAAGAAAACACAATTGTGGTTTTTTGCACTGAAGACCCAGTCAAAGGCAGAGTCAACAAAGAGCTTGTGAAGGAGTTGTCAAGGGTTTTTCACAGGCCAGTTGAACTTGTGTCTGGTTTCAGTTCAAGAGACAAACGGGTGCTCATTAGAGGAGTTCACAGAAGTGAAATTGATGCTTGTCTGAAGCGTGTTTGACTGGTTTATTGTTCGTGCATTTTGAAGCGAAGTATCGCCGCTACGCCGCCGAACGAGTTTTTGAGCATCTGTCCTTCTTCTGTCTCGGTGGATATTACCTCGACTTGGGTGTTTGTGTATTCTGCCAGTTCAGCAAAATCGTCTATTAAGTCCTCCTTGTCGACTATTGTCAATGACGTTGCATGGCATTTTGGGCAGGGTTTTCCAGCGAGGCCTTGTTCGAATTCGGTCAGTGCCTTGTTTTTCACGGTGTGCTGTTCTTGGTAGTTGCAGGCGCTGCATTTGATTGTGACGCGTGTTGTTTCGAGTCCTTCGGAAAGCAATAGAATGTTTACTGCGCCGGCTTCTAGGGCTCTTCTGACGTCTTCTTCGCCGTAGGTGATCTTGCCGGTATCGTGGCCGACTTCGTAGAGAAATTGTTGCACTACCTTTTTTTCTTCTATGTACCTTACTTTGCGCATTACTTCGGGCGCTTTTTCTACGACTTCTTTTACTCCTTGTTCCTCAACATATGCTGTGTCGACAGTGTCGATTATCTTGTTTTTCAACATGTAGTTTAGGTACTCGCCTTTTTCGAAGTCGTATTTTGTCGGACCAGGTCCGCCTACTATTAGGCCTTTGAGGTTTTCGATGGGGAGGAATATGTCGTTGGCGTGTACGCCTACTCGCGTAAAATATTCTTGCAGTCTCATTTCGCGGAGTCGTTCGTATCTTCTGGCTGACTGTCCGCCTGCACGGGTTTTGCCTGGTACTCCTGAGGTTAATTCTCTGATTATTTCGAGTCTTCTGCCTTGAAGCGTGGCCAATGTGGCTCCTGAGGAGTCTATCAGAAGTATGCCGTAAGTTTCCTTTTCCCTCAACATTTCCTGCAGATATTCGGTGTGAAACCTTGCGTCGCATCGGTAGAGATACACACGTATGGGTTCAGGGGGCACGATGACGTATGTTTCTATTCTCTCGCTTCCGGCTCCGTTCTGCGGTATTGCACCACAGAATATTACGAGACCGTTCTCTGGGGGTTCTTTGAAGAGCTTGAGGCGTTGTTGCACTTTGACTATGGCATCCATTACGTTTTTGCGTGTGGTGGTCGATTTTATGTTGGATGCGGTTCCGTATTCGTCTCTGAGGTTGGTTATTGCATCGCTTATTCTTTTCCCAGGCGGCACATAGAGGGAGATAAGTTCTGTTCCGCGTCCTTCCTTGTTGGCCAGCGTCATCAGTGTCTTTCTCAGTCTGAACAGTTCTAGCGAGGTCTTTGGAGCGCTCAATTCTTTTCACAAATGGGTTTTTGTGTCAAAGCTACATTGCCTCGGCATCAAATAAGATTTTGGATGAAGCTTTCAGGTTGTCTCTAGGGCTTCTTTCAGAAACGCCTTGTATGGACCGAGTTTTCCCCCGTAGTTGCCAGCTGAAATCTTTGCGATCCCCGAGGCGCTGGCAGCCGCCGTGACGCCTTGTTTGAGCGCTATCTTGACTGCGTCCAGTGTGAGGCCGTTGATGACGATTTCGTAGACACAGTTCACGTTTTCAGGCACCTGGGTGTCGGGCACAAGCGGTCTCAGTTTGGGGCAGAAGGGGTGGTTTGTTGAGGCTTTCAACTTGTATTTGAGTGATCCGGCTTTGGAGCCTGAACGGCAGATTCCGCCTGGGAAGGGCAGGATGACCGCGGTTTCTGAGGCTTTGATTGCGTTCACTGCTTCTTCTGCCGCGCGTAAGCCTGAGGCTTGTTCTTTCGCCAGTATGAGGAAGTTGCCTCCTGCAACGGCTTCAGCTGCTCCGAACTTGTCTTCAACCGTGAATTCACCTTCCATCACTGGTATTTTCCAGACTTTTCTTTCTCCGACTAACCTCTTCTTCTGGAAGCCATCACCGAACAGCCGTATGCTCCTGCCGACCTTTAGTTTTCGTACGGCATCAGGCAATGCGTCGAAGGCTGAAACTGTCGGGCAGGTCATTATGCATTGGCCTATCCGAAGTATCATCTGAGCGTTCAGTTCGAACCTGTTCCGATTATATATTTGAATTAGGATGCCGACGCGGTTGTCGGGGGTTTTGTCTGATGGAACGATTTTTTCGATTCCTGCTTCTGCGGGGGACATGATAACACTGGTGGCCAGACCTGTTGCCGTTGTGGCAGCTGTCATTGCCCATTTCTCGTTGTCGCCCGTTATCAGTACTCGGCCAGCCCACATTGGAAACATTTCGGCAAATGTATCCTCGATTTCTGTGCCGTTTTCAAGAACAAATCCTGTGGGTGTTTTCTTGACGACTTTCAAGTCACCTAGTTTGCCCAACTTGGTTTCCATATGTGTCATCCTCGACAATTCATGCGTGATTTATTGGATGTGATGTTCACTTGTTATCTTGAATTGTTTTCTTTAAGGTTTCTGACGCTGAATCGTCAGATTGGTTTGTTTCTGGATATTTTGTCGGCGAGTGATGCAGCTTCTTCAAGTATCTTTGCGACTTCTTCGTGCGTCGATTCTCCTTCCACCATTGCTTCGGGTGGTAGTAGTTCTTGGAGGGTGATGTACACTTCGGGCGGCTTCAGCTTGTGGTGGACGACGCGGTGAAGCTTGCCTTTGACAGCCATGCGGTCGATTATCTTTTTCATCTGGTCTGACGATCGTCCGAGATTGTGGACGCCGTAGTTTATGAGATCGTTTTCTTTTGTGTTGCCGAAGGATTCCAAGTAGGACATGATCTTGCTTTCTATGCTCATCGAGAGCATCCTCTCTGTTTGTTTGCTGAAGTTTTGTTAGGGCTCACTGTGGAATTTAAGAGTTGGTTAAACGAAAGTCGAAAAATAAGTTGTCCCGTCAGGGGAGTTTTGCTCGGTTCGGTTGTCAAAACCTTAAGAGCCTTCTCGCTTATGAGCATCTTGAAGGTTCCTGTGATGAGCGAGCTGCGGCGTTTGAAGGACAAGCTCAAGAGTTGTTATTTAAACGGCTTCTTTTTGGACAGGAACACGTTTCTGAAGGCCGATGACGCTGAATTTACCATGACGCCACGTAAAGGTGATGATGGTAGAATGATTGACAAGCCTATGGTAGTTTTGAAAAATGTTGCAGAGATGACCATCGATCATCAGGGCAAAATCGTGGCCGTCCGATGCATGGAGAAGCTGGGAGTTTGGGCTGACGCTTTTGAACACGCGATGAAATGGTTCAACCAATAGTGTTTGAAACAAATTTCAGAAGATTTTGGGTGATGGGCGAAAACATGATATAGCTGAGAACGGTTGGCTTAGTTCCATGGTAAGAAAAGTCGTAGTCGTAGGCATGGGTTACGTTGGAATTCCTGTGGCGGCGCTTTTCGCGGATGTTCCAGGCTTCACGGTTTTTGGTGTTCAGCGCAGGTCCAAACGTTCAGGCTGGAAGATTGAGTGGCTGAACGAAGGGAAAAACCCAATTGGAGGAGACGAACCTGGATTGTCAGATTTAGTAGCACGCGTTGTGAAGAAAGGCACGTTCAAGGTTGTTGACGATATCTCAACGTGCAAAGATGCCGAGGCCGTGTTGATTGATGTGCAGACTCCGACTGATGCGAAAAGAGTTCCTAATTATGATTCGTTGAGAGAAGTCAGTGCTGAAATTGGGAAATGTCTGAAGCGTGGCACTTTGGTCGTCGTTGAGTCTACGGTTGCGCCTGGCACAACTGAGAACCTTGTGAAGCCGATTTTGGAGAAGGCTTCGGGTTTGAAGGCTGGGAAGGATTTCTGTTTGGCGTTTTGTTACGAACGGGTTATGGTTGGTCGGTTGATCAAGAACATCGTTGATCTTCCGCGCGTTGTCGGTGGAATCAATGGGGAAAGCATTGAACGTGCTATGGAGCTGTATGGTCATATTGTCAAGGCGAAACTTTGCCCCACCGATGTTCTCACTGCAGAAGTGGCAAAGGTGGTTGAAAACACGTACAGGGACGTGAACATCGCTTATGCTAACGAAATGGCTTTGGTGTGTGAGAGTCTGGGGGTTGACGTTTTCAAAGTGCGGGAGCTTGTCAACACTTTGCCGAATGATCCGAAGAACCCTGCTTCGAACCCGGTGAGAAACATGCATTTCCCCGGCGCGGGAACTGGCGGACATTGTCTTCCCAAGGATCCTTGGCTTCTCAAGTACGGTTTGGACACCTATGGAAAATTCAAGTTCCTCCCCAAGATCATAGTCGACAGTCGAGGGACCAATGATTTCATGCCGGTTCATGTGGTTGACTTGGTTGAGGACGCGTTAGCGGAACATGGCAAGAAACTGAAAGGTGCAAAAGTGGCCATTTTGGGTGTGGCGTTCCTTGAAAACTCGGATGACACTAGAAACACGCCTTCAGCAACAATTTATGCGGAATTGAATAAACGCGGTGCAAAGCCTGTTCTTCACGATCCCATTGTGCGGGCTTTTGACCTGCCGTTCACCAGCGATCTAGACGAGGTTTTGGCTGGTGCCGACGCCGTTGTGCTTTCAACCAAACATAAGGTGTATTTGAGTTTGGATCTTGAGGAAATGCAGAAGAAACTGGCCACACCGGTTCTGGTTGATGGCAGAAATGCTTTTGCAATGGAAGCTGCAACGAAGGCTGGTCTCACTTATAGAGGCGTTGGAAAAGGCAAACACGGTTGACGAGCGTTTGGAGCGATCGAGTTGCTTGACTGCGTCTTCTGCAAGATAGTTGCTGGAGAAGCGCCCGCAAGCGTTGTTTATTCCGATGAAAAAGTCTTGGTTTTCATGGACGCTCGTCCAGTGAACCCCGGGCATGTCCTGGTAATCCCGAAAGCCCATGTTGCGGGACTAGCCGATCTGGATGAAGAAACTGGAGCCCACATATTCAAGGTTGCGATGCGAATCGCGCATGGTGTGAAACATTCGGGCGTGAAATGCGAGGGCGTCAACCTGCTGTTATCTGATGGGAAAGCTGCCTTTCAAGAAATATTTCACGTTCACTTACATGTTATTCCAAGGTTCAAAGGCGACAGCTTACGCATCAGTTTTGGACGTCAATATGAATCGAAAACTGAAGAGAAAGAACTCGAAAGAATAGCGTCAAAAATAAGAAATGTCTAGCGTTAAGGCAACCAATATTTGGGCATTTCTGCCTGTGCCGCCTTCTTTTCCTCTTGCTTTTCGGTTACTATTTTCTTCGCCAACTCGTAAGCCATTTTATGATCGAAAACTCCTTTCGGCTCTTCAACTGCCCTTTTAATGAGCAGGGCTTCGACCTTGTTTTTCAGTTTCCCAACGACGAGTGCGCCGATCCCGTGTATATTGGGCATAATCTCGGTTCCGTCAGCGTTGGAATCTAGTCCTTCAACTCCCAGTGGCGGTATGGCGTTGATGTCAACAACTATTCTGCTTTTCTTGCCGTATTTTTTGAGTACATCCAATGGGAGAAGTTGAGTTCCAGCTGCGCCTGCGGCGAGCACGATGTCTGCTTTTTCAATTGCTTGTCCAATGTCTTCTGGAGTCTGAGCTTCTACGCCTCGGACTCTTTCGCCTTCGAATTCCTCGTTTATTCTGGTGGCAACGGAAGAGGCTTTCTGGAGAGATCTTGAGGTCACGATTGCCGTGGCTTTTTCAGATGCGTAGAGTTTTGCAGCCGTCTGTCCTACTGGTCCTGTTCCGGCTAGCACGGTGACTACTTTGTTTTCGAAGCTGCCTAGTCCTTTTGCTGAAGAGAGTTCAAGTGTTTTGGCCACTGCTGCGGCGGCGGTTGTGTATGCGCCCCTGGGGTCTATTATCACGGCGATTTCAAAGGGCGGAACCATGCAGGTCTTGGTTTTCTCGAGGATTTCGTTTGCTTTTTTGAAGTCGCGTCCGTTGATGAATATTTTTGTGTGTTTTGCGCCTTCGGGTCCTCTTGGAAACAGGGCGTCGTAGACTATTTTTTCGGCGTCTTCAGGGGTGACGTTTTCGTATTTCAGCATTTCTGCATCGGGGAAGATGTCTATGGCTGTCAGCATGTCAAACGGGCTTGAATGTTTGTCTGTGTCTAGGAAAATGAAGACTGTTTTATACGGGGTTTCAGGCAAGGTGACACCTTTGGTCTAGTTGTTAAGTATGGTGAGGGTTTAAGAGTTCCCTTTTTTCAATATTGAATTTGAATCAGTAAACGGTGCGTATTTCTAATGCTTCTTCTGTTGGTTTTTCTGTGGAAATATTCCAAGTTTTGAAGCAGCGAGGAGAATGGGAACACCTGCCACAAACGATACTGCCGTGACGATTGCGTCTTCAATGTAAGAGGACGCGGCAGCCCCAACAAAAACGGCTTCAACGCCTGCGTAGCTGTCGAAAAACAGCGTGTAGAGGCCGCAGGGAACCAGCAGGAATACTCTGACAAGCGAGTCAGTTGCGATGCAAACGAATGAAACCAAAGCCAAAGTAACTGCCAAGCGTTTGGTGTTGTTTCCGAACAAGTAATTGCCGAGTTTCGCGACAGGGTATATGATAATCAGTGCGGCGAGAATGTCCAGTATGGTCCACATGGGAAGTTGTCTCCCATATGGATGGATGAAGTATGCTCCCAGCATTACCACATAAATTGCAAGAGTAGGCTTCCACTTCCCGCGAGCTAGGAACCCTGTTGCTAGAACGCTTACTGGCTCCGCGATTATGCCGAAAATCCAGAATGCGTCAGGTCGGACTGTTCGGGCGATCGTGCTGCCTAGAAAGGCAGCTAAGAATCCGGCTTGTGGACCCAGGATTATTCCTTCGATCGACTCGATGTAGATAGCCCAGTTTCGCCAAAGACCGAAAGACACGAAGTAAAGCACGACGTGCAGTGCTCCGAAAATGGCGATCAGGCTCAGCTGCTGGCTTTTTCGCATCGGACCACAAGTCTAGATGCCTGAGTTCGCACAAAAGCCTTTACACTGCTGTCGAAATGGAGATTTCGTCTGGAATTCCGCTCGCACAGCGGAGGGAGACCGCAATTGTTTAATATGAAACAGTAGAGACAGGTTACTCTTTAAGAGGGTTTGGATTGTCGCTTCTTGAAATATTGGAGAAATTGTCAAACGCCTGTGGGGTTGCTGGCAGAGAAGACGAAGTCAAGGGTTTGATGCAGAAGTTTCTGAAGCCATACGTGGATGAAGTAAGGGAAGACAAGCTTGGCAACGTCATCGCTGTGAAAGAGGGAAAAAAGAATGCTCCGAAGGTGATGCTTGCTGCCCATATGGATGAGATAGGTTTGCTTGTGAAGACTATTTCGAAAGAAGGATTTCTGCAGTTCATGAAGATCGGCGGCATTGACGATCGCGTGTTGCTGGCTCAGAAGGTTCTAGTTTGCACAGAAAAAGGACTCTTGCATGGAATAATAGGCTCTAAGCCTCCGCACATACAAAAAGAAGATGAGCGCAAGAGGGTGATGACTTATGATGAGTTGTTCATCGACATCGGTGCCGGAAGCTTGGATGAAGCACGGAAAATGGGTGTGCGAATCGGAGATCCTGTCGAGTTTGACATTAAATTCGCAAAGATTGGCAAAGACATAGTGATCGGCAAAGCCTTGGATGATCGCGTCGGCTGCGCCGCTATGGTTGAAGTGATGAAACGGTTGGAAAAAACCGAGTGTTCAGTATATGCGGTTGGCACTGTGCAAGAAGAAGTCGGTTGCCGCGGTGCGGTTACGTCTGCTTTCGGAATATATCCGGATGTGGCCTTTGCGCTTGACGTGACAGTTTCCGGAGACATACCTGGTGTGAGAGAGGTTGATTCTTCTGTGAAGCTTGGCAAAGGTCCTTCAATATGTATTGCAGATGGCGGTTTGATAACCCATCCTAAAGTGTTGAGGTTACTGGTTGATGCTGCAGAGGAAAACAAGATTCCATATCAGCTTGAGACAGCTGTGGGAGGCACAACGGATGCGAGCCGCGTTGCTTTGGCTAAAGAAGGCGTGCTAAGCGGCGTGATTTCAATCCCGACCCGTTATATTCACAGCCCGACATCGCTGTTGAGTTTGAAAGACACAGAAGAAACCGTAAAACTGACGTTGGCTGCCCTCAAGAAGGTTCCAGGCAAGTTCTAGGAGCCTCCCTCTCACGGAATAGCGTATAGTGAGGGTCGCTGCCTGCGAAAATTGAGCACAAAGCCGCCCTGCTCTTTCTTGCGAAGGGTTCTTGATCGTAAGACTTATCCGAGATGGAGACCAACCTGTTTAGTCAATGCCTGTGAATCAGGAACGAGTCGGATGAGATGAAAAAGACCGAGTATCTTGAAACATTGACTATGGTGATTTCCAGTTCTCCCTATGGAGATGAAAGAATCTGGAACGCCTTAAGACTGGCAGAAGCGTTGTCCTGTTCCGGCGCAAAGATCAAGGTCAACATTTTCCTAATCGGAGACGCTGTAAACGCCGCGAAAAAGGGGCAGAAACCTCCCAAGAGTTTCTATAACTTGGAGAAAATGCTCACGGATCTCGTCAAGATCGGCGCATGCGTCAACGTCTGCCATACTAGTGCCAATTTGCGAGGGTTGACAGAACAGGATTTGGTTGCGGGAACAGAAATAGGCACGATAACAGGACTCGCGAAATGGATAGAAGAAAGCCAAAGAATCCTCTCCTTCTAAGGGCCGCCTGACAATCGCTGCGTCTTCGATTTTGTCAGATGCAAAACTGTTTTTAGATGAACGGTTCAATATTCATCTGATTGCCAAATGCCTCGGAAGAAAAGGTTTGAGTTTCTGGAACATACTGCGGACGCCTATATTGCAGCATACGGCAAAGACTTGATCGAAGCTTTTGAAAATGCCGCAGTAGCAATGTTTGACGTCATGACTCAGATTGAAAAGGTTCGTCCGGAAATCGAGGATCACGTCAAAGTGAGAGGCAACGATGTACAGGCTCTTCTTTACAATTGGCTTGAAGCGCTGCTTGTGAAGTCTGAACTAACCCGCATGCTTTTTTCGAAGTTTATGATCTCAGAACTTGTTCAAGACTCGAAGGGGTTTAGACTCGCTGCAGGGATATGCGGGGAGAAGTTTGATCCCAAGAAGCATCTGCAGAAGGTAGGCGTCAAGGCTGTTACTTATCATCGAATGGAGATAATCAAGACTGTTGGAAAAGTCACGCTCAAATTTATACTTGACATATAGGTTCAGCCAGCAGGTTGTTTCTTGCACAACTCTTAAATGTGATTGATCAGTCGTCTTATCCACGGGGAGAGCTGGGGAACAGTGTCGCTGAACAGTTTCAAAAGTGTAGCGGAAAGAATCAGGCAATTGGAGAGTGAACGCAAGAACCTTTTGCTTGAAATTGACGAGCTTAAGAAGATGGCTGACTCGAAAGCCAAGGCTCTTGAAAGCGAGGTCAGCATGCTCAGAG
>Ga0209253_10003301_pt1 | contig 14209 bp, 15 predicted proteins | sample FrelakmetBRP12BR_FD_187145 | JGI IMG/M metagenome (GOLD analysis project Ga0209253, IMG submission 187145) | Freshwater lake sediment microbial communities from the University of Notre Dame, USA, for methane emissions studies - BRP12 BR (SPAdes)... | ecosystem: Environmental > Aquatic >...
GGTGTGCCGGGGTCGATCGACTCGGGCCCGGCCGGCGCAGCGGCGAGCGCGCTCGCGGTCGATCTCGGGCTGGTCGCGCTCTTCGGCCTGCAGCACAGCGTGATGGCACGGCCCGGAGCGAAGGCACGGCTGCTGCGCGTCGTCCCCGCGGCGCTCGAACGCGCGGTGTACGTGGCGGCGAGCGCCGCGGCGCTGCTCGCGATCTTCGCCCTCTGGCGCCCGCTCCCGGAACCCGTGTGGTCGGTCGCGCACCCGGCTGCCCGGGCCGCGCTCTGGGGGCTGTTCGTTGGCGGCTGGGGAGTCGCCGTCGCCGCCACCTTCGCCATCGACCACTTCGAGCTCTTCGGGCTCAGGCAGGCCTGGCGGCACCGCCGGGCGGAGCCGCATGTCCCGGCGCCGTTCCAGACGCCGGCGCTCTACCGGATGGTCCGCCACCCCATGCAGCTCGGGACACTGCTCGGCCTGTGGGCGACGCCGACGATGAGCCGCGGCCACCTGCTCTTCGCCGGCGCGATGACGGTCTACGTCCTCGTGGGACTCCGGCTGGAGGAGCGCGATCTCGTGCGGACGTTCGGTGACCGCTACCGTGCCTACCAGGCCCGCGTGCCCATGCTGATCCCGCGCTGGCCGCGTCTCCGAGAACGCGGGTGATGGGCTGAAGGCCTACCGCTCGTCGCCGCCGGCAGAGCGTCGCCTCCGCGCGGACGCCGCGCAGGCGGCGAAGAAGACGACGTGGGCCAGGTTCGGTGCGGCAGGGACGAGGAACGCCGCGAGCCACGGCGAGAGTGGCCCGGAGAGCGCGAGCACGACCGTCACCAGTGCGGGGGTGAGCCATGCCAGTCGCCTCGCCCGCGTGCGGGCGACCCCGAGCGCGAACGCCGCCGACGCGCCCAGCACGAGGAGCGTCCCCACCGCCCAGAGCGCGACCAGCACGGGCGCGTCCGCCACCGCCGCGAGCGGGTTGCGGTCGGGCACGCCGGCCCCGAGCCCCGCCCGGACGTGCCACCCCGTGAGCCCGTGGATCAGGGTGCCGACGGCGGCGACGCCGAGGCCGAGGCGCTCGACGAGCGCGGCCGCGCCGGCGGAGCCGGGCGCCGCACGCCGCGCCGCCATGCGATAGCCGGCCGCGTAGCACGGGATCGCGACCACCCCGAGCGCCGTCCCGACCCACAGCACGCCCGCCCCCAGCCGGGGCAGGCCGAGCTCCTCGCGTCCCCCGTTCGCGACGGCGAGCATGAGGAGGTCGCCGAGGGTGGCGACGATCGCGGCGACGACGGGCATCGCAGGTCAGGGCGCGATAGCATCCTTGCCGCCCGTGCGCACCGGTATGCGCCGTTGCGCGGCACGGCGCGCCCGAGCAGCCATCCGTCGAGAACCACTGGTACTGCCGCACCTCCGCCAGCGCCGCGAACGGGCTGCGGATGGCCGTTCGTCGACTGATTCGGCACGGCGAGATGCGGGCCTCCCTCGTCGCCCCCCGGCCGGCTGGAGCGGGCGCGACGGGTTTCCGGGCGCCGGCCGTTTCAGGGGCAAGGACGGAGCCGGATGCCCCGGCTCCACGACGAGGAGGACCGACGATGCCGAAGACGACGATCCCGATGCTGGCCGCCGCAGCGGTGCTGCTGGGGCTGACGGCCGTGCCGGTGGCCGCCTGCCCGCCGCCGGAGGAGCTGGCGCAGGCCCGCGACGCGGCCTTCGCCCAGGCGGACGCCGACTCGAACGGGGCGCTGACGGCCGCCGAGTTCGCGACCTTCCACGAGGCCATGCTGCGGGCCATGGCGCAGGCGCGCTTCGAGCGGGCCGACGCCAACGGCGACGGCCAGGTGACGTTGCAGGAGCTCGAGCAGGCTCGCCCGCCACGGGGCCACCGCCGCGGCCCGCGCGCGGAGAGCTGAGAGTCGGGATACGGTAGCGGCGCGCGTTCGCCGTGCCGGCGGCCATGGTAGGCTGATGACCGGCGCGGCGGGTTGGGGCACGCGTCGAGCCGGATGGACGCCTCCGATGACGAGCTGGTGGAGCGCGTGGGCCGCGGCGACGGCGAGGCGTGCCGTATCCTCGTGGAGCGGCACCTGGGCAGGATGCTGGCCTTCGCGGCGCGGGTGCTGGGGAGCCCCAGCGAGGCGGAGGACGTGGCCCAGGAGGTGTTCGCGCGCGTCTGGACGCATGCCGGCCGCTGGCGGCCGGGCGGTGCCCGCTTCACGACCTGGCTCCACCAGGTGGCGCTCAACCTCTGCCGCGACCGCCTCGCCCGGCGGCGCGAGGTGCCGCTCGATGCCGCGTCCGATCCGGTGGACCCCGCGCCCACCCCGGCCTGCCGTTTGGAGGAGGCCGAAGTGAGGCGCGTGGTCGGCCAGGCGGTGACGGCGCTCCCCGAACGCCAGCGGGTGGCGCTGGTGCTCTGCCACTACCAGGGGCTGAGCAACGTGGAGGCGGCAGACATCATGCACGTCGGCGTCGAAGCGCTCGAGTCGCTGCTGGCCCGCGCGCGGCGCACGCTGCGCGAGCGGCTCCGGGCGGTTGCGCCCGGGCTGCTCGAGGGATGACATGGCGGCCGACCGCATGACGCTCGAGCGCCTCACCGTGATCCTCGACGCCTACGGCGCCGATCCCCGGCGCTGGCCCGCGGCCGAGCGCGACGCCGGCCTCGCGCTACTGGAAGGCTCGGCCGACGCGCGCGCCCGGCGGGAGGCTGCGGCCGGGCTCGACGTGCTGCTCGACGGCGTGTCGCCGGTGCGGCCGAGCCCCGAGCTGTCGGCGCGCGTTCTCGCGACCGCGCCGCAGGCCGGTGGCGGACCGCCGGCTGTCCGCGGGCGGCCGCTGCGGACACGCATCGTCGTCGGCGCCGCCGCGCTCGCCGCAGCCGCGAGCCTGGCGCTGTGGCTCGGGCGCGATCCCGGGGGCGCGATCCCGGCGCTCGACGCCGCCGCGCTGGCGCAGCTCGACGCCTACGACACGCCGACCGACATCCTCCTCGCCGACGACGACCCCGACCTCGAGGAAACGGTGCCCACGTTCGGCTGCGACGACCCGACGTTCCCCTGCGCCGAGAACGGGAGCGCGTCGCCGCGGCCCTCCGCGGCGCACCCGCTGCCGACGAAGGAGATGCGCGCATGACACGAACGAGTCGACTGACGGTGGCCGCGATGGTCCTCGCCTGCGCGGGCCTCGGCTGGGCGCAGCCCGAGATGATGGACGGCCCGCCCATGCGGCCGCCCGCCTTCGTCCGGGAGCTGTTCCCGCCCTCGCTCATCATGCGCCACCAGAGCGACATCGCGCTCAGCGCGGCGCAGCGCGAGGCGATCACCAAGGAGATCGGCGAGGTGCAGCCGCGGCTGCTCGCGCTGCGCTGGGAGCTCGAGGAGAAGACCGCCGCGCTGGGCAAGCTCCTCGCCGCCGAGCGGGTGGACGAGACGGCGGCGCTCGAGCGCGTCGACCGGGTGATGCAGCTCGAGGAGCAGATGAAGCGCATCCACCTCGGGATGTTGATCCGGCTGAAGAACCAGCTCAGCGCGGAGCAGCAGGCCACCCTGCGCACGTTGCGGCTACGCCGGCTGCGCGAGCGGGCCGACGCCTGGCGGGGCGGGCGGAGCCGACCGGAGGCGCCGGAGGACGAGCCCGAGGCGCCCGGAGGGCCCGAGCCGCCGGAGCCGTAGGCCGGAACCCCGCCAGCGGCTGCGCGGAGGCCCGCGCCCGCATGTGGGCCGGCGCGCGGTGGCTCGTCCTTGCACGGTCGACCCGGCCGGCCCGGCATGGCATGACCGGAGCGTCGAACCATCGGCAACCGAGGAGGGCAGGGTGGAAGCGAAACAGCTGGCAGAGCGCCGCAAGTCCCTGGAGGAGGATTTCTTCACCAAGGAGAGCGAGCGGCTGCGCCTCGAGCTGCGCGCCCGGCGCGAACGGGAGAGCACGAAGGCGGCGCTGCGCACCGCCGGAATCAGCAGCGAGGCGCTCCTCGAGCGCCTGACCGATCTGGGGATCGATGCCGAAGCCGTCGCCGCGCTCGGCCTCGTGCCGCTGGTGGCCGTCGCCTGGGCGGACGGCACGGTCGACGACCGGGAGCGCGATGCGGTGCTGCGCGCGGCGCGCGACGCCGGCCTCGCGGAAGACCAGCCGGGCTTCCAGCTGCTGCGCGGATGGCTCGCCCACGCGCCGGAGGCGCATCTGCTCGAGGTGTGGGGCGAGTACGTTCGCGCTCTGTGCGCGGAGCTGGAGCCCGACCGCCAGCGCGAGTTCCGCGAGCAGCTCCTCGGGCGGACGCGCGCCGTCGCCGAGGCGGCCGGCGGGTTCCTCGGCCTCACCTCGAAGATCTCCGCCAGGGAGCAAGCCGTAATCGCGGAGCTCGAGCGCGCCTTCGGCGCCGGCTGAACCGCCCCGCCGACGTCGGGCGGCTGGTTCGCTGCGGCTGGGCGCCGCCAGCGTCGAGGCGCATCTTCACGGCGCGCGGAGGGTGGCCGCTGCCCGGTGACCCGCCGCGTGTGTCCTCGGGTCGACTCCGGGAGGGGACGCTGGGCACTATGTGGGCACCAGCGTGACTCCACGGGAGGATTCGACGCGATCGGTCGTGGCCCCTCCGGTGCCCGTGGTGCACGCGAAGCCGAAGCAAACCTGTGATCCCGTGGGACCCTGCAGGCCGGCGAGCCCCGCGGCCGCCAGGTCGAGCGTCGTCTCCTTCTTCCGACAGGCGTCACGGACGAACACGTCGCCGGACCTCTTCGCACACGACCTCGGCGCCGGCCGGCGCGCAAAGCAAGAGAGAAGCCAATGTCCCAATGGCAGTCATCGTCCTTGTGCGTATCATGCGGCCTCCTTTGTCAGCGTCTGGTGCCGTGGGGCAGGTGCCCGAGCGCCCGCCGGGCCTCGAGCCGTCCTCCGGCGCCCGCACAGCCGGGCCGCGTGGCTGTGGCCCGTGCCGGGCTTTCGTCGCTTCGTCATCCGCTAGCGGGCTACGGCGCGGACCCTCGAGGTCATCCGCGTGCTCCACGCGTGCAACCAACGCAGGACCGCCGCGCGCTTCGCCCCTTCCCGAGGGTCGAAGCCCTCGACTGCCGGCCGTCTCGCCGAGGTCGGCGGGCTCGGTTGGGTCGAGGTCGAAGCCGGCGGGCGGCGAACCGTCGCCCGTCGTGGTGCCTGCGTCCGAGACGGCATATCGTCCCGAGCGTGAAGATCACCACTCGGGCCGCGGTCAGCCACCTGGCGATCCTCCTCCTGCTCGCGGCGGCGCCCGTGCTGGCCGCCGAGCCGTGTCCGCGGGGAAGCGACGTCGCGCTGTGGACCTCGCCCCGCGAGCCGCGGCCAGGACGGCCGCTCCGCATCGTCGCGGTGTCCGAGAGCGGGCCGCCGGGCGAGCTGGTGGTCTGGGCCGGCGACGGCACGCCCATCGAGGCCGCCGTCGTGCGCCAGGGTGGGCCGCCGTGGAGCCTGGTCGCGACGGTGGCATCGACGTCCCCCGGCGTCGACCGCGTGGAGGTGCGGCGCGGGGACGGTGTCGCGGCGTGCCGCGAGATGTCCCCCAGCGGGCCGGGGCCGACACGGGAGCCGGGGCGGGGGTCGGAGCCGGCGCCGGGCTGGGACCGTGCCAGCGAGGCGCTGTACGCGGCGTGGATCGAGCACCTGTTCGCGGCGCCGCCCGACGAGACCCTGGCCTTCCCAGCGCTCGACGTCGTGCTCCGGAACCCTTCCCGGAACTTCCTGCACGGCCATCTCGGGCTGGGCGAGGACGATGCAGGCGGGCCCCGCGTCCAGCTGACGCCGGACTGCGCCGACCTGCCGTATGTCCTGCGTGCCTACTTCGCGTGGAAGCTCGGCTTGCCGGTCGGCTTCCGGAGCTGCAGCCGGGGCACGGCGGCGACCCCACCCCGCTGCGGCCCGCCGACCGTGCTCGTGCCTGCGCCCGACCTGCGCTCGTTCGCGGGACTGATGCAGCGGCTCATGGACGCCGTGCACTCCGGCAACGCGCGCACCGCCCTCGACGACGACGCCACCGACTTCTACCCGCTTCCCCTCGCGCGCGACGTCCTCCGGCCGGGCACGGTCTACGCCGACCCGTACGGCCACACCCTGGTCGTCGTGCAGTGGGTGCCGCAGACCGCCGAGCGCAGCGGCCTGCTCCTCGCCGTCGACGCGCAGCCCGACAACTCCGTCGGCCGCAAGCGATTCTGGGAGGGGACGTTCCTCTTCGCCCGCACGCCGAGCGCGGGACCAGGCTTCAAGGCCGCCCGCCCGCTCGTGCGCGGCGCCGACGGCGCTGTGCGGCCGCTCGCCAACGCCGCGCTCACCGGCCACGGCGCCTTCACCGCGTTCGACGACGAGCAGGCCGCGATGTCGCCCGACGCCTTCTACGGACGCATGGCGGCGCTCATCGACCCGGACGGCCTCGCCCCGGAGCGGGCCTACGAGGCGACGCTGGACGCGCTCGTCGAGCAGCTCGAGGCCCGGGTCCGCTCGGTCGACAGCGGCGAGGAGTGGATGCGCGCCCACCCCGGCACGGTCGTCCGCATGCCCGCCGGCGCCGCCATCTTCGAGACCACCGGGCCGTGGGAGGACTACGCGACGCCGGCGCGCGACCTGCGGTTGCTGATCGCGATGCGCGTGCTCTCCGAGCTGCCGGCCCGCATCGAGCGCCATCCCGAGCTCTTCGTGCTCGGCGGCCGCAGCTCCGCCGAGGCGCGCGCAGCGGTCGAGAGGCTCCACGGCGTGCGCACGGCCGAGCGGTCGATCTCGTACGAGCGCAGCGACGGCGGCCCGTGGCGGCTGACGGTCGCAGAGGTCCTCGCGCGCCGCGAGCGCCTGGAGACGGCCTACCACCCGAACGACTGCGTCGAGGTGCGCTGGGGCGCGGCGGAGGGCAGCGCCGAGCACGCCACCTGCCGGCGCCGCGCGCCGGCGGACGAGCGCGCGCGGATGGAGACGTACCGTCCGTGGTTCCGCGAGGGGCGGCGGCCGCCGCGGTGAGGCGGGCGGCCGGGCCACCTCACCTGCGCAGGCCCTGCATCCTGGGCCGCACGTTCCCACGGCTGCCACGCCTCCCCCTGCCGGCGAGCCACCTGTGGGAGCGGCCAGGACCGGGGCCGGTGCAGCGGCCCCGGGGAAGAGGTGGAGCGGGGGTTGCTTCCCTGGCCGGCATGGCGCGGGACGTCCTCGCCGTGCTCTGGTTCTTCGTGCCGGCGTTCCTCGGGAACATGGCCCCCGTTTTCGTCCAGGGGCATTTCGCGTGGCTCGCCCGCCCGCTGGACGCCGGGCGCTGCTGGCGCGGCCGACGGCTCCTCGGCGACCACAAGACCTGGCGCGGGGTCGTGGCCGGCGTCGTCGCCGCCGTAGTGACGTTCACGCTCCAGCGGGCCGTCCACCGCGCCGGCATGCTCGAGAGCCTCGCGCTGATCGACTACGGGACGGCGTCCCTCCTGCCCGGCGTGCTCCTTGGCCTCGGTGCGCTCGTCGGCGACGCGCTCAAGTCGGTCGTCAAGCGCCAGCTCGACATCGCGCCCGGCGCCAGCTGGCTGGTCGCCGACCAGCTCGACTTCTACCTCGGCGCATACCTGTTCGCTCTGCCGATCGCCGCCGTGCCGCTGGTGCCCGCGCTCCTCGCCGCCCCCATCGTGTTCGTCGGCGCCATCCTGACCACGGCCTCGGGATACGGGCTCGGGCTGAAGGAGTCCTGGATATGAGCGGGCGCCGGGGCCGCGCGGGCCGGCGCGATCGCCCGGTCGGGCAGGCGCCGGCCGCCTGAGCGGCAGAGGAGGCGGTTTCGAGTGGCGAGCGCGCGTGGGTGCATGCTATCTTGGCGGCGCCGTGGACTCCGATGCCGCCGAGCACCAGCGCTTCCTGGCCGAGGCGATCGCGGTTGCCGTCGCCGGCGTTACCGACGGGCAGTGTGGCCCCTTCGGGGCCGTCGTCGTGAAGGACGGCACCATCATCGCACGCGGGCACAACCAGGTCGTCGCGACCAACGACCCGACCGCCCATGCGGAGCTGGTGGCGATCCGCGCCGCCTGCCGTGTGCTCGGGACGTTCCAGCTCGAGGGCTGCGCGGTCTACGCGAGCTGCGAGCCGTGCCCGATGTGCTTCGGTGCGCTCTACTGGGCGCGGCCGCGCGCGGTGTACTGGGCGGCGACCCGCGACGACGCGGCGGCGGCGGGGTTCGACGACGCCTTCGTCTACGCCGAGCTGGCGCTGCCGCCGGAGGCGCGGCGGCTCGAGATGCGCCGGGTGGCGGTGGCGGACGCGGGCCGTCCCTTCGCCGCCTGGCTCGCGCTCGCCTCGCGCGTGCCGTACTGACGGCCCCGCCGGCCCGGCGGGGTCCGCCGGCGGGCGCGTCGCTCGCTGGCCGCCGCCCCCGTCTCGGCGTTGCCCCGCGTCCTCGTCGCCCTTGACCCCGGTCGCACCCCCGCGTACGCCACCGCGCGTGCAGCGCTTCCGCGACCGCGTCGTCTTCCTCACCGGCGCCGCCTCCGGCATCGGCCGGGCGACGGCCGAGCGTCTCGCCGCCGAAGGTGCCTCGCTCTGGCTGGCCGACGTGCAGGAGGAGCCGCTGCAGGCGCTGATCGCCGCGCTGGGCGCGGATGGCGCTGCGGCCGAGGGCCGTCGCTGCGACGTCAGCGAGGAGCAGGACGTCGACGCCGCGGTCGCCGCATGCGTCGCGCGCTTCGGGCGCCTCGACGTGCTCTGCAGCGTGGCCGCGATCCTGCGCTTCGACCACTTCCACCAGATCCGCACCGCCGACTGGAACCGCGTGCTCGCCGTGAACCTCACCGGCACCTTCTTCGCCTGCCGTGCGGCCCTGCCGCACCTGCTCGAGACGCGCGGGAACATCGTCAACGTCTCCTCCACGGCTGCGGTGCACGGGCAGCCGTGGGCGGGGGCGTACGCGGCGTCGAAGGGCGGGATCCTCGCCATGACGCAGTCGATCGCCACCGACTACGCGAAGCAGGGGCTGCGCGCGAACTGCGTCCTGCCCTGCGACATCGCCACGCCGATCTTCCAGGAGTTCCAGCTGCCCGAGGGTGCCGACCCGAAGCTCGTGCGCCGCGTGATGGCCCCGCGCGGCTCCGGGAAGCCGGCCGACGTGGCGGCCGTGATCGCCATGCTCGCCTCGGACGACGCCGCGCACATGACCGGCGCGGCGATTCGCGTCGACGGCGGCACCTGGGCGTGAGCGGGGGCGCCGGGCCCGCGCGGCCCCCCGCCGTGCGCCCTCATCCCGGAGAGCCGCGGCATCGCGGCCGACGACGATGGGACCATGGACGTCGGAGCGAAAGGGCCGGGTCGCGTGCACGGCGGTGGGCGGGGCCCGCCGCGGTGCCGCTGACCGCGGCGCACCGCCCGTTCCTGGCGCTCGAGCAAGGCATCGGCTCGGCGCTCGTGAGCCTCGTATCGCACTGCGCGCACTGTCGGACCGGACGTCATGACGCTTTGCGGCGATCGGGAAGCTCCGGGCCAAGCCGTCCCGCTAGTGCGAACGACCGTTCGATTTCTGGTGGCTGACCGCTGGCATGCCGACTGCAGTCCGCGAATTCTGGTACCCCCTGATGACGCATCCCGGCATCCCACCCCTCCCACCCCCGGCTGTTCCGGTCGATGGTGCCCTGCAGGCCACCTTCGAGGTGGTGCTCGCCCTCCTGGCCACCTTCGCCCTCCTGACGCTTGCGGTGCTGCTGGTCCGGGCCATCGGCGGGAAGTCGTTCGGCCGGGGGACGGGTGGGCCGGACCGCGGGCCGCGGCCGCCCCGCCGGCGGACGGGCTCGGAGCGAGGCCACACCGCCGTACTCCCGCGCGGCGGTGGGCTCCGTCCCCGCGGCGATACGGTCGGCTGACCGCCTGATCTGCAGCGCCGCGCTCCGTCGCGCGGCATGATCGAGCCGGACGGCGCGCGCCGGTCCGGTGTCGCAACCCCCGGAATTTGCGCTCTGCTTCGCACCGCTCGGCGGCTCCTGCTATATCCGACCGGTCAGCTCCGCGAAGACGAGAGGAGTGCGAATGCTCGAGGGGGGTGCGAGTTCCGCCAAGCGGATCGAACGGCGCGAGAGCATGGTCGTTCGCCTGGCCGGCGACTCGGGGGACGGGATGCAGGTGACCGGGACCCAGCTCACGGGCGAGTCGGCCCGGGCGGGCAACGACCTCGTCACGCTGCCGGACTTCCCGGCAGAGATCCGCGCGCCGGCCGGCACACCCGCCGGTGTCAGCGCCTTCCAGCTGCAGTTCAGCGCCCGGGCCGTGCTCACGCCGGGCGACGAGGTCGACGTCCTGGTCGCCATGAACCCGGCGGCGCTGCGGTCCAACATCGACGACCTGCGGCCGGGCGGCATCCTGATCGTCGACCGCGAGGCCTTCACCGAGGCGAACCTGCGCAAGGCCGGATACGAGCGGAATCCCCTCGAGGACGGCACCCTGGCCCGCTGTCAGGTGTTTCCGGTCGAGGTGACCCGCCTCACCACCGCCGCGCTGAAGGACCTCGGCCTCTCGGCCCGCGAGGCGACTCGCTGCCGCAACTTCTTCTGTCTCGGCCTGGTCTCCTGGCTGTTCCACCGGCCGGTGGAGATCACCGAGGAGTGGGTGCGCAGCCGCTACGCCAAGCAGCCGCAGTTCGTGGAAGCGAACCTGCGCGCGCTGCGCGCCGGGCTCGCATACGGCGAGAACACGGAGCTGCTCGCGGTGTCGTACGAGGTGCCGCCGGCGACGATCGCGCCGGGCACCTACCGGACGGTCAATGGCAACACGGCCGCGGCGATCGCGCTGGTGGCGGCAGCCGAGATGGCAGACCTGCCGCTCTTTCTCGGCAGCTATCCCATCACGCCCGCCAGCGACATCCTGCACGAGCTCTCGGCGCTGAAGCGTTTCGGCGTCGTCACCTTCCAGGCCGAGGACGAGATCGCCGGCATCGGCTCGGCGCTCGGCGCGGCCTTCGGTGGCGCGATCGGCGTCACCACGACGAGCGGACCGGGGCTGGACCTGAAGGCCGAGACCATGGGCCTGGCGATCGCCATCGAGCTGCCGCTCGTCATCATCGACATCCAGCGCTCCGGACCCTCCACGGGCATGCCCACCAAGACCGAGCAGGCCGACCTGCTGCTCGCGCTCTACGGTCGCCACGGCGAGGCGCCGGTGCCGGTGCTGGCTCCGGCGACCCCGGCCGAGTGCTTCTCGGTGGTCTACGACGCCGTCCGCTTCGCCGTCTCTTACATGACGCCGGTGATCGTGCTCAGCGACGGCTACCTCGCCAACGGCTCCGAGCCCTGGCTGGTGCCGTCGCCCGAGCAGCTGGCGCCGATCCCCGTGACGTTTCGCACCGACCCGCAGGGCTTCTTTCCCTACCTCCGCGACCCTGGGACGCTGGCGCGACCGTGGGTGCGGCCCGGCACGCCGGGGCTCGAGCACCGCGTGGGCGGCCTGGCCAAGGCGCCGGGGACGGGCAACGTCAGCTACGCCCCGCAGGACAACGAGCAGATGGTGCGGCTGCGCGCGGACAAGGTCGCCGGCATCGCGCGCGAGTATCCGCCGCTCGAGGTCTTCGGCCCGGCCGAGGGCGACCTGCTGGTGCTGGGGTGGGGCAGTACGTTCGGCGCGATCCGCCAGGCGGTGGCGGAGCTGCAGGCGGTGGGGCGCGGGGTGGCGCACGTGCACCTGCGCCACCTGAATCCGCTGCCGAGCGACCTGGGCGCGGTACTCGCACGCTATAGGCACGTGCTGGTGCCCGAGCTCAACCTGGGACAGCTCGTCCGCGTCGTGCGTGCGGAGTACCTGGTCCCCGCCGTCGGCTTCGCGAAGGTGCAGGGCCGGCCCTTCAAGGTCGGGGAGATCGTCACGCGCTGCGAGCGGCTGCTCGCGGGCGAGCGCGAGGAGGCGGCGGCATGAGCGCGGGCGCGAGCCGCAAGGATTTCGTCACCGACCAGGAAGTGCGCTGGTGTCCCGGCTGCGGGGACTACGCGATCCTGGCGCAGGTGCAGAAGGTGCTGCCCGAGCTGGGCGTGCCGCGCGAGAACTTCGTGTTCGTCTCCGGCATCGGCTGCTCCAGCCGCTTCCCGTACTACGTGAACACCTACGGCGTGCACGGCATCCACGGCCGCGCGCCGGCGATCGCGACCGGTCTCAAGGTGTCGCGGCCGGAGCTGTCGGTGTGGATCGTCACCGGCGACGGCGACGCGCTCTCGATCGGCGGCAACCACGTGATCCACCTGGCGCGCCGCAACCTCGACGTGAACGTGCTGCTCTTCAACAACCGCATCTACGGGCTCACCAAGGGGCAGTACTCGCCCACGTCCGAGATGGGGAAGCAGACGAAGAGCACGCCGATGGGCTCGCTCGACCGGCCCTTCGACCCGCTCGCGCTGATGCTCGGAGCCGCGGCGACCTTCGTGGCGCGCGGCATCGACGTCGAGGCGAAGCTGCTGCAGGGGCTGCTCCGGCGCGCCCATGCGCACCGGGGCACCGCCTTCGTCGAGATCCTCCAGAACTGCAACGTCTTCAACGACGGGGCGTTCGATGCCCTCACCGACAAGGCCAGCAAGAGCGAGCACGTCCTGCTGCTCGAGCACGGGGCGCCGCTCGTGTTCGGCGCGAAGCGCGACAGGGGCATCAGGCTGCGCGGGCGGACGCCCGAGGTGATCGAGCTCGGCGACGGGCTCGGCGAGGCGGACTGCGCCGTCCACGACGAGACCGACTCGACGCTGGCGTGGGTGCTCGCGCACATGGCCCCTCCCGAGTTCCCGACGCCGCTCGGCGTGCTCTACGCCGTCGACCGTCCCCGCTACGAGGAGGGCGTGGCCGCCCAGATCGCCCAGGCGCAGGCCAAGGGCCCGGGCGATCTCGCGGCGCTGCTCCGCGGCGGCGACACCTGGGTCGTCTCGTAGCGCCGCCCGTCCGTGACCCGCACGGCTGTCTCCAGCGCGGCCCGCGTGCTACGCGGCCCGGCTGGAGGGCCAGCGACGATGTACCAGGAGATCCAGCTCGAGATCGCCGATCCGGTGGCGACCATCACGCTCGACCGGCCGCAGGCGCTGAACGCCTGGACGACGCGCATGGGCGCCGAGGTGAAGCATGCGCTCGCCGCCGCCGAGCGCGACACCCGTGTGGTCGGCATCGTGATCACCGGGGCGGGCCGGGGATTCTGCGCCGGCGCCGACCTGAACGACCTGCGCAGCATGACCGAGGGACGGTATCGCGACGAGGCTGCCCCCGAGCTGGCAGCGGACCCCGGTGACCCGGAGGCGGGCGAGTCGTTCCGCGGCACGTACACGTACCTCGCCTCGATCCGCAAGCCCGTCATCGCCGCCATCAACGGCCCGACGGCCGGCATGGCGGTCCCGATCGCCCTGGCCTGCGACCTGCGCTATGCCTCCGAGCGCGCGACCTTCACGACCGCCTTCTCGCGCCGGGGGCTGATCGCCGAGTGGGGTATCAGCTGGCTCCTCCAGCGGGTGTGCGGCACGGCGCATGCGCTCGACGTGCTGCTGTCGGCCCGGAAGTTCGACGCCGCCGAGGCCGCGCGGATCGGGCTGGTGAACCGGGTCGTGCCCCACGACGAGCTGCTGCCGTTCGTGCGCGGCTACGTCGAGGACCTCGCGGCCAACTGCTCGCCGGCGTCGATGGCGATCATGAAGCGCCAGGTGTGGCAGCACTGGACATCGGAGCTGGGTCCGGCCGAGCGCGAGGCGGTGGCGCTGATGCTGCAGAGCTTCGAGCGCCCCGACTTCCGCGAAGGCGTGACCTCGTTTCTCGAGAAGCGGCTGCCCAGGTTCCGCCGCATCGGCGACGGCTGAGCCGCGCGCATGCGACGGAGCATGTCGGCTCGGGGAGCGGGCGGCGTTCGACGCATGCGAGCGCGTCTCGCCGGCCTGGGGCTCGTCGCCGCGCTCGGACTGATCGCCTGCGGCGCCCGGGCGCCGAGGCTTCCCGCCGACGAGATGTCCGGATTCCTCGACGACTACTCGCGCCTCGCGCCCGGCGGACCCGACCAGCCGTCCTTCGTGTACCGCGACCCGCAGGCCAGGTGGGATGCCTACGACCGGATCCTCTTCGAGCCGGTCACGATCTGGCGCAGCGGCAGGGGATCGCTCGCAGACATCCCGGGCGCCGATCTCGAACGGCTCGCGTTCGAGCTCCAGCGCAGCGTGCGCGCGCAGCTGGAGCGGCACTTCGAGCTCGTCGACCGCCCGGGGCCCGGCGTGCTCCGGGTCCGTCTCGGGCTCACGCAGGCGCGGCAGGCCGATCCCCTGCT
>Ga0209253_10003302_pt1 | contig 14207 bp, 15 predicted proteins | sample FrelakmetBRP12BR_FD_187145 | JGI IMG/M metagenome (GOLD analysis project Ga0209253, IMG submission 187145) | Freshwater lake sediment microbial communities from the University of Notre Dame, USA, for methane emissions studies - BRP12 BR (SPAdes)... | ecosystem: Environmental > Aquatic >...
GACGACGGGCGGCCCTTCATTGTAGTAGTAGTTGTTAATTACATCGGGATTTGAATATTGGCCGTAATCTGCCGGCGGCTCATTTTGAACAACCTCACCCCGGGAATCAGCGATAACAGATAGACCCATCTCAGCGGTGAGACCTTGAAATGCCATGAGAGCCTTATCCCTGTTTAATGCTAACCTCCCAGAATCGGCTGCCTGGATGATCGCATTTTGTAACTCTCCGGCAATATCGGGCGTAATGGGGTAGTCGCCAATCCAGCCGTTTCTGGGTGCTATACCTGCTGAGGCCAGTGCACTTTCAGCCTCTGCCTCACTACCGGATGAACCCATCTTCAGCCTATCCGCCAGTTTGAGTGCAAACTCACCCTCGCGGACAAGGATCTGCGCTATTGGAGGAGCCACTTGCTGAGCCTGTCCAAGACCCGCAAATGGTATCAGAAGTAGGCCGCCAACCACAATGATCGAAAGAATCCTTTTCATTTTCCTTTTCTCAAGTTCGAGATTACTCTCAGTTTTTCACCTTGTCAATACCCTTGACATCCCTTGCATCAAACCCACTCAAACTATTAGACGTAGGAAAATGGAATTTATTCTATGAACTTAGATATGAATCATCGCCAGCGAGAAGTTTTCTTGGCAGGATTTGTAACATGGTGAACAAAAAGGGATTTCACTCCCAGAAAAGTCGTGGGATTTTCATGACTGCTTCTGATACTGATCTGGAGTAGGAAAGAGACCCACGCGGACATGGATCTGAGATCGGATTCAATCACTATTTTTGGAGAAAATAGGTTTCGTCAGCGGTAAGGGTAAAGAGAAAATGAGGAAATAGTTTTGGGGGTCGAAAAAAGAAGTGCTGATGATTACCAAATTTAAATCGTGCATACTTTGCGAAAATGCTGGATTATTGATTTCAGGAGAACTCAGTGACATGGGAATCCTATAAATCGATCCATTTCTATATTCCAAGAAATGGACAATCGGCCTCTGGTTTAATATAATTTCTCGGTCTGTTTAAAAAAATGAAGATTCTTCTTATTCAACCGCCCATTCAGGATTTCTATCAGACCTCCATCCGGACTCAACCGATTGGATTGGCTTATCTCGCTGCTTCATTGAAAGCCCATGGTCATGAGGTCGAGATCCTGGATTGTCAAACCGAAAGAAAAAAGTCCATCCCCATTCCCCCTGAACTTTCTTATCTTCGAGATCTCTATCCTTTCAATGATCGGAGTCCTTTTAAACTTTACACCGGTTATTACCATTTCGGAATGGGATGGGAAGAGATCAAGAAGAAGATTCAGGATTCAAAGGCTGATGTTTTTGGGATTTGCTCTTCTTTTACACCTTATCATGAAGAAGCATTAGAGATTGCTCGAATCATCAAAGAATGGGACCAAAAGAAAATGGTTGTGATGGGAGGAGCCCATATCAGTTGTGACCCAGAGGGTATCCTGCAAAGTCCTTTTGTTGATTATGCTGTTTTGGGTGAGGGGGAGATTCGATTCCCGTTTTTAATAAAGACGATTGCAAAGAAAGAATTCAAAGAGATTGCAGAAATGGATGGGATTGGGTTTCGACGGAAGGGTAGGCTTAGCATTAACCCTCTTCAAACCTTTATAAAAGATCTCGATTCCCTCCCTCCTCCTGCGAGGGAACTGCTTGATCTGGACCGTTATCGTATGAGGAAGAAACGATCCACCATGATCCTTACCAGCCGGGGGTGCCCGCACGGATGTGCTTACTGCTCAGCTCATCTTGTGATGGGAGCCTCATTCAGGACTCGAACTCCAGAGGCCATCCTTAAAGAGATGGTGGAGTGCCGTAAACGATATGATATTGAGGTTTTTGATATTGAAGATGATAATTTTACCTTGGATCGGGAGCGTGCCAAGAGATTGATGGGTCTGGTGATCGAAACCTTTGGAGAGGAGGAGCTTGAGCTATCTGCGATGAATGGCGTCTCCTTTACCGCTTTGGATGAAGAGCTTTTAAAACTCATGAAAAGATCAGGGTTTAAAACAATCAATCTTTCCTTGGTCAGCACCGATCCTTTAACCAAAGAGAAAATGGGAAGGCCCAAGGAGGCAACAGGATTTGATAACATCTTAGAGAAGGCTGAACAAGTTGAACTAAACGTGATCGCCTATGCCCTCCTGGGAATGCCTGGGCAAACTATTGAGGAGATGGTGGATACCCTTATCTACTTGATGAGGAAAAAAGTCCTCATCGGCCCGAGTATCTATTACCCCACCCCTAAAACGCCTCTTTTTGAGAGATGCAAAAAGGATGGGATTCTTCCCCCTCATCTTTCGCAGTGGCGGTCAAGCGCCTTTCCCATCGAAACGAAGGAATTTAATCGGCTTGATTTATTGACTCTTTTTCGTCTGGCGAGAGCCATTAATTTTATCAAGGGAAAGATGGATGAAGAAGAGTTAGAAGAGGGGTTGACGTGGAAAGAACTCTTTCGAAGATTGAAAGAAAAGGTCGAGGTTAAGGCAAAGGATGATGAAACGAGCTGGATCGGTTTACTTTTATTGCTTTTCAATGAAAGATCGTTTTTCAGCTTAAGAAAGGATTCCATAAGAGAGAAATCCCTCGTGAAAGAGAAAAGTTCGAGAAAAGTCTTGGATTATTTCTTCGAGAATGCCTGGGAGAATCCCATCCTGAAAAGTTAAAATGTTTAAGAGGTGAACGGACCAATTATTTTTTTGGCATGTAAACGGTTGGTATCGTGCTGTTCCACGTCCAACTGACAGAGCCATCGGAACTTTCTGCGGGTACCAAAGAGAGCGTTTGGCCGTCTATCGTTCCATCAATGTTAGCCAGAGTCGCTTGAATCGTGCCCGTTGCAGGATCGATCTGTGCCGTGCTGATCCTTGATACAGCCCCAATCCCGAGCCCCAAGGAGCTTTGAATAGCAGCTGTATCAGGACAATTCGGCCAAGCCAGACCCACCATTTCCAAATTTTGTCGATAGGTTATCATACCCATTGCAATGTATCGAATCGCGTTCACAGCCTCAGCCATCCTTGCTTTTATCAAATGTTGTTTATAAATTGGAATGGCGACCGCCGCCAGGATCCCTATAATGGCAATGACCACCAACAATTCAATTAATGTAAAACCTTTTTGCCTCTTTCGTATTAACATCATGGTTTCACTCCCATTAATTTTTTTAACTTGGACAGTTAAAAGGTTGCAATAAAAATGCCGTCTCTTATCACCTTCCTTTCAAGGCAAATGGAGTAAATATGCATAAAATCTAATTAAATATTTTTTTCATTTTTTATCGAAGAAAAAATTTAATATGACAATAAGTTCAGTCGATTAACAAATTTGGGCAACGATTCCATTTTATGACTCTACGAGAGTCAACGCCAATTCTTTATTTTTTCTTCTTTCTTAAAAGGGGCGATCATAATATATTGCCAACCTCTCCCCATCCAATTGGTCAAAAAGTATTGCATTCCTTGGCGGGAAAATGATATGGATAATCAAGAAAATTAAATAAGTCATCAATGACTCAAGAGATCCTACATTAAAGATCCTAAATGATGACCTCCATCTATCTTGTCCGTCATGGGCAAACCGCATGGAATAGAGAAGAGATCTTCCGGGGGAGGACAGATATTCCCCTTGATGAAACCGGGTTGAGACAAGCAGAGTTGGTAGCGGAATATTTCAAGGGGGTGGAGATCCATGGGATTTACTCAAGCCCTCTATCCCGAGCCCGGGAGACAGCCCGTAAGATTGCTCAGCTTCACAACTTAAACGTTGAACCCCTGGAGGGGATCATCGATCTCAGTTTCGGAAATTGGGAAGGTCATTCACATAAAGAGATTCAGAACAATGATAAAGAAACCTACCGACTGTGGAGGGAAGAACCCCATCGGGTCAGGCTTCCAGGAGGCGAAAGTTTAGATGACGTCAGAACAAGGGCGATGGCTTCACTGGAAGAGGTGATCCGAAACCATTCCGGAAAGACCCTCGTCCTGGTTTCCCACCGTGTCGTCAACAAGGTACTGATCTGTGGGATTTTAGGGTTGGACAACTCCCACTTCTGGCAAATTACCCAGGATACAACGGCTATTAACCTGATCCAATACAAAAATGGGAAGTATATTCTTTCTTTCATGAATGGGACCTGCCATCTCAAGGTTCTAAAAGAAGGTAGGCAAAAGGTCGACTTTTAAGGGATTGAAATCCAGGTTATAATTTATTGGAATGATGGAATCGTGGAATAATGGGTGAAAAGAATCATTTTATATCGACGAATCCAACATTCCATTTTTCCGATTTCCCATTTGGTTGCAATCTATGATTGAGATTCGATTTCATGGAAGGGGAGGTCAAGGAGCTCAGGTGGCCTCCAAAGTACTTGCCGTTGCCTTTTTTCATGAGGGCTTTTATGTTCAATCCTTCCCTGCTTTTGGAGTAGAGAGGCGAGGGGCACCTGTGATGGCCTTCTTGAGGGTAGACCAGCAATTCATCCATTTGAGGGTCAATATCTATGAACCTGATCATATCGTTGTTCTTGACCCAACGCTCATCAGTGCGATCGATGTCACCTCAGGGTTGAAACAAAATGGATGGATCATCATCAATTCACATCAGCCCCCTGAGGTCTTTAATCACCTGAAAGGTTTTCGAATGGCTACCGTCGACGCCACCTCCATTGCCATCCGGAATGACTTGGGCTCACGAACAAACCCGATTGTCAATACTGCCATCCTGGGAGCCTTTTCAAAGGTGACAGGCCTCGTAGGGATCGATTCCGTTGCTCTGTCCATTCGTGAAGAGGTTCCAGGAAAGAAGAATGAAAACGCCAAGGCGGCCAGAGAAGCCTATCAAGAGGTAAAATTTCAGGTGGCATAGCGCTTGGCGCATAGAGCGTAGTGTAGGGATGAGGGTTACCCGGTTTTTTGAGTTCGTTGGGTTTTTTGGGTTAACCCAAGTAACCCAACAAACCCAAGAAACTGAGCAAATTTCAGCTTTCGTTATGCGTATCGCCCTCTGCGAAATCATTTTGAATCCATAGGGTAATTGAAATGGGAAAACAGTTAACTTTTAAAGGCGCTTCTGATATGCCGATGATCTCCATTTCTCTGGGGGATATGGATTGGAATAAGACAGGCGCATGGAGGGCACAGCGTCCTTTTTATGAAGATAGGACACCTCCTTGTAGTGTCGCCTGCCCAGCGGGAAATGATATCGTTACATTCATTCAGAAAATCACGCAAGGAGATGTGGAAGGGGCGTGGAATGTGATCAAGGAGGAAAACCCTTTTCCAGGAATCTGTGGCAGAGTCTGTTTTCATCCCTGCGAATCGAAATGTAATCGGGGAAATTATGATGAACCGATTGCCATCCATGCCTTGGAGAGATTTGTCTCAGATTTTGCTTTTAATCTGAATAAAAAAATAGAAAAGATACCAGGCGTGAGGAAAGGAAAAGTTGCCATTATCGGGTCTGGGCCTGCTGGGATGAGTTGTGCATACCATCTGGCCAAGCTTCATTATGAGGTCACCGTCTTTGAATCATCATCGGCATCAGGGGGTCTGTTGAGGAGTGGAATCCCCTCCTATCGATTGCCCAAGGATATCTTAGATAGGGAAATTTCTAATATTGAGGCATTAGGGGTTGAGATTCGAACAGGGATTCCTTTGGGTGAAAACTTAGCATGGGATGGCTTAAAAGATTATCAAGCCATCTTTATCGCCACAGGAGCCCATCAAAACAGACGTCTAGATATTCCCGGCGAGGAAGGAAAGAGTGTTTTTAACGGTCTCGATTTCCTCAGAAAGATCAACCTAAATCAAAAGGTAAAGTTAGGGGAGAAGATTGCTATCATCGGTGGTGGAAATACCGCTATCGATGTGGCACGATCGGTCATCCGGCTGAGAAAAAAGGCAATCCTTCTTTACCGCCGCTCAAGAGAGGAGATGCCTGCTTTCAAAGATGAGATTGAGGAAGCGATGGAAGAAGGAGTGAAGATAAGATACCTGGTCAATCCGATCCGCATTCAACAAAAAGAGGGCCTGAAACGTCTGGAATGTCTGCGAATGGAGCTGGGAGAGAAGGATGAGAGTGGTCGGAGGAGCCCTGTTCCGATATCCCGTTCCAATTTTTTCATCGAAGCAGATAGTGTGATCATCGCAGCTGGAGAGGAAATTGATGTGTCCTTTCTTCCCAAGGGGATGGAGAAGAGAGAGGGGATTGTTCTCACACAGAGAGATGGAAGTACAGGGATCAAAGGGGTTTTTGCCGGCGGGGATCTCACGTCAAACCAGCGAACCGTAGCCCATGCCATTGGTTCAGGCAAAAAGGCAGCCTTGGCGATCGATTGTTACCTCAACGGCAAAGATACGGAGGAAGCGATCCATCGAATTCTAATAGGAGAAGGTCCTTCCCTTTCGATCTTCAGGCATCTCCATCCTGAAGCCAGACCGATGAATCCTCATGTCGTCACCTTTGAAGAATTGAATATGGACTACTTCGAACCTTCTAAGAGGCTTAGAGAATCGAAAGGTCCGGTGAAAGAAAGGGTCAAGGGGTTTGGAGAAGTGACCTCCACCTTCACAGAGGGTTTTGCCTTAGAAGAAGCGGAAAGATGTTTCAGTTGCGGGACCTGTAATGAATGTGAGAACTGTTATGTCTTCTGCCCCGATGCCTCCATCCTTAAAACAGAAGACATTTTCTCCCATCAGGTGGATTACGATTTTTGTAAAGGCTGTGGGATCTGTTTTTCTGAATGCCCCCGGGGAGCCATTTCTTTAAGAGAGGAGGAGAGATGAAAAGGGTCATCACAGGAAATCAAGCGGTGGCCTACGGGGTGATATTGAGCCGTGTCGATGTCATCTCTGCCTATCCGATCACTCCCCAAACCACGATCGTTGAAGAACTTTCAGAGCTCATCGCAAGCGGTCGCTTAACTACCCGATTCTTAAAAGTGGAATCCGAACATTCTGCCATGGCTGCCCTGATCGGAGCTTCCACGGGAGGGGTGAGATGTTTCACAGCAACCTCCTCTCATGGATTGGCCTATATGCATGAGATGCTCCATTGGGCCTCTGGTGCTCGTCTTCCTATTGTATTGGTGAATGTGAATCGGGCCATCGGCGCACCATGGAATATATGGAGTGATCAGAGTGACTCTCTCTCGCAACGGGATACAGGATGGATTCAACTCTATTGTGAAAATAATCAAGAGGTCCTCGATACCATCCTTCAGGCTTATCGCATTGCAGAATCGGTCAAGCTTCCTGTGATGGTGGTCCTCGATGCCTATGTTCTCTCCCATACCTCCGAACCCGTGGAGATACCCACGATGGAAGAAGTGGACGCCTTCTTGCCCCCCTACTGCCCTGAATATCCCATCGATACTCGGGAACCGATGGCCTTTTCAGTGATTACCACTCCTGAATATTTTTTAGAGTTTCGATACAAAATCCAAAAGGCGATGGAACAGGTTCCTGAAGTCGCAAAGAAGGTAGATGATGAATTCAGATCACGATTCGGTCGCGGTTACGGTTCCATCGAAAGATATGGAAGAAGGGACGCTGAGATACTCCTGATGACCTCTGGTACGGTGGCCAGCACCTCAAGGATCGTCATCCAGAAATTTATTGAGAAAGGAGTCAGCGTCGCCGGAATTAAGATTAAGAGATTTCGCCCCTTCCCATCCAAGGAAATTTATGAGGAAATCAAAGGAGCAAGGAAGTTGGCGGTCATTGACAGAAATCTCTCGGCAGGAGTAGGAGGCATCTTTGCCCAGGAATTGAGAGCCTCCTTATATTCCAGAGAGGAGAGGCCTCAGGTTTTTGGTTTCATCTCGGGATTGGGGGGAAGGGACATCACTCCGGAGCTCATTGAAGAGGCCGTCCAGTACACGGTGGAGCATCCCCAGCCTGAAGAGGAGATTTTATGGTTGGGCCTTAAAAAATAGACCTCAATGCAAAATGGAAATTTAAAATTGCAAAATTCAAAATGGTTGAAACCCTCTGTTTCAAATTTATATTTTTCAGTGTGAGGAAAGGATGAAGAAAAGAGAGATACCTTTTTCAGAAAATCTTGGCCATGGCCATCTTGCCTGCGCGGGATGTGGGGCAGCGGTAAGTATGCGCCTTACCTTGAAAGCCCTCGGAGAGAAGACGGTTATGGTCTTACCAGCTTCTTGCTGGTCCATCGTCCCAGGGTCTTGGCCCTATTCCAGTTTCCGCATTCCAGTGATTCATGCGGGTTTTGTCACAGGCGGAGCCACTGCCTCAGGGATCAGAGCTGCTTTAGATGTTCGAGGGGATCGTGAGTCTGTGGTAGCGGTGTGGGCAGGAGATGGTGGAACCTTTGACATCGGGCTCCAGGCCCTTTCCGGTGCCGCAGAGAGAAATGAAGATTTTATTTACATTTGCAATGACAACGAAGGTTATATGAATACAGGCACCCAGCGGAGCTCCGCCACACCCATGTTCGCTTGGACAACGACCACCCCCGTTATGCAGCCCAAAGAAAACCCGAAGAAAGATATCATGGCCATCATGGCCGATCATCATATCCCTTACGCGGCGACGGCTACGATTGCCTATCCAGAGGACTTGTTAAGAAAGATAGAGAAGGCAAAAAGAATCCGGGGAACCCGATTCATCCATCTCCTCTCCCCCTGCCCCCCGGGTTGGAGGATTCCTTCAGAGCTCACCATCAAGATATCCAGGCTTGCTGTCCGTTCAAGAATCTTTCCTCTTTATGAAATCGAGAACGGGATATCCTATACCCTTCAGGAGGAATCTCATATCGTTCCCGTAAAAGAGTATTTAAAACTTCAGGGCCGCTTCAGCCACTTGGCCGAATCTGAGATAGAAGTGACTCAGAAGAATGCCGAGAAGGCTTGGAAGAGACTGCTGAAAAGGGCCGAAGTCTAAAATTTAAATGAAGCGATCGGATCAGGAACTTCAGGGGGCTCAGACCTTAAGAATTCTTCAATTTTCATTTTGATTTTATCCCTTGCTTTTCGAAAGGCTGCCAATCTCTCTTCAACCGTTCCGATGGCTGCCGCCGGGTCTTCAAAAGGCCAGTGGTAACGTTTTCCCGCACCTGGGAAATTCGGACAAACTTTAGCTGCATCATCACAAAGGGTGATAATATAATCGAATTTTTTTTTGACCAATCGGTCGATGGATTTTGAGGTCTGCTTGGAAATATCAATTCCGATCTCCTCCATCACCCGAATGGCTAAGGGATGAACATAGGATGAAAAGATCCCTCCGCTCCGAGCCTCCCACCGACCAGAACCGAGAGCCTTTAACAAACCCTCGGCCAGCTGACTCCGGGCAGAATTCGCCGTGCAGATGAAAAGAACCTTTTTCATCTCTGCCATCCTTTACCTTTTTTTTGGTTGGGTCTTTGGGGGATAAGAGGCCTCGATCACACTTTTCATCCCTCCACGAATATTGAATTCACCCATGACAATCGCCTGAATAGGTTTGGAGGCCCTGACGAAATCTTTGAGAATTCGGTTCACTGCATTTTCGTAGAAGATTCCCAAGTGACGGTATGCGAGGATATACATCTTCAGGGATTTTAATTCCACGCACCATTTATCTGGAATGTAACGGATGGTGATCGTTCCAAAATCTGGCAGTCTGGATTTAGGACAGATCGAAGTGTATTCCGGAATGGAGATGGTGATCTCATAATTCTTAAATTGATTTTTAAAACATTCAATTTTGGGAAGAGGTGTATCAATGCCTGAACAGGCGTGCTTATCCGTATATTCTTTCATAAAGACCCTCTTTTTTAAAAATCATAATTCAAAAAAATTGAATAATCAATAATCATTTCTGTTCCTTTGATACTTTTTCCTAATTCTTGTAAGGAAGAGATTTGAAAAAATATAACCCAATGGTTAAATTTAAAAGGTGAGAAGGTTAGATATGGAGTAGCTATATTGGTCTGGGAGGGAAAACATTCCTCTTCTTTGCCACATTGTACGATTCTATCATTTGCTTATGGAGGTATCACTCCGGGTCATCTTTTAGGAGGATAAAATGATAAAAATCATTAAAGGCGATGAAAGGCATTTTTCTAATTTTGGGTGGTTGAAGACGTACTGGCTCTTTTCTTTTTCAGACTACTATGATCCAGAAAACATTCAATTTGGTGCTTTACGGGTGTTCAATGATGATGTGGTGGAACCCGGTACCGGTTTTCCAACTCACCCCCATCAGGAAATGGAAATTGTGACAGTTGTCTTGGAGGGAGAGATCACCCATCAAGATAGCATGGGCAATAAAGCGATCATTAAAGCCGGCGATGTCCAGCGTATGTCGGCAGGGACAGGCTTGACACATTCCGAATTTAACCTGGCTGATCAACCTGTTCATTTCTATCAAATATGGATTTATCCAGATGTCAGGGGGTTAAGGCCCACATATGATCAGAAGCATTTTTCTCCTTCCTCCTGGAAAAATCGCTTAGTGCCCGTTGCCTCTGGGCAAGGATTGCCGAATGTCGTGACCTTCCATACGGATGGGACAATTTACAGAGGAGACCTTGACAAAGGGCAGCAGGTTGAATTTAAGGCGGACGGTTCTCGCCGAATTTTTATTTATGTGACCGAGGGAAATCTATCGGTCAATAATAAAAATATCAAGAAAGAAGAACAGGCGAGAATCGACCTCGAAGGAAAGCTCATCCTGAAAGCCAACCAGAATACCCGCTTCATCTTGATTGATGTTCCATCGTGCAAAGGGTGGGGATACGATAAAAAAACATTAAAAGGCGAGAAAGTTTGAAAATCCTTCGCCGGATCAGCTAAAATGAAATTTAATCACTTTATCTTTATTCAGATGTTGCTTAAGCGTCACTGGGCAGGGTTACTTTCAAAGCCTTACAGCGCAGTCGTCCAATCTCAAAATGTAATTGGTAAAGACATACTTAAGAAAGGAGGCGTTGATGATTTCATTGGATGTTAATGGAAAAAAATATAAGGTCGATGTCCACCCGGAGACTCCTCTCCTCTGGGTGATCCGCGAGACGCTCGGACTGACAGGAACAAAGTATAGCTGTGGGATGGCGCTATGTGGTGCCTGTACCGTTCATGTCGAAGGGGAAGCCGTTCGTTCCTGTGTGACGCCGGTCTCTTCCGTCGATGGTAAAAGGATCACAACCATCGAAGGGATTGGCAGAACCAAAGAGGGCAAAGCAATCCAAGAGGCTTGGATCTCTGACGATGTTCCTCAATGTGGCTATTGCCAATCAGGTCAAATCATGGCTGCCGTAGCCTTGCTAAAAAGAAATCCAAGGCCGGCTGACACGGAGATTGATAAAACCATGAGTGGAATACTTTGTCGTTGTGGCACTTATCAACGGATCCGGGGAGCCATCCATCGCGCAGCAAAGAGGATGTCGAAAGGGGGAGAGCGATGAAGGAAATTGTTCATTTAAGCCGCCGCAGCTTTTTAAAAAAAGGAATGTTAGTTGGAGGAGGGCTGATACTTGGTTTCCATCTCCCTCTGCGAGGATCATTAAGCGGGGCATCGAACCCATCAGGAGTAACCTTTATGCCAAATGCATTCATTCGAATTGGAGCGGATGACATCGTGATCATCATCGTGAATAAGTCCGAAATGGGTCAAGGTGTTTATACTTCTCTTCCCATGCTTGTGGCAGAAGAGCTTGAAGTGGACTGGAAAAAGATACGGGTCGAAGCGGCACCCGTGGATCCAGCCTATAACCATACCCAATGGGGTGCCCAGGGGACTGGGGGCAGCACCAGTGTCTGGAGCGAATGGGACCGTTTGCGCAAGGTCGGGGCCACGGCACGCATGATGCTGATTAACGCAGCAGCCGAAATTTGGAAGGTCGGTCCCGCAAGCTGCCGAGCAGAAAAGGGATTCGTCATCCAAAAGGGGACGGGTCAGCGGATTTCTTATGGCAAGTTAGTGGAGAAAGCATCTCAAATGAAGGTTCCGAAAGATGTTCCTTTGAAAGAACCAAAAGATTTCAAAGTTATCGGAAAATCGATGAGACGCCTCGATACCCCAGAAAAGACAATTGGAAAGGCAATATTTGGCATGGATGTTAAGGTCCCCGGTATGCTCACTGCCATGGTTGTACATCCCCCTGTCTTTGGTGGGCATGTCAAAAGTTTTAATGCAGAGAAGGCCAAAGCAGTCCCTGGTGTCAAAGAGGTTGTACAGATCGACTTGGGGGTCGCCATTATCGCAGAAGGCTTTTGGTCTGCAAACAAAGGACGTGAGGCATTAGAGATCGTTTGGGATGAGGGTCCTCTTGCTAAGATCTCAACAGAAGGGATGCGTGGAGAGTTCTCGAGGCTTGCTCAAACACCCGGAGCAGTCGCAAGAAAGGAAGGGGATCCTCAGCAGACCTTTTCAAAGGCAGCGAAGCAACTCCATGCGGAGTATGAAGTCCCCTACCTCGCCCATGCTTGTATGGAGCCTTTAAATTGCCTGGTTGACCTCCGTACTAACAGTTGTGAGATTTGGACTGGTACCCAAATGCAGACCATGGATCAAAATGCGGCAGCCCGTGTGGCAGGGCTCAAACCTGAACAAGTTAAAATTTATACCACTTTTTTAGGCGGCGGTTTCGGCCGTCGTGCAAACCCTCAATCGGATTTTGTCGCCGAAGCAGTAAGTGTTGCAAAGGCGATAAAGAAACCGGTTAAAGTGATCTGGACCCGTGAAGATGATATGAAGGGGGGTTATTATCGACCCATGTGGTATGATCAAATCGCAGCAGGGCTCAATGATCAAGGAAATTTAATTGCCTGGCAGCATACGATTGTCGGGCAGTCCATTCTTAGCGGGACACCCTTTGATCCAAAGAAAGATGTGGATCCGGCATCTGTCGAGGGAGCGGGGGATACTCCTTATGAGATCCCAAATATTTTTGTCAACCTGCACAGTCCGAAGATGGGTATACCGGTTCTGTGGTGGCGGTCTGTCGGCCATTCTCATACTGCCTTTGTGGTCGAGAGTTTTATGGATGAGGTGGCCCATTCTGCAGGCAAAGATCCGTATGAGTTCCGGTGCATACTTCTTAGGAAGCATCCACGCCATCTCGGTGTGCTAAAGCTTGCGGCGGAAAAATCTGGATGGGGGAAGGCTCTGCCAAAAGGCCGGGGGCGGGGCATCGCTGTCCATGAATCCTTTGGCAGTTTCGTTGCCCAAGTCGCGGAGGTCTCTGTCAATTCCTCGGGTCAAGTGCGTGTCCACAAAGTAGTATGCACCATTGACTGCGGTAGAATTGTGAATCTTGATACCATCAAAGCCCAGATGGAGTCAGGAATTGTTTTCGGTCTCTCAGCAGTTCTCCATGGGGAGATCACCTTTAAGAATGGTCGTGTGGATCAGAGTAACTTCCATGACTATCCGCTCTTGCGTATGAATGAAATGCCTGTGGTCGAGGTATACATTGTTCCAAGTGAAGAAAAATCCGGAGGAGTAGGAGAACCTGGGGTTCCACCAATTGCACCTGCTGTTTGTAATGCTATCTTTTCGGTAACGGGTAAACGTATCCGGCGTCTTCCCATCCGGGTTGAAGAATTAAAAAAGACTTAAAGAGTTGAACTTTCTATCTTGAAAACCAAGGAAGAAGGGGAATCATTATGGCAGAGCCTAAGCGTATCACACCAGAAGAGGTTAATCAGAAGTTGAAAACCGGAAAAGTGCTTCTCGTTTGTGCGTATGAGGACGAGGCAAAATTCAGAAAAGTTAAGCTTCAAGGAGCGATTTCACTCATTGAGTTCAAGGCCAAGCTCCCCTCTCTGGCAAAAGATCAAGAGGTTGTTTTTTACTGTGCCTGACCTAAAGAAGCGAGTGCTGCCGGTCAGGCAGTCCTCTACTTCGAAAAGGGATACAAGAACAGTAAATGCCTCGAAGGGGGTGTTGAGGCATGGAAAAAAGCAGGGTACGCCATGATCAATCCAGAGTAAGTTAAACACAACAGAAAAATCCAATTCCCTGGACTTTGACAAAAGCCCAAGCGTGTTTTTTCTTTACTCCACTCTTGATTAATGATATTTTAAAAACATGATTCAGAAAGTTATTCATAAACGTAATCTCCATGATTTCTCATCCATCAAAGAAGACCTGATTTACTGGCTGAGCAAAACTCCTGAGGAACGAGTCGCAGCAGTCGATTATTTGCGGAAGCAGTATTATGGAAGTACAGAAAGACTT
>Ga0209253_10003303_pt1 | contig 14200 bp, 12 predicted proteins | sample FrelakmetBRP12BR_FD_187145 | JGI IMG/M metagenome (GOLD analysis project Ga0209253, IMG submission 187145) | Freshwater lake sediment microbial communities from the University of Notre Dame, USA, for methane emissions studies - BRP12 BR (SPAdes)... | ecosystem: Environmental > Aquatic >...
GTCAACGGTCCCGTGTTTGGGATTCGGCTCGATGTCGTCGAAGGTGGGAGTCGCCGGAAGTTGAGTCAGGACTCCTTGGGCAATTCCAGCCGTCATGATCCCTTTATCAGTGACCAGCAGCGGACGGGAGGAACGGAGCTTATTCCGGACGATCCCGCCCAGCTCGGAGATCACCCCCGGCCCAAAGACGACGGCCGTAGGCATATGGAACTTCATCGCGGCCTATTGTTTCCGGAAATTCAGGACCGGTTCATCACTCATGTCCATGATGGCCGCGAACAGAAGCTGGGCGATGTCTTCCATGATCTCCGGTGTTATCGGCTCGAGGTTGTCGCGCGTGTTGTGGTAGGAATCCGGACGTTCAACCGGTACGGTCTCCTCGGCCCCGACTGTAACGCTGGGCACACCCTTCCAGAGGAACCGGGCGGTATCCTGCCTCGGCCGGGCGATGTTGGCAAAATGAGACGATTCGATCGGCCGGTGGATGTAACGGGTGTTGGCTCTTTCGAGAAAGCCGTAGAACTCCGGGAAATTCTTCCCCGCCATGACGCTGACCTTATCGCCGATACCGGGTCCTTCCATGTTGATGAAGGCGGCTGTCTTTTCCAGCGGGAAGGTGGGATGGTTGACATAGAAATCCGACCCGGCCACCCCCTGTTCTTCCGCCCCGAAAAAGAAGAACATGACCGAGCGTTTGGGCTTGACCTTGCACTTGGACATGGCCTCGGCCACACGTAGCGTGACGGCCACCGCCGTGGCGTTGTCGTTCGCTCCGGGCATCAGCTCCCACATCCGGCCTAGGTGGTCAAGATGCCCTCCCAAGATGATGAGCTCCTCCTTGAGTGCCGGATCGCTTCCATCAATCAGCCCGATGACATTGGTCCCGATCCCCTCGGGATGATGCTCGGTATTATTCTTGATGGTAAAGATTTTGCCCGTGGTGAAGGATTGCGGTTTCAGAGTCTTCCGGATAGTCTCCACGACGGCCTTGTGATCGCGTCCCGTGCCCGCGAAGACGTCGCCGACGACGGCCGCTCCGACATGGCTGTAGACAAATCCCTCACGGTAGGAATTGTTCGGGTTGCCGATCGGCCCATAATTGTAGAGCATGCCCTTAGCGCCGTGGGCGACGGCATTCTCAAGCTTATATTGATGAAAAGAATAGGGCCGCCATTTCTTGAACAGCTCGGGATTATCGTCGGGTGAGACCGGCACCTCCCGTTCCATCAGAAGGATTTTGTCCTTGACGTTCACTCCGGCATAATCATCGTAGCCGAGCTCGGGTGCGGTCGCTCCATAGCCGACGTAGACGACTTCGGCGGTCACTTCTCCATTCCCGGAGGTCCCGCCCGGGATGAACTCATCTTCGTAGCGGTAGTATTTCCTGATCTCGGCGCCCTTGACCGGGGTGCGCAGATAGACTTCACAGCCGGGGAAAACCAGGGTGTATGGGTTAGGGAAAGACTGAAGGTAGGTCCCCGCGTCGCCGGCCGGCCGGACTCCCCACTGTTTCAAGAGGGAGATCACCCAGTCCGCCGAGGCGTTGTATTCCGGCGTCCCGGTCAGGCGGCCGCCGTACTTTTCCGAAACCAGCTCCTTGACATCGTCATAGAGCGTGTGGCTGGAGATGGAATGGAGGGCCGAAAGGACCTGGGCTTCTTCGCTCTGGGAGGTCGGGGCTTGGCCTGGCTGCGCCCCGAGGCCCAAGGGCCCAAGCCCGATCACAACGAGTCCGAGGATCAAGGCAAAGATTTTTCTCATTGATGCATTCTCCTTTCTTTCGCCTCAGGTGCGAGCTGACGAAATTTATCACAAGGAAGAAGCGGAATCAATTTCCCAGTTGATTTGAGCGCCGGTTTCTGATATTTTTTCACAGCGCGCCTTAGAATCCAATGGAGGTTAAGATGCCCAGAATCCTGACGGCCATCCTTTTCGCCGGTTTGTTCCTGGCCTTCTTCGCAACGGGCGAGGCGTCCGGAGCCAACCTGAAAGTCCTGCTGAAAACAAGCAAGGGGGATATCACCCTCGAGCTCTACGCCGACAAGGCCCCGGTCACCGTCAAGAATTTCCTCGACTATGTGGACGCCAAGTTCTACGACGGCCTGATTTTCCACCGCGTCATCAAGGGATTCATGATCCAGGGCGGGGGTTTGACCCCGGATTACTCCACCCGGCCGGCCAGGCCGCCGATCAAGAACGAGGCCGGGAACGGTCTCAAGAACGACCGGGGGACGATCGTCATGGCCCGCACGCCCGATGTCGACAGCGCCACCTGCCAGTTCTTCATCAACCATGTGAATAACAATTTCCTCAATCACAAAAGCAACACGCCGGAAGAGTTTGGCTACTGCGTTTTCGGCAAGGTCACCGCGGGTCTGGATGTCGTGGATGCCATCGCCACGACGCCCACCATGACGGTACACGGGATGGATGATGTCCCCCGCGAGACCGTCTCCATCATCTCCATCCGTCGAGTCGAGAACTGACCACCCATCGCGCGCCTTCGAGTGTGCAGAGGGAAGGTTGCGGTCGCTGCTTGAACTGGCGCTCCGACAGGTTCCGGCCCTGATCCCACCTCATCTTCCGGGACGGTCGAGCGCCTAATAGAGGAGAAAAGAACATGAAACTGAGATCTTCGGCGATCTGGTTTATCGCCTCAGCCCTGACCATGGGGGCATTTGCCTTCTCGGCCGATAGGCCGAACCCCGACATCCAGCGGGCCCTCGATTCCATCCAGCCTTTCGAAGCCTATTCCTACTGCAAGATCCTCTCTTCTGAGAAATTCGCGGGACGTCTGACTGGACACGAGGGCTACACCGCGGCAGCCAAATGGGCAGCCTCCAAGTTCCGGGAGTGGGGGCTCCGGCCTTTCAGCAAGGAGGCCGGCTACCTTCAACCCTATCCCTCGCCCTACGTCATCATCGACAAGGCCGAAATGACGCTCATTCTCGAAGAAAAGACCGAGGGCACAGCGCCGGCATCCGGCAAAGAGGTCAAGCTCGAACTGGAGAAGGAGTTCCTTCCCCTTTTGTTTAGCGACAGCGGCGACCGGACGGCCGACCTCGCCTTCGCCGGCTGGGGCATCTGCGCGCCTGAGCTCGGCTACGACGATTATGCCGGCCTCGATGTCAAGGGCAAGTTTGTCCTCTGCTTCCGGGGGACTCCGGACGGGACCGACAGACGCTTCGAACCCCACGACCATCACCGCGCCCGGATGAAAATGGCCAAAGGCAAAGGAGCCGTGGGCCTTATCTACATCTACGATGAGATTGCCTCCAACCCCAATGGCGATTGGATCGAAGGCTTCACCCCGGCCGAGGTCAGCTTCAAGGTGGCGGACATGATCCTCAAAGAAAAGGGGATCCTGGCCGCAGACCTGAGAAAGGACCTCTTGGCTTACCGGAAGCCGCTCTCTTTCCCCCTGAAAACCCGGGTCCATCTCAAGGTTGAGGCCCGGGCTTTCCCCGCCGGGATCGGCTATAACGTGGCCGGTTGGGTCGAGGGGTCCGATCTCCAGCTCCGGCGGGAATGCCTGGTCGTCGGCGGACATTTTGACCATAACGGGCTTCATATGGGACTCCATTTCCCCGGCGCGGACGACAACGCCAGCGGGAGCGCGGCCATCATGGAGATCGCCCAGGCTTTCGCCAAACTGGGGAGAAAGCCCAAGCGGTCGGTCGTTTTCGTGCTTTTCGGCGGCGAGGAAATGGGGCTTATGGGCTCCACGTATTTCGTCGATCATCTCCCGCCGGGGATCGAAAAAGTGGACGCGATGTTCAACTTTGATATGGTCGGTGAGGGCGACCGGTCGGGCTTCGGCTACAGCGACGGATTCCCAGAGCTCAAAGCCCTCCTTGAAGAGGCCGATAAGCAAGTTAAGACGCTCTCGGGCGCTTATCCGATCAAGGGAGTGGGGGTGCGCGGGTCTGACCATGCGCCGTTTTTTCAGAAGGGAATCCCGGTCGTCTCATTTCACTCCAACGGCCCCCATCTTTACTATCATCAGACCGGAGACACCATCTTCCGTATCAACCCCGACATGCTGGCCGACGTGGCGCGGCTCGCTTTTCTGGCGGCGCAGTCGAGGGCGGATCGCTAGCCTGCCCGGTCTGATAAGCGAGGCGAAAATCGGACGGACGGCGTAGGATGGAAAGATTGCTCGCAAGCCCATGACCAAAGCCGGGGTGCAGTTCAGGATCCAGCGCGGGAGAAGGAGAAGATGGCTTCTACTCAGCCTTATTGCCGCCGCTTTTGCCGTTATCATCCTCATCGTCCTGACCCAGTACGATGGAGAAACGGCGGTTCCGGCCCCGGCCAAAGCCGCCGTATTTTCCAGCCCGGCCTCCTCGGACTCCGATCTGGCCGAATACACGGTAAAAATACGCCCCGGCGACACCATCGGAAAAGTGCTCGCTCGTTATGGGTTTTCGGCGGCCGATATCCAAGTTTTGTATGATCAGGTCAAGCCGGTCTTTGACCTCCGACGTCTCAGAGCCGGCCAGCATCTCCGCCTTTATGCGGATCCGTCCGGCGCCGTGGTCCGCCTCGAATACGACGTCGATGATCTCAATTACCTTTCGGTTGAGAAGAAGGAAGATCTGTTCCGGGCCGGCCTCAATGTCCGTCCGGTCGAAACCGCCCTCGGAGTGATCTGGGGCTCGATCGACGAAAGCCCCATTTTGGCCTTCAACCGGCTCGGCGAGCAGGATTCTCTTGCCCTGGATTTCGCCGACCTGTTCGGCTGGGATGTCGATTTCTATATCGACCTCAGGCAGGGGGACAGCTTCAAAGTTATATTCGAGAAAAGGTTTCTCCAAGGCAAGTTCATCGGGTACGGGAAGATCCTCGCGGCCGAGCTCAGCAATCAAGGCCGGGTGCTCCAGGCCTTTGCGTATAGTTCTCCGGAGACCCAGAGACTCGGCCATTATGACGCCGAGGGGAAATCCCTGGAAAAAGAGTTCAGGAAGTCTCCAATCAAATGGGCCCGGATCACCTCCCGCTTCAGCAGCAGCCGGCTCCATCCCATCCATAAGGTCTACAGGGCTCATTACGGGGTGGACTATGCTGCTCCTGTAGGAACGCCGGTCCAGGCCACGGCCGATGGGACGGTGGCCTTCGCCGGCTGGAATGGAGCCTCGGGACGAATGGTCAGGATCAGGCACAAGAACGCTTATGAAACGATGTATCTCCACCTTCGGAGCTTTGGGGCGGGAATTCGCTCCGGGGCCCACGTAAAGAGCGGCGATATTGTTGGATACGTGGGCTCGTCAGGAGATTCGACCGGGCCCCACCTGGATTACCGCATTACGCGCAACGGCAGCTACCTGAACCCGCTCAGCGCCAAGTTCGATCCGGTCAGGCCTCTCCAAGAGCAGCAGCTGGGGGAATTCAAGCTGGCGATCGAAAAATACCAATTGCTGCTGTCCGAGCCTCTCGCTTTTATCGGCGGCAGCTTTTTCTGAGCGAGGGGCCGACAGAGTCAGTTTTTTTTCTTCGCGGCGGCCGAGGATCCCGAAGACTGAGATGGCGTAGAAGAACGAGATCCTGAGCTTCTCGTTGAGCCCGGCTCGGATAAGGAGGAGGCGTCACCGGAGGGCAGGAATCCGCCAAAGTTTTCCATCGTATGCGCGGCGCGGACGATCTGTCGTGACGACAGGCCGAGCTGGGGACAGGCAACTTCATTGGTCCTGCTGGAATAGGAGATCTCCACTCCGAGCCTGATCGCCGTCCTGATATCCGGATTCCAATCCCGGAACCGGAAAGCCGCAGGGCGAGATACATCCTGTCTGGACGATGGCTGGCCTCGGCTGAATTCCATGTCCCGCAAGGCCGGCTCCGCGGTCTCGCGGGGGGTCTTCGGCCCAGGCAGGACCCGGACCCTAAGTTCAGCGGCGGTCCGGCTGCGCTCTATGGTCAGCAGCGCGTCGCGAGAAATAGCGGCCGATTGGCTGGAGGCAGCCTTTGGAGCGGCTCCGGGAGCGGCCTTCATTTCTTTGGCCAGCCGGTCGAAGGGAATGACTTTCTCTTGCCATCGGGGGGAAAGGAAATCCGTCTTTTTGACAAAGACAGAATGGCGGGAAAGCCCTTCGATTGAGCTCAAGAGGGTTGGGTCTTCTCTTTTGAGCGCCGCCAGGGTTTCTCCAAAGGCTTTTTTCAGCTCTTTGGGCATCGGCAGCGAAGGCGAACTTTTCCTCTTCAATTGGTCTTTCCGGACGCTGCTTATGATATTTTGCGGCGGCGTCGGCTGAGGATTGGGCTGGCCAGACGCAGAGTACCCGTAAACGCTATAGGATCCGCCCCAAGCAAGGGGTCCCCAAATGCTATCGAATCCGTACATCCAGTCATACAAGTAATAGGGCCGCCAGCAGTACATCCCAAAGGAGAATTCCCAGTCCACCCAGGCCGGTGCAAAGATGGATCCGGGAAGCCAAACCCAACCCCTGCTTTTGTCCCACATCCAGATGCCGAGATGGTAGGGAACCCAGCCCCAGGGCTCGCCGGGGACCCAGAACAGCTCTTCGCCATAGCTCGTCCAGCTTCCGTATATGTAGGGCTGCCAGGTTCCCCAGGGATAACGATGGTCGTTGAGATAAGGCCGCCAGACATAGCCGTAAAGGTCATGCCAGAGCCATTCGCCGTGAACGTTGCCGAATTTTTGGGCAAACTCGAAAACAGCCTGGGGGAGTCTTTGGAGAGGTTTGGGGAGGTAGTTCCCCTCGTGCAACTCCTGAAAATGACTGTTAATCGACTCGTTCCAGGCTTTAAAATCAGATAGCGCCTCATACTCGGCCATCTCGACCCGGTCCTCAGACGTAACGATTCCCCTCTGTTTGCCGTTGATGCTCTTTTGGGAGAGATGCGACTTGTCGCCGCCGCAGAGAAGAAAGGCCTTGCCTCTTTCCACTTGGACATCCGTCGTCCGCTCTTCGTCCAGCCGGACCAGGACGACGGAATTGGGGTCGAGCTTGACGGCCGCTCTGGGGGTGACGATCTGGAAGATCTCCCTAGAGCTGTTCCTCTTGTACATCACATAGACCTGCCCTTTTTCAAGGACAAGGTTAGAGAGTTGCCTATCTGTGCTCAGGCTTTGAGCCAGGATAGTCTCGATCTTCAACCGGGTGCCGACGTCCAGCCGTACAATGGTGCCGTTATCGAACTGGATTTCAGTGCGCCGTTCAGCCGAGGTCAGGATGACGTCGCCAGGACCAAGAGGGAGGTTGAGGACCGCAACCTCGGGGGTGAGGCGCCCTTCCCGGAAGACCACGGGATCTTGGCCGTCGCTCTTGATATCGGCGTAGCTGATGTGACCGTAATAGAAATCCTTCTGCCCGTTAACGAGCTTGTAGCTGGAGGCGGAGAGGGTTATGGAAAGCCCCAGCCAAGCCATCAGGAAGAAACCCTTTCGCTTCATGGTCGTTCTCCTATATCCAGGTTTCATAACACCGAACTTAGTGCATATTTCGTGCCAGAGATTACAGGGGGAATTACAGGCACTCGCCGTCGTCACTGTCCTCCTGGAGGGACGTCTGTCAGTCTGAGCTCCATAGGAGGGCACTGCGGGATTGACGGGAAGGGGGCAACCGAATAGTATGGATGCGATGAAGCGCCATCAGTCATCATGGTCCAAGAAGCCTTTCCCCACTGTGGACATCGTCATCGAGGTCGATCGGGAAGACGGCCGGCCGGGCATCGTCCTGATCGAGAGGAAGAACCCGCCCTACGGATGGGCTCTTCCAGGCGGATTCGTGGACTACGGCGAATCGCTGGAAGAAGCGGCCGTCCGGGAGGCCAAGGAAGAGACTTCGCTCGATATTGAACTTCTCGGGCAGCTCCACACCTATTCAAACCCCGCCCGCGACCCCCGCTTCCACACCATCACCACCGTCTATATTGCCAAGGCTGAAGGACGGCCCCGGGCCCTGGACGATGCCAAGAGTATCGGAGTTTTCACGATCGAAGACCGGCCGCGTCCATTGGCCTTCGACCACGAAAGGATTCTCGAAGACTATCTGCGCGAAAAGGCAACTCATGGAAGACGAAACCAGAAAAAAAGCCGATAAGGACCTGAAGCTCAGGGAGCTGACCAGGGTAATGGGCCCCGTCGAGGCCGAGGTCATCAGGAACTTCCTGGAAAGCCAGGGGATTTCCTGTATCCTCCGCGGCCAGATGGCCCAGTCCGTCTATCCCTTCTCCGTCGACGGGATGGGAGAGCTCCGCGTTATGGTCTCGGAGGCCGACTATTCGCTGGCCCAAGAGCTTCTGGCCCAGCGGCCGCTGCCTGAAGACGAATAGGGCCGTTATAAGTCTCTAGTCCTTCCCTTTTCATCTTATAGTCTACTAACTATATATAGATATTTATTATTTTTTGCTTGACAATTCATTTTTGCTCCCCTATATTTTAGGCGAAACGGGATAAATTGGGATAAAACGGGACACATGTTAATAGGCAGCTACACGGCAAAAATTGACCGAAGCGGGCGAATCAAGATCCCTGAAAAATTCCGCACCGCCATCGAGGAGGATTACGGCAAAGACGTCTTCATCACATCCCTGACCGACGAAGCCGTGCAGATCTACCCGTTATCGGTCTGGGAAAAGATGACCGGAGTGGCCAAGGAAGGAGCCCTCCATCTCCGGCCGGACGTCCGCCGCTTTCTCCTTCGGGTCAACCGTAAAGGCGCTAAACATGAAATCGATTCGAAGGGCCGGGTTCTTCTCAACTCGGCCCTCCGAGTGTCGGCCGGGCTCCATGAAGAAGTGGAAGTCATCGGCCTGAACAATCACTTGGAGGTATGGAACCGAGAGGTCTTGGACGAGAAACTCGAGAAGAAACCGCTGACGGATGCAGATTTCGAGACAATCGCCAATCTCATCCCCCGCGGAAAAGCGGAATGATTGACAGAGGACATGTCCCCGTCCTTCTCAACGAGGTCCTTGAATATATGGACAGCGCCAGGGAAGGAACCTACATCGACGGCACCATCGGACTGGCCGGCCATGCCGTCGAGATCCTGAAAAGAAATCCTCGCTCCTTCCTCATCGGCCTGGACATCGACGAACTTGCCCTGGACCGGGTGAAGGAGACTCTTCGACCCTATGCCGATCGCGTCCGCCTCTACCAGGCGGACTTCCGCTATATTCCCGATCTCGACTTCGACCTCTCAAAAGTCCGCGGGCTCCTCCTCGACCTGGGCCTTTCCTCCTTCCAGCTCAACTCTCCCGAGCGGGGGTTCAGCTTCAACCAGGAGGGCCCTCTCGACATGCGGATGGACCTGCGGAACAAGACGACCGCCTTCAAGATCGTCGACACCTACTCTGAGCCGAAGCTGGCCCATCTCTTCCAAGAGTACGGCGAGCTGAGGCAGGCCAAGCGGCTGGCCCGCGAGATCGTGGCCCGCCGGAAAGTGAGGAAGTTCGAGACAACGGTCGACCTCCGGCAGGTCATCGAGCAGGTCTGTCACTGGGTCCCCCAAAAAGGCAAGGTGCACCCCGCGGCCAAGGTTTTTCAGGCCCTGCGAATTGAGGTCAACCGGGAACTCCAAGGCCTCGGTGAATTCCTGGAGACGATGGCCGGGCGTGTCCCTGCAGGCGCTCGCTTCGCGGTCATCTCGTTCCACTCTCTCGAGGACCGGATCGTCAAGCACACGTTCGCCCGGCTGTCCGGAGGCGAAGGAACACCCCCTTTGATGCGCCTTCTCACCCGTAAACCGGTTACCCCCACGGATGAGGAGATAGCCGCCAACTCGCGGTCAAGACCGGCCAAGCTGAGGGCCGTGGAGAAGGTCTGATGGTCCGGAAAAAACTCGACAGGAAAGAGGTCGCCGCCGCCGCGGGCTGCATTCTCCTGGCCGTTGCCACCCTGACTTTTCATATCTGGCACCAGGCAGCTGTCATCCAGATCGGGTTCCAAACAAGCCGGCTCGAGGAAAGAATTAACGCCCTCCAGAAGGACATCAAGAAGCTGGAGATGAACAGGGCCGCACTCCTGGCACCGGAGAGAGTGGACCGGATCGCCCGTGAGGAACTCCGGCTCGTCGAGCCTCAGCCCGAACAGATCATCTATGAGGATATCCACCCGGCTGGCGACCATGAATGATCTCGGTCCTTCCTACCAGAGACGTGTCCAAAAGCGGACGATCATCCTGGCCTTTATTTTTTTTCTGTGGTTTTTCATCCTGACCTTGCGTCTCATCCAGCTCCAGGTCATCGATCATCGCCGGCTGCACGAGGCGGTCACGCGTCAGAGCCAGGACGAGCGGCCGATCATTCCGGAGCGGGGGACGATTTTTGACCGTTACGGCCAGATCTTGGCCCGCAGTCTGCCTGCTCCGGTCGTCTGCCTGATTCCCGGCGACGACGACCCTGCGGCGGAGCTATTCGCTCGGGTCGGGAGGCTGAAGAATCTCCTCAACCTCTCCGAGAAGGATCTTCAAAAGATCAGGTCGCGGATCGATAACAGAGAAACCTACATCTATATCAAGAGAAAGATCAACTGGGACCAGGCCGACCGTATCTCCCAACTGAACCTGAAGAACGTTTTTGTCCAACAGGAAAACAGGAGGTTCTATCCCCTGAACTCACTGGCCGCCCATGTTCTCGGCGGCGTGAATATCGACCAAGAAGGCCAGAGCGGCGTGGAGCTTCAGTACAACACCCGGCTCGAGGGCGTAAAGGGCCAGAGCTTGATCCTGAAAGATGCGAAAAAGAGGCGCTACGATTGGGAAATCCTGAAGGAGCCGGAGCCCGGCCAGGACCTCATCCTCACTCTTGATGCGACCATCCAGTATATCGCCGAGCGTGAACTCGAGAAGGCCGTCCGTGAGCACGAGGCCAATTGGGGAACAGTCATGATCTCCCACCCGGCTTCCGGAGAAATATTGGCCATGGCCAGCTTTCCGACTTACGACCCGAGTGACTATCCGCCGTCCCCGCTCGAAGTGGCCCACAACCGGGCGATCCAGGAGAACTTCGAGCCCGGCTCGATGTTCAAGATCGTCACGGCCGCGGCGGCACGCGAGACCGGAGTTGTCGGCTTCAACGAACTCTTCGATTGCAGCGAGGGCAAGATCCGGGTGGCCGGCTGGACGATCAATGACCACGAAAAAATGGGTGTTCTCACTTTCTCTGGAGTGATCATCCATTCCTCTAACGTCGGCACCATCAAGGTGGGCCAGAAGATCGGACAGGACAACCTCTATCGGATGATCCAGAACTTCCGCTTCGGTCAAAAAACCGGTCTTGACCTCCCGGGTGAAGAGAACGGGATCCTTCATCCCCTGGCCAAATGGAGCCGGACCTCGATCGCCGCCCACTCCATCGGCTATGAGATTTCCGTCACCGGCGCCCAGATCCTCCAGGCAATGAACATCCTAGCGAACCGGGGAGTCCTGATCCCCTTCCGGATAGCCGGGACTTCGCTTGATCCGACAGGATTCAGCCCCGAAACACTGGCCGCCGGATCCAGGATCATCTCGGAGAAGACGGCTTCCGAGCTCATCAGCCGGGTGTTTGAAGGAGTGGTCACGGAGGGCACCGGTCAGTCCGCGCGGATCGACGGATTTTCCGCGGCGGGGAAAACGGGGACCGCACGCAAGCTCGATCCGGACCTCGGCGTCTATCTGGCCAGCCGGCACGTAGCCTCCTTTGTCGGGTTCGTCCCCGCCGGCCGCCCCGTGCTTTCGATGGTCGTTGTACTGGATGAGCCCAAGTTCAGCCTCCAGTACGGCGGTCAGGTGGCTGCGCCGGTTTTCCGGGAGGTCGCCCGCCGGGTCCTCCTCTACCTGCGCCAGGCCCCGCAGTTCGTCCCGAATGAAAAGGCCGTAACCGCCCAACTTCGGAGCCAGGACCGGCCATGAAGCTCAGAGACCTGTTCCAGGACGTCCCTGAAATTCATTTCAACGGGAACGGCAGCACGGACATCCTGGGCGTCTCCTACTCTTCGAAACAGGTCCGGCCCGGCTTCCTGTTCGCCGCTGTCCGGGGGGAAAAGAAGGATGGATTTGAGTTCATCGAAGAGGCTCTCCGGAGCGGAGCCGCCGCCGTCCTCTCAGACAGGCCCAGGCCGCAAACCTGGAAATGCCCATGGGTCCAAGCGGCCGATATCCGGGCGGCCCTGGCTTTGGCCGCGGCCAACTTCTACGGCCAGCCCTCGATGAAAATGAAGGTCGTCGGGATCACCGGCACCAAAGGGAAGACGACCCTCACCTACCTTCTCGAATCCATCTTCCAGAAGGCCGGGTATCAGCCCGGAGTCATCGGCACCGTCAACTATCGCTGGCCGAATGCGGCCCAGCCGGCACCGCGGACGACCCCGGAAGCGCCCGACCTGCAACGGATGATGAGCGAGATGCTGGCTCAGGGCGTCACCCACTGTCTGATTGAGGTCTCCTCGCACGCCCTCGACCTGAAGAGGGTCTGGGGAGTCCATTTCGACATCGCGGTTTTCACCAACCTGAGCGCCGAGCACCTCGATTACCATCCCTCGATCGAGGATTACTTCGAGGCCAAGAAAAAGCTCTTTTTCTTGAACGCCAAGAAAAGGACGGCGGTGGTCAACCTGGATGACCCATGGGGAAAACGGCTGATCTCGGAGCTGCCCCTGACCACCGTTTCCTTCGGTGTCGAGCCGGCGGCGATCGTCCGGGCCGAGCAGTTCCGGTTCTCGGAGACAGGCATCAAGGCGGATGTGGATTACCCAGGCGACCAGGTCAAGATCTGCTCTGCCCTGATGGGAAAACACAACCTCTCCAACATCCTGGCGGCCGTAGCCACTGGACTGGCCTTGAACGTTCCCCCGGCGACAATCAAAGAAGGAATTTCCGCCCTCAAAAAGATCCCGGGGAGGCTGGAGAAGATCGAAAACGCCTTGGGGTTCCAAGTCTTCGTGGATTACGCTCATACCGACCAGGCCCTGCGCAGCCTCCTGGAAACCATCCGGGATCTCAAGCCCCATCGCATCCTTCTCGTCTTTGGCGCCGGCGGCGACCGGGACAAAGGCAAGAGGCCGCGGATGGGCGAGGTCGCTGCGTCGCTCGCCGACCTGAGTTTCATAACATCCGACAATCCCCGGACGGAGGACCCGCTGGCCATCATCGCCGATATCGAAAAAGGGTTCATCGGAAAGGGAGCGAAGCACTACAAGGTCGTCGCGGACCGGAGAGAGGCCATATCTCAAGCCCTGGCCACGGCCCGGAAAGGCGATTACGTCCTCGTCGCCGGAAAGGGCCACGAAAACTACCAAATCTTCAAGGACCGGACCATACATTTCGACGACGCCGAGGTCGTCCTTTCGACGCTTGAAACTCTGGAGGCCAAGGCCTGATGGCGGAGTTGAGCCTGCGTGAAATCGCCCTCCGGACGGGCGGGGAGATCAAGCAGGGCGATCCCTCTCATCTTTTTAGCTCCTTCAACATCGACTCCCGGCTCAGCCGGCCCGGGGAGCTCTTCTTCGCCATCGTGGCCAAGAGGAACGGCCATGATTTTCTTCCCGACGCCTTCGCCAAGGGCGCCCGCGGGGCGGTCGTCTCCCAGGACATCGCGCCGGCCGGTCCAGCCCTCGCCGTCGTCCGCGTGCCGGATTCCGTCGCGGCGCTCCAAGCGCTGGCCGCGTCGGTGTTGGCTGAACGGTCCCCCAAGGTGGTCGGCATAACCGGAAGCATCGGCAAGACCACAACCAAGGAGTTCACAGCAGTCCTTCTGTCTTCATGCTTCAGGATCCTCAAGTCGGAGGGGAATTTCAACAACCATCTCGGCCTGGCGCTCTCGCTGCTCAAACTCCAGCCGGGACACCAGGCAGCGGTGCTGGAGATGGGGACGAGTGGTCCGGGTGAGATCCGGACGCTCACCCGAATCGCCCCGCCCGACGTCGCGGTCATCACCAACATCAACCCGGTCCACCTCGAGTTCTTCCATAGCCTGGAGGCCATCGCTGCGGCCAAGAAAGAGATCCTCGACGGCGCGAAAGATGACGCTACCGCCGTCCTCAACGGTGACGATCCCCTAGTCCAAGAGATCGGGCGGGATTGGAGAGGGCGGCGCATTACCTTCGGCTTCTCCCCCGCCTGCGACGTCCGGGCGTCGGCCGTCCGGAAACTGGGGACAAACGGGATGACGTTCGAGCTCCAACTGGAGGGCAAGGCCAAACGCGTCCGCTTCCCGCTATTCTACGAGGAATACCTCAGCAACCTCCTCGCCGCCGTCG
>Ga0209253_10003304_pt1 | contig 14199 bp, 12 predicted proteins | sample FrelakmetBRP12BR_FD_187145 | JGI IMG/M metagenome (GOLD analysis project Ga0209253, IMG submission 187145) | Freshwater lake sediment microbial communities from the University of Notre Dame, USA, for methane emissions studies - BRP12 BR (SPAdes)... | ecosystem: Environmental > Aquatic >...
CCGGCTGCTGGGTCTGAACCCGGCCCGCACGCCCGAGACGTCGTTCACCATCGGCCTGGGGCCGGTCGAAGAGGTGCGCGAGAGGGCCCACACGGCTTCGGCCCGCTTTTCGATCCTCAAGCTCAAGCTGGACGGCGACACGGCCAACTGCCTGACCCTGGCGCGAGCTCTGCGCGAGGCCAGCGATGCCCGCCTGGTTGCCGACGCCAACTGTGCCTGGACTGAGGAACAGGCGCTGTATTTGATCCCGGCTCTTGCCGAGCTGGGGTTCGAGTGGGTTGAGCAGCCGCTGGCCGAGGAGGACCTGGACGGCTTGCAGCGGGTGCACCACGCCTCGCCGCTGCCGATCTTTGCCGACGAGCCGGTGCGCACCAGCCGCGACATCCCCCGCCTGGCCGGCTGTGTGGATGGGGTGAACATCAAGGTTATGAAGGCCGGTGGCCTGCGTGAGGCGATGCGCATGATCGCGGTGGCCCGCGCCCACGGCCTGCAGGTGATGCTCGGCTGTATGATCGAGACGTCGTTGGGCATCACTGCTGCGGCGCACCTGTCGCCGCTGGTCGATTGGGCCGACCTGGACGGCAACGTGACCGTCACCAACGATCCGTTCTTGGGCGTGCAACTGCAGCACGGCCGGCTGGTTTTTCCCGATGGGCCGGGCCTAGGGGTCACGCGCCGCACGGCAGGCCAATGATCGTCGTTGACGGCTCCTACGGTGAGGGTGGCGGCCAGGTACTGCGGACCAGCCTGACACTGGCCGCAATCACAGGCCAGCCGGTGCGTATCGAGCGGATCCGGGCCGGCCGCCGCAAGCCAGGTCTCCAGCCCCAACACTTGACCGCCGCGCGGGCCGTGGCCAAGATCTGCGATGCCGACGTGGAAGGCGACAGACTGGACTCGCAAACGCTGAGCTTTGCGCCCCGCTCGACTCCCAAGGCAGGCACCTACACCTTTGATGTGTCGCTGGCCGCCAAGGGCGGCAGCGCCGGCGCGGTGAGCCTGATCTTCCAGACGGTGCTTTTGCCCCTGGCCCTGGCCGAAGGGACGTCACAACTGACACTCGTCGGCGGCACACACGTGGCCTGGAGCCCGCCTTTCGACTATCTCAAGCGGGTGTATCTGCCCACGCTGGCCCGGATGGGGATCAGAGCCAAGGTGAACCTCGAAAAGTGGGGCTGGTATCCGCTGGGCGGCGGGATTGTCAAAGCGACGGTGGAGGGAGCGGCCAGAAGCCAAAGCTTGTGCGGGCTAGATCTTGAGCAGCGGGGCAAGCTGCAGCGGGTGCGGGGGTTGTCGGCCAGCAGCAATCTGCCAAAGCAGATCCGCGGGCGGCAGGCCGGGACTGTGCTCCAGGTTCTGCGCTCCGCCGGGCTAGATCCGCGCGTGGACGAGATCGATGCTCCGTCAAAGGGACAGGGCACGGCCGTGTTCCTGTGGGTCGAGTGTGACAATGCGCTGGCGGGGTTCACCGCGCTGGGGGAGCGAGGCAAGCTGGCCGAGCAGGTAGCCGAGGAAGCAGCGCGTGATCTGCTGGCCTATCTGAAGGGCCAGGCAGCACTCGACCGTCACCTAGTCGATCAACTGGTGCTGCCGCTGGCGTTGGCCGGCGGCCCGTCACACTTGGCCACCGAGACGGTGACGCAGCACCTACTTACGGTGGCCTGGGTCGTCGACCAGTTCCTCCCCGGCCGCGTCCGGGTGGAGGGCACGGAGGGCCAGCCGGGGGCCTGTCACATCGGCGAGGGCAAAGCCTCGTAGGCCGGCAGGCGGTAGGGGATTGACTGGCCGGGCATCGTTATCTCCCAAGCGGGCAGCCAGGCAAGTCCAAACAAATTCACCCGCACGTCGGTGCGGCGGGGACGGACCTCCTCCTGTTGCGCGTCGTCGATAAGTGCTGCCCACCGGGCGGTGAGATCGTCCAGCTCACGCTGGAGGCTGGCTCCAGCCTCGTCGATCTGGTCTTCCAGGTCGTCGATGGCCTCTTCCGATTCCTTGACGTCGGCCTTGGCCTGCTGGGTCAGGCGGCGCTTACGGCTGGCCGTTGAGGCGCCCCGCCGCGTCGTGCGTCCGGTGATAAAGTTGACCACCGACTCGGCCCCAGAAAAGAACTCTTCGCGCGTGCGGGCGCCGTACTCGACCTGATCCTCTTCCAGCTCCCGCTTCTCACGCTGCGTCTTGGTGAGCAACTGATCGAATTGCGCTTTGTAGCGCCCCTTGATCTCCTCTGCCTCGTCGTCGCGAGCCTGGCGAGCCGCCTCGCGACAGCGGCGCCGGAAGGCTTTGGCCGTTTCGCCCAGCTCGGAGTAGAGCTTCAGGTGAGGGTTGTACCAGATGGTGACGGACCGGTTGTAGAAAAGGTGCTCGCCGAGCTCTTTTTCCAGTGCGGCAAAGCGACTGGCGTTACCCAGGTCGACCGGCAGGCGTCCAAACAGGGCACCGGGCACCGGCTTGTGAACCAGCGTGCCGGCATCGAGCTGCACCTGCCCTTGCGACCAGTCTACAAACCCGCTGACCTCGGAGACAGGCAGGAGGAAGGTCAACGCTTGCTCAAGGGTCTGGCGGCTCCTGGCGTGGGCAAAACGAACCACCGCCAGTCCGATCAACGCCGGATCGTAGACCAATTGACCTTCCAGGCCGACGACGGCGCGTGGCAACCAGCCCTTCTCACCGGCGAGCCGGTACAGCGCCTCGTCGAGGGAGGTTTGAACGGGCACAAAGACCTGCTTGACGGCTGACGGCAACTGGGGTGGCACCTCGCCGTAGAGCAGCTCGGGCAATGAGGAGAGAGGCAGTGATGACGAGACCTGGGGCTCGACCGCAGGCTGAGGCGTCGCAAGCAGGGCTTCGGTGGTGTCGCGAGTAGGCGCCGGCGTGCCCATCAGCTCGCGTATCTGGCTGCGGGTCAGGGGGCCGCGCAGATAGCTCATGGCCCACCGCGTCTGAAAGATGGCGGGCTGGCCGGCGTGCACGTTATGCAACAGAAACACCCGCGTCCGGAGCGCCGAGATAAGCCGGTCGAAATCGGCACGGCTGGCGCCAGCACGGCCTCCGACCGCCTCGGCGCCCTCCAACCCATCGAGCACGCGCAGCTTGTCCCGTTCAGTCTGCATGGTGCCGATGAACCAGGTTCCGGCGTTGGCCAGCGCCTTGTAGTCGAGGTCCACCGGGTTTTGGGTGGTGAGCACCAGGCCCAGGCCAAAGGCCCGCGCCTGCTTGAGCAGGGTCAACAGCGGCTTTTTGGTCGGCGGGTTGGCCGGATGGGGCGGCAGATAGCCGAACAGCTCGTCCATGTACAGCAGGGCGCGCAGGCTGGTCGTGCCGCTCTGTGCGTAGAGCCAGGCCACGACCTGTTCTAGCAACAGGGTGACAAAGAACTGCCGCTCAGCCTCCTGCAAATGAGCGATGTAAAAGATGCTAACCTGGGGTTTCCCCGCCGGGCCAACCAGCAAGCTGTCCACGTCGAGGGCCTGTCCGGCGGTCCAGTCGGCAAAGGAGGGAGCAGCCATCAGCCCGTTGAGCACCATCGCCAGCTCCATCCGATCCCGTTCGGGGAAAAAGGTCTCGACCGGAAAGACCCCCAACTGGGAAAAGGGCGGTTTCTGGACGCGCACGATGATCTCGGCCATGTTGAGGTCTTTTCCAGCGCGCCAGGCCTGGTCAAGGATGGTGGATAACAGGATATGCTCGCGGCTGCGCACCGGGTCGGCCTGGATGCCCACCAGGGCCAACAGGGCGGTGACGATACTGCTGATCCGATCGCGGATCAGCTCGGCGTCAGTTTCCCACGACAGGCCGGGAGCTTTGAAGGTCTGGAGAATGCTCACCCGCCGACCCGCGCCGCTGCCGGGTGTGTAGATGACAAAATCAGCGCTCTCTTTCAGGCGGCGGATCCGATCAGGATCCTGACCCCACTCGGTCAGGCCCTGGCGCCAGCGCTCGGCCGTCTGAGCCGTGTAGGCATCCAGCTCCAGGTTCTGCCGCCGGGCATCGTCGGGGTTGATCCAAGGTCGAAAATCGTCGGGGAGCAGGTCGGGGAAAGTGAGCAGGAGGTTGGTCATGTCGCCCTTGGGATCGATCACCAGCGATGGCACACCGTCGAGGGTGGCCTCCTCCAGCAGGACGGCTCCCAGGCCGGTTTTGCCACTGCCGGTCATGCCCACACAAACGGCGTGGGTCGTCAGGTCACGCGCGTCGTACAAGACGGGCCGGTCGAGCACCCGCCCGGCTGCCAGGTCATACTCCCGTCCAAGGTAGAAGCTTGCCAAACGATCCAGATCATCCATGGGTCGAACTCTCCGGTTCAGGCTGCCAGCCTAAGAAAAGAAAAGGGGCAATGCCGGGCGGCATCACCCCTATCTGTCGTGTCAGGACAACATACTGCAAGGCGGAGGGCCCCCCCTACCCTGTCGCCTACGTCATCCTGTCCGTGCAGACCTCTATTGGGCGGGGCCGGTCGACCCCGCAGGTACAACCCTAATGCTCGGTGTGCTCCTGGCTGCTGAAGGGGTTCTCGAAGCGGCGAGATTCGCTGCGCATGAGAAAACCCACCAACAACCCGAGGATGAAACCGACGATCAAAGCTACAAAGATGTCTGGCATGGTTTGCCCCTCGTGTGGAATACACCCCGCTACGACTAATCATACCTGATTTTAGCTGGTTTGTCAAACGTAGACCGGGGGCCTGCTGTTAGCCAATGATGACCGCCAACACGATCATGAGCGCGAACAGAGCGGCAGCATAGATAGCGAGCCGCTTGAGATCCTTGATGACATAGTGATACTCCGCGGCAAAGTCAACCTGCTTGGCCGTGGCTTCGGCTGCTGGCGGGCGGATGGGACGGGCGATGCGTACCGGTTCGCCCCCCTCTCCAACGACAGCGACTTGCTGACGAGTTCGACGTGACTTCTTGGCCATTTTGTGACTATTCCTTCCAATAACGGTTATTGTAACTCGGCGACGACTACAACGCGATGGGTATCCACCATGTAGGGATAGCAGGTGATGAGCGTGGCTACCGGCTTGGTGGTCGATGCCAAGACGCGCACTTCGGTCGGCTCGACGATCTGTTTGGCCGTGACGAGGTAGCGATAGGGCTGCTCGCCGGCGTAGACGACCACCTCGTCACCCAGCTCCAGCTCGTGCAGGCGGCGAAAGATCTCGCCATAAATGTCGTCGTGGGCCGACAGGACCATGTTGCCCCGTTCGCCGGGGTTGGCGCTGCCGAGGTAGTGGCCGACACCCAGTTTCAGTTGCTCCGGCAAATCACCCTCGACGACGAGCGCATCGACGTTGATGGCCGGAATGACGATGCGCGTCGGGGCTTCGGGTCCCGGGGTGGGGATGGCGATGGCCGGCGGCGCTTCCCCCTCGACCAGATTGCGCAGGTGGACAGGCACACTGCCCGCCTCCTCAGGGGGCTGATGCTCGCCCGGCAGGACGCCCCCGGCCAGGGGCGTCGGCGTTGCAGTCGGTAGCAGGCTGGCCTGGGCGTACTCGTCATTCAACGACCTTAGGTTGAGAACCGAGGCGGCCAAGATGACCACCAAGCCCAGCAGTGCGCCGACCTCAAGGACAAGCAACAGGCCGTCGCGAAGCCGACCCCATCGTGTGCGAGGTGCACGCTGGCGCGGCGTCTTGGTTCGTTTCTTGCCCCCCACCGGCTCGATGCCAAAAGGGCGCTGGCGAGTCAAGTCGCCAATCTGACCGCCTGCCATACCCACCGCGCCGACGGAGGCCAGGTCTTCGTGAGGGATGGCCGATTCGGCCGGCAGCCTGCCTATCTCCTGCAAGCGGCGCATCCGCTCGGCGCGAGTCTCGCGCCGCTTGACAATCAGGACCTGCTCCAGCTCTTCGATTGACAGATCGTCTACAATGCGCCGATCAGGCATAATCTTTCAACCACACTCGCGTCACAGTGAACATAAAGCTGACGATATTATACTCTAGATCCGCGCCCTAGTCAAGCCGGGCCGGCCGCAACCGCCGGACCACCGCGTCACGGAGCGGGCCAAGCTCTTCAATGTGTAACATGCTGGCCAGGCCCAGGTAGACCACGATGCCCAGCCCGGCACCAACCCCAACGATAACCAGTCCGCCTATCTTGCTGCCGGCATCGACCCATCGCGAGACAAGGCTCAGGGCCAGGGCCATGACGCCGGCCATTATGCCCGCGGCCAAGAAGGCCTTGCCCGCCGTCTCACCCACTCTTTGGCCGGTCAGCCCCCCCATGGCCCGCTGGGTGAGAACCAGCATGGTCAGAGCGTGGCTGCAATGCTTGGCCGAATCGGCCAGCGCCAAGCCAAACATCCCCAAAGGGCGGATCAGGAGCAGCGCCACGACCAGGTAGACCGCCACGCTGAACACGCCGACCAGCGCCGGGAGCAAAGTATTCTGCCGGGCGTAGAAGGCATAGTTGAGCTGCCAGTCGATCGACGCAAAGATCAGCCCCAACAGATAACAACGCAGCGCCCATGCCGTCTGGAAGGTGTCGTTGGCCGTGAACTGACCGTGCTCGAAAAGCAGGGCAACGGCTGGCCGGGCCAGCACCAGCAGGCCGAGCGTGGCCGGCACGATCAGCACCAGTACCAGCCGCATACCCTGACCCAGAGTGCGGCGGAAACCCTCCTGGTCACCAGCGGCGCTGAGCCGCGACAGGGTCGGCAGCACCGCCAGCGCGATGGCAACCGCCACCAGCCCGTGGGGCAGTTGGAACAGCGTGGTGGCATTTGCCATCCAGGCGATGCTATTCTCGCCGGTGGAAGAAGCCAGGCGGCGGTCGATGGCAATTTGCATATTGCTGATGATCAGCCCGGCGGCGATAGGTAGATACAGCACCAGAATGCGCCGCAGCGCCGGGTGGGAAAGGTCGAGCACGAAGCGCAGCCGCACGCCGCGTAGGCCGGGGAGCTGGATCAACAACTGCAGCAGTGCGCCAAAAAAGACACCCACCGCCAAGCTATTGACGTCGATCCGGCCCTTCAGCAGCGGCACGGCGACGATGATACCCAGGTTGAACACGGCCGCGCCGAGAGCCGTGTAGCTGAACCGCTTGAGGGCGTAGAGCAGGCCGGTCACGATGCCGGACAGGCCAAAGAATAGCAGGGCCGGGGTGATAATCCGCATCATTTGGGTGACGGCGGCCTGCAGCTCCGACTCAAAACCGCCGCTCAGCAGCCAGGCTACCTGAGGGGCCAGGAGCTCGATCAGCAGCACTGCGCCGGCCAGCACCAACGCCACCAGGCTCACCACGCGGCTGAACAGCGCCCACAGCGCCTCCTTGCCCTCTCGGTCCGCCACTTCGCTAAAGACCGGCACCAGCGCCGCGCTGAGCATGCCGCCGATAAGCAGGTCGTAGAGCATCGTCGGCACAATCGACGCCACCCGGAAGGCGCTCACCAGGCCGCTGGCGCCAAAGAAGTAGCTTATCACCGCCTCACGCACTACGCCCAATACCCGGCTGGCGATGCCGCCCAGGGCGATGATGCTTGCTGAGCCGGCGATGTGGGCCTGTTCAGAAGCAGCCGGCAAGGAAGCCGGATCGCTTACCGGGAGTTCTTGGCTGAATGGCTCCACGAGTTGATTCCAGTGGAAGGGTTGAGGAATAGCATGCGGCGGCTAGTGCTGGACGATGACCGTCACCTGGCACGGCTCGGGGTAATTGCCCGTCTGATCGACGACCACCAGGCGCAGGGCATAGGTCCCCGGGGGATATGCGCCGCTGTTAAATGTCTCCAGTTGCCCGCGGACAACAGGTGTATAGTGCAGCTCGCCAACCACGGCCCAGGTGCTGGGGTTCTGCCCCGGCCCGACTTCGATCTTGTAGTACTGAAAACTGTCGATACTGGCCGTACCGTGAATAGCCACGTTGCCCGTGATGATCTGATTGATGCCCAGCGACGTGATGCGGGCGTTGGGGTTCGGGCAGTTAGGAAGCCGGACCTGAGGCGTACGAGTGGCGACGACCTCAGGCGAGGGCGTGAGGCGCGTCGGGCGCGCAATCGGCGTCGGCGACGGCTTGGGCGTCGGCGTGATGGTGGGCGGCAGCGGCGTGGGTGTCAATGTCGCTTTGACGAGCGGGCCGGTGGTGACCGTCGGCGTCGGTTCGGGTGTCACCTGGGGGGTCGACATCAGCGGGTTGCTGACGACAAACGCCGCTATCACGACCAACAAGATTGCAGCCGAGATCACCACGCTGCGGTTGTAACGGGACTGAGCTTGTTCCTGTTCCAGCTTGAAAGTCGAGCGAACGCTTTCGCGGCGCGCCATCATCGCTCGCCGCAAGAAAAAGATCAGGACTAGGCCCAGGACGCCGTATATCCACCACTGATACTCGGCGACGAGCTGCACAACCCGTTCCATTTACCCGCCGTCACAATACCTTGCTAACGCACCGATTATGGTCAGACAAGCCACCCACGCAGGATGTTCTACTCGGCCAAGTGGGCCAGGACGCCCAGTATCAAAGCCGTCAGTCGAGGCACGATCTGTTGGCCGGCGAGCAGTACTTCCTCGTGGCTAGTCTCCTGGCCTGGCTGCGGCTCGGCCGGGAGGACGTTGCTGATCCCCGACACACCGAGAACACGCAGCCTGCCGTGGCGGGCAACCGTTACTTCTGACACCGTAGACATGCCCACTGCGTCGGCTCCGATTAGCCGCAGGAAACGGATGTCGGCCGGTGTCTCGAAGGATGGCCCGCCCAGACCAACGTACACCCCTTCGTGCAGCGGGATGTCGCCCTCGCGGGCCACCTGGCGGGCCAGGCGCCGCAGCCCGGGATCGTAGGCCTGGGACATTTCGGGAAAACGTGGTCCCAGCTCTGGATCGTTGGGCCCCAGCAGTGGGCTAAGCCCGGCCATGCCCATGAAGTTGATGTGGTCGGCAATCAACATCAGCTCGCCGACGCGAAAGGTTGGCTTGAGCCCACCGGCCGCATTGGTCACGATCAGCGTCTCGATGCCCAGGACCTGCATCACCCGGATGGGGAAAACCACCTGCTGCAGCGGGTATCCTTCGTAGAAATGAACCCGGCCCTGCATGACCATGACGCTAACCCCGGCCAGTTGCCCCAACACCAACCGTCCAACGTGCCCCTCGACTGTCGGTTGGGGAAAATGTGGGATGTCATGGTACGGGATCGGTTGTGCAGCCTGCACCGCATCAGCCAGGGGATTCAGCCCAGAACCGAGCACCAACCCCACCTTGGGTCGGTGCCGGGTTCGCTGCCGGATGTAATCGGCTGCTTCTTCGTACTGTGCCCGCGTGTAAAACTGTGTCATGGCTATAGCTGATCCAACAGCTCCTTCCTCTTGGCTTGGAATTCGGCTTCGGAGATCGTACCCTTTTGCCGCAGCTCCGTCAGCTCGATAAGGCGGTCGCCGATGTTCCCGGCAGAAACAGGCGTACCCGAAGTCGGCGCGGCCGCCTGCTGGGCAGGCAACGATGGGCCGGGCAAAGTTGCGTCAACTGCCCTGACCTGCACCTGTTCTTTGGCGTTGAGCATCTCCCGTTTGAACCGCACCGGGTTAGAGATGCGGTGAAACACGTTCACGCCGACATCCGAGCCGGTGATGATCTCCACGGTCCCATACCGTAACAAGCGCCCGACCATCGATTGCTTCAGCTCTATGTCGTTGACCTTCTCCAGGGCCGAATCGCTGACGAACTTGTTGAGAATTCCCCTGGTCACTATGACGCGACGGTTGGTGATGATGTAGCGCTCGTTCACCCAATCCAGAATGCCTCGCACCAGCTGGAACAGCGGAATGAGGGCCACCAGCGCTGCGACGATCCACATTCCCTCCAGCGAGGGCTTGAACAGCAGAGTCAGAGCCACGGCCAGGATCAACACACCGGTCAGTATGGGCCACCATATTTGCTTGAGGGGGTTGCCCTGCTCCTGCCCCCGTTTCCAGCCTTTGATGATCGCGTACACAGGTAGGACCAGGCTGAACAGCGCAATGATGCCTATTTTTGAGCGGACGTCGTCGTTCTGCGTACCGATCGCCACGGCCGCTGCCACAAATACCAGGAAGGCAAACAGCCAGCCGACAATTCGCTGCAGCAATATGATGACGTGTTGGTGCGTGCGGTACATAACCTGTTCATTGTCGCCCAGGATCTTTTCTATGTAGCCCATGTTGTCCCTCCCTCCTCCATGTTCAGCGCCTATTTTACCACAGCTTGCGCTAAAGCTCAAGGGTTGCGTTCAGATAATCTTCCACCTGCTGACGCGTCGGAATGGCACTCATCCCCCAGCCCTCCACCGAAAAAGAGGCGACGACATTGGCAAAGCGGGCCGCCTGGCATGGATCGCCCGTCTCGGCCAGATGGATCAGGAAAGCGGTGGCAAACACATCCCCGGCCCCGGTCGGATCCACTTGCTGGGCGGGCCGGGTGGGATAGTGACACGACTCACCCTTCCGGTAGACAGTCGCGCCGCGCGCGGCGCGGGTCACGACAATGATATCGACAAAGCGTCCCCAATCCTGTACCAACCCGTCCGGGTCAGGCACATCCAGCTCGCTCAAAACCAGGACGTTGATCCGCCGCAGGATCGCCTCCGGCGGATTCCAGTCGGTGTAGAACACCTGGCCTTGGTCGTCCCAGCGGCGGAGAAAGCCCTGGGGCATTACACCGATCAGCGCCTCGTCGAAGCAAAAAAAGAGGCTGGGGTCGATCTCCTGGTCGATCGTTCCCAGGTAGACGAGGGGCACGCGACGCCAGGCCGGCGGGACGTGGGCGCATTCGAGCACGTCGGCGCGGCGGTGAAGGATCTGCTTGCGGCTGCCGTCAAAGTAGATATTCTCGAACAGCGTGGTGGCTGCGGATGGGTGGCACGCCACCTGGATGCCGGGGAAGGCCTGCGCCACGTCCAGGTCCGGGCCGGCGCTGGTGACCAGGCCGACACGCTGTCCCAGCCGCAGGGCGGTGATGGCCGCATAGGAGGCGGTGCCGCCCAGGCCCAGGCCCCCATCCGGAAGGATGTCCTGGCATACGTGACCGGCAATCACAAACTGGGGAAGATCCGAGTTGCTCAATTGGAAACCTCGTCGCTGTGTATGGCCGGCCGGCGCCTTCTCAGGGTCTGTTCGACAAAGAAATAGGCCACCCGCGGCAGATTCAGCCGGATGCCCGCCAACGGGACATTCAGCTCTGTTTTTTCGCACACGGTCGACAGGTTGGCGCTGTCCACCTGGGGCTTGATCGCCTGAAGGAGTTTAGCCCGCCGCTCGGCGTCCTGTATGGTCATGATGTCGTCTACTTGGGCAATCAGCCGCCGCGCCTTCAGAATACGGGCCTCGGTGCGCTGCGCCTGGGCGGCGTCGACCAGGCCGTAGCGCGCTTTGAGCCGGTTGAGCCGCAGCCCGGCCTCGTAGGTACTGTCGACGATCTGGTCGCGGTTCATCCACTCTGTCTCATAGTTGAGCACATATTTCCAACTGGGCTGGATCAATGCCTGCCGGTGCTCCTCGAGCGTCCGGGCAAAGAGGCGATAGCCATGCCGCTCGGGGTGCTCGAACACCTGGCTGCCGGGATCGACGAACGGGGCCAAAGGCGAGATAAAGGGGATCAGGCGGCGGGGTGACCCCTTGTCCAGGTCTCGCATCAGGTACTCGCAATAGTCGATGGTGTCCATGACCGACTGGTAGTCCTGCTTGGGCAGGCCGATCATGTAGAAAAGGTCCAGCCGCTGCACCCCCGCTTCGAGCGCGTAGCGCATCGTGTCCTCGATCGGGCCGTTCTTGTAGGGCCGGCCAAAGGCCGCCCGGACCTCGTCGCTGTGGGTTTCCATCGAGATCTCGAGCGTCCAGTTGGGCAGGGCCGCGGCCACCCGCCGGATGAATTCCCGGTCGGCGGCGTCGAACAGCTCCAGGATGACCGGCCCCCGGTAGCCGGCGATGGCCGTCAGGAACCGGTCGGCGTACTCTGGCCCGGCCTGGCGGATGTCGCCCAGGATAAACACCGGTCCCCTGCTGAACCGGGCGATGTTGCGGATATCCCGGGCCAGGTCCTCGGGGGCGCGATACGCCGGCCGGCGCCGATTGTGCAGGGCAGCAAAGGCCGTCGCCGAACCGCCACAGGTACGGCAGCCGTGGGTACAGCCGCGCACACTCAACGCCGCAGTGATCGGATAGCCCAGCCAGCCTTTAAAGGGCACAAAGCTGGCCAGGTCTCGGTAGCGGGCCACGGCCTTGACCACGTAGCTATAGTCGATCAGCACGTTATCCAGGTTGGCCGGGCTGTAGCCGATCTCGTTGACCCGGACCGCGCCATCCGGTCCGCGCCAGGTCAGGTTGGGGATGTCGGCCAGCGCCGGCGCGCCGGGTTGGCCGACCAGGTGCTGCATCAGCTGCAACACCGGCTCTTCGGTCGAGTCACCCCGCACCACGTAATCCACTTCGGGCCGCTCGATCAGCTCGCGGTGATAGTAGGTGGACGAAAAGCCGCCAAACATGACCGGTATGTCGGGATGGAGCTTTTTGCACAGCCTGGCTACCTCGATTGCGCCGTGGGCGTGGGGCAGCCAGTGCAGGTCGATGCCAAAGACAGCGGGCCGCAGCTGGCGGATCATCTCTTCCGCGTCAAAGCGGTCGCTGTTAAGCATCCGCACCGCCAGGTTGACGATCCGCACCCGCAGTCCGTGGCGTTCCAGGTACTCGGCGATGGTGGTCAGACCGATGGGATACATCTCAAAGACCGGAGTGCTTGGCACCAGGTCGCTCACCGGTCCATACAGTATCGACTCATGGCGAAAGTCGTACACGCTCGGCGCGTGTAGCAACACGAGATCAGTTCGGGGCATCTTTACTTCGCCCTGACCCGCGCACCAGGCACCGGCGTGCTGTCCAGGATCTCCTGGACCACGGCCCGCGGATCGACGTTCTTGATGCGGGCCGAAGGGCTGATGATCAACCGGTGGGCCAGTGTCTCGATGGCCAGCGCCTTGATATCATCCGGGATGACGTAATCGCGGCCCAAAATGGCCGCGCGCGCCTGGCCTGTCTTGTACAGGGCAAGGCTGCCGCGGGGACTGGCGCCCAGATAGACGTCGGGGTGCTTGCGGGTGACGTTCACCAGACTGACGATATACTCCTTGATCAGGTCGCTAATGTGCACGCTCTTGATCTGCTCCTGGGCGGCCATCAGCTCCTCGGTCGGAACGACCTGCTCGATGCGCGTCACCGGGTGGGTGAACTGCTGGCTGTCAAGCATGGTGATCTCGTCCTGGTTGCTGGGATAGCCCAGGTGGATGCGCAGCATAAAGCGGTCGAGCTGGGCTTCGGGCAGGGGGAAAGTGCCTTCGTATTCGATGGGGTTCTGGGTGGCCAGCACCAGGAAGGGCCGCTCCAGCGGGTAGGTGACACCATCTACCGTGAGCTGCCGTTCCTCCATCGCCTCCAGAAGGGCCGATTGGGTCTTGGGCGTGGCGCGGTTGATCTCATCGGTCAGGACGATCTGGGCCATGACCGGGCCGGGGCGAAATTCGAACTCGCGCGTCTTCTGGTTAAACACCGAGATGCCGGTCACGTCGCTGGGCAGCATGTCGGGTGTGAACTGGATACGGCGAAACTTGCAGCCAAGCGATTTGGCGACCGACTTGGCCAGCATGGTCTTGCCTGTGCCGGGCACATCTTCGATCAGCAGATGTCCCTCGCACAACAGAGCAATAACCGTTGATTGCACGGCTTCGTGTTTGCCGACGATCACCTGCTCGACGTTATCGACGATCTTTTGGCCTACTGCTTGAACATCAACCATGATTCCGCTCCTCGTCCTGCTGGTTGTTAGCTGCTAACTGAGCATCACACCGGCCAAACACCGGCAGCCAACTACCGGATTATAGCAGGTTTCTTCCGAAAGGGGTAGTTGGAGACCAGTGGACGCAGATTGAACCCTTCGTCTGCCGTTCAAGCGCCGGCCTCCGCTCAGAACAAAATAGCATTGGAGGGTTGTTATTCTGCACATATTGAGGTAGAATAGGAGCACCCGGTTAAGACAGAGGCCGGCGAGGAGGCGCCATGGAAGACCAGATTCGCTACTGTCCCGAATGTGGCTCTCAGGAGAGTGGCTATTTTTGCCGGAACTGCGGTGCGTTGCTGACCGGCGAGGAAAATGTCCTTTGCCCGCGCTGCCACCACATCGTGCCCGACGGCAAGTTCTGCAACCAGTGCGGCCAGGGCTTGAGCGGCATCGGCTTT
>Ga0209253_10003305_pt1 | contig 14198 bp, 9 predicted proteins | sample FrelakmetBRP12BR_FD_187145 | JGI IMG/M metagenome (GOLD analysis project Ga0209253, IMG submission 187145) | Freshwater lake sediment microbial communities from the University of Notre Dame, USA, for methane emissions studies - BRP12 BR (SPAdes)... | ecosystem: Environmental > Aquatic >...
GGAGAGGATGAAGAACGACGGCCTTGAACTACCGCAAGCCTCGGAGCACAGCGATGAACCCAAAGCAACGCTACGCGCAGGCGATGGAGTGGACCTACATCGGCTGCATCGTGCTGTCCGGCACGGCGCTGGTAGCGATCACGCTGATCATTCCGCTGGGCGTGTTCATGCGCTACGCGATGAACAGCGCGCTGTCGTGGCCGGAACCGGCAGCAGTGGTGATGATGGTGATGTTCTCGTTTATCGGCGGCGCCGCGGTCTACCGCGCCAACGTGCACGTCGCGGTCGAAGCGCTGATCAACGCTGTCAGCGCGCCGGTCAAGCGCCTCATGCTGTGGGGCGTCGACGCCTGTGTCGGCCTGACCGCGCTGTTCATGCTCGTGTATGGAGCGAACCTGTGCCAGGTCACCTGGCTGCAGACGATGGCCGAATTCCCCGGCCTGAAGCAGGGCGTCGTCTACCTGCCGATCCCCATCGCCGGGGCGCTGACCCTGCTGTTCCTGATCGAGCGCGTGTGGGTCGGCGACCCGCCTGCGAGTTCCATCATGTACAGCGACGCGGCCGCTGAACTGGAGTAGCGATGAATGCTCTGATCCTGCTGGGCTCGTTCGCGCTGCTGTGCGCCCTGGGCGTGCCCGTGGCCTATGCGCTCGGCCTGGCGGCGCTGGTCGCCGCGTTCTGGGTCGACATGCCGCTCGAGGCGGTGATCCTGAAGATCTCAGACGGCACCGACGACTTCGCGTTGCTGGCGATCCCGTTCTTCGTGCTCGCTGGCGCCATCATGGCCGAGGGCGGCATGGCGGCGCGGTTGATCAATCTGGCGCGGGTCTTCGTCGGTGCCATCCGCGGCGGGCTGGCGCTGGTCAACATCCTGGCCAGCAGCCTGTTCGGCTGCATCTCGGGCTCGTCGGTGGCCGACACGGCCTCGATCGGCTCGGTGATGATTCCGCAGATGGTCAAGGCCGGCTACCCGCGTGTGTTCTCGACCAACGTCACCATCTGCGGCTCGGTGCAGGCGCTGCTGATCCCGCCTTCGCACAATGCGGTGATCTATTCGCTGGCCGCCGGCGGCACGGTGTCGGTGGCGCACCTGTTCCTGGCCGGCATCTTCCCCGGCCTCCTGTTCGGGCTGTGCCTGATCGGGCTGGTGCTGTGGACGGCGCAGAAGAAGAACCTTCCCAAGGGCGAGCCGATCGCGCTGCTCGAGGTGCCGAAGATCGTGCGCGATGCCCTGTGGGGGCTGGTCACCGTCGTCATCATCATGGGCGGCATCCTCTCCGGCGTGTTCACGCCGACCGAGTCGGCCGCGGTGGCCTGCGTCTATGCCTTCGCCGTGACGCTGTTCGTCTACCGCGACTATCAGTGGCGCGATCTGCCGCACCTGATCCACCGCGTCGTGAAGACGGTAGCGATGGTGATGATGCTGATCGGCTTCTCGGTCGCCTTCGGCTACATGATGGCCATCATGCAGATCCCGGCCACGGTGACGCAGTTCTTCCTCGGCATCTCGCAGGACAAGTACGTGTTCCTGCTGCTGGTGAACCTGTTGCTGCTGGCGCTGGGCACCTTCATGGACGTGGCACCGATGCTGCTGATCTGCACCCCGATCTTCATGCCGGTGATCGCCAAGCTGGGCATCGACCCGGTTCATTTCGGGATGATCATGATCCTCAACCTCGGCATCGGCCTGATCACGCCGCCGGTCGGCCCGACGCTGTTCGTCGGCTGCGCCATCGGCAAGGTGACGATGGAACAGGTGTCCAGGGAGCTCTGGCCGTTCTACGGCGCCATGTGCATGGCGCTGCTGCTGGTGACCTACATCCCGGCGATCTCGCTGTGGCTGCCCGGCCTGATGCGTTAGCGGCACCGCTGGCCGCGCGAGATGCAACCGCCGCGCTGCACTGACGCGGGTTCGCGATGCCGACCATCTTCCTCAGCTTCAACCGCAGCGCTCGCGCCCACTACTACGGCGACAAGGCACTCGCCGGCCTGCGCGCGCTCGGCGAGGTGCGCCTGAACGACAGCGATGCCGCGCTCGACGGCGACGCGCTGATCGCCGCCGCGCACGACTGCCAGGCGATCGTCAGCGACCGCCAGACACCGGGTAGCGCCGCGTTGTTTGCCGGCAGCCCGCAGCTCGCCGTCTTCCTGCGCTGCGCGGTGGACATCCGCAACATCGACGTCGAAGCCGCCAGCACCGCCGGCGTGCTGGTGACGCGCGCCAGCGCGGGTTTCGCCAACGCGGTGGCCGAATGGATCGTCGGCGCGATGATCGACCTCAACCGCGGCATCAGCGACGGCGTGCTCGCCTACCGCGCTGGCCGGGCTCCGGCCATCGTCATGGGCCGCGAGCTGCGCGGTGCGACGCTCGGCGTCATCGGCTACGGGCAGATCGGCCGGCGCGTATGCGCGCTCGGCCAGGCCTTGGGCATGCGCGTTCTCGTCAACGACCCGCAGGTCCGTGTCGGCGAGCCGGGCATCGAGCAACTCGAACTCGACGCGCTGCTGGCGCAGGCCGACCACGTGGTGTGCCTGGCGCCGGCGCTGCCCGAGACGGAAGACTTGATGAACGCCGCGCGCTTCGCGCGCATGAAGGCCGGTGCGTTCTTCATCAATGCCTCGCGCGGCAACCTGGTCGACGAAGCCGCGCTGCTACACGCGCTGGATAGCGGCCAACTGGCCGGCTGCGCACTCGACGTCGGTCGCGCACCCGATCAGATGCCGTCGCCGGCGCTGGCGCGCCATGCGCGGGTCATCGCCACGCCGCACATCGGCGGCCTGACACCGCCGGCCGTCGAGCACCAGGCGCTGGAGACCGTGGCCCAGCTGCGCGAGCTCGTGCAAGGCCGGATGCCCGCCGGCGCGGTGAACCCCGAGCAAGCGCGACGCCTCGCCCACCTGCGCGAAGGCACGTGAACACACCCGCCCGCAACAGGGTGCTGCAAGCCAGCATGAAGCGGGGCAGCCGCCAAGCGCTCAGCCCCGGCAACCGCCACCACCCTCTTCCTCGCCCCGAATCCAATTGATCTACATTCGACGAACAACTCGACACTGCCAGCCGCCATGGACCTCGGACCGAACTGCCCATTCACGCCCAGCACCCGCCTGCCCGACCCCTGCATCGAGGTGCTCGACGAACGCTTCCTTGCGCTGCGCCTGCTGTCGGGCACCGTCGAACAGGTGGCCAGCGGCTTCTATTGGGCCGAAGGGCCGGTGTGGTTCGGCGACGGGCGCTATCTGCTGTTCAGCGACATTCCGAACAACCGCATCCTGCGCTGGGACGATTGTTCGGGCGCGTCGAGCGAGTTCCGCAAGCCCTCGAACCACGCCAACGGCCTGGCGCGCGACGCCCAAGGCCGGCTGCTCGCCTGCGAACACGGTACCCGACGCATCACGCGCACCGAATACGACGGCTCGATCACCGTGCTTGCCGACCACTACAAGGGCAAGCGCCTGAACTCGCCCAACGACATCGTCTGCCAGCGCAACGGCGCGGTCTGGTTCACCGATCCGCCGTTCGGCATCCTCGGCTGGTGGGAGGGCGAGCCCGCCACGCCCGAGCTGCCGCACGGCGTGTACCGCATCGATCCCACCGACGGGTCGCTGGCGATGGTGCTCGACGATCTGCAGGGCTCCAACGGCCTGGCCTTCTCGCCCGACGAGAAGATCCTGTACGTCGTCGAGAGCCGCGCCACGCCGCATCGAAAGATCTGGGCCTACGACGTGGTTGGCTCGTCGCTGAAGAACAAGCGGCTGTACGTCGACGCCGGCGGGCCCGGCGCGTATGACGGTGTCGCGCTCGACGTGCTCGGCAACATGTGGTGCGGCTTCGGCAGCAACGGCGCGCTGGACGCCGATGCCACCAGGCTCGACGGCGTGCGCGTCTACGACCGCGAGGGCCGGCCGCTCGCGCACATCCACCTGCCCGAACGCTGCGCCAACGTCTGCTTCGGCGGACCGAAGCGCAACCGCCTGTTCATGGCCGCCAGCCATTCGCTGTATGCGCTGCACGTGAACACGCGCGGCGCCGTCGCCTGAATCGCGCCGACGACCCGCATGGACGACCACAACACACCGAAGCCGCCCTCGGGTCTCGCCAAGGGCCTGACGAGCTATGGCGACACCGACTTCTCGCTATTCCTGCGCAGGGCCTTCATCAAGGGCGCGGGATTCGGCGACGACGCGCTCGATCGTCCGATCGTCGGCGTCATCGACACCGGCAGCGCCTACAACCCCTGCCACGGCAACAGCGCGCAGCTGATCGAGGCCGTGCGGCGCGGCGTGATGCTGGCCGGCGCGCTGCCGATGGTGTTTCCGACGATCTCGATCCACGAGAGCTTCGCGGCGCCGACGAGCATGTACCTGCGCAACCTCATGTCGATGGACACCGAAGAGATGATTCGCGCGCAACCGATGGATGCCGTGGTGCTGATCGGCGGTTGCGACAAGACGGTGCCAGCGCAGCTGATGGGCGCGGCGTCGGCCAACATTCCGGCGATCCAGCTCATCACGGGCTCGATGCTGACCGGCTCGCACCGCGGCGAACGGGTCGGCGCCTGCACCGACTGCCGGCGTTACTGGGGCAAGTTCCGCGCCGGTGAGATCGATGCCGAGGAGACATCTGACGTCAACAACCAGCTGGTGGCCAGCGTCGGCACCTGTTCGGTGATGGGCACGGCCAGCACCATGGCCTGCATCGCCGAGGCGCTGGGCATGACGATGCCGGGCGGCGCCTCGCCGCCCGCCGTCACGGCCGACCGCATCCGCATCGCCGAACAGACCGGCGCGCAAGCGGTGCAGATGGCGAAGGACAAGTTGACGATCGACAAGATCCTCACGCCTGCCGCGTTCGAGAACGCGATGCGCGTGCTGCTGGCCATCGGCGGCTCGACCAACGGCATCGTCCACCTCGCCGCCATTGCGGGCCGCATGGGCCTGGAGATCGATATGCCGGCGCTCGACCGCATGGGCCGCGAAACACCGGTGCTGCTGGACCTCAAGCCCTCGGGCCAGCACTACATGGAAGACTTCCACAAGGCGGGCGGCATGGCGACGCTGCTGCGCGAACTCAAGCCGCTGTTGCGAACCGAGGCGCTGACGGTCACCGGCCGCACGATCGGCCAAGAGATCGAGCGCGCCGGCCCGGGCTTCAAGCAGGACGTCGTGCGACCCATCAGCAGCCCCATCTATCCGCAAGGTGGCATCGCGGTCTTGCATGGCAACCTGGCACCCGGCGGCGCCGTCATCAAGCAGTCGGCCGCAGACGCCAGGCTGATGGAGCACGAGGGTCGCGCGGTGGTCTTCGAAAGCATGGAAGACCTGGTTCAACGCATCGACGCCGATGACCTCGACGTGACGCCACTGGACGTGCTGGTGCTGAAGAACATCGGCCCCAAGGGCGCGCCCGGCATGCCCGAGGCCGGCTACATACCGATCCCGCGCAAGCTGGCGCGCGCGGGCGTCAAGGACATCGTGCGGATCTCCGACGGCCGCATGAGCGGCACGGCCTTCGGCACCATCGTGCTGCACGTCACCCCCGAGGCTGCGATCGGCGGGCCGCTGGCGCATGTGCGCAACGGCGATCGCATCGCCTTGAGCGTGGCAAACCGCGAAATCGCGCTGCGCGTGTCCGACGCCGAGCTGGCGCAGCGCGCGCGCGACAACCCCGTTGTCGAGCCCGCCGCCGATCGAGGCTATCGCAAGCTGTTCCTGCAGGCCGTGACGCAGGCCGACCAGGGCGTCGACTTCGACTTCCTGCGCGCCCCGCGGATGCTGGGCAGGACGCCGCAATCGCGATAGGCGGTCTGTTCGCAGCCGCTCAGGTCACCGGCGCGGGGTTGAACAGGACCAGCGCGTTGTGCAGCTTCCAGTGTTCGGCCCAGGTCTTCTTGCGGCCGCTGGCCACATCGAGCATCAGGCGGAACAACTCCCAGCCCACCTGCTCGACGGTGGCCGTGCCGTCGACGATGGTGCCGGCGTTCACGTCCATCAGGTCATGCCAGCGCCGGGCCAGGTCGCTGCGGGTGGCCACCTTGATCACCGGCACCGCGGCCAAACCGTACGGCGTGCCGCGCCCGGTGGTGAAGACATGCAGGTTCATGCCTGCGGCCAGTTGCAAGGTGCCGCAGATGAAGTCGCTGGCCGGCGTGGCGGCAAAGATCAATCCCTTGGCCATGAGTTTCTCGCCGGGCGCGAGCACGCCCGAAATCGGCGCCGAACCGGACTTGACGATCGAGCCCATCGCCTTTTCGACGATGTTGGACAAGCCGCCCTTCTTGTTGCCCGGCGTCGTATTCGCGCTGCGGTCGACGCTGCCGCGCTTCAGGTAGGCGTCGTACCAGGCCATCTCGCGGATCATCGCCTGCGCCACCTCCGGTGTCGCGGCACGCGACGTGAGCTGGTCGATGCCGTCGCGCACCTCGGTCACCTCGGAGAACATCACGCTGGCGCCGGTGCGCACCAGCAGGTCGGTGCAGAAGCCGACCGCCGGGTTGGCGGTGACACCCGAGAACGCATCGCTGCCTCCGCATTGCACGCCGACGACGAGTTCGCGCGCCGGCACCGTCTCGCGCCGGCGCACGTTCAGACGTTCGAGATGCGTCTCGGCCTGGCGCATGATCGATTCGACCATCGACATGAAGCCGACATGGGCGTCGTCCTGCAGGCAGACCACGTCGAGCGCCTCCTCGACCGCCTGCCGTTCGTCCACGATCGAAAAGCTGCCCGGGGGCAACAGCCGCTCGGGTTGCAGCTTCTCGCAGCCCAGGCTGACCACCATCACCTCGCCGCCGAAGTTCGGATTCAGACTGATGTTGCGCAGCGTGCGGATCGGCACCACGGCGTCCGGCGCATCGATGGCGACACCGCAGCCATAGCCGTGTTCGAGCGCGACCACCTCATCGACGTTCGGAAACCGCGGTAGCAACTCGGACTTAATGCGTTGCACGGCAAACCCGGTGACGCCGGCCACGCATTGCACCGTCTGCGTGATGGCCAGGATGTTGCGCGTGCCCACCGAACCGTCGGCATTGCGGTAGCCCTCGAAGGTGTAGCCCTGCAACGGCGCCAGCGGCTCGGGCCTGACGGTGGCGATCGGCAGGTCGTCGAGCCCGCGCGCATCGGGCATCTTCAGCAGGCGCTCATGCACCCAGCTGCCCGCGGGGATGTCGCTCAGCGCGTGGCCGATCGGAATACCGTAACGCCGCACCGGTGCATCGGCGGCAATGTCGACCAGCGCCACCTTGTGGCCCTGCGGCACGCGCTCGCACAGCACCAGGCCGCAGGCCAGCACGGCGCCTGCGGCCAGTCCGCCGTCGTTGGCCACGATCGCGACGTTGTCGCGTTCGTGCATGCGGATCGTCAACGGCGAATCGGACATTGTGAGTTCCTTGCCTGCGCGCCTACGGGCGGGCACCGACTTCGGCCGGCTCGCGCGTCCAGCCCGGGCCGGCTCGCTCGAGGCCAGGCCGAGCACCGGCCGCCCGCTCGCCCTCGACAGGCTCAGGATTCATCGATCGAGCGCCGGGCGCTTGGGGTTGAAGGTCCAGCCGGGAATCAGGTATTGCATGGCCATGGCGTCGTCGCGCGCACCCAGGCCATGCTGCTTGTATAGCTGGTGCGCCTTGTCGACCTCGAGCATGTCGAGCTCGACGCCGAGGCCCGGCTTGTCCGGCACCTGCACTCGGCCGTTCACGATCCGCAGCGGGTCCCTGGTCAGGCGCTGGCCGTCCTGCCAGATCCAGTGCGTGTCGATCGCCGTCACGCGCCCGGGTGCCGCGGCACCCACGTGGGTGAACATCGCCAGCGACACGTCGAAGTGGTTGTTCGAATGCGAGCCCCAGGTCAGGCCCCAGTCGCGACAGGTCTGCGCCACGCGCACCGAGCCGGCCATGGTCCAGAAATGCGGGTCGGCGAGCGGTATGTCCACGCTCTGCAGCGACAGCGCATGCACCAGTTGCCGCCAGTCGGTGGCGATCATGTTGGTCGCTGTCGGCACTCCGGTGGCGCGGCGGAACTCCGCCATCACCTCGCGGCCGGACAAGCCGTCTTCCGCGCCGCACGGGTCCTCGGCATAGGCCACCACGCCGCGCAGGTCGCGCATCAGCCGGATCGCCTCATTGAGCAGCCAGCATCCGTTCGGGTCCAGCGTCACGCGCGAGCGCGGGAAGCGCTCGTGCAGAGCACTGATCGCCTCGATCTCTGCTTCGCCGCGCAGTACGCCGCCCTTGAGCTTGAAGTCGTTGAAGCCGTAGCGCTCGCGGGCCGCCTCGGCCTGGCGCACGATGGCCTGCGGGGTCATGGCCTTCTCGTGGCGTAGGCGGAACCAGGCATTCTCGGCGTGCGGGTCGCTGGCGTAGGGCAGGTCGGTCTCGGACTTGTCACCCACGAAGAACAGGTAGCCCAGCATTTCGACGGCATCGCGCTGCTGCCCCTCGCCCAGCAGTGCGGCCACCGGCACGCCCAGATGCTGGCCCAGCAGGTCGAGCAAGGCCGACTCGATCGCCGTGACTGCATGGATCGTGGTCCGCAGGTCGAAGGTCTGCTGCCCGCGCCCGCCCGCATCGCGATCGGCGAACTTGCGCTGCATTTCCTGGAGCAGCCGCTGCGGCGCGCCCAGCGGCTGACCGACGATGATTTCGCGGGCGTCTTCCAGCGTCTGCCGGATCTTCTCGCCACCCGGCACTTCACCCACTCCGGTACGCCCGGCGCTGTCGGTCAGGACAGCCAGGTTGCGCGTGAAGAACGGGCCATGGGCGCCGCTCAGGTTGAGCAGCATGCTGTCGCGGCCGGCGACCGGGATCACGCGCAGCGCCGTGATCCGCGGCGTGGACGAAGTGGACATGCGAGTGGCCGCGTGCTCAGTCGGCCGTGATCTTGCCGACTTCGATGACCCTCTTCCAGCGTGCGAATTCGCTGGCCTGGAAGGCGGTGAACTCCTCCGGCGAGTTGCCGACGATCTCGAAGCCGAGTTCGAGCAGCTTGGGTTTGACCTGGGGGTCGTTCAGGCCGGCCACCAGCGCACCATGCAGCTTGGCCTTGATGTCGGCGGGCAATCCCCTGGGAGCAGCGAAGGCCTGCCACGAATAGACCGTGACGCCCTGGAGGCCGAGTTCTTCCATCGTCGGCACGTCGGGCAACAGCGGCGAACGCTTGAAGCTGGTGATGGCCAACGCACGCAACTTGCCGGCCCTGATATTGGGAAGGCCGGTGTTGATGTTCATGAAGGTCGCATCGACCTGGCCGCCCAGCAGGTCGGACATCGCCGGTGCGCCGCCCTTGTAGGGAATGTGCACGCCGGTGGTGCCCGTCTGCTGCCAGAACAGTTCGGCCGTCAGGTGGTCGCTCGTGCCGTTGCCCGCCGACGCAAGACTCATCTTGCCGGGGTTGGCCTTGTGAAACGCAAGAACGTCGGCCAGCGTCTTGTGCGGCGAGTTGGCCGGCACCGCGAGGACGTTGGGCGCCTGCACGGCGACGGTGATGTAGTCGAAGTCCTTCAGCGCATCGTAGCCCGCGTTCTTGATCAGGTGCGGCCCGATCACGAACGGGCCGAGCGACGAGACGAAGATCGTGTAGCCGTCGGGCGCCGCGCGTTTGGCCGCCGCGGCGCCCACCGTACCGCCGGCGCCAGCCTTGTTTTCGACGACGAAGTTGCCGCTCAGCCTTTCCTGCAACTGCGGGCCGAGCGTGCGCGCGATCATGTCGGTCGATCCGCCGGGAGGAAACGGGACCAGCAGCGTCACGGGCTTGGCCGGCCAGGCTTGTGCCTGCGCGCCGGCCGCCACGGCAAGCCACAAGGCCAAGGTAGTCATCAGCTTCGTCGTCATGGTTTGTCTCCGGGTGGGGCAGCGCTCAGCCGGCGTGAGCGGCGATGTGCGATCGGTTCGTCCGGAGATGGTAGCGCCACCAACGACGCACAAACCAGGCCGTGAGCCACTGGCGACTTGACGTGCATCGCCTCGACTGCAATCGGCAACATGTCGAACACACCTTTTGTTCATGACCGGTCGATCATCGGCGCAGCCGGCAGGAGGCACCCGGCAAAACCCCGATGCGCGACGCCTGCGGCAGCATCGATGCTCGCGCGGCGTATACAACCGTCCGCCGCGAAGCGCGGCCCCTTATCCTGCGGAGCCCCCACATGTCCCGACCGACCGCCCGAGATTTCGACCCGGAGGTGATGCGCCTGTTCGACCACTACGTGCACGGCCGCATCGACCGGCGCGGCTTTCTCGACGGCGCCTCGCGCTACGCGACGGCCGGCGTGACGGCAGCGATGCTGCTCGAGGCGCTGAACCCGAAGTTCGCGCAGGCGCAGCAGATCAAGCCCGACGACGCGCGGCTCACGACCCGGTTCGTCGAGATCGATTCGCCCAAGGGGTACGGCAAGGCACGCGGCTACCTGGCCAGGCCGAAAGGCGCGCAGGGCAAGCTACCGGCCGTGCTCGTCGTGCACGAGAACCGCGGCCTCAACCCGCACATCGAAGACGTGACGCGCCGCTTCGCGCTGGAGAACTTCATCGCCTTCGCGCCCGACGCGCTGTTTCCGCTGGGCGGCTACCCGGGCGACGAGGACAAGGCACGTGCTGCATTCGCCAAGCTCGACCAGCCGAAGACGCGCGAGGATTTCGTCGCCGCAGCCGAGTGGTTGCGCGCGCAGCCCGACGCCGGCGAGCGCGTCGGCGTGGTCGGTTTCTGCTACGGCGGCGCGATGTCCAACCTGCTCGCGGTTCGGCTGCCCTGGCTGGCCGCCGCGGTGCCGTTCTACGGCGGCAGCCAGCCCGGAGCGGCCGACGCCGCCAAGATCAAAGCCGCGGTGCTGATCCACAACGCCGAGAACGACGACTGGGTCAACGCCGGCGCCCCGGCCTACGAGCAGGCGCTCAAGGCCGCCGGCGTCCGATACGAGGCTCACACCTATCCGGGCACGGGGCACGGCTTCCACAACGACACCACGCCTCGCTACGACGAGGCCGCTGCCAAGCTTGCGTGGCAGCGCACGCTGGCGTTCTTCAACCGGCATCTGCGCGGCTGACCGAGCGCGTCGAAGCCAAGGCCTGCAGCACCGCGGTTGCACGCCGCGCGTCGGCCTGGTCGCGGCCCTCGGGCAGCGCGTCGAGCGCCGGTCGCAGCACGGCCTCGGCCTCGCTCGAACGGCCTTGTGCCTGCAGCAGCCGGGCCAGGTCGCTGGCCGCGCGCAGTGCGAAGAGCCGAGCACCCTGTCCATCGGCGATCGTGATCGCCTGCCGGTAGCAGGTCTCGGCGGCGCCATCGTCGCCCGCCGATTGCCACAGGCGAGCACGCAATCGCGCCAGTTCGGCGGCGAATTGGCGCTCGGGGACGGTGGCCTGGAATGCCTCGCCGGCGCGCACGAAGAACTCCGCATCGGCCATCCGCCCGGCTTCGATCAGCGCGTCGCCGGCGGTCGAGGCGAACTCGGTGGTTCCGGCACGGGCTCCGGCCGAAGCCCACATCGCGAACCCCTCGTGCAGCAGGCGCGCGCCCTCGTCGACCCGGCCCGCCGCGACGACGGCGCGCCCCATCAGCATCCGGCCCGAGCCGAGCCGCGCCTTGAAGCCCATGCGTTCGGACAGGTCGAGCACCTGCTGCGCCAGCCGGATCGACTCGTCCATGTCGCCGTGGCGATACGCCATCCAGCGCGCCATCGACAACGCCCAGGCGCGGGTCGGGGCATGGTCGCGCGCTTGCGCGATCTGCAGCGCGGCACGCGTGTCGGCGTCGGCCCGTTCCAGCCTGCCCTCGTGCACGCTCAAGCTGACGCTCTGCGCCAGCGCCAGGACCATCGGGTCGACGCCGTTGATGTCCTGCCGCCCCTCGGCAGGAATCGACGCCAGTTCGCGCAGCGCGTCGTTCGTCGCCTCCCGCGCCTCGCGCAGCGCACCGAGGCTTTGCCGGGCCAGACCCGTGAGGATCGACAGAAAGACCCGGCTCATCGGCCGCAGACCCGCCGGGTCGTCGCCCGCCAGTTGTCCGAGCAGACCCAGCACGTCGTCGAAGCGGCCGGCCGCCCACAGGCTCGCCGCGATGCCGCCACAGGCCAGCACGCATTTGTCGTTCTTGCCCAGCCGCGTGGCCAACTCGCGCGCCCGGGTGTGGCAGGCCACCGTCGCCGGCGAACCGAAGCCCTCGATCTGCATCAGCAGGTTGCCGAGCTTCAACTGCAGGTCGAGTTCGACGTCGTCGGCCCTGTCCTGCAGTTCCAGTTCGGGCAGCAGCGCGAGCGCCGCCCGGTAATGCGTGACGGCCTCGCGGTTGGCCATGCGGCCGGCCGCCAGGTCGCCCGCCGCCAGCCAGTGGCGGAAGGCGTCGCCAGCCTGCCCGCCTTCCTGGCAGTGCCAGGCCAGCAATTCGGGCTGGGTCGCCAGCGTGTCGGGCTCGACCGCGCCAATCGCCGCCGCGATCTGCGCATGCCGCAGCGTGCGCTGGCCCTTGAGCATGCTGTTGTAGGCCGTGTCGCGGATCAGCGCGTGGCGGAAGGTATAGACCGCGTCGGGCGCCACGCCGCGGCGCGCCACGAGTCCGGAGCGCACCAGCTCGTCCAGCGCTTCGTCCAGCTTCGCCGGCGCGAGCGTCAGCGTCGCCGCCAGCAGGCGCTGCGAGAACTCGCGCCCGATCATCGCGCCGACCTGCGCCACCTCCTTCGCCGGCGCCAGGCGGTCGAGCCGCGCCATCAGCGAATCCTGCAACGTCGACGGGATGGCCAAGTTCCGCAGCGGGCCGCGCAGCCGATATCCGTCGGCAGTGTCCTCGAGCAGGCCGGACTGCACGACGGTCTTGGTCAGCTCCTCGACGAACAACGGAATCCCGTCGGTCTTGGCGACGATCTGGGCCAGCACCTCGGGCGGCAGCGTCCTCCCTCCGGTGACCGCCGCGACCAGCTCCGCGCATTGGCGCTGGCCCAGGCGGTTCAGCGCCAGCCGGGTCAGGTTGGCGGGGCTGCCCCAGCTCGGCGTGTACTCGGGGCGCGCGGTGACCAGCACCAGCAGTCTTGAGTCGCGCGCGAGTTCGACCGTCAGCGCGGCGAGCTGTTCGGTGGTCGGGTCGATCCAGTGCGCATCCTCGATCCAAAGCAGCACCGGCACGCGCCGGGCCAGCGCGCGCAGCAGGTCCACCGGCGCCTGCAAGGTCAGCGCCGCTTCGCGCTGCGGGTCCTCGCCCACCGGGGGCAGGCGGCCGCCGTCGGGCGCACCCAGCAGCCGCAGCAGCGCGCCGTGCGACGCCGGCGACAAATCCACCTCCGGGCCGACCAGGCGCTCGAACTTGCTCCCGCGCAGCTCCGGAGCATCGGCGGGCGCGATGCCCGCCGCCCGCTCGAAGTAATGCACCAGCGGATGCAGCGCGCTGCTGCGGTGGTACGGCGAACATTGCAGCAGGATCGTTGCATGGCGTTCGTCGGCCAGGCGCTCGCGCAGCGTCTGGCAGATGCGCGACTTGCCGATGCCCGCCTCGCCCGACAGCAGCACGACCTGGCCTTCGCCGTCGCGCGCCAGGCTCCAGCGCTCGAGAAGCAGCGCCACTTCGCTGGCGCGGCCGACGAAGGGGATCAGCTCGCTCTCGTGCTGTGCCTCGAAACGGCTGGCCACGCTGCGTTCGCCGCGCACGCGCCAGGCCTGCACCGGCTCGGCAAATCCCTTGAGCCGGAGCTCGCCGGTGGGCTCGAACTCGAACGCGGCGCCGGCCAGGCGTCGCGTCTCGGCCGAGACGACGATCTCGCCGGGAGCGGCCTGCGCCTGCAGGCGCGCCGCGAGGTTGGGCGTCTCGCCGCTCGCCGTGCGTTCGGCGGCCGGCGTGCCGGCGCCGATCTCGCCGACCACGACCAGCCCAGTGGCGATGCCGATGCGTGTCTGCAGCGCGACGCCGCCCGTGGTCCTGAAGCCCGCAACGGCCTCGAGCACTTGCAGCGCCGCGCGCAGCGCACGCTCGGCGTCGTCCTCGTGCGCGCGCGGGTAGCCGAAGTAGACGAGGCAGCCGTCGCCGAGCAACTGCGCAACATGGCCGTCGTACGGCGCCACCGCCGCAGCCACCGCGTCGTGGTAGCTGCGGATCAGCGCCTGCAGGTCTTCGGGGTCCAGGCTGGCGGCCAGCGCGGTCGAACCGACGAGGTCGCAGAACATCACGGTGAGCTGGCGCCGTTCGGCGTCGCGAACCGGCCGCGTCGGCGCAACCGCTGCAATGCCGCT
>Ga0209253_10003306_pt1 | contig 14193 bp, 11 predicted proteins | sample FrelakmetBRP12BR_FD_187145 | JGI IMG/M metagenome (GOLD analysis project Ga0209253, IMG submission 187145) | Freshwater lake sediment microbial communities from the University of Notre Dame, USA, for methane emissions studies - BRP12 BR (SPAdes)... | ecosystem: Environmental > Aquatic >...
GAGGACATGTGTCAGAGGTTATTCCTACGCTTACGGCTTGAAGCCCTTGAACTTCATAGACCTCCTTGGCGACGCGAGAATCCTGCTGAAACAGAAAACATGATGACTTGACAAATCAGGCATTTAACCCAGTGAAGATTTTTGCCGGCAGAATCGAGCGGGAATCAAACTTGGTGCAGAGGTGTTCCTTCTTACCACCTATTCCAGGACAGGTTTTCCATGTATTCGTTCAGCGAACACACTGGAGACATAAAACCGTCTTCCTCCCTCAATATCTTCAAGAGCGCTGAAGCCAACTCAAGATTTGTCAAAATAGGAATATTATATTCAGTCGCTAACCGTCGGATTGTGTACTCGTCTCTCAAAGCATCTTCCTGTTCTTTGGACGCACTTATGAGAGGTATATTAACGACCAGATCGATCTTCCCTTCCCGAATATAATCTGCAATATTCGGTTTCTTGTCAGCTTCCCTCACTTTGTATAAAACCTGTATACCCTTCTCGCCAGTCTCCATTATGGCTTCGGCGGTGTGCTGTGTCGCATAGATCCTGAAACCCATCTGCCTCAATTGCCTCGCCAAAGGCACGATCTGCTTCTTCAATTCTTTGCCGCCCACTGTTATCAGAATCGAGCCCCCTGCGGGTGGAATCTTGAAATCCGCTGAAAGCAATGCGTTTGAAAGAGCGTCCACAAACGTTTCTCCGAAGCACGCTACTTCGCCTGTACTCAACATCTCAACTCCGAGGACGGGATCTGCCCCGCTCAATCGCATAAAGCTGAACTGGGGAACCTTGACGCCAACGTGTCTGACAGGGGGCAGGTCGCGGATACCGGCGTCTTTCAGTTTCTTGCCCAACATTGCCAACGTTGCAAGCTCGATTAAATTGACGCCCCTAGTCTTGCTGACGTACGGCATTGATCGCGAGGCCCGCAAGTTGCATTCTATTACAAAGATGGCGCCATTTTTCACAAGATATTGGATGTTGAATGGACCTTTGATTTCAAGCGCCCCAGCGATTCTACGCGTATAATCTTCGATAGCATTCTGCGTCATCGCTGTAACCGTCTGAGCAGGTATGCTCATTGTTGCATCTCCACTATGAGTACCAGCGTCTTCAATGTGCTCGATGATTGCTCCAATAAGCACGTCCTCTCCATCGGAAACCCCGTCGACCTCAACCTCTCTTGCGTTCCTAACAAACTTCGAGATTACCACAGGATGCTCAGGGGAGACCTTGGCAGCAAGTGTGAGGTAATTTTCCAACTCGCTTTCTGAGTAGGCAACTCTCATCGCAGACCCAGAGAGAACATAACTCGGACGAATGAGAACCGGATAGCCAATCTTGTCAGCAAACGCCTTCAATTCATCCAAATCTGTCAGTGCTTTCCAATCAGGCTGACTGATCCAGAGTTCATCCAACAACGCACTGAACTTCGCACGATCTTCCGCGCGATCTATGCTTTGGGCGGATGTTCCAAGAAGTCTGACGCCCAAGCTGTTCAGCTTCAATGCAAGGTTGTTTGGAATTTGCCCTCCAACACTTGTGATTACTCCTAGCGGATTTTCTTTTTCATATATGTCGAGTATGCGCTCTTTCGTTAACTCTTCAAAATAGAGCTTGTCAGACGTGTCATAGTCCGTCGAAACTGTCTCAGGGTTGCAGTTGATCATTATGGCTTCTTGGATACCGTTCTTCTGCAGAGCCCAAATTGTGTTTACGCCACACCAGTCGAACTCTACACTTGACCCTATTCTGAAGACTCCTGCACCGAGAACAATGACTTTGCTTCGGCCAGTGTTGAAATCTATGTCATCTTCGTCGCCTCCGTACGTGACGTAAAGATAGTTCGTCTTTGCAGGCCATTCTGCAGCCAATGTGTCAATCTGTTTCACAACGGGAACAATTCCGGCTTTCTTCCTTATTCCTCGCAAATCCATCTCGTCAATCTTCAGGCAAATCGCGATCTGTTCATCCGAGAACCCGAGTCTTTTTGCCTCCTTTAAGGGAGACAGGACTTCTTTGCTTTCGAGACTCGTGACACGAAGTCGTTTCTCCATGTTGATTATGTTTTGGAGTTTATGCAGAAAGAAAGGATCAATCCCGCTGAGTCGGTATATCTCTTCAATGGACATCCCATTTTTCAAGGCTTTAACTATCTTGAAGAACCTTTCATCAGTGGGATTCGCGATCACATCTCTGAGTATTCCATTGGGTTCGACGTACTTTTCATCGTCATTGCAGACCAACCCTCTCTTGCTTATGTCTAACATGCGAACAGCTTTCTGCAAAGCCTCCTCAAGGCACCTGCCAACAGCCATCACTTCCCCGACGGACTTCATCTGAGGCCCGAGATGCCTATCAACGTTCTTGAATTTCTGAAGATCCCATCGAGGATACTTCACCACCACATAATCCATAGCGGGTTCAAAACAAGCCGTGGTGACTTGGGTCACCTTGTTAATCAACTCCGGAAGAAGGTAACCGATAGTAAGTTTGGCTGCTATGTAAGCCAGTGGGTAACCTGTCGCTTTGCTAGCCAAAGCTGAACTTCTCGACATGCGCGCGTTCACTTCTATGGCGCGGTAGTCCAGACCTCTTGGGTTCAAAGCCCACTGAATATTGCATTCGCCAATCACTCCTAAACTTTTTATTGCGTTGATAGAAGCTTGGCGAAGCAAGTGGTATTCACTGTTTGACAATGTCTGAGAAGGAGCAACAACGATCGAATCTCCCGTATGAATTCCCATTGGATCGATGTTTTCCATGTTGCAGACCGTTATACAATTATCAGCGTGGTCCCGCATGACCTCGTACTCAAGCTCCTTCCAATGATTCAGATACTCTTCAACAAGAACTTGGGAAATCATGCTTTGTGCAAGTGCCCGCTTTACTATCTCTCTTAGTTCTGTTTCGTCATGGGCTACTCCTGATCCCTTTCCTCCCAGTGTGTAGGCAACGCGAACAATAACCGGGTATCCTATTCCTCTGGCCAACGTTACAGCGTCCTGAACGGAAGTTGCCGAGCCGCTTCTAGGCACTGGGATTTCTGCTCGAATCATAGATTGCTTAAACAGCTCTCGATCTTCAGTATCCTCTATTGCTTTGATCGGCGTTCCTAGGACGTTCACGCCATGTTTCCTTAGAACTCCTTCCTTGTCGAGCTGAACTCCACAGTTAAGGGCGGTTTGCCCTCCGAATCCAAGGAGTATTCCATCGGGCTTCTCTTTCTCAATTACTTTTGCCAGATGTCTGGGCATCAGAGGAAGGAGATACACTTTTCCAGCGAGATGTGGGTCAGTTTGGATTGTGGCTATGTTAGGGTTGACTAGTACAGTCTCTATGCCTTCTTCTCTCAAAGCTTTGAGACACTGACTTCCTGAATAGTCAAACTCTGCAGCTTCCCCGATTTTTATGGCTCCACTACCGAGAACCAGAACCTTTCGTATCCAGTCAAACTTGGGCACTTCTATCTCCCTCCGAGTTTCAAGAAATAGTCAAAAAGAAACTCCGTGTCAAAAGGACCAGGTTCCGCTTCAGGATGCCACTGAAAACCAAAAGCTGAGCTGCGTTTGTGTCTCACAGCCTCCACCGTGCGATCATTCGCGTTCACATACCATACGCCCAAGCCGGTGTCCCCTAAGGATCCAGGATCCACCGCATACCCGTGATTCTGAGTCGTGATGTAGCATCGACCTGTTTCCAGATCAAGCGCCGGCTGGTTCTGCGATCGATGACCATACTTCAACTTGTAAGTGTCCCCACCCAGGCTAAGGGTCAATATCTGTGTTCCCAAGCAAATTCCCATCACTGGAACGCCATCGTCAACTAATTCTCTGACACAGATTGCCGTCTTGGCACATTTCTTGGGATCACCCGGACCATTGCTGACCACGACACCGTAAGGCTTGAACTCGAGAATTTCTTTTGAAGAGAAATCATAAGGCACCCTGATTGTGTCAATTCCACGCCTCACTAGGCTTCGCAAGATGCCATGCTTCACACCACAGTCTATCACTGCGACCTTCTTGTTCCCTTTCGCCTCGTGAAACATCGGGTCTTTGATTGTGACCTCACTCACAAGATCCATCGAGTTTGGATCCTTGACCATTTTCACTTCGTTCAGAAGCTTTTCTAGATCTGGGGACTCATCTTCTCTGCACACATTGAGTATTCCTCGCATGACACCTTTGGCCCGAAGCTTTTTCACAAGCCTTCTAGTGTCAATTCCGTGAATGCCGGGAACACCTTCGTCGGCAAGCCACTCATCAAGCGTCTCGGATGACGCCCAATGAGACGGGCTCGTGCATAACTCGTGGATCACCAGCCCATTCACTTTGATGCTATCAGACTCAAAATACTTCATAATTCCGTTCTCAGAGTCTCTTGGAGGAACACCATAGTTGCCGACAAGAGGATATGTTAACGCCAAGATCTGTCCTTTGTAGGATGCGTCTGTCAGGGTTTCGGGATATCCGACCATCGAGGTGGAGAACACTATTTCGCCAGAAACACATCTTTCTGCGCCAAAGCCATAGCCAGAGAAAAAGGACCCATCTTCGAGAACTAGAATCGCATTTCGATGCTCTTTTGTTGGCGTTAATTTCGGGTTCAAAGCCCTACCATACGTAACAAGTTGTCTTCTTAAGCTTTGTGATGTGCACCCCAAATCGAAATTGAATGATCGATGTCGCCAGAGCTATTTCAAGAGGGGAATAATTCATCGTTCACAGTTGCACATTGAGTGCACGCACGCATTATTTTCAGAAATTGCGAGTGGCTGATGTTAGAATCCATGAGATTTGTTCATAGCTCTGTTCATGCTTTGATTCGCTTCTTCACTGTGCTTTCTGTTCCACTGTTCCTCAAGGTTTCTGCCGCAACTCGGACAAACGTTGACAGCGACGGATGACGGTGGACTCACAAACCCGCAACCACCGTAACTCCTGAGACACTCAATCACATAGGGAAACGTAATCCCCAATAGCAACTCATGTGTGATATCAGGTCGCCCCTTGACCGCGGCCACTGCTTTGGCTTTGAGCTCGGTTTCCGTAAAGGGGTCCGGCCTTGCATGGAGCGGTATGGCTACTTGAAATGGTTGTTCAAAATGTTGTTCTTTGCGAAGATTCATCGGACCTGTGAATGGAATTTTCATGGTTCCAAGTGATGAGCTTGAGTTGTAACTGGTTAAGCCTTTTTTCCATTTCACCTTTAGGTGGCCTGCAAGCTCCAGTCTAAGTTCTTCCAAGGGTATGTCTTCGAGAGGATCAATGGATATCAGTCCTGTAAGCTTGTCCGTGTATGTGTAGACTGCTTCGTTGAGTTTCAGTTCAACCTTTGCTTTAGGTGCTGAAAATCTGCCCAGAAATCCCAAGGTAACCTCGCTCTTAGACGCTTGATATACTTACTGGTATAACCTATTAAGCTTTGGCAAATGTGGGCGTTTGCCTAGCCATAATACCCTTTCAACACTTTGAGCGCATTCAGTGTAATCCATTTGCTTGGTTTTCCTTTCTGTTCGATATCCACATGGAAATGGTCGTTGAAAGTGTTTTCCATTTTCCATCTGCCTTGGCTGTCCTGTTTAGAGACGACTAAATCTACGGCTTCCTGCATCCGCTCGTCTCTGTAACCAAGTTTTGTCAGAATGCCCAAGATTTCCAGGACATCAGTCTGATACATCAGGGGAAATCCGAATCGCAGCCAGCCGGGCTTGGACACGCGACTCAGATCATGGCTTCTTTTGTGAACGTGATGTTTCAGCATGTGTTCAACCCCTCTTTCGATAGTTTTCACCACGTTCTTAGATCTCTTATCAACAGGAATTTCGGCCAGAGCCTTCAACGCCTTGACCACACCCATGTGACAGGTATGTTTCCCGAAACAGATCTTGAATCTATCATAGGGCCAGCCTCTGGGCGATTCATTTATTCCGTCGTCAAACCGCTGATAAGTGGTAATCCACTCGATTGCACTCTTAACCCTGGGATCTTCCAGGTATCCTAACCTGATGAAGCTCCAGACCTCGTTGCCAGTCAAGCATGGTATGACTCCGCTATGCCTGCCTCCCTCTGTCTTGGCGCCAGGCCATACTGAAAAACCACCGCTCTCCCGATCTTGCGAGTTTGCTAGGACGAATTCGCAAGCCTTCTTGACTCGTTCATCTTTTGCATCTGCCCCGAGCTCAGCTAGAATGATGAGCTGCCACACCGTTCCTTTGTATTTGGCTGTATAGAACCGATCTGGCGCTACCCACCAGCCTTCACCGCTCTGCCTGGCCAAGATACTGGGAACAGCTCCGACTTTCATGATTTCATTCTTCGCTTCCTTTACCTCGCGATCACTCTCAGGCCCGTCGAGAACCTCGGTCAGTGTGAAATAACGCACTGAAGGATTTTCCCTTTCTAGAAGCCATCGTTTTACATTTTCTTTCAAAACGGATTGAAAGTCATTCATCTTTTCCCAACCTCTTCTTTTCGTCACCACGCATTACTCTAGCGATAACATGACTTCAATGCGAGCAATACATCGAGGCTCTTGACACTCCGAGAATAAAACGGTTTAGTTCCATCGCATACCAACGAGATGCTTCAGAAAATCGGTTCCGAATCATGAATTGAAGGAAAAGAGCCATTGGTTACGGCTATATTCTAGTGTCAACCATAATTGGCGATTCGAATCTCAGAGGCTGACGCGCGATGGTTGGATGTTTGATATTGGCGCATTCTCCCAGACTTGAGGATGATTCAGGAACCCCCACAGACCATGCCACACTTGGACTCGTCGAACTTGAGCAAAACGCAGACGGGAAAAAGACTGTCAGAGACAGCTTACAGCCGTGAGACCAATCATGAGCAAAAACGAACGGTTGTTTTTCTTTGCGTACCTAATCGTCTTTTTCTTCGGCGTAATGTTCGGACTGGAAAGCATAATTCCACTGTTCTTTACGTCCGTAGGAGTATCTGTTTTCGACTGGGGAATCCTGGCTTTTGTGTCCACGCTTGGAATGCTGTTCTTCGAAATGATCTGGGGCATCCTCTCAGACAAATTTGGAAAAACCACCTTCATCGTAACTGGCCTAATGATATCTGCCTCCGTGATCTTAGCATACACGCTGCCCTTCCTCATGCCCCTTTTCTTGCTTCTCCAGGCTCTGAGAGGTATCTTTACAGTGATGTTAGCGCCACCCACAAGAATGCTAGTAGCCGAGCTATGTTCACCCGCGAGACTCACCTTTGCGTTGGGCCTATGGTTTTCAGCAAGCAGACTGGGAGCCACGGTCGGTTCAGTCATTCTGAGCTATGTAGCACAGGAAGCAAGCTACTGGCTAGCATTCATCACATGCTCCGGAATGTTATTCATTGTAGGCATCGCCGCATTGGCTGTACTGCGAAGAGTAAAGGTCCCTGTCCAAGAAATAGCAACCAAAGAAGACACATCAGCAAACAACAAAGGATCGGCCGCGCTGGCTCTCAGAGAAATCCTGAAAGTAAACTCGATCTACATAGTCTTCTTCTGCGCGGTAACAGTCTTCCTCCAAATGAGCATGATAAGAACGATCGTACCGATATTCGCATCAGAGATCTTGGGAGCCTCAACATTTATCGTGGGATTGAACCAAGCAGAATTCACAGGCCTCTGCGTCATATTCTTTCCCCTATCAGGCATACTCGTCAATAGAGCCGGCAAAAAGAGAACAATCACCGTCGGTTTTGCTCTCCTTCTACTTTCTGCCGTCGCATTTTCTCTTACAACCAACATTTCTCAACTGTTCCTTTCAACCCTTCTCTCGTCCTTCGGATTCTCTCTTGTTGCGCCGTCACTCCTGGCACTATTAGTCAGTTCTGTGCCAAAGAACGTCCTAGGCGGGTCTATAGGGATTTACGGAAGCGTGGAGAACGTCGGCGTCACTCTTGCCCCCTTGCTGTTTGCATTCATCTGGAGTCTATGGGGACCACAATATGCTTTCATAGCCTGCGCAATCGTGCAAGCCTTTGCCGTGATTTTCGCCCTTATGCTGGAAAGACCCAAGAAATGAGGTCAAAAGAAACCGAAATGCTAGACCGAATGCCTGCACTAACATCATTTAATAGCAAAAGCGCGTCAGCAGGGCCTAGCTCCGCCCGTCATTTTTCCCCGATCTGGCTGAGTTGCTACCTTTTGTGTCGTCCGATTCTATCGTGCTTCTGTTCTGCCCTGCGCCATTCTTTCTTCTTCTGACCTTTGATGAAGGTTCGACTGTAGTCAAATTGAGAACCTTCTTCAGTACGGTATTGATTTATGTTTCTGTAAAAGGTCGGATAATCTATTCGATTCTCTTGAAGAGCCTTGATGTTTTCGTTCAGCTTTTTCTTGGTCTCGGGGATTGTTGCCTTGTCGTATATGCTGGAATAAGTAGTATAGGCAGCGTGAAATTGAAAATCAGAAGGATTGTCAATCAAGAGCTTCTCCAGCGGTACTGACTCCTTATTTTCAGGTTCTTCAGTCATGGTTTTCCAAGCTTTGACACCTTCAGATACGAACAAGTTTTTAATATAGATAGCGCCCGTCCACGCACGGTTCTGAGACTACGCCAACGGTGTCCGCCTGAAGAAGCCGATTTCGACAGTCAAGCTTTTGAGAACGAACACTGTGAAAATGGAAGTAGTTGAAATCCCGTCGAGAAACAATGAATATGCTCCTCAACGAGCACTGAAAATACAAAAGAGTCTTAGGTGATGCAGGATTGAGAAAACATTCAGTTGGAAAATCACTCATCTTAACAACTATTCTATGCACAATTTTCCTTACAGTTCCTAGCAGATGTGAATCTCAGGTTTCGGTCGGAACCTACTATTACGTCTGGTACGACGAAGGACTTGGAAATCGACATTGGAACAGCACGCCGCCGAGCCAGTACCCAAGTCGCGCATGGAACGTTGTGGACTCGCCTCTTCTCGGTTACTACAGCTCCCAAAACACGACAATAATCAAACAACATTTAGAATGGATGAGAGACCTCGGCCTAGATTTCATAATAATGTCATGGTGGGGACCAAACTCTTACGAAGACAACGCGACCAAAATCGTCTTCTCAACACTCAACCAAACGGGCTATCCCATACAAGCTGCGATCATGGTCGAACCCTACGACCCGACGAACGCATACGACTTCGAAACCATATATGACTATATTTACAGTACTTACGCCGCACCGTACGGAAACGTTTACATGAAAATAGAGGAAAGGCCACTAGTCTGCTTCTACAACGATGCAAACATGACCGGAACAGAAACACGTAGAGCCGATGTTTACTATTCAGACGCACGTTTTACCCCACGCCTAGTGGGCTACGACAGCTATGTCGACTGGTGGTATGGAATGCCATCCAACAGGAATGTTTCGTTGGCGCCGCCTCCAAGCCCAAAAGACAACATGTTCTGCGTCGAACCGAGATATGACAACTTCTACATCGGTGGAACACCCACTGCAAGATACGATATAGACTACACAGACAAGTTGTATGAAAATGAATGGAACGTAACCGTTCGACTGTCAGCCCAAAACATAGTCAACTATGTAACAATCGATAGCTGGAACCAGTACCATGAGAGAACGCAGATTGAACCCCACAAGACAGATGGGAAAATCGTTCTTTCAATCTTCAGCAAAACCAAGTCCTACATAGATCAAATCAAAAACCCGCAGCAGCAGGGCTTCAGCCCACTGCCATATATTGTTGTAGGACTAGTGTTGGGTGTCATTCTGATGTGGTTATACTACAGACAGAGAGCCAGAGGATCGTACATTAAACAGAAGATAAGTGAAAAACCAACCAGTGAAGAGGGGGAAAACGAAGATACAAGTGACGAGGAAACACAAGACGCAACTCCCCCAGATCCCAATGAGGATGAAATGAAGTAATCAAGCACGCGACTTGCGCTCTGGATGCAAAGTCTAATCAAACGATTGACACTGACGCACAATTTACCGTGCATCGACATACTTTGTAATCAAGAAGATAATTCCATAAGCCATAAGAACCACGCATCCATTGTGGAAAAGCGATACAACATGGGCAAAAAGGGTCTGTTTCTCGTTCTACTTCCGCTATTGCTTGTGACTTCTCTTTCGCTCGTTGTGTGCCGTCCAGCGTCCGCCGCGGATTACACAGATGTTACGGTTATTGAGGGAAAGAACATGATAGACAGCAACCCGTCTTTAGTGATACTGGACGTTAGAAACGAAAGCGAATATGTAACGGGGCACATAAGAAACGCAAAGCTCATCCCCCTTTTCCAACTTAACACGAGCCTAGACCAGTTGAACCCTGCTGACACAATTCTTGTTTATTGCAAAGCGGGAGGTAGAAGCGCCACGGCCAGCCAAATCCTCGCCTCAGAAGGCTTCAACCACATCTACAACATGCTCGGAGGCATAACAGACTGGACGCGTGAACAGTACCCGACATACATCAAATATACGTCAATCCAAGAAGCCATAAACAACGCAACAGACGGAGCCACATTATACGTTGGTCAAGGGCAATACCTTGAACACCCGCGGATCAACAAATCTCTGAATCTCATCGGGGAAAACAAAGAAAATACTATATTGGACGGGTCAAGCAACGGCACAGTTCTCTACGTTAACGCTGACAACGTAGCCATCAGCGACTTCAAAATACAATACAGCGGATGCGCCTGCTCAGGATACTGCGGAATAAACATAGAAAGCAACCATCAAAACATCAACATAACAAACAACAACCTCGTTTCGGATGGCTTCGCAATACAAATGGTAAATGTTCAAAAAGTCTTGATCATTCATAACAACATAACTTTCAGCAACGACTGCTGCCTCGTCGTGCATGATTCAACTCAGGTTTCAGTCATTGAAAACAACATAGCAAACAACCTTTACGGGATAGACGTCGAAAACTCGACTCACATCATTTTCTCCAACAACAACATAACAAACAGTCAAGACGGAATTTCGCTCATAGTATCCGCCAATAACACAATCACTGGCAACCTCATCGGTTCAAACGCCATGTATGGAATCTACATCGACCAGTCTAACAACAACACTTTTTACCACAATAGAATCCAAGCGAACGGCCGTCAAGTTTCATCACGTAACTCAACCAACAGATGGGACAACGGCTTGGAAGGAAACTACTGGAGCAACTACACAGGCGTCGACACAGACAATGATGGAATAGGCAACACGCCACAAGTAGTAGACTCACAAAACATAGACAATTTTCCGCTGGTCGGAATCTTCTCAGATTATCATTTCTCAGCGAACCAAGATGTAAACGTAATATCAAATTCCACGATAGACAGCTGCGAATTCATTGCGCCAAACTCGATTAAGGTTAAGGTGTCAAATACGACGGCAAATCAGACAACAGGCTTCTTTCGAATAAGCATCCCGCACAGCCTGATCGACCCAGGCAATAGCACCTTACAAGTCATCATAGACAACGGACAGACACCGGTCCTATTCCTAAACGGGACACTTTACGACAACGGCACCCACAGATGGACATATTTCACCTACCAACACTCAACGCGCGAAATACTCATAATCCCAGAATTCCCGCTGCAACTGATCTTCCCACTTCTCATGACATCAACGATAATATGGGCTCTTATGCGCAGGAGACGCCGTGCTGAAATCGGTTGATCACTCAAAAGCCTGCCTTCTTTCAGAGCTCTGTGCAGATTAGGACAAGTATTTAATAGCGGTTGCGACCGCTCCATAGAGGCCCACATCGTTGCCCAAGGGAGTAATTGCGATCTTCGGAAGCCTGTTTATTGAGTAATCTCCGACGTATTTTCTGATAGGCGACAAAATCATTCTCTTGTTATTCAAAGTCACCGTTCCACCAACAGTGATCAACGATGGGTCGTATGCACTTATTACGTTGGCAAAGCCCATCGCGTTTAGGACTCCGAGCTCATTGACAAGTCTGATCGAAATGCTGTCATCTTCGTTTGCCGAAGCAAACAGATCGGCTGCAACGACCTTTGAAAGGTCACCTCCCACACGTCTGAGCAAAGAACTTTCTTTCACAGCTTCTTCGGGCATCTCTTTGATCCTCATTCTCACATAGTTAGGTATGTTTCTGCCTGAACAGTAACCTTCCCAGTGCCCCGGTTTTCCACAACCGCAAATCAGTTTTCCTGCAGAATCTATAACAAAATGTCCAACTTCATGTCCGTTTCCATCCTTCCCCAGAAGCACAGTTCCGTTGACAATCGCTCCGCAACCTATGCCTGTGCCTATCGTTATGAAGACAAAATTCTCCAGCCCTTTCGCAGCACCGAACTGGCTTTCACCCAAAGCCGCTCCGGCACAATCGTTGATCAGACAGGCTGGTATACCGAGTTCTTTGGTGACAGGTTCTGTCAGGGGCACTAGGTCAAATGGAATATTCGTGGGCTTGATGAGTATGCCTTCATCTTGGATCAATGGACCAGCGGCAGCTATGCCAACGCCACCAAGAGTTTTGATGTGGAAGCCATTCCTGTCACATAAGATACGGGCGATTCTGGCTATCTGTTCACTGATCGCTACGGCACTACTCTTGTCAACCTTCTCGGCTATTCTGTCGACAAACCTGCCTTTTTCGTCGGACAAAACAACTCGGATCCACGTGCCGCCTAGGTCTACGCCTATCCAGTTTCCAGTTCGTGACAAACTCTCCACCACCAAGATACAAGTCGGTTAATTCGCGTGAGTTTTGGTTTGTCCACAGCAAGTTTTCTGCACAAAACCGTAGTCTTATCTGTTCTTGCTTCATCGACGTCCCATATCAGCACGATCTCAGAATTTCGACCTCTCGACCAAGCTTCCACACGATGAGTGCTGACAGCGCACCCAGTGCCGACAAAGCCTGCTCCAAGCCTGTCCATAGGAATCAACCAACGATATTATGCTGTTCTGGTCTTAACAGTTTTCTGCCCAGGCATTTCACGACTCCAAGCAGAATCTCTGCGAGACCTGATATTTTCATTTGGCATTTTTGAAGGCCAGCCAAGCCTTCCCCCAGTATCTTAGCTCAGATTACGTGAGCCAGCGTACTAAGCGTAGGGTCAAAGAATTCGAAAAAAAGACATGATTCTCTCTTCCAAGATTCGCCGAAGTCACTAGTTTATTCTACGGTCTGATTTTCTCACGTTTTTTCCACAGCTCACGCCCACAGCCTTGGCCAACCGCCCGAACTCTTCGTCAGTCATCCACTCGGTCTTGAGATAACTACAGATTCGTCTATCACCCAGACCCAAACGCCGCGCCTCTTCAACCGCCGTGCGATAAGCCTCAACCTCGGTCGGTCTTTCCACGTAGGAGAAATTGTGGTCAAAAAGCTCCTTACCCTCCATGAACTGTTTCACATGTACAAGTTCATGGATGAAATCAAGATATATATCGACCCGGCTGCCCGTGCAGATGTAGTCAGCACTGATTATCATGTGACCGTCCATTTCACTGACACCCATATACCCTCGACGCCCAACAAACTCAACTCTGAGATTCTTCAAGACTTTTTCAGTGTCCTTCCCGAAAATGCGTTTAACAGCATCGACTTTTTCAAAACCCTTGAAATAGTTCACAAAGGGGTAGGTTGCGACGGGAACCTTGCGTTTTATGCTGACAAACAAACGCGGTGTTATCGCTAGCAGATCCTCCTTGCGGTCCACGTCATTAGTGAAACCATTAGTAAAGTTTATCCTTGCGTATAAGTCTTCAGAATCACCAATTCATCTTCAGGAAGGTCAAACTCATCCAATTTCATATAAGAACCATGTCAAACGCCGACGTAGACTTCGCAGTCCATATCACCGGCCAAATGGGATGGGAACTGGCTAGATCAGACTTCGAATTCATGATGGAGCTCGAACCCAAAGGATGTTTCGTGCTCAGCGAAGACTCGAAAAAGATAGGAATCGCAACAACAGTAAGCTTCGGCAAAATAGCATGGTTCGGAAACCTCATCGTCAACGAAAGCAAAAGAGGAAAAGGCGCGGGGTCGCTCTTGGTCAATCACTCCTTTAAGTATCTGGAAAGCAAGAAAGTCGAAACCGTCGGACTATATGCGTATATGGAAAGGATTTCGTTCTACAAGAGACTGGGCTTCAAACCCGATCTAGAGTTCATGGTATTGAAAGGCACAGCGTTTCTTTCACCCTCGTCAAGGGACG
>Ga0209253_10003307_pt1 | contig 14192 bp, 7 predicted proteins | sample FrelakmetBRP12BR_FD_187145 | JGI IMG/M metagenome (GOLD analysis project Ga0209253, IMG submission 187145) | Freshwater lake sediment microbial communities from the University of Notre Dame, USA, for methane emissions studies - BRP12 BR (SPAdes)... | ecosystem: Environmental > Aquatic >...
AAGCCAAGTGGTATTATTCGGCCCGCAACGAGCGCCGCACGTTCCACATTCATTACCGGGTCCGTGGCGGGATCATCAGCTATCCGGACGTCTCTGAGCTCTACTGGCAGGTGATCGGAGAAGGGTGGGAAAAACCTACCCATAATGCGATCATCACCGTCCGCCTTCCGGAACCCGTGTCGGATCGACGCGATATTCTCGTCTATGGGCATGGGCCTCTTTCGGGCTCTGCGGAAATCGTGAACGGCCAGACAGCTCGTTTCACGGCCGCATATATCCGGTCCGGCCAATTCGTGGAAATCCGGATGATTTGGCCGGCGGGGCTGGTGAGCGGCGTTCCCTCGACTCGCCACACCGTGGACTCGATCCGCCGGGAAGAAGCGCAATTCGTCCAAGACACCATCGCCAAAGCCAAGCGCGACCAGGAGGGGGATGCGCGTAATGCAAAGAACCTGAAGCGGGGATTTTATGCCTGGCTCGTCTTATTTTTCTTGGTGCCGCTCATCTGGCTGCTCTTTTATTTGCATTTCTGGAAAAAGGTCGGCAAGGATTATCGCTTTATGGATATTCCTCCCTATGCCCATGAGCCTGCCTCCAAGCTCCAGCCGGCTCTTGTCGAAGTCCTTTTAAAGGAAGGGGCGGGGATCACGCCGAAGTCGTTCACGGCGACGATTTTCGATTTGGCCAGGCGCGGCTATATCGAGATCGAGGACCGGCTGGTTGAAAAAAGGAGCCTCTTCGGGAGCAAAAACGACTACGAAACGACGCTGACTTTGCGCAAAGAATTTCAGAACGAAACGACCCTGCTCAGCTACGAGCGGGATCTTTTAGAATGGCTGTTCAGTGAGCCGTCCGACGATACGCCGCAGGTCGGCGCGCGGCAGACGCTCGACAATATCAAAAAATACCTCAAACGCAATCCCCAGACATTTCAAAAATGGTATCAGGAATGGGCCAAGAACATCAAACTCGAGGGGAAAAAGCTCAATTTCATCGAGCCGGCGAGCTTGCGCATGCGCAATATCTTTCTCGTTGTCACTTGGCCTTTGGCCGTTTTAACCCTCAATCCCGCATTGGTCGCTCTCGCGATTCTCCTCATTCCGTTCATGAAGCGGCGGGCTCAACATTGGGCGCACGAGAATGACCAGTGGAAAGCCCTCCACCGGTTCCTGGACGACTTTTCCGATTTCAAGGAACTGCCGCCCGAATCTTACAAGCTGTGGGAGCGATACCTCGTCTTCGGCATCGTTTTTGGAAACGCGAAAAAGATCATCACGGCGCTCCCCATCATCCTCAAGGACGAGCGGGCGGCGTCACCCGCCTGGTATCATGGTTACAGCCAGGCTGCCTTCATCAGCTCCGGCCGCCTGACGAACATGATCAGCAGCATCGACCACATCTCGAGCTCCATCCAGCAGGCCAGCACTTCGGCGGCGCACTATTCGTCCGGCGGCGGAGGGGGCTTCAGCGGAGGAGGCGGCGGGGGAGGCGGGGGCGGCGGCGGAAGCGCCGGCTAGAAAAATAGGGACGGACAAAGATTTTTGATAAAGATCGCCAGGCCCCGCACCAAATTGTTTGACGTTTAAAAGATTCTGTGGAATTTCTTCTCAACAAAGGGACGCTTTTATCAAAGGCGCATTGCATCGCTCGCGGCAATGACATCCCCTTGAATGCGTCGGCAAATGATTTACTTCGACTTCTCCAGGCCTTGGACGATTTTTTTGACGTCCTCCTGGTTGGGGTTCAGTTTCAAGGAGGCCCGAAAAGCCTCAAGAGCCGGCTGGATTTGATCGGTCCGGGCGTAGCAGTGCCCCAGAGCATTGAGCAGTCGCGTATCGCTGTTGTAGATTTTATTGCCCTCTAAGAGGCTGACGATCGCCTCAGCATACATGGCTTTGCCCATGAGGGCCAATCCTTTGAGGACCCAGTATCCGTAGCGGGCTTTCTCATAGTCCCTGACGTTCTCGATAAGCTCCAGAGCCCGGTCGAATTTCTGAGCTTTGATCAGGAAGTTGACGAATTCGACGATGCCTTCTTTATAAGCCGGATTCAGCGACATGGCCTTGGCGAACGCGGCTTCGGCCTTGTCGTTGGCATTGATCCTGTCATACTGGTGGGCCAGCTGATAGTAATAATAGAATTGATTGGACAGGGCGAACCCTTTGGCTCTGCTGATCGGATGAGGGATCCCCGCCTCCGGAGAGATGACGAAATGCTCGCCTTTCTCATCGATCGTTTTGCCGTCTCCTCCCTTCAGAATCAATTTGAGCTCATAATAATCCGGGCTGAAGTCTTTCGCCGAAAGACGGTGACTCAGGCTGACGATCTTTCGGTAAGGGCTGCCCATGAGCTTCAAAAGGTAGCTTTTTTCAACGGGTTCTTTCGGCCGCTGGCCCTTGACGACAAGCTGGACCTCGCCCTCCCGCCACAGGCCGGGCGAAAGATTGAGGACGGACCACAGGATATCGATTTCATCAGCGGCGGCGAACGTCATCTTCGGGTCAAAGACGAGCTTCTTATCATCGAGCTTGAAAGGGATATGGATATCGCTTTGAAAGGGATCAATTTTATATCCAACAAACGGCCCGTCGATTTGCGGCTTGTCGCCGAGCTCGGCCATGCCGATATCTTTTTCATAGACGCTAAACTCTTTGCCGATCGTGTTTTGGAGGAGGACGGCCATCTGGTAATTTCCCTCGATCATGGGGAATGTATCTTCGATGGCGATCCCGTTTTTCTGGATTCGGTCCAATTCGTCCGAAGGGATCTCTACGGGAAAATCCTTGGTGTATTGATAAATGACGGCGTCTCCCTTGCGCAAGCTGACCGATACTTTAAAGGTGCAATAATACTGGTCCTTGGGATCGTAGAAATCGACGGATAATTTCTGGGGAACGAGTGAAAAATGGACGAACCGCATGTCGAGGACGGGATCCTGGATCAAGGTCGCGAAGCCCTGCATTTCGATGTAGTTCGTCAGATATTCCGTGCTGACGAAGCCTTTGTAGTCGAGGAAATGAGTGGCATAGCTGGGATTGATGTCCTTTTTCGGGGAGTCGAGGATGTTGGCCAGGATGATGTTGTTGCGGGCCGAAGGCTGGAAATTCGTGCCGTATTCTCCGGGAATCAAGGACAGGGAGAGGTCGGCCAGCGTCGGCGCGATATCAAAGATCTTATCATAGAGCCCGGAATAATCATCGGGATCGACGTCGCGCTTGTGCTGGAGAAGGCTAAAGGGGCCGTCCGAAAACGGGTCGTAGAGACGGAAGGCGCCCGCTCCTCCTTTTTGGAAAAAAACGAGCCCGAAATAGGGAGGAAGATTTTTCCGGGTATCGCCGTAATAATACCAGGCTATGCAGGGGACGAGCCCCAGGCTGGCCTCAAAAGTTTCGGTGCTCACCGGCGGGCCGAGAATCATATAGATTCTGCCCATGTCCGTCTTCCATCCCTCGAGCGTCGTCCCGCGGGCATAACGATCGTTCACAAAGGCGAACCGTTTGAGGATCTCGTCTTTGTATTCATTCCCGGTAGTGCCGGGCGTCGGGTCTCTCTGTTTCCAGAATGAATCGATGAAAAGGTCCCGCTCGCGGTCCGAGGTCAGCCGGAGTAAGACATCTTTTTCGGCGGGCAGAATGATGTAAGCCGTAATCTTCAAGAATTTTTGATATTGGGGAGCCAGGGCCGCTTCCAAGGCCCTCTGGTCGATTTTTTTCTCCTTTGGTTTCTCCATTTTTTGGCCTACGGTCTTCGCCCCGCCGAAAGCAAAGAGAAAGCTCAAGAAGACCAAGGAGAGAAGCCAGGGCCGTCTTCTTTTCATCTTATTCTTCTTATTCCTTTAAACCGTAAACTCCGTTAAAACGTTGCTTGAATATTATAGCATTTTAAGGCGACAGCATAAACGAGATTCCTCGCTTCGTTTCGGGTGCACATACCGTAAGCGGACTTTGGTCCGCTTGGGGCATGTGTACCCAACCAAAAAAAAGCCCATCCCGGCTCGGGCCGGGACGGGCTTTCGTGCGTCAGCTAATACCGCTTAGAATTCGAACCGGGCGCCTATCCTCAAGACCCTGGGGTTGAGGATTTCGTTGAGGATGCCGTTGTTGGCGTTCGGAGTGTGGCTGTACTGTTCGACGCCTGTGCCCACGTTGCGCAAGTAGTCGTAGCCGTCATACTTGGAATAGGAGCGGATGGGCATGTTGGAGTTGAGCAGGTTGAAGGCGTCAACCATGATGTAGAGGCGACCGGCGCTTCCGATGTTGATTTGCTTTTCGAGCCGGAGGGTGAGGTTGTAGAACGTCGGCAGGGCGTCCTTAGTGTCGTTCTGCTTGTAGACGGTCACGGCATGGCCGGCGCTGTAGTTGGGAGCGTCGGCGTTGTCGATGACGAAGTAGTTGGGGATCTTCCAGCCTTCGCGGGCGTTGAATGTCCCGGAGATGTTGAAGCCCCAGGGGAGCTGGTAGAGGCCGCTGACCTTGACCATCCAGCGCGTGTACATCAGGACGGCGATCTTGCCGCTGGCCGCGCCGCCCCAATCGCCGTAGGGCTGGCCGTCATAGCACCACTTGTTGGTGGGGTTGAAGTAATCGGAGCCCCAGTAGCTGTTCTGGGCCTGCAGAGTGAAGGAGGCGTTCATGTACCACTTGTGGGAAAGTCTCTTGTTCAGGACGAAGTCGATGCCTTTGTAGGTGTAGTAGTTGTCGGACTTCCGGATCAGGGCGAAACGCGTGGACGTGGTCGGCACGTTCGGTCCGGGCAGGTAGTAGGGCCGGCCGGCCGCGTCGCCCGAAGAGTAGGTTTTGCCGCCCGAGTTGACCCAGTGGCCGTCGACTAAGCTCCATGTCCCGCCGATAATGTAGTTAGCGGGGATCTTCCCGGCTTCGACATACCAGCCGCCCGCCGGGGGCGTCCGCGGGTCGATGACCTCAGGGCCGGTGTAGTTGGGGTATTCGTCCTTGTGCTCGGCCGGGTAGTAGGTCAGTCCGATTTGGTCCTTGTCGAATTTTCTGTAGGAGAGATCGATCTCGACGGAGAGGTCGGGGATGATTTCCCGTTGGAGGGTCAGCAGGATTTCGCTGGTCCGGCTGGAGGATTGGGCGTCCCTGTCCTGGAAGTAGGTCGTGACGCCTCTTTTGTAGTCGATTGCAGCGTTCGGGTTAAGAATGTCGTAGCCCGAATAGTTGCCGTAATAATAGGAGTCGCTGTCGAGGTACCCCCCGGCGCCGACCATCATCGCCAGGGCCGTATCCGTGAAATTGCCAGCGTCGTCGTAGACTCGATAGGGGACGTACCGAGTGCCGACCGGCTGACGGCTCGAATAGGCCCAGTACATTTCGTTGAAGGTCATCTTATTGTCGGCGTTCGCGTCCTTCCACCAATAGTTCTGGGTGCCGCCGGTGCCGTAAGGCGTGGCCGCATACCAGCCGACGCCCATGATGTCGCCGTACGAGGAGGCGGACAGCTTGGCCACGGTCTTGCCGTTGCCGAAGATGTCCCAGGTTAGGCCGATGCGCGGTGAGAAGGTGTTCCACTGGTAGGGCCGGTTATCGCCGTTGACGATCTGCTCGATACCCTTAACGGCATTGACTTGGAGATCGGTCAAGTTTTTGTCCAGGACGTCGGAGACATTCGAGGCGAAGACGGCGTCCCAAGCCTTAGTGCCGGGCAGGACTGCGTCGACGGAATAGGCGCCCGAGCTGGGCACCTGCTTGTCGAACCTCAAGCCGAGCTGGAGCGTGAAGTTGCCCTTGGTGATCGTGTCCTGGATGTAGGCGGCATACTGCTCAGCGATGGAATTGCTGCCGCCGCGGCGAGAGACCGAAACCCTCTGCCAGTTGGCCATTTCGGCCAGGTCCCGGGTGCCGTCGGCGTTGGCGTCGAGTGCAAGGGACGAGTATGCTCTATTGATGGTAAAACCCTGGATGTTGCCGGTATTGTCCCCCTGAGTCTCCTGGACTTTGTGGGAATACTCCGCGCCGGCCTTGAATTCGTGGGACATACCCAGGATCGAGTCGTTGTAGTAGGTGGCCTGGACCTGGGCGTTGTTCCGCGGACGGGACACGCCGTAGGAGCCCCAGCTGGCATTCATGCCCGACTTATAGGGGACGTACTTCAGGAGGGTGTTGTCATAGACGATGGGGTACTGCACCTCTTCGTCCGTCATCGGCCGCCAGCCAAAACCAGCGTCGTTGAAGGAGTATTTCAGGGACAGGAAGAAGTCGTTGCCGAAGACCTGTTCGTCCTGCAGCTTGACGACCGGGCTGCCCCAGTGATATTTACCCGTCTGGTGGTTTCCCTCGGGCGTTGATGTGCTTGAATCCCTTCCGAACTTTTCTTTCGCGCCCGAGGTAATCAGGGCTTCGAAGCGGTTGTTGGGCAGGAGCTGGGCGTTGAGCTTGAAATTGTAGTTGTTAAGCAGCGACTGGTCCCTGTTTCCCGTGATGGTGTAGACGTAGATGTCCTGGACGCCGTAAGAACCCCACCACCACAGCTTGTCCTTGATGAGCGGGCCGCCGGCGTTGAAGCCGAAGTCCTTGATCTGCTGGATCTTGTTGACGTTCACGACGCCCTTGGCTTTGAGGTCGTCCGTCATGTTGACGGCCTGGAAGTAATTGTCGGTCAGGTAGAAGCGGCCGGCCAGGCTCGTCCTGTTGCCGCCGCGGCGGGTGACCATGTTCAGGGCAATACCGCCGGTCTGAATGGTTACGTCGGCCGCGCCGCCTGTCTGGATTTGCAGCTCTTCGAACATGTCGAAGTCATAGTATCCAGCGGAGCCGCCGAGGGCCGCCGGGTCCGTGATGTCGATGCCGTCGACCGACCAGGTGTTGTTCGCGCCCTGGTTGCCCGAAATCCGGGCTCCGGACGTGTCGCCCCTGCCGATGAAGCCCGACTGCTGGCCGGACTCGTTGCCGCCTACGTTCTCACGGTCGACCATGATGGCCGGAGCCAACTGCAAAATGACCCAGGGGTCGCGGGCCGAGGGCAGCGACTGCATGGCTTCCTTGCCGACGGTCGCCCCGATCGTCGTCTTTTTGGTGTCAACGACCGGTGTCACGGCGACGACAGTCACCTGCTCTTCGAGCGTTCCCATCTCCATCGTCAGGTTGATTTCGACGTTCGTCCCGACGACAACGATGATCCCGGTTTTTTGGGCCTTCTTGAAACCCTGAAGCTCAGCCGTTACCTTGTAGTCGTCGGCCGGAGAAAGGGCCGGGAATCTGAACATGCCCTGCGCGCTCGTGGTCGTTGTCAGAGAAGCGAGGATGTTCGAGGAGATCGTGACGGTAGCGCCCGGAAGGGGAGTCTTATCTGCGTCTAGGACTTTTCCGTAGACAGTTCCCGTTCTCAGCTGTGCCGCAGCAAAAGAAACCGTCAGCAGCAGCACGGCAAGAATAATCAATCCTTTTTTCACTTTCCCTCCTTTTTTGGATGAAAAAAACGTTTGCGTTTTTCCCCGGAGCGATGAATCACTCCGGACCTTTCTAACAAACAAATTTTCTTGTGATTCTCACCCCCTGTTTTAATAATTTTTTTACCAATTTTTCCTGTTTATAACTGCAATTTATATGCCAATTGAAATTTTCTTCGGCGGCATATTTAATTACATTAAAATCAATAAATTGAAATAGCCTCTTGCCTATTTTTTTGAAGCAAAAAGTCCAATTATTTGGATTTTATTCAAAAAATTGGATAAAAAAATATTATATTAGGCACACATACGGTAAGCATCCCTCAATAATGTGCCTCAATAAATATACCCCTGCCGATGCACGACTGAATAATCTCTATCTTTGATCCTTATTTTTATGCTCCGGAACGTCCCGTCTTTGACTTCGGAGAAAGGCGTAAAATAGAGCAGGTAATATTTATTCGAGGTTTCGAGAGCGCTCTTGAATCCCGCGGCTGGGTTTTGAGACGTATCGACAATCCCGCCCGTCGCTTGGGCGACCGCCGAAAACGCCTTGAAGATATCTTCCGACTGTTCGCGCATGACAATCCTGGACAGCTGTTCGGGCGCTTTATTCATGAAGATCAGGCTGAAATGCGCTGAAGAATCGGCGAAGCTTTCCCTCATTCTTTGGGTGTTCTGGGAGATGTTCCGTGTATAGAACATGAAAAGCTCCTGGATCCCGTCGAGGATGTGCGGCGAGTCTTGATTGAGACTCATGATCTTTTGGATGACCGCCGGACTGATTTCCGGCCGGAATTCCCGCTGATAGATGAAGAAGACGAACTTCTGTCCGCCCTGATTTTTGAGGGCTTGGGAGAACAGAATGAATTTGTCGATATCGATCCGGCGCAAAGCTTCCATCTTGGCCAGGATCTCCTTGTAGCGGGGCAACAGCATTTCCAGGCCGATTCCCTCTGTCTCCGTGTCGGTCTCAAGCCCACCCATAGGATTCGATACCCCAATGCCCCGGATATGTCTTTTCAACTCGTTCAAAAGGCTATTGTAAGCCAGGCTTCCCTGGACGATATCCTTCTTGACGAAGTTCGTCATCTCCTCGGCCAGAACATTTTTGGGTCTGTTGGCGAAGGCCGCGGCCGAGAGCTTGTAATTTCTCATCGGGGTCTGGATCTCCAGAGAATCGCCGGACACGAGTTCCTGGTCGAAAAGATAGCGGATCGCCTCGGCCAGCTTGGGGTGGTATTCGAACAACTGGAATAAAAGATAGAATTTTCGGGTGACATCGGGCTGGCGATCTTGGCCGGCTTCCCGCCTCTCGATGGCGTTTTTATCGATGAGATAAAGAGCTTCGACCGGCCTGGGGATCCCGTTTTCCAAAACCTCAAAATCCCGAAGCCCGAGGCTGGTCACGAATTGTTTGTCGGAGAAAACGCGGACGGCGACGGGAATCGAGACGGCGCCGGGTCCGGGCTTCTCGGCCGCCTGCTGTTCCGCTGAAAACAGAAGATTCGTCAGAACGAGAAAGATCAAAGTTATGATCATGAACGGGACATTTTTTTTCATATCGCTTCTCACACGTTCAGATCAACATCCGCAGACAATCATCATACACTCGTCCCGAATCCCTGTCAATTTAGCGAGGGATCGATGTTATTTAAAGATGAAAAGTGAACACCCGGGATATTTTGCCCGCTGAATTTGAACCTGGCTGTGGCAAAATACGTATATAAGGAAAGAAGGAGAAACCTATGGTCGAAGAAAAAAAGACGGGAAAGACAAGGACTGAAGAGTTTAAGCTGGCCGGCGGCGAGATCCTCAACAAGCTCAAAGAGCTGATCCACCAGGGGAATATCCGCCGGATCATCCTCAAGGATGAGGAAGGGAAGACGTTCCTGGAGATCCCCCTCACGGTCGGCATCGTGGGGGCCGCTTTGGCGCCGATCGTGGCCGCCGTCGGAGCCATCGCCGCTCTGGTTTCCAAATTGACGATCATCGTGGAAAAAGTCGAAGATTGAGACCGGCTTGAAATTTGCCTGGGCTGTGGTATGATGCCGGCGGAAATCTAGACCTTTTTATGGATTTTTGTCGAGGGGCCATGCCTCCTTGACCATAAGGCTGTTATTGTCTGGGGGCAGGCCTGATACCACTATAATGATCTGCTAACAAGGAGGAAAACATGTCCGACCGTAAGAAACGCCGCGAGATCTCGCGCCGAGAATTCCTCGGCAAAAGCGCTGTCGGCGTGACCGCAATCACACTTTCTCCCGTACTTATGGACTTGCTCCTGACGAGCGAGGGCTGCAAAACTGGGGGGAAAGCGGCCGGCGGGCTCATCATCTCGGAGGACGTCCTGAAGAAAGCCGTCGGATTCTTGATGGCCAAGGGCGCCGACTTCGGGGACCTCTATGTGGAAAAGGCAATCTTAGGCTCTATCCAAAGCGACGACCGCAAGATCAGCACGTCCAGCCTGATTGAAAAAGGCGTCGGCGTGCGGGCGGTCAAGGATGGCAAGACATTCTATGCCTATACGGCGAGCTTCGAACCCGATGAGATCTATCAGACGGCCAGGCTTGTGGCCGATGCCGCAGTCCAAGGCGGACCGGCCGGTGCGGGCGCCGGCTCGATCATCAACCTGACCAGGCAGAGCTCGAACTTGACGTTCCCCATCACACCGCTTCCCGCCGACAGGTCCGTGGAGAACAAGGTCGAGCTTGTCAAGAGCCTCTCCGATCGAGCCTGGTCGGCGGATGCGCGGGTGGTCCAGGCGACGCAGTTCTTTCGCGAAATCATCCGCTGGGTGAACATCGCCACATCGTCGGGCAAGACGATCGACCAGACGCTCGGACTGACAGAGTTTTATGCTTCGACGTTCATGAAAGATGCCCAGGGGAATCTCCAGAGCTCTTTTGACGGCCGCGGTGCCTACGCCGGCCGGGATTTTTTCACGGGGGATAATTCTTTTGCCAACATCGTCGATACATCTGTGAAGCGGACCAAGAATCTTCTGGAAGCCGTCGATTCGCCGCGCGGCGTGTTTCCCGTGGTCTTGGCGGCTGGGGCCAACGGCGTGATCTTCCACGAATCCTGCGGTCACGGCATGGAGGCCGATCTTGTCTATAAGGGCTCGAATTTCAAGGACCAGCTCGGCAAACCGACGGCGGCCAAGGGCGTGACCCTCATCGACGATGGAACCATTCCCTTCCTGCCCGGCTCCTTTGCTTTTGACGATGAGGGGACTCCGTCTCAGCGCACAGTTCTCATCGAGGACGGCATCCAGCGCAATTACCTGTGCGACCTTGTCTGGGCTAAGAAGATGGGGCTTCAGTCGACGGGCAGCGGAAGGCGGCAGTCTTTTCGCTTCGCTCCCCTGCCGCGGATGAGGAACACCTATATCGACAAGGGGGCGGTCTCTCCCCAGGATATTGTCGCCGCGACAAAAAGAGGCATCTATGTCGTCGATACAAGCGGGGGACAAGTCGATGTCATCACCGGCAACTTCATGATGGGCGTCAGCGAGGGTTATCTGATCGAGAACGGGAAAATCACGCGCCCCATCAAAGGCGCGACATTATCCGGCATGGGTGTTCAAGCCTTGAAGTCGATCGACGTGATCGGAAACGACCTTTTGATCTTTCCTTCTCCCGGCCGCTGCGGCAAGTTCCAGACGGCTCCGGTCGGCGTCGGAATGCCGACGACGAGAGTCCGTAGCATTCTGGTCGGCGGGAAGGGCGAAGCCTGGGAAGACAAAGAGGGAGGTGCGCGGTGAAAGAAAAGAAGGAGTATATGGATCTTGCGCTCTGGGCGATTGAGCGGGCCAAAGCGGCCGGGGCGGACGGCGCCGAAACCTATATCTCGGACAGTGAATCCGTCCAGATCAATGTCAGCGAGAGGCAGGTCGAGCAGGTCCAGGCCGTTCTGGATGCGGGCATCGGGGTGAGGTTTCTCAAAGATCGGAAAATAGCCTTCGGTTCGAGCAACGACCTCTCCAGAGATTCGGTCAAAAGCCTGATCGACGACCTCTCCAAAAAAGACGTTTTCCATACCCCGGACGAATTCAACGTTCTCGCCGGCAAAGAGAGCGGCCTTCTGGACAAGGATTGGTCGAGCGATCCGGACCTCATTTCCTATGATCCCCAGATCGGGGAGGCTGCCATCCAGGATAAAATAAAAAGCGCGATCCGGCTCGAAGTGTCCGGGCTTGACTACAGCCCCAAGGTCAAAGGGGCGATGTATGCCGTCTATCAAGATGGATCGTCGTTTGTCTATTTTGCCAATTCTAACGGTATCGCCGGCTGGTTCCCGTCCGCCGGCGTCGGCGGCGGCATCGAGTTTTCCGCCGTCGAAGGAAATGACCAGCAGTCGGGCTCATTTTCGAAGACGGTCACGAGGTTCAGAGACTTTAACCCCGACGAGATCGGCCGTAAGGCCGCCGAGAACGCCGTGAAGATGCTGGGCGCCAAACCTATCGAGTCCTGTGAGGTTCCCATGGTCGTTTCGCCGGAAATCGGGACAGAGATGTTGTCTTTTATCGTCTATATGCTTTCGGCGGACGAAATCCAGAAGGGAAAGTCGTTGTTCGCCGGAAAGCTCGGCGCGAAAGTCGGCGCGGCGAGCTTTACGCTCATCGATGACGGCCGGCTCAAGGGCGGGCTGGGCACGCGGCCGGTGGACGGTGAAGGTGTTCCGCAGCAGACCACGCCTCTTATTGTCGACGGCATTCTGAAGAATTTTCTCTACGACTGCTACACGGCGAAAAAAGGAAAGGTCAAGTCTACGGGCAACCGGGCGCGCGGAGATTATCAAAGCCGGGGAGGCATCGGGACGACGAATCTCTATATGAAACAGGGGAATGTCAAGCCCGAGACGATCATGGCAGGAATCTCCAAAGGATTTTATTTGACCGTGGCCTTGGGGCTATTCGCGGGCATCGACCCCGTGTCGGGGGATTTCTCGATTCCGGCGGCCGGGTTCATGATCGAGAAAGGCAAAATCGCCTTTCCTGTCCGGGGGATCAGTATCGGCGGCAATCTCTTCGAATTCCTGAACTCTGTTGACAAGATCGGAGATGACCTGACCTGGTTCGGCTCGACGGCCTGTCCGACATTTTCAACGAAGCTCATAAAAATAGGCGGAGTCAGCCAGAAAAAATAATAGAATCCGCCCTATTTTTTATGAGAGAATTGAAGACAGAAAGAAAAAGAAAATAAAGTCGCCCCTACGCCCCTTAAAGAATCAAGGGAATTAAGGGGAGCGCGACATACCGGAAGGTCGAGCGCAAAGAGATAGGTCCGATTTCCTTGTCAAGAGAATCTCTTAACAAATCAGACTCTTGGTTGTCGAAGATCATCCTGGGTTTTGTCGTTGCCGCCACGGGCGTCGGGGCCGGCGATCTAATCACGGCCAGCTTGGCCGGGTCGCAGATCGGCGTCGTTCTGGTCTGGGCGGCCCTGGGGGGCGCCTTCATCAAGTTTGTCCTAGCAGAGGGCATCGCCCGTTGGCAGATGGCCACCGGGACGACGGTCCTCGAAGGGTGGGTACTGCGGCTCGGCCGCTGGGTCCAATGGATCTTTTTCATATATTTCGTTCTCTGGTCTTATTGCGTCGGCGGCGCCCTGATCAACGCCTGCGGCGTGGCCGGAGTGGGCTTGTTTCCCATCGGCGATCCGCAAACTTCAAAGATTTTCTGGGGGATCGTCCATTCAGTCGTCGGACTGGCGCTCGTTTGGATCGGCGGCTTCAGGATCTTCCAGTATGCCATGTCGTTCCTGACCGCGATCATGTTCGTCACCGTTTTGTCGACGGTATTTTTGATATCGCCTGATTGGGCGGCAATAGGGAAAACGATTTTCCATCCCGCCCTGCCCAAGGGAGGAACCGCCTGGCTCCTGGGAGTGCTGGGAGGGATCGGCGGCACCGTAACGCTCCTTTCCTACAGTTATTGGGTTCGGGAGAAGAATAGGGCCGGCCGGCAAGGCGTCAAGGACTGCCGTCTCGACCTCGGGATAGGCTATGGATTGACGGCTTTTTTTGGCGCCGCCATGGTCATCATCGGGTCCAGGGTGACGGTCGAAGGCCAGGGCGCTACCGTTGCCCTTGTCCTGGCCGACCAGCTCGCCCGCGTCCTGGGACCGGCCGGAAAATGGATTTTTCTCTGGGGCTTCTGGGGCGCGGTCTTCTCCAGCCTTCTCGGCGTCTGGCAGAGCGTTCCTTACGTGTTTGCCGATTTCCTCCATCTCCGGCGGGGCATCGTCCTCGACGAAAGCCGGGATAAAAATATCACGAAGACCAAGGAATATCGGGGCTACCTGCTTGCCCTCGCCCTTGTGCCCGTCCATCTTCTCTGGTTTAAAGTGCAGCAGGTCCAGCTTATCTATGCGGTGATGGGCGCTTTTTTCATGCCCCTTTTAGCGCTGACCTTGCTTCTCCTGAACACCAGGCCGGCCTGGGTCGGTAGGGAATTCAAAAACAGATGGATCACGAACCTCATTCTTATATTAATCCTTGGCTTTTTCTTGTATATCGGAGCCCAGGAAATCATAGACACAATTGCTTGATAAGATGAAAAGAAAATACAAGATATGTGATTTTCTGTCGGCGCCGCAATCGCCCCCCGGCTACCATTTCTTTTACGAGGAGGTGTTCAACAGGGTTCCTCTTATCGTCGATGCGGTGCAACACCTCGACGGCGTCCGGGTCGACGCGCGCCGAATCTACGTCACGGGAATCTCGAATGGTTCTTACGGCACGTATGTCCAGCTGGCCCTTTTCCCTGACAAGTACGCCGCCG
>Ga0209253_10003308_pt1 | contig 14190 bp, 12 predicted proteins | sample FrelakmetBRP12BR_FD_187145 | JGI IMG/M metagenome (GOLD analysis project Ga0209253, IMG submission 187145) | Freshwater lake sediment microbial communities from the University of Notre Dame, USA, for methane emissions studies - BRP12 BR (SPAdes)... | ecosystem: Environmental > Aquatic >...
CGAGCGCCAGGATCGCGAGCTTTTCCTGTGCCGGCGGGAGTTCCGCGATCGCGATGCGGCGCTGCGGCTTGAACAGGTGCGGCACGTGCGCGTAGCTGTAGAGCGCGATGCGGTCGGGCGACGCGTCGATCACGCGGTCGAGGGTCTTCGAGAAGCCCGCCACGGTCTGGCGCGGCAGCCCGTAGATCAGGTCGGCGTTGACCGACACGAAGCCCGAGCGGCGCGCTGCGTCCATGACCGTGCGCGTCTCTTCCTCCGACTGGATGCGGTTCACCGCGGCCTGCACTTCCGGGTCGAAGTCCTGGATGCCGACGGAGATGCGGTTGAAGCCCAGCTCGCCCAGGTATCCGATCGTCTCGGCGCTGACCTTGCGCGGATCGACCTCGATCGAGATCTCGGCGTCCGCCGCGAACGAGAAGTTCGATCGCAGCGCGCGCATCAGCGCGGCCATCTCGTCGTGGGACAGGAAGGTCGGCGTGCCGCCGCCCCAGTGCAGCTGCACGACCGGCGGCGCACCCTCGACGAGTGCGCCGACCATGCCGATCTCGCGCTCGACGTATCGGATGTACTTGGCCGAGCGGCCATGGTCCTTCGTCAGCACCTTGTTGCACGCGCAGTAGTAGCAGAGCGTGTTGCAGAACGGCACGTGCACGTACAGCGACAGCGGCTGGTCGCTGCGCGCTGCGTTGCGCTCGGCGAGCGCTTCGACGTACTGCGCCGCGCCGAACCCTTCGTGGAAGCGGTCGGCGGTCGGGTAGGACGTGTAGCGGGGCCCGTATCCGTCGTATTTGGTGACCAGGCCGGCGTCGAAGGCCAGCGGTGGAACGGGGGTGGGTACGATCGTGTCCATGGGGGCGATGATGACGCCCCCACCCGGCCGCTTTCTTGCGGCAAATCAAGGGGCACCAACATGGTGAGCCTAGCACGGCGCGCGTGGGCGCCGCGCCGCCGCCGCCTTGAAACCGGCGCCGCACGGTGCCATCTCCCCCGCATGCCTCTCGACCTCCCGCCGGGCGACCGGGGAGCCCCGGATTCCGGCCTCCTGGACGCCTATTCCCATGCCGTCAGTGGTGCCGTCGCACGGGTGGCACCCGCCGTGGCCCACGTCCGCGTCGAGCGCGCCCGCCATGGCCGCGGCCGCGAGGGCTCCGGCTCGGGCTTCCTGATCACGCCGGACGGGTACCTCGTCACGAACAGCCACGTCGCGAGCGGTGCCGCGGCCATCGAAGTCACGCTGCCGGACGGGCGGACCGCGTCCGCGCGGATCGTCGGCGACGACCCGGACTCGGACCTCGCCGTGCTCAAGGTGGCGGCGAGTGACTTCGCGTGGATCCGGTTCGGGGATTCGTCCGGCGTGCGCGTCGGGCAGGTAGCGATCGCGATCGGCAGTCCGTTCGGATTCCAGCATACGGTGACCGCCGGCATCGTCAGCGCGCTCGGCCGCTCGATGCGCGCGCAGACCGGGCGCCTGCTCGACAACGTGCTGCAGACCGACGCGTCGCTCAATCCGGGAAACTCCGGGGGGCCGCTGGTCGACGCGCGCGGCGACGTGATCGGCGTGAACACCGCCGTGATTCTGGCGGCGCAGGGCATCTGCTTCGCGATCGCGTCGTCCACGGCGGAGCGCGTCGCGATCGCGCTGATTCGCGAAGGGCGCGTCCGCCGCGCGCGCCTGGGCGTGGGCGGGCAGACGCTGCCGCTGCCGCGGCGCATCGTGCGGCACTTCGCGCTGCCGCGCGAGTCCGGCGTGCGGGTCGAGACCATCGAGCGCGGGTCGCCGGCCGCGCAGGCGGGCTTCGCTCGCGGCGACGTGATCGTCGCGCTCGACGGCGCGCCGGTGCCCGACGTCGACACGCTGGTCCGGCTGCTCGCGGCGGACGCGATCGCGCGGCCCATCGACGTGCTGGTCGTGCGGCGGGACCGGACGCTCACGCTGACCGCCACGCCCGTCGAGTCGGCTCCGCGCGGCGGCTGACCGCCGCCAGGGACGCGCCTTTGCAGGGCGCCGTGTCCTGTGCAACAATCGGCGCAACTTTACTTTGCATCAGGGTGACACCGATGCTGGACCGTGACGGCTATCGCCCGAACGTCGCCATCGTCATCGTCAACGGCAGGAACCAGGTCTTCTGGGGCAAAAGGATCCGCGAACACTCGTGGCAATTTCCGCAAGGTGGCATCAATCCCGGTGAAACGCCCGAGCAGGCGATGTACCGGGAGTTGCGCGAGGAAGTCGGGCTCGAACCCCAGCACGTCAAGGTTCTCGGCCGCACGCGCGAATGGCTGCGGTACGAGGTGCCGCAACACTGGATCAAGCGCGAATGGCGCGGCAGCTACCGCGGCCAGAAGCAGATCTGGTACCTGCTCCGGCTGGTCGGCCGCGACAACGACGTGAGCCTGCGCGCGACCGAGCATCCGGAGTTCGACGCGTGGCGGTGGCACGAATACTGGATTCCGCTCGAGACGGTGATCGAGTTCAAGCGCGAATCCTATCGCCGCGCGCTGCTCGAACTCGAGCGCTTCCTGCACGCCAAGCCCCAGACCCGCCGCCAGCGGCTGTATGGCGTCGCGCATCCGGAGATGCCGGATTCCTACGCGGATCCCGTGGCGCCGGAGGCGAAGTAACGGGAACGGGCGCGAATTGCGCGGATACGGCCCGCGCAATTCGCGCCCGCGGGCATTCAGCGCGCATGCGCGCTGCTGAGCGAGCCGCGTAGCGGCGGCGATCGGCGCGCTTCGTGCCGTTCATGCGCGAAGAAGCGCCGGGCCGCCCCAAGCTTTTCGCGCACTTTCCGCCGTGAACATGTTTCGCGAACGATTTCCTCGCGAAACGTGTTCACGTCATCTTGTGCATTCGCCGACGCGCTTCGCGCTCAGCGTCATCGCGATCTGCAAGCCGACCTTGTTCTTGTCGGTGACGAGCAGGCTCACCTTGCCGTCGTAGCGCTCCGGTGCAAATGCCACTTCGGCGCGCCCGCGCATCAGCAGTGACTCCTTCGTGCAAGCCAGGTCGTACGTGGCGCGATCCTCCTTCCGCTGGACATTGGACAGCTTGCACGCGCCGTCGGGACGCGGCAGCGTCTTCGTGTCGTCGTCGATGTCCTGCTGCGTAATGCAGCCGCGTCCCACCGGCGCGGTCGTAGGCTTGCCCTCGATGTCGGTGGTCATCGACAGTTCCCACATGCCGGGCTGCATCGGCGCGGCGACGGCGGGCGCGAGGGGCACGGCGAGGGCAGCGGTCAGGAACAGGCGGGCAATCGTGTTCATCGGGCGCTTCCGGAGAGGGCGGCGAGCACGATGATACGCATTGCAGCACTTGCCTCGTCAACGGCGGCAGCCGAACGCGCCGATTGCGCCGACAGCCGTCGGTCGCCTACAGGAGGACCAGGTTGTCCCGGTGGATCAGCTCGGCCTCGTCGACGTAGCCCAAGACCGCCTCGATCTCGGACGAGGGCCGGCGCAGGATCTTCGCGGCGTCCTGCGCGCTGTAGTTGACGAGGCCGCGTGCGACCTCGCGGCCGTCCGGCGCGTAGCAGCCCACGACCTCACCGCGGTCGAACGCGCCTTCGACCGCCACGACGCCGATCGGCAGCAGGCTCTTGCCTTCGCTCTTCAGCGCGCGAACCGCGCCCGCATCGAGCTGCAGTTTGCCCGCGAGCTGCACGTGGTCCGCGAGCCACTGCTTGCGCGCCGCCAGCGACGCGGACGGCGCCACGAGCACGGTCCCGAGCGCGTGCCCTGCGGCGAGCCGCGTCAGCACGTTCTCCTCGCGCCCGCACGCGATCACCGTCGACGCGCCGGACCGCGCCGCGCGCTTCGCCGCAAGCACCTTGGTGAGCATGCCGCCCTTCCCTAGATCGCTGCCGGCGCCGCCCGCCATCGCCTCCAGCACGGGATCGCCGGCGCGCGCCTCGTGGACGAAGGTCGCGTCCGGATTGCGCCTTGGGTCGGCCGTGTAGAGGCCCTGCTGGTCCGTGAGCAGGATCAGGACGTCGGCTTCGATGAGGTTCGCGACCAGCGCGCCCAGCGTGTCGTTGTCGCCGACGCGGATCTCGTCGGTCGTCACGGTGTCGTTCTCGTTGATGATCGGGATCACGTTCAGCTCGAGCAGCGTCCGCAGCGTCGTGCGCGCGTTGAGGTACCGCCGCCGGTCCGCCAGGTCCTCGTGGGTCAGCAGCACCTGCGCGGTCTGCAGCGAAAACTTTGCGAACGCAGTCTCGTAGGCCTGGATGAGGCCCATCTGCCCGACGGCCGCCGCCGCCTGCAGTTCGTGGATCGCGCGCGGGCGCGCCGTCCATCCAAGCCGCTTCACGCCTTCGGCGATCGCCCCCGACGACACCAGCACGACTTCGCGGCCGGCCTCGCGCAGCTGCGCGATCTCCGCGGCCCAGCGCGCGACCGCCGCGTGATCGAGCCCGCGCCCCTCGTTGGTCACGAGGCTCGAGCCCACTTTCACGACGAGGCGCTTCGCCTCCGCGACCACGCGGCTCATGATTCGGCGTCGGGCGCCTTGCGTCGCCGCGCGCGCACGGGCGCCGGCGAGACGACGACAGGCGCGGCGTCGGCGGCGTCCGCGTCGGACGGCATGACCGCCGCATGCGCGGGATGTGCGTCCAGCCACGCCTGGATCGCGAACGTGAGCTCGCGGCAGCCGTCGCCGTTGACCGCGGCGATCGCGTACACGGGGCCCTTCCAGCGGTACGACTTCACGAACCGCGCGACCCGCTGCGCGCGCTCGTCCTCGGGAATGAGGTCGAGCTTGTTCAGCACGAGCCAGCGCGGCTTCTCGTAGAGCGCCTCGTCGTAGCGTTTCAGCTCGCGCACGATCGCGCGCGCATCGTGGACCGGGTCCGCGCTCTCGTCGAGCGGCGCGATGTCGACGAGGTGCAGCAGGAGCCGCGTGCGCGCGAGATGGCGCAGGAAGCGATGGCCGAGTCCCGCGCCGTCGGCCGCGCCTTCGATGAGCCCTGGAATGTCGGCGACGACGAAGCTCTTCGCCTCGCTCGTGCGCACGACGCCCAGGTTGGGCGCGAGTGTCGTGAACGGATAGTCGGCGACCTTGGGGCGCGCCGCGGAGATCGCGCGGATCAGCGTCGACTTGCCGGCGTTCGGCATGCCGAGGAGACCGACGTCCGCCAGCACGCGCAGTTCGAGCTGCAGCCGCCGGTGCTCGCCTTCCTCGCCCTTCGTGAACTGGCGCGGCGCGCGGTTGGTGCTCGTCTTGAAGTGCAGGTTGCCGAGGCCGCCCTTGCCGCCCTTCGCGACGAGCACGCGCTCGCCGTCCGTCGCGAGGTCGGCGATCCGCTCGCCGGTGTCGGCGTCCGCGATCACGGTGCCGACCGGCATCCGCAGCACGATGTCGTCGGCGCCGCGGCCGTACTGGTCGGCGCCGCGGCCGTTCTCGCCACGCTTCGCGCGGTGGATGCGCGCGTACCGATAGTCGATCAGCGTGTTGATGTTGCGGTCGGCCACCGCCCAGATGCTGCCGCCGCGGCCGCCGTCGCCGCCGTCGGGGCCGCCGCGCGGCACGTACTTCTCGCGGCGGAACGACGCGGCGCCGTTGCCGCCGTCGCCGGCCAGGACCTCGATGGTCGCTTCGTCGATGAACTTCACGGGGTCCTCTTGTAGAGCACGAATCGCTCGGTGTCGTCGCCGCGCCGCGCGCCGCTCCAGATCGGCGCCCAGCCTTCCGGCGGCTCCGGATCCGCGGCGAGGCGTCCATATTGCACGAGCAGCCAGCCGCACGGGTGGTCCGGCCGCGCTTCGGTGCGCACGGTGTCGATGCCGGAGAAATAGTGGAACAGCGCACGCTGCGGCTCGCCCAGGTTGCGGCTCGCGAGGCAGCTGTCGCGCGGCACGCGCATCGCGACACTCTCCACCGTCCACCGGTAGCTGCGGCGCGAGTCGAGATACGGCAGCCAGATCGTCGACGCGAGCCCCCAGATCAGCGTCACGCCGGCGGCCCAGTTGAGGATCGCGCGGCGGTTCGACCGGCGCGCCGGCCGCACGAGCATCACCCACAGCACGGTCAGGCCGGTTGCCGCGAGCATCGTGCCCAGGTGGAACGACGGCTGGTAGCCGACTTCCGTGTCGCGGAAGAACCGCGCGACGTTGCCGGGCATCCCGTGCACGTACGCGTCGATCCACAGCCCCCACATCAAGACGGCGAGCAGCCCGAACGTCAGGATGCCGAACCAGTCGAGCGCACCCGAGAATCCGCGCTTCAGCGAGTCGACCTCGAGACCGGCCAGCAGCGCCAGCGGCACGAGCAGCGGCAGCGCGTTGGCGAGCCGCGCCTCGGGCATCACGAGCAGGCTCGCGAAGATGACGATCGACAGCACGCCCGGCACGACGATGCCCGGCTCGCGCAGGCCGCCGTTGAATCCACGTCCGCGCAGCCAGAGGAGCCACAACAGGAGCGGCAGCGACGGCCACGCGAACCAGACGAGGTTGCGCAGGTAGTAGAGCGGGTGAGGGCTGTCGCCGCCCAGCATGGCGATGTACTGGTCGGGCGTTTCGCTGGCCCACCACTGTGCGAAGAGCGCCGGATCGCGCGCGTGCAGCGCAAGCGGCCACGGCAGCGCGCAAAGCACGGTCACGACCGCCGCGATGGCGAGCGTGAACGCATACGCGCGGTTGCGCCATTCGGGGCCGCACGCGGGCAGGATCAGCGCGGTCACGAGCAGCCATGCCGGCCCCTGCAACCCGTGGCCGAAGAACGCCATCGCGCTGCCGACGCCCAGGACCGCGCCGCCCCAAGCCGGCCGGCGCAGCGCGAGCGCGAACCCGTACAGGCCCACCGCGACGCCGACTGTCAGGAAGAGCTCGGGCGACAGTACGTGCGCGCGGTCCCAGAAGCCGACGCTGCCGACCAGGATCAGCACGGGGAGCCAGCGGAACGCGCGGCCGTTGAGCTCGCGGCTGGCGAGCCCCGTCGCGAGGAGCACGATCGCAAGCGCGATACCGGCGAAGATGCGCGCGGCGTTGTGCACCTTGAGCGGCGGCGAAAATGCGTCGATTGCGAGCGCGCCGCCGATGTAGACGAGCGGCGGGCGCGGCACGTACGGCTCGCCCGCGAGCGTCGGCACCACGAAGTCGCGGTTCCCCGCCATTTCCGCCGCGACGCCGATGGACGTCGCGTCCTCGGTCTTCCAGGGGTCGTGGCCGGCGATGCCCAGCGCGACCCACGCCGCGCACAGCAGCACGAGGCCGAACTGCTTCAGCGCCCGGTACGGTGCGGCGGGACTGACCGTTTCGGGGTCGACGAGCTCTGGCGGGTGCGGACGGGGAGGTTGCATGCTGCGAGGCGGAAACTGCGTGGATGCTACACACCCGGAAAGAAAAAGGCAGCCAACGGCTGCCTTCTTGTCACGACGCGGAGTCCGGTCAGGCCGTCTTGGCCGCGCCGCTCTTGCCGTAGCGCTGGTTGAACTTGTCGATGCGGCCGGCGGTGTCCATCACCTTCTGCTTGCCCGTGTAGAACGGGTGGCACTGCGAGCAGACTTCGATGTGCAGCGGCTTGCCGACGGTCGAGCGCGTCGCGAACTTGTTGCCGCAGCTGCAGGTGACTTCGACTTCGGCGTACTTCGGATGAATGGCTTCTTTCATGATGTCCTCTCGGGTGCCGGACTCGCTTGCCCGCGGTGATCGTGCTCGCGTGCGCGCCGTCCCAGGGTGCCGCCGGCCGGATTGGCCGTCGATGGCGGAAAACCGAACATTATCCGCGGTTTCCGCCCGTCAGGCAAGGTGGGGGCGGCCGCGGCGGCAAGCAAGCGCGTTCGCGGGCCTGCAAGTCGGCTTGCCCGCGCCGCGCAGGTTTTCGCCACGGGCTGTCAGGTCGCATGCGCGCGCCGCCGAGCCGCCCGCGCAGCGGGCTGCGATCGGCGCGCTTCGTGGTCCCTGCTACGCGGAAACCGCCCGGCCGCCCGAAGGTTTCCGCGCTGACTTGATTCGGGCGCGAATTGCGCGGGCGGCGGCGAAGCCGCTCCCGGTGACGCAATTTGCGCCCGTCGGGCTTATCCGCGTCGCATGCTGTCGAAGAACTCCGAATTGCTCTTCGTCTGCTTGACCTTGTCGAGCAGGAACTCCATTGCCTCGAGCTCGTCCATCGGATAGAGCAGCTTCCGCAGGATCCACACCTTCTGCAGGATGTCGGGCTTGAGCAGCAGTTCCTCGCGCCGGGTGCCGGAGCGGTTCACGTTGATCGACGGGTAGATCCGCTTCTCGGCCATCCGGCGGTCGAGGTGGATTTCCATGTTGCCCGTGCCCTTGAATTCCTCGTAGATCACGTCGTCCATCCGTGATCCCGTGTCGATCAGCGCGGTCGCGATGATCGTCAGCGAGCCGCCTTCCTCGATGTTGCGCGCCGCGCCGAAGAAACGCTTCGGGCGCTGCAGCGCGTTGGCGTCCACACCGCCCGTCAGCACCTTGCCCGACGCCGGCACGACGGTGTTGTACGCGCGGGCGAGACGCGTGATCGAGTCGAGCAGGATCACGACGTCCTTCTTGTGCTCGACCAGGCGCTTGGCCTTCTCGATGACCATCTCGGCCACCTGCACGTGGCGCGTGGCCGGCTCGTCGAACGTCGACGACACCACTTCGCCGCGCACGGAGCGCTGCATTTCGGTCACTTCCTCGGGCCGCTCGTCGATCAGCAGCACGATCAGCATCACGTCCGGGTGGTTGGCGGCGATCGAGTGCGCGATGTGCTGCAGCATCACGGTCTTGCCGGACTTCGGGCTCGCGACGAGCAGGCCGCGCTGGCCCTTGCCGATCGGCGCCACGATGTCGATGATCCGCCCGGTGATGTTCTCCTCGGCCTTGATGTCGCGCTCGAGGACCATCGTCTTGTCCGGGAACAGCGGCGTCAGGTTCTCGAAGAGGATCTTGGACTTCGCGTTCTCCGGCGGCTCGAAGTTGACCTTGTCGACCTTGACCAGCGCGAAGTAGCGCTCGCCGTCCTTCGGCGTGCGGATCTCACCCTCGATCGTGTCGCCCGTGTGCAGGTTGAACCGGCGGATCTGCGACGGCGAGATGTAGATGTCGTCGGTGTTCGCGAGGTACGACGTGTCCGGCGAGCGCAGGAAGCCGAAGCCGTCGGGCAGCACTTCGAGCACGCCGCCGCCGTAGATCGACTCTCCCTTCTTCGCCTGCTGCTTCAGGAGCGCGAAGATGAGGTCGTGCTTGCGCATCCGGTTTGCGCCTTCGATTTCGTTCGCGTTGGCGAACTCGATCAACTCGGAAACGTGCTTGGACTTGAGGTCGGATAAATGCATGGTGCCGGGGGAGGGGCGCGCCGGAACGGCGCGGGATCGGCCTATGGTCAAGGCCGCGGAAGGCGGTCGGGAATGAGCGTTTTGGAACCGGGGCGTCGCAGGAACTGCGAAGCGGCGCCCGGTCGGATCTGACTTTGGCGCTGTGCGCCAGGTAGGCGCGGGACGCGCTCTTACCGGAGGGCAGACTATAGCGGATGCCCCGGACTGTCAACCGCGCCGGGGGGGGGCGGCGCGGCCGTACTGCGGCTTTCCTGCTACAGGTTGCTGTCCAGGAACGCGGTCAGCTGCGACTTCGTGAGCGCTCCGACCTTCTGCGCGTGCGCCTGGCCCGCCTTGTAGAGGATCACGGTCGGGATGCCCCGGATGCCGTACTTGCCCGGCGTCGAGGGGTTGGCGTCGATGTCGAGCTTGGCGATCGTGACCTTGCCGCCGTACTCCTTCGCCACCTCGTCCAGCACCGGCGCGAACATCTTGCACGGCCCGCACCATTCGGCCCAGAAATCGACCAGCACGGGGTTGCCCGACTGCAGGACGTCCTTGTCGAACGTCGCGTCGGAAACATGCTTGATGGCGTCACTCATGGGCAAATCCTCTCGTATGCGCGCGGCGCGCTGTGCGGTTGGTCGCGCCGTCTTGGCCTGTGCTTACGGTATCGGAACGGCCGCCCGCGCGCAAGATCGTCCGGCGTCAGAATCGTGAAATGGGGGCTGGTCTGCTAGAATTCAAGATTCGTCCCGTTTCCGCACGTTCGCGCGTCGCGCCCGCCATGACCTACGTCGTTACCGAGAGCTGCATTCGCTGCAAGTACACGGATTGCGTGGACGTATGTCCGGTGGACTGCTTTCGCGAGGGCCCCAATTTCCTCGTCATCGACCCGGACGAGTGCATCGACTGTACGCTGTGCGTCGCCGAGTGCCCGGTGGAGGCGATCTACGCCGAGGACGACGTGCCCGACGATCAGCGGCAGTTCACGGCGCTCAACGCGGAGCTGTCGAAGGTCTGGAAGCCGATCATCGAGCGCAAGCCGGCGCCCGCCGATGCCGACGACTGGAAGGACGTGCGCGACAAGCTGAAGCACCTCGAGCGGTGAGGCGTCGCCTCCGTTTGACCGCAGGCCGCCGCTGCCCCTAGAATCGCAGGGTTTTTTCGCCGCCGCCCGTGCGGGGGCGCTCCACCGACTCACGACGGATTCCATGAAACGACTCGTCCTCATCGCCGCCGCCGCGGCGCTCGTACCCCAGTTCGCGATGGCGCAGGCCGCCGCACCGGCCGGCGACCCGATCAAGGGCGCGCAGAAGGTGCAGATGTGCCAGGGGTGCCACGGCATCGTCGGCTGGCGCACCGCGTTTCCCGAGGTGTACCGCGTGCCCAAGCTTTCCGGCCAGGTTCCCGGCTACATCGTCTCGTCGCTCAAGGCGTACAAGAGCGGCGACCGGGGACACCCGACGATGAAGGCGATCGCCGGGTCGCTGTCGGACGCCGACATGGCCGACATCGCCGCCTACTACTCGCAGACGCCGTTGACGACGGCGCAGAAATGACGATGGCCATGCGTACACTCATTGCACTCGCCGCGGCCGCGGCCTTCGCGTCCGGCGCCGCGTCCGCCGCCGACCTCGATGCCGGCAAGAAGAAGGTGCAGGAAGTCTGCGCCGCCTGCCACGGCATCGACGGCGCACAGCCGACCACACCCGACTACCCGAAGCTCGCGGGACAGTACCCGGACTACCTCGCGAAGGCGCTGCGCGACTACAAGTCCGGCGCGCGCAAGAACGCGATCATGGCCGGCATGGCGCAAGGGCTCACCGACAAGGACATCGAAAACGTGTCGCAGTATTTCTACGTCCAGTCGAGCAACCTGGCGTCGCGCTACTGACCGTCGACGGCCACATGGTGAAAGAAGGCGCCTGCGGGCGCCTTTTTTCATGCCTGACGGACTCGTGGCGCCAGCTTGCCACTGGGTCGGGTGCCTACGTGCCCGGGCCGCCCGCCGCCCCTACGGCGGCTGTGCCCCCTTTGGCTACGGCGCGTGAGTTGCGATACCGCTTCCAGCCGGCGTTCGCGACGAGCAGCACGATCATGCAGATCCAGACGAGCGGCAGCAGCAGCGCTGCGATCAGCCACCACAGATTCGAATGCTGAAGGTACGCGTACACCGTGAACACCAGGACTGCGGCCACCATGAGCAGCGGCGCGTACGCGAACCACCGCCAGATGCCCTGGGTCGTCCGTATCGCGAAGTATTGCAGGAACGGATAGCCGAATATCCCCAGCGCGCCGAAGAGCTGGAATGCGTAGGTCAACGCGCGGCTTTGCTCGTCCCTCGCGATGATCCGGGCTTCACTCGCCGGCGAGGTTGGGACGGCAGTGACCGGCACCGTCGCGAAATCCGGCGGCCAGCCGAACGCAGGCACGGAACCGCCGCGCCATGTCTTGCCGTCGACGGAAACATAGACTTCATTGCGTCCCGTCGCGACGAAGACCACTCCGTTCGTGGCGATGCGCGACGACCCAATCGAGTAGCCGGTGCCCGGCGCCCGGGCGCGCAGGAACGTCAACTCGCTGCCGTCCGGAGAGACGACGATGTCGGCGCCGACCGCGACGAAGCGATCGCGCCCCCATGCGACGTCGGCGAGCGCGCCGGGGAAGAACCGGGTCTCCCAAAGGATGCCGTCGGCGGACGTCGCCATCGCGCCGTTGAACGCCCCGTCCGCAACCGCAGCGAAGACACGGCCGTTCCACGCCACGCTGGTCCAACGCAGGACGGTCGATTGAAAGTCGGTCGGCTTCTCGGGCGGTTTCATGATGCTCGCGGCGCGCCAGATCACGCCGTCGTCGGAGACGGTGACGGTGTTGTGCTCGCCGACGACCGCGATCCGCGCGCCTCCTTTCGCGACACCGAGAAGCCTCTCTTTCGAGCCTGCGTCTCGACGCGTCCAGGCGACGGCGTCCGGCGAGGTCGCGAGGAAGCCGAGATCGCCCAGCGCGATGAACTGGTCGTCGATCCACGCGATTCGATGCAGCCGCACGTTCGACGGCGCGAGACTCCGGGGCTCGCTCCATGTGCGCGCGTCGGTGGAGGTCTGCACGCCGCGATCGGTCAAAGCAACGTACTTGCCGGCGCCATACGCGACGCTCTTCAAGGCCGGCTGTCCCTCCCGCCATCGCTGCAGCGACCACTGCGCGCCGTCGGGGGAGGTGGCGACGAGGCCGTTGCGACCCACCGCGACGAACTGCGCACCCGACCAGACCAGATCGTGGACGTCTGCAAATCCGGGCATCGTTGCGGAGCGCTCAACGGAAGTGGCGCCCGGCCCGCTCGCGGCCGCTGCTGCTGCCAAATCGATTTCGGGCTTGCCTTCGCCGATCGGCGTGCCGAAACGACGATCGATCGCACCGTCGGCGCCCACGCGCATCGCGACGATCTGCGTGGGTACCGGCGGGGCGCAGAACAGCGGACCCGAAACGAGCATCGCGCCGTCCGGCAGTGCGGTGAGGGCACCGCGCCCGAACGCGCAACGCACCGAGGCGAGATCGACGTTCCCGGTGCGGTCGAGCGCGCTGTCGGGGTCGCCCTGCGGCGTGCGTCGATAGATGCGCAGTACGTAACGGCCATCGCTGGCGCGCTGCACGAGATCCAGGACGAGCGCGCTGCCGTCCGACGCCACTGCGAGACCGCCCGCGAAGTGGAATCGTCCCAGTTCCGCGAGACCGGCGTTCCCGTAGCCGGTGTCGACCAGGCCGCTTGGCAGCAGGCGAGCCAGCGCGTGCATCTTTGCATCCGCTGCGAGGTTGCCGACGAGCAACAGGCCGCCATCCGGCGCCGTTTGCACTCCGTAGAGAACGAAGCGCCGCGGGAGCTTGGGAATGGCGGTGCCGTCCCGACCAAACGATCGGTCGAGTCTGCCGTCCGGATGCAGCGCGACGACGAACGGCTCTCCCCAGTCATCGCCCGCGCCCATGTCCCGGTGGCCGCCGATCCGAAGGCCGCCGTCTGTGGCGATGGCCGGATTGCCGACGGCGCTGTCCGTGCCGAGCTTCCCGGCGTGAATCTCGGCCCTGCTGTCGTCGGCGAAGCCGCGATCCGCTTTGCCATCCGGGTCGTAGCGCAGGACGGCGACCTCGCGTCTTGGGTCGCCGAAGAGGTGCTGGTCGAACACGTTCGCCGCCACCACGATGGCGCCGTCGGGTTGCACCGAGACGCCGTGAATCGATTCGAAGCCGTCGTTTGCCGACCACCTGATCCAGCCATCGGATCCGAACGCTGCGTCGCGTCTCCCGTCTTCGCGAATGCGCGCGAGCATCGCGACGGGCGCCCGCGCGTCGTCCGCCTTCCAGCGCATGAGGTGCGACCAGCGAGGCGGCGCCTGGGGCGGTGGCGGCGACTTCACCTTCGCCAGTACCAGAACGCCGTCCGGCGGTTGCGTCCGAAGTCCAATGAGTTCGAGATCGACGTCCCGCAGGCAGAGCCTTGCAGCCTCCGGGGCGAGGGCATCGGGATCCGCTCGACCGTCCGGCAGGAAGCGCGCGAGCGCGACGCACTCGCGGGGTCCTGCGGTCACGGTCGTGCCGATGACGAACCGGCCATCCGGCATCACGGCCTGCTCGGCGTGCGCATGGCTCGGACCGAGTCCGAAACGGATGCCGTGGAGAGCTTCCTTCGGCGGCAGCGGCACCGGCGGCGCGCGAAACGTCCAACGCGACCTCCGCTGCTGCGCGAGCCACTGCGGGGCGGCGACGAACCCCGACGCTGTCAGCGTCTCGGCATCGGTCATGTCCAACGCGGTCGCGAGGCTCCAAGCGACACCGTCGTCCGAGGCGAGGAGCGCGCCGTGGCTCCCGATTGCCACCGCTGCGTCGCCGTGGCCGGCGATGAGCCGCATCCAGGGAAGGTCGAGCGGAGAGTGCGCCCATCGGC
>Ga0209253_10003309_pt1 | contig 14189 bp, 13 predicted proteins | sample FrelakmetBRP12BR_FD_187145 | JGI IMG/M metagenome (GOLD analysis project Ga0209253, IMG submission 187145) | Freshwater lake sediment microbial communities from the University of Notre Dame, USA, for methane emissions studies - BRP12 BR (SPAdes)... | ecosystem: Environmental > Aquatic >...
CGCTCGGCCGTCTTCTTGCCGATGCCGGGGATCTTCGTCAGCCGCCCGCTTTCCTGCAGCGTCACTGCCTGCGCCAGTTCGCCGACGCTCAAGCCGGAGAGCACGGCAAGCGCGGTCCGGCTGCCCACCCCGGCGATGCGGATCAGCTGGCGAAAGGCCTGCCGCTCGGCCGCGGTGAGAAAGCCGAACAGCTGATGCGCGTCCTCGCGAACGACGAGGTGAGTGAGCAGGGTGACCGCTTGGCCGACTGCCGGCAGGTTGTAGAAAGTGCTCATCGGCACGTTGATCTCGTAACCGACGCCGCCGGCCTGCACCAGCACCTCGGGCGGGTTCTTCTCGAGCAGTGTGCCGGCGATGCGGCCGATCATGATGGTGGACCTAGCCGAGCAAGCGCGCAGCGCGGCTGCGCCAGGCGCTGCGCGAGCGTCGTGTGCGCGAGGCTGCCGAAAGCAGCGGCCCGCCGACAGCCAGCAGGCGCTCGGCGTGCAGGTCGCACACGGCGCAGGCCAGCGCGTCGGCGGCATCCGCCGGCGGCACTTCTGCCAGACCGAGCAGCCGTTGCACCATCATCTGCACCTGCTCCTTGCTCGCCTTGCCGTAGCCGACCACCGCCTGCTTGACCTGCAGCGCGGTGTGTTCGCGCACCGGCAGGCCGGCCGCCACGGCCGCGCAGATCGCCGCGCCGCGTGCCTGGCCGAGCAGAAGGGTGGCCTGCGGATTGACGTTGACGAACACCTTCTCGACGCTGGCGCGGGTGGGGCGCGTCTCGGCGATCACCAAGCGCAGTTCCGCGAGGATGGTGCCCAGGCGATCGGGCAACTCGCCGGGCGGCACGCGGATCACGCCCGCCTCGATACAGACCATGCGCGCGCCGAGTGACTCGATCACGCCCCAGCCGGTGCGATTCAGGCCGGGATCGATGCCGAGGATGCGCGCGGGAGTCGCCACGCGGCGATTCTGCCACGCGCGCTGCCTTCGCCACTCAGTGCCTGAAGTGCCGGACCCCGGTGAACACCATGGCGATGTCGCGCTCGTCGGCAGCGGCGATCACTTCCCCGTCGCGCACGCTGCCGCCGGGCTGGATCACACAGATGGCACCGGCGTCGACGACGACGTCCAATCCGTCGCGGAACGGAAAGAAAGCATCCGAGGCGGCTGCCGAGCCAGCCAGCGACAGGCCGGCTTCCCGCGCCTTGATCGAGGCGATGCGCGCCGAGTCGATGCGGCTCATCTGGCCGGCGCCGACGCCGAGCGTCATGCCGCCGCTGGCGAACACGATCGTGTTGGACTTGACGAACTTGGCCACGCGCCACGCGAAGAGAAGGTCATCGACCTGCTCTGCCGTCGGCTTGCGCCGCGTGACCACCTTCAGGTCGGCAGGCAGGATAGTCGCGGTGTCGGCGGTCTGCGCCAGCATGCCGCCGCCGACGCGCTTGAAGTCCAGGTCGTTGTGCGCGGCCCCTGGCGTCACGGTCAGCAGCCGCACGTTCTGCTTGGCGGCGAATACCTCGCGCGCGCCGGCATCGAAGGCCGGCGCCAGCACGACCTCGACGAACTGGCCCGCCACTGCCCGGGCGCAGGCCGCGTCCACCGCGCGATTGAAGGCAATGATGCCGCCGAAGGCAGAGGTCGGATCGGTCTTGAACGCCTTGCCGTAAGCGCCGGCGGCATCGGCTGCGATCGCCACGCCGCAGGGATTGGCGTGCTTGACGATCACGCAGGCGGGCAGCTCGAAGGCGCGCACGCATTCCCACGCGGCGTCGGCGTCGGCGATGTTGTTGTACGACAGCGCCTTGCCCTGCAACTGAACATAGCCTGCCAGCAGGCCGCCGCCGACCGTGCGCTCGCGGTAGAAAGCCGCGCTCTGGTGCGGATTCTCGCCGTAGCGCATGTCCTGCACCTTGCTCCACTGACGGGTGAGCGTCTGCGCAAAGGCGGTCGGGCGCATCTTCTCGTCAAGCGAGGATAGGTAGTTGCTGATCGCGCCGTCGTAGCGCGCGGTGTGCGCGAAGACCTTCTTCGCCAGTTCGAAGCGCATCAACGAGCCGACGCGGCCGTGCGCGCGCAGTTCCTCGAGCAGCGCCGGGTAGTCGGCCGGGTCGACCAGCACTGCCACCGAGCCGTGGTTCTTGGCCGCCGCGCGCAGCATCGCCGGGCCGCCGATGTCGATGTTCTCGATCGCCTCGTCGAACGTGCAGTCCGGCCGCGCCACCGTCTGCTCGAACGGGTACAGGTTGACGCAGAGGATGTCGATCGGATCGATCCCGTGCTGCGCCATCGCTGCCATGTGCTCCGGCACGTCACGGCGGGCCAGCAGGCCGGCGTGCACGCGCGGGTTGAGCGTCTTGACGCGGCCATCGAGCATCTCGGGAAAGCCGGTGTACTCGGCGACCTCCGTCACTGCCACGCCGTTCTCCGCCAGCAGCTTCGCCGTGCCGCCGGTGGAGAGAATCCGATAGCCGAGGCTGGCCAGTGCCTGCGCCAGCTCGACGACCCCGGTCTTGTCGGAAACGCTGATCAGCGCCTGCTTCATCGCATCCTCGCTGCCGGCTCGATGGCGCCCGACCGTGCACGAATGCCGCGCATCGTCTTGCCCATCTTCGTCATCCCAGCCGGTATTCAGTCAGTTTCTTGCGCAGCGTGTTGCGATTGATGCCGAGCAGTTCCGCCGCGGCCGACTGGTTTCCGCCCGTGCGCTCGATGGCGAACTTCAGCAGCGGCCGCTCGGCCGCCTGCAGCACCATCTCGTGCAGCGCATGCGGCTTGGCTCCGTCCAGGTTGGCAAAGTACTCGTCCAGGCTGCGCAAAATGCACTGCTCGATCGTCTCGCCGCGCGCTGTGCCGGCGCTTGCCGGTACCGGCGCTGGCGTCTGTCGCTCTGCACCGCCGGTCGCTTGCCTGCCGCTTCGGGGCGGAGGGTGTGGCGCCATTTCCTCTCTCCTTGTGATCCGTCTGTTCTGTTGTCTTCAGCGGGCGGTCGGGTCGCGCTCGCGCAACCTGCCGAATCGACTGCCGTGCTCATGCAGGAATTCGTCGACGGCCGCCGCCTGCGCCCGCGGCTCGTCGATCCGGTTCATCCGCTCGCAGAACTCGTCGCCGCCGACCAGCCGACGCGTGTACCAGATGATGTGCTTGCGCGCGGTGCGCACGCCCGGCGCCGCGCCGTAGAAAGCGTAGTGCTCCTGCAGGTGTTCCTGCAGCACCGGTCGCACTTCGTCGACCGTTGGCGGCGGCAGGGTCTCGCCGGTCGACAGGAAGTGCTCGACCTCGCGGAATATCCACGGCCGCCCCTGCGCGGCGCGGCCGATCATCAGCGCATCGGCGCCGGTCGCTGCGAGCACGTCACGCGCTTTCTGCGGCGAGTCGATGTCGCCGTTGGCCACCACCGGGATCGACACCGCGCGCTTGACCGCGGCAATCGTCCCGTACTCGGCGCTGCCGGCGAAGCCGCAGGCGCGCGTGCGTCCGTGCAGCGTCAACATGCGCACGCCGCTGTCCTGCGCCATCCGCGCGATGCGGACTGCGTTGCGAGTCTCGGGCGACCAGCCGGTGCGGAACTTCAGCGTCACGGGCACATCGACCGCGTCGACCACCGCCTGCAGGATGCGCCCGACCAGCGCCTCGTCGCGCAACAGAGCCGAACCACTGGCCACCGCACACACCTTCTTCGCCGGGCAGCCCATGTTGATGTCGATGATCTGCGCGCCGCGGTCGACGTTGTAGCGCGCCGCCTCGGCGAGCATCACGGGGTCGGCGCCGGCCAGCTGTACCGCCACCGGCGCGCGCTCGCCGTCGTGGTTCAGACGCCGCGTTGTCTTCTCGCTCGCCCACAGCCTCGGATTCGATGCCGCCATTTCAGCCACCGCGTAGCCGGCGCCGAAGCGGCGGCAGAGGCGGCGAAACGGTCGATCAGTGACCCCCGCCATCGGCGCGGCGAACACGCGGTTGTTCAGCTCGTGCGAGCCGATGCGCATGGCAGGTGGACGGGGAGGAAGAATCAGCGAGGAAGCGGAATTGTAGCCAAGGGCGGATGCGCCCAAGTGCCGTGAAGGCGTGCGTTGCGCCCGGCACCAATCGAAGCTTACGAGCGCACGCCGAACATCAGCAGCTGAGCCAGTTGCCTGCGCAACGGGGCAGCCGTGTCCAGCAAAGCCAGCCCGAGGCCACGCGCGAAGGCCAGCGGCGCGAAGCGACTGGCGAACACCGCGGGCAAACCGCCGGTAAGCATCGTGATTGCCGCGCGGTCCGTCTTGCGGCGGCGCGCGTAACGGTCGAGCGCCTCGGCAATCGTCGCGGCCCGCGCAAGCTCGTCGGCCAGGGTCACGCAGTCGCGCACCCCAAGATTGAAACCCTGCCCGGCGACCGGGTGCAGCGTCTGCGCGGCATTGCCAAGCGCCACGACCCGATGCTGATTGACCTGCTCGCGCAGCCGCTGCGGCAGCGCCACCGCTCGGCGCGGGCCAATCGCGGTGACCTCGCCGATGCGAGTGCCGACTTCGGCCTGCAGTTCGCCGAGCAGCGCATCATCGGCGAGCTGGGACCGGCGCTGCGCCTGTGCTGCACCCATGCACCAGACAAGCGACAACACTCGGCCGGCGCCGCTGCCGAGGGGCCGGGGCGTCGGCAGCAGTGCCAATGGGCCGCTGCGCGTGAACCGCTCGAAGGCGGCGCCTGCCGGCAGGCTCTCATGCAATGGCCGCAGGCGAACGTCGGCGAGCAACGCCCAGTCATCGCTGGCCATTGAGGCGCCTGCGGTCGCCGGCCCGGCGAATCCCTCGGCGTGAACGGCCAGGTCGGCCGTCAGCGTGCTGCCATCGTCGAGCCGCATTTCGACATGGTCCGGTTGCTGCCGCACTTCCGATACCGTCCGCGGTCGCAACACCTCGACGTCTGGCCGCGCGGCGACATCTGCCGCCAGCGCGGCGAGCAGGTCGCCGTACAGCACGGTGGCGCCGAGATCGGCACCGTCGAAGTCGGCAGCCGAGATCCGGGTCGCGCCGAAGTCGCCGGCCGAGCTGACGAACACCTCGCGTATCGCCGCCCTCGGCGGCGGGTCAGCGCCAAGAATCGGATTCAGGATCTCCCAGCTGCCGCGCGACAGCGCCAGCAGCCGGCTGTCCCGGCGCGCCTGCTCGAGCGGCCTGGCGTCGATGACGGTGCAGGCAATCTGTCGCTGCGCCAGCAGCGACGCGCACAGCAGCCCGATCGGGCCGCCGCCAATGATGACTGCCCTGCGCATCGTCTTGCTCACGGGCTGCCCGGCACGCCGGCAGCCGACAGTTCGGCATCGAGCGCGTCGAGCTCGGCGGGCGTGCCGACGTTATGCCAGCAACCGCGGAAGTGCTCGCCGCTGACGCGGCCCTGCTCGGCGAAGCGGAACAGCCAGGGGAAAAGCTTGGCGCGGCCGGGCCCGAGGTCGTCGAAGAGCGCCGGCGAGAAGATGCCGATGTTGCCGTAGGTCAGGCGAGGGCGCTGCATCCGGATGCGGCCGTTGGCGAGTCCCATGTCCCCGTCGGGGTTGAAGGGCGGATTGTCGACCAGCACCAGGTGTGCGTCGGCGGCGCCGCGGGCGACGGCCGACAGTGCTTCGGCGAGCCCGGCGTAATCGAAGTCGGTGACGATGTCGCTGCTCGCCGCGATGAACGGCGCTGTCCCGAGAAGCGGCAGCGCCTGGACGATGCCGCCGAGCGTCTCCAGCGCATCCTCGGCCCGATCGCCTTCACGCGAATAGCGCAGCCGTGTGCCGTAGCGGCTGCCGTCGCCGAGCGTGTCCTCGATCTGCTGCGCGAGGTGGGCGGTGTTGATGATGATTTCGCGCACGCCGGCGCGCACCAGCGCCTCGATCTGCCACTCGATCAGCCGTCGGCCGCCTGCGCGCAGCAGAGGCTTGGCCGTCGTGTCCGAGAGGGGCCGCATTCGTTCACCGCGACCGGCGGCGAAGAGGAGGGCTTTCATCAGAACGTGTAGCCGGCCCGCGGCTTCACACCCTCGATCTCATCAAGCAGGCGGGCCAGCGGCGCCAGCGGCTGGTAGCGGCGGGCAACTGTGCGAGCGTAGGCGACAAATCGCGGCGTGTCGGCCAGGTACTGCGGCTTGCCATCGCGATAGTTGATGCGGGCGAAGATGCCCAGCACCTTCAGGTGACGCTGCAGTCCGGTCCATTCGAAGGCGCGGTAGAAGTCGGCGAAGTCCGCCGCCACCGGCAGCCCGGCGCGCCGGGCGCGTTCCCAGTAGCGGATCGTCCAGTCGAGGACTCGTTCCTCGGGCCAGGAAATGAACGCATCGCGGAACAGCGACACGACGTCGTAGGTGATCGGGCCGAAGACCGCGTCCTGGAAGTCGAGGATTCCCGGCGCCGGGTTCGCCACCATCAGGTTGCGCGGCATGTAGTCGCGGTGCACGAACACCCGTGGCTGCGCCAGGCAGGCGTCGATGAGTTGCCGCCAAAGCGATTCAAGCAGCTGCCGCTGCCCCGCTGCCAGGTCGAGCTTCAGGTGCCGGCCCAGGTACCACTCGGGGAACAGGTCGAGCTCGCGGCGCAGCAGGGCCTCGTCGTACGGCGGCAGCGCATCGGCGCGGCTGGCGAGCTGCCAGCGCACGAGTGACCCTGTCGCCGCCTCGAATAGCTCATCGGCGCTCGTCTCGCTCAGTGCGTCGAGGTAAGTCGTCGTGCCGAGGTCGGTCAGCAGCAGGAATCCCCGCTGCACGTCCTGCGCCAGCACGCGCGGCGCATTCAGCCCCGCCTCGTGCAGCAGTTCAGCCACATGAAGGAAGGGCCTCGTGTCTTCCTGCGGCGGCGGCGCGTCCATCGCGATCGCGGTGCCGGCTGCCACGCCTCGCGCATCGAGTCGGAAGTAGCGGCGAAAGCTCGCGTCGGCCGACGCCGGGCGAAGCGAATCAGGCTGCAGTTCGAGATTGGCCGACAGGCCCGCCAGCCAGCTCTGCAGCGCCTGCAGCCGGGGGTCTGGCGTCGGAGTCATGCTGCGCTCGGGGCGCCGCTGGCGGCTCGCCGAACTTGCGGCATGCGTGAACGTCGGCGGCGGAACGGAATCGCGGTTTCAGAGGGCACGGTTCCTATAATAGCCACGACTTGTCGCGCAGCCTGTCGCGACAGACGATCGCTGTGCGGCCCTTCTTTCGAGTGCAACCCTCCCGCCCACTGCTTGCGCTCGCGGCCTGCCTGTTGCTGTGGGCGGCAGGCGCGCGTGCCGAAGAGCCGCGCCTGCGGCTCGAGCGCGCGCTTGGCGAGGGCAGGGGACGGGCGCCCGAAGGTGCGGCCTATGTGCGCGCGGATCGCGCCTACGGCGAGATTGAAGAACGAATGACGCTCGAAGGCGAGGCCGAGGTCAGGCGTGGCGGCACCGTGGTGCGCGGCAACCAGATCACCTATACGGTGGCCACCGACGAGCTCGAGGCGAGCGGCAACGTGCGCGTCTTTCGCGACGGCGTCGCCGTCTTCGGGCCGAGCCTGGCGCTGCGCATCGACGCGCGCACGGGTGCCATGCCGGACGCCGGCTTCACCTACGCACCGCACCACGGGCGCGGTACGTCGAGGCGCATCGAGTTTCTCGAAGGCGGCCGGATGCGCCTCGAGGACGCCGTCTACACGACCTGCGCGCCGGGCGACGACTCGTGGTGGATCCAGGCCCGCCGGCTGACGCTCGACCACGACGCCGAGCTGGGCGTCGCCAACGGCGCATCCGTGTATTTCCAGGGGGTGCCGATACTTGCGTCGCCTTACTTCCAGTTCCCGCTCGGCGAGCACCGGCGCAGCGGTCTGCTGACGCCGACGTTTGGCATCAACAGCAAGCTCGGCGTCGAGGCCGCCGTCCCTTACTACTGGGACATCGCGCCCAATCGCGATGCGACGATCACGCCGCGCCTGATGACGAAGCGGGGCCTGCTGGTAGGCAGCGAGTTCCGCTACCTGGAGCCGAACTACCGAGGGACGCTTGAGTACGACCTGGTCCCCTACGATCAGGTCACCGAGACCTTGCGCAGCTACGTGGCCGTGCAGCACCAGTACGACAACGCCGCCGGCCTCACGGGCGGCATCAACTACAACCGCGTCTCCGACGACCTCGTCCTCTCCGACTACTCGCGCACGATCGTCGGCTCCTCGAGGTTGGTCCTGCCACAAGTGGCCTTCCTGCAGTACACGCAGCCGCAGTGGAGCAGCCTGCTTCGAGTCGGGAAGAACCAGACGCTGCAGGATCCAACCGAGCCGGTCGTCAAGCCCCATGAGCGGGTGCCGCAGTTGGCGTTCAGCGTCGCCGCGCCGCGATTCGCCGGATTCGATGCCGCCGTGGCGATGGATGCGACCCGCTTCGAGCACCCCACGCTGCAGAGCGGTTCGCGCTTCATCGTCAATCCGATCCTCGCCTATCCCGTGCGCGCGCCGGGATACTTCCTGGTGCCGCGCGTGCAGTGGCTCGGCACTTGGTACGAGCTCGACGACGACCCGAGCCGCACCGACAAACGACCGAGCCGGTCGCTGCCGCTGGCCTCGATCGACAGCGGCCTCGTCTTCGAGCGCGACGCGCGCTGGTTCGGCGAGGCGTCGGTGCAGACACTTGAGCCGCGCCTTTACTACGCCTACGTGCCGTATCGCGACCAGTCAAATCTGCCGGTCTTCGACACCGCGGAGGCGGACTTCAACTTCACGCAGTTGTTCAGGGAAAACCGCTACTCCGGCTATGACCGCATCGGCGAGGCCAACCAGCTGACGGTGGCGCTGGTGGGCCGCGTACTCGATCCGACGACCGGCGTCGAACGGCTGCGCGGCGCGATCGGCCAGCGCTTCTACTTCGCGTCGCAGGAAGTCACGCTGCCCGGGGGCACGGCGAGTTCGAACTCCGAGTCCGATCTCCTGTTCGAATTGCGCGGAACGATCTCGAGCGGCTGGGTCACCGAGCTGTACCTGCAGCACTCCACCCTGGAGAACAAGCTCGTCCGCGCCGCCGCTGCGTTGCGCTGGCAGCCGCGGGCCGGCTCGATCCTTAGCTTCGCGTACCGCTACAAGATCGACGATATCGACCAGGTCGACGTTGCCGCCGTGTGGCCGATCTCGGCGCGCTGGTATGGTATCGGCCGCGCCAATTACTCGCTCCGCGGCAGCAGCTGGATCGAACTGCTTGCCGGCCTGGAGTACCGCGATGACTGCTGGGCGGTACGTGTCGTCGGCCACAGCTTCGCCACGCCGGGCGAGGCGCGGACGACGTCGCTGCTGTTCCAACTGCAACTGAACGGGGTTGCCTCCATCGGCACGGGCGTACTTGATCAACTGCGGCGTAGCATCCCCGGCTACCAGGCATTTGATCCGCGCCAGCCCGTGTTCGGACGCTACCAGGACTATGAATAGGATCTTCACGTTGCCGATTAGATTTGCCTGTGCGGGCGCGCTTGCGCTCGCATGGGTGGCTGCCGCCCTCGCGCAGGCGCCTGCCCCAGCGCCTGCGGCGCCCGCCACAGCGCCTGCGGCGCCCGCCACGTCACGGTCGCTCGACCGCATCGTCGCCGTGGTCAACGACGAGGCGATCACCGATTCGGAGCTCGATGCGCGCACGCGGATCGCAACCGTGCAGCTGCGCCGGCAGAACATCACTCTGCCGCCGCCTGCCACCCTGCGCAGGCAGGTGCTCGAGCGGATGATCGTCGACCGGGCGCAGCTACAGCTGGCACGGGAATCCGGTGTGCGTGTCGACGACGCGACGGTGAACGCGGCGCTCGCGCGCATCGCCGAGCAAAGCGGCGTGAGCCTGCAGCAGTTCCGCGAGCGCCTGGAAAAGGAAGGAATCTCCTTCGCGCGTTTTCGCAACGACGTGCGCGAAGACATCATCATCAGCAGGCTGCGCGACCGCGAAGTCGACAGCCGCATCCAGATCTCCGAGGGCGAGATCGATAACTTCCTTGCCGAGCAGGCGGGCGTGGCGGCCGGTGCGGTCGAATACAACATCGCGCAGATCCTGCTGCGCGTGCCGGACAACGCCTCGACCGATCGCATCGAGGCGACGCGCAAGCAGGCCGAAGACCTGATCGCCCAGCTGCGCGGCGGGGCCGACTTCGCCCGCCTGGCGGCCGGCAATTCGGCTTCGCCGGATGCGCTTGCGGGGGGCTTGCTCGGCTGGCGGACCGCCGAGCGACTGCCGACAGTGTTCCTCGACGCCGTCAAGGGCCTGAAGCCGGGCGACCTGGCGCCGCTCGTGCGCAGCCCCGGCGGCTTCCACATCCTGAAGCTGGTGGGCAGGCGCGACGCCACCGAGGGGCGGCTGGCGAGCGGCCCGGTGGAACAGACCCACGCGCGGCACATCCTGCTGCGCGTTTCCGACCTGACGCCCGAGGCGGAAGTACAGCGCCGGCTGACCGATCTGCGCGAACGCGTGGTCAAGGGCGGCCAGGATTTTGGCCAGCTGGCACGACTGCAGTCGGTGGATGCGACTGCCACCCGCGGCGGCGATCTCGGCTGGCTGTACCCCGGCGATACGGTGCCGGAGTTCGAGCGCGCGATGGCGCTGCTCAAGCCGGGCGAAGTGAGCCAGCCGGTGCAGTCGCCTTTCGGCTGGCACCTGATCCAGGTGCTGGAGCGACGCACGGACGAGTCGCCGATCGAGCGCAACCGCCTGGCGGCGCGGCAAGCCCTGCGCGAACGCAAGGGGGAAGAGGCGTATCTGGAGTGGATCCGTCAGCTGCGTGACCGCACTTATGTCGAGTATCGACTCGACGAAGCCTAGCGATCGTCCCTGGCGCGGCGGTTGCGGCGACCGCAATCGCGTCACCACGGCATGACGGCGCCGATCGCGATCACGACCGGCGAGCCCGCCGGCATCGGGCCTGAGATCGCGGTCGCCGCCGCGGCAGCGTCGAGCCTGGCGACGGTGCTGCTCGGCGATGCGCAGCTGCTGCAGCAAGCCGCGATCTCCGCCGGGACTGGCTGGCCGCTGCCGCCAAGGGTCCACGTCGAGCATGTGCCGATCGCGGCGCCGGTTGTCGCTGGCCGCCTCGATGCGCGCAACGCGCAGTACGTGTTGCGAACCCTCGATGCGGCGATCGACGGCTGCCTGCGCGGCCGGTTCCGTGCAATGGTCACCGCGCCGGTGCACAAAGGGGTGATCAACGACGGCGGCGTGCCATTCACCGGTCACACCGAATACCTGGCGGCGCGAACGAACACGCCGCATGTGGTGATGCTGCTCGTAGGCGGCGGCATGCGGGTGGCGCTGGCGAGCACCCATTTGCCGCTGGCGCATGTGGCGGGCGCGATCACGGTCGAGTCGCTGACGGCCACGCTCGACGTGCTGCATCAGGACCTGCGCAGCCGCTTCGGCCTGCCGCGGCCGCGCATCGGCGTCGCTGGCCTGAATCCGCACGCCGGTGAAAGCGGCCACCTGGGGCGCGAGGAGATCGACGTCATTGCGCCGGCGCTGGCGGCCGCGCGCTCGCGCGGCATCGACGCGGCCGGGCCGTTCCCCGCCGACACGCTGTTCGTGCCGAGCATGCTGTCGCGCTTCGACGCGGTGCTGGCGATGTACCACGACCAGGGACTGCCGGTGCTCAAGCACGCCAGCTTCGGTCACGGCGTCAACGTCACGCTTGGCCTGCCCATCGTGCGCACGTCGGTCGACCACGGCACGGCGCTCGACCTCGCGGGCAAGGGCACCGCCGATGCCGGCAGCATGATCGCGGCGCTGGCGCTTGCCGATCAGCTTGCGTCGCCCGCCCGTGCCCCGCATCCAGCGTGCTGATGGAAGGCCATCGCGCGCGCAGGCGCTTCTCGCAGAACTTCCTGCACGACGCTCACTACATCGAGCGGATCGTCGCCGCGATCGACCCGCGGCCCGGCGACCGCATTGTCGAGATCGGACCGGGGCTTGGCGCGCTGACGGCGCCGCTGGTTCAGCGCGCAGCCTCGATTACTGCGGTAGAGATCGACCGCGATCTCGCTGCGCGGCTGCGCAGCCGCTTCACGCCGGCGCAGCTGGCACTCGTCGAAGCCGATGCGCTGGCGTTTGACTGGCGTGCGCTGGCAGCCGCGGACGCGCGAGCGCTGCGTATCGTCGGCAACCTGCCGTATCACATCAGCACACCGCTGCTGTTCGCACTGCTGCCGATCGCGGCGCACGTGCGCGACCAGCACTTCATGCTGCAGAAGGAAGTCGTCGACCGCATGGTTGCCGAGCCGGGCGGCAAGGACTACGGGCGGCTGTCGGTGATGTTGCAGTTCCGCTATCGCGTGGTGCGGCTTTTCATCGTGCCTGCCGGCGCCTTCTCGCCGGCGCCGCAGGTCAGCTCGGCGATCGTGCGGCTGCTGCCGAAGCCGGTGAACGAACTGCCATCCGTCGATCCCGAGGTCTTTGCCCGCGTGGTGACTGCCGCCTTTGGTCAGCGCCGCAAGACATTGCGCAATGCGCTCGCCGATGTGCTCGACGAGGCGGCGATTCGCGCCAGCGGCGTCGATCCGGGCGCGCGGGCGGAGACGCTCGCGGTCGCCGCGTTCGTCGCGCTCGCCGAGCGGGTCATCGCCGCGGCCGGTTGATCGCTCCTCGGCGGAAGTTCAGCGACGCGCCTGGATCAGCTCGATCTTGTAGCCGTCCGGGTCGGTGACGAAGGCGATGACCGTCGTCCCGCCTTTCACCGGCCCCGCTTCGCGCGTGACGTTGCCGCCCGCGGTCTTGATCTTCTCGCAGGCCACGTAGGCGTCGTCCACGGCAATGGCGATGTGGCCGAATGCGCCGCCGAGGTCGTACTTGTCGACGCCGTAGTTGTAGGTCAGCTCGAGCACAGCGTGCTCGCGTTCGTCGCCGTAACCGACGAAGGCGAGCGAGTACTTCTGTTCGGGTCGGTCGGTGGTGCGCAGCAGCTGCATGCCCATCACCTGGGTGTAGAAGTCGATCGAACGCTGCATGTCGCCGACGCGCAGCATGGTGTGCAGGATTCTCATGGCGATTCCGCTTCGGGCAGATTGACGAGGGTTCGCAGCGTAGCTTACGAAGGAACGTCCGGACGGCGGGGCGGCCGCCATGGACGCATGGTGCCGCCTTGGCGGTGGCTGCCCTCAGATGGGCAGCGAAGCCAGGTTGAGCTTCTTCACCTCGTCGCGCGCGGCCTCGAAGCCGGGCAGCAGCCGGCCCACCGTCTGCCAGAAGCGCGGGCTGTGGTTCATTTCCTGCAAATGCGCCAGTTCGTGCGCGACCACGTAATCGATGACCGGCAGCGAGAAGTGCACCAGCCGCCAGTTCAAGCGAATGTGGCCCTCATGCGTGCAGGCGCCCCATTGCGAGCGCGCGGAGGAAAGCGACCACGATCGTGGCTGCACGGCTTGCCGCGCCGTCAGCAGTTGCAGGCGGCTGCCGAGCACGCGGCGTGCCTCGGCCTTAAGCCACGCCAGCACCGCATCGCGCACCTGCGTCTCGCCTGCCAGCGGTGGCAGGGCGAGGTGCAATTCCGCGACCGCGGCATCTTCAGCCATTTGCGTGCGTTGTGCATCGGGCCGCAAGCGCAGGGTCACCGTGAGCCCAAGCAGGAGCAAGGTGCCGCCGTCGCCGAAGTGCACGCGCTGCAGCGGCTGGCGTGCCTGCCATTCGCGCCAATCGGCGAGCTTGCGGCGGATCCAACGCTGCTTCTCGGCGATGGCCGCCTCGATCTCGGTCAGCCCGACCCAGCGCGGCGCGGCCACCGTCAGACCGCGATCGTCGATGGTGAAGCCGATCGAGCGGCGGCGTGCGCGTCGCAACGTGTACTGAATCGGCTCATGGCCGACGACGAGACGGTGCGCCCCTCGCGGGATGGGCGGGGCGGTCGGGCCGGGTGCCGGCTCGTCGAAGAGTGTCAGTTGCTGCGCGTTCAGTGGCGCGATGTTCTTCAAATCGCCTTGGCGGAACTGTTTCGGTTCTTCGGATCGATGCGGCTGGCGCCCACGTAGGGCCCGCGGTAGCGGTGCGGGGCCAGCCGGCGCATCTCCGTTTCGATCCACGATTCTACGAGTGCGCCCACCTGCTCGGCGGTCTGACCTTCGGTCGAGATCGGCGCGCCGATGCTGATGGTGATCTCGCCGGGGACCTTCAGGAAGGCACGGCGCGGCCAGACCTCGCCGCTGTTGACCGCGATCGGCACGACCGGCGTGCCGGTGCGTACCGCCAGGCGGGCGCCGCCGGTCTTGTAGCGCCGCATCGAGCCGGGCGGCGTGCGCGTGC